>Ga0307409_100000094_pt1 | contig 32350 bp, 24 predicted proteins | sample 322Ometagenome_2_FD_203888 | JGI IMG/M metagenome (GOLD analysis project Ga0307409, IMG submission 203888) | Maize rhizosphere microbial communities from greenhouse at UC Davis, California, United States - 322HYB-O-2 | ecosystem: Host-associated > Plants > Roots > Rhizosphere > Soil | place... | reverse complement strand
ACGCCTCGGCGGCCGCGGCCGTGCCCGAGACCTCGGCCGGCGACGGCTCCTGCTGCTGGACGTCGGCCGCCTGCCGGTCCTCGGCGGCCGCCGCCGGGGCGGCGCCGTCGCCGCTCAGGGTGAGGATGACGTCGCCCTCGCTGACCTCGTCGCCGACCGACACGGCCAGTCGCTGGACCACCCCCTCGGCCGGCGAGGGCACGTCCATGGCCGCCTTGTCCGACTCCAAGGTGATGAGCGGGTCCTCGGGGGCGACGGTGTCGCCCGCGGCCACGTGGATCTCGATCACCGGGACCCCGCTGAAGTCGCCGATGTCGGGGACCTTGACCTCGATGGCGTCGGTGGTGGTGGTCATGGGCGCTCCTCGGTCCTCGCGGTGGGTCGGCTCGGCGGTCAGCTGAGGGAGGGGTCCGGCTTCTCGGGGTCGATGCCGTACTTCCTGATGGCGTCGGCGACCTTGCTGGCCGGCACCGCGCCCTCCTGGGCCAGGCTGTGCAGGGCGGCCACGGCCACGTGGTGGCGGTCCACCTCGAAGAACGAGCGCAGCGCCCGCCGGTAGTCGGAGCGCCCGAAGCCGTCGGTGCCGAGCACCGTGTAGCGGCCGGGCACGAACGGGCGGATCTGGTCGGCGTAGGTCTTGATGTAGTCGGTGGCCGCGATCACCGGCCCCTGCTGGCCTTCCAGGCAGGTCTCGACATGGGACCGGCGCGGCGGCTCGGCCGGGTGCAGGCGGTTCCAGCGCTCGGTGCGCAGGCCGTCGCGGCGCAGCTCGTTGAAGCTGGGGGCGCTCCAGATGTCGGCGTTGACGCCCCAGTCCTCGGCCAGCAGGTCGGCGCCGGCGATCACCTCGCGCAGGATGGTGCCGCTGCCCAGCAGCTGGACCCGCGGCCGCTTGCCCCGCCGGGCCGGGCCCTTGCGGAACAGGTACAGCCCCTTGCGGATGCCCTCCTCGGCCCCCTCGGGCATGGCCGGGTGCTCGTAGTTCTCGTTCATCAGCGTGACGTAGTACCAGACGTCCTCCTGGTCGGCGCACATGCGCCGCAGGCCGTCCTGGATGATCACCGCGACCTCGTAGGCCCAGGTCGGGTCGTAGGAGACGACATTGGGGATCACCGACGACAGGACCAGGCTGTGGCCGTCCTCGTGCTGGAGGCCCTCGCCGTTCAGGGTCGTCCGCCCGGCCGTGCCGCCGAGCAGGAACCCGCGGGCCCGCATGTCGCCGGCCGCCCAGGCCAGGTCGCCGAACCGCTGGAACCCGAACATCGAGTAGTAGATGTAGAACGGAATCATCGGCAGGTTGTTGGTGCTGTAGGAGGTGGCGGCGGCCATCCACGAGGCCATGGCGCCCGCCTCGTTGATGCCCTCCTGCAGCATCTGGCCGCTCTTGTCCTCCTTGTAGTACATGAGCTGGTCGGCGTCCTGGGGCCGGTAGAGCTGGCCGACCTGGGAGAAGATCCCGTACTGGCGGAACATCCCCTCCATGCCGAAGGTGCGGGACTCGTCGGGGACGATCGGCACCACCCGCCTGCCGACGCGCTTGTCCCGCAGCAGGGTGTTGAGGATCCGCACGAAGGCCATGGTGGTGGAGATCTCCCGGCCCGGGGTACCAGCCAGCTGGCCGCCGAAGGCCGACAGCTCCGGCACCTCCAGGGCCTCGGAGGTGCGGCGCCGCGCGGGGACGTGGCCGCCCAGGGCCTGGCGCCGTTCCTTGAGGTAGGCCGCCTCCGGGCTGTCGTCCTCGGGCCGCAGGTACGGGTACCCGAGCAGCCGCTCGTCGGGGATGTCGATCGAGAAGCGGTCCCGGAACCCGCGCAGGGCGGCCTCGGCCATCTTCTTCTGCTGGTGGGTGATGTTCTGGCCCTCGCCGGCCTCCCCCATCCCGTAGCCCTTGATGGTCTTGGCCAGGATCACCGTGGGCTGGCCGGTGTGGCGGACGGCGGCGGCGTAGGCGTTGTAGATCTTGACCGGGTCGTGGCCGCCCCGGTTCAGGGCCCAGATCTCGTCGTCGGACATGCCGGCGACCATCTCGGCCAGCTCCGGGTACCTGCCGAAGAAGTGCTCGCGGACGTAGGCGCCGTTCTTGGACTTGAAGTCCTGGTACTCGCCGTCGACGGCCTCCTCCATGCGCTTGAGGAGGATGCCGCTGGCGTCGTTGGCGATCAGCGGGTCCCAGCCCGAGCCCCAGATGACCTTAATAACGTTCCACCCCGCGCCGCGGAAGATTCCCTCCAGCTCCTGGATGATCTTGCCGTTGCCCCGGACCGGGCCGTCGAGGCGCTGCAGGTTGCAGTTGATCACCCAGATGAGGTTGTCGAGCTTCTCCCGGCCGGCCATGCCGATGGCCCCGAGCGACTCGGGCTCGTCGGTCTCGCCGTCGCCGAGGAACCCCCAGACCTTGCGGTCCGAGGTCTCGGCCAGCCCCCGGCCCTGGAGGTACTTGAGGAAGCGGGCGTGGTAGATGGACATGATCGGCCCCAGGCCCATCGACACCGTCGGGAACTGCCAGAAGTCCGGCATCAGCCAGGGGTGCGGGTAGGACGGCATGCCGTCGCCCCCGGTCTCCTGGCGGAACTTGTCCATCTGGGCCTCGGTGAGCCGGCCCTCCAGATACGCCCGCCCGTAGAACCCGGGCGAGGAGTGGCCCTGGAAGTAGACCGAGTCACCGGACTGGCCGTCGGTGGCCCCGCGCCAGAAGTGGTTGTAGCCGACGTCGTACAGGGTGGCCGCCGACTGGAAGCTGGCGATGTGCCCGCCCAGCTCCGAGGACTCCTTGTTGGCCCGGAGCACGACCGCCAGGGCGTTCCAGCGGTTCATGGCCCGGATGCTGTGCTCGACCGCCTGGTCGCCGGGGTAGGGCAGCTCGCGTTCGGGGGGGATGGTGTTGAGGTAGGGGGTGGCGGCCGAATAGGGCACGGGCACCTGCCGGCGCCGGCTCTCGGTCAGCAGCGAGTCGAGCAGCTGCTCGGCCCGGTCGGTGCCCTCGAACTCGAGCACCGAGTCGAGCGCCTCGAGCCATTCCCTGGTCTCGGCGGGGTCCGGGTCCACCAGCATGTCGCCTCTCCCTGTGTGTTGGTGTCCGGTCTGTGCCGGACTCGAAGGTTACCCGAGATCGAGCCCACGAAATCGCCGGAGCGTCCCGGATGAAACGGCCGGAGGTCTCCCCGGGTACGGGCCCCTCGGCGCTGTCCGAACCAGCCGGTTGGGGAAGCTGGAGACCGGGGGCGCGCCCGCCCTGGCCGCCGCCACCCACTAGCCGGCGGCTCCGGATTCCCGCGGTTCAGACCGCCTCGACGCGCGGGTACTCCGGGCGCCACATGGCCTCGTGGACCTGCTGCACCGGGTCGTCCAGCTCGACCTTGGCCAGGCCGTCGGCGGCGGCCGCCCTGGCCACGGCGATGCCGACCGCCGCCGAGACCATCCGCAGCGCATCCACCGGCGGCAGCAGCGGCGCGCCGGGCCCGCTGGCGTCCGAGAGCTCGGCGACCGCGTCCGCCGCCGCCGCCAGCATGGCGTCGCTGATCCGCCGGGCCCGCGACACGGTCGCGCCCAGCCCCAGGCCCGGGAACACCAGGGCGTTGTTGGCCTGGGCGATGAGGTAGCGGCGGCCGTCGTGGTCGACGGGCGGGAACGGGCTGCCGGTGGCGACCAGGGCGCGGCCGTCGGTCCAGCGGATCAGGTCCTCGGGGAGCGCCTCGCACCGGGAGGTCGGGTTGGACAGGGGCAGGATGACCGGCCGCTCGACGTGGGCGGCCATGGTCCGGACGATCGGCTCGGTGAACGCGCCCGTCTGGGTGGAGGTGCCGATGAGGATGGTCGGCCGGGCACCGGCGACGACCTCGGCCAGCCGGATGGCACCGTCCGGGCCCACCCAGGAGGCCACCTCGCCGGCCGGCTGGGCGTAGGGCACCTGGTAGTCGCGCATCCCGGCGACGCGGTCGTCGGTGAGCAGGCCCTTGCGGTCCAGGGCCCAGAACCGCCGGGCCGCCTCCTCGGCCGGCAGCCCGTCGCGCACCATCGCCTCGCGCATCATGTCGGCGATGCCCATGCCGGCCGTGCCGGCCCCGAGGATGACCACCCGCTGGTCGCGCAGGCTCGTCCCGGCGGCGCGGATGGCGGCCAGGATGGCCGCGAACACCACCGCGGCGGTGCCCTGCATGTCGTCGTTGAAGGTGCAGTGGCTGCCGGCATACCGGTCGAGGATGCGGCGGGCGTTGCCGGCGCCGAAGTCCTCCCAGTGCAGCAGCGCGTTGGGGAACAGCCTGGACGCCGCGGTCACATAGGCGTCGATGAACTCGTCGTAGCGCCGGCCGTGGACGCGGGCGTGCCGGGCGCCGAGGTACAGCTCGTCGTTGAGCAGCCGCAGGTTGTCGGTGCCGACGTCGAGCACCACCGGGATGACCCGCCGCGGGTGGATGCCGCCGGCGGCGGTGTAGACGGTCAGCTTGCCGATGGAGATCTGGACGCCGCCGACGCCCTGGTCGCCGATGCCGAGGATGCCCTCGGAGTCGGTGGCCACCAGCAGGTCGCAGTCGTCGGCCCCGAGGCCGTAGTTGGCCAGGGAGTCCTCGATGTCCTCGGGACGGTCGATGGAGAGGAAGACCCCGCGGGGCCGGTTGTACTCGTGGCTGAACCGTTCGATCACCTCCCCGATGGTCGGGGTGTAGACGATCGGCAGCATCTCCTCGAGGTGGTCGGCCAGCAGCCGGTAGAAGAGCACCTCGTTGCGGTCGCGCAGCGCGGCCAGGTACAGATGCCTGGCCAGGGCGTCGGGCTGGGAGCGGTACTGGCCGTAGGTGCGCCGGGCCTGCGCCTCCATCGAGGACACCCCGGTGGGCAGCAGGCCCACCAGGCCGAGCGCCCGCCGCTCGGCCTCGGTGAACGCGGTGCCCCGGTTCAGGATCGGGATGCGCAGCACGTCGTTGCCCCGGACCGCGATCCGCGCGACCAGACCGTCGGGCGTGGAGGTCAGCTCGTAAGGCCGCTCGGACACGGTCACCCCCTCGTCTGCGGTGTCACCAGCCCTGGCCGGGGTCGAAGGCCAGGCCCGGCTCGGGGGCGTCCTCGCGGCGGACGGTCGCCTCGATGAGGCCGTAGGGCCGGTCGTCGGCGTGGAACACCTCGTTGTCGTTCTCCAGGCCGAAGCGGTCCAGGTCGTAGACGAAGTGGTGCTTGTTCGGGGCCGAGAAGCGGATCTCGGCGATCTGCGGCTGGGCGCCCAGCACCGCCGACCCCATCTCGTAGAGGGTGTGCTGCAGGGCCAGGCTGTGGTGGCCGGCGAAGGTGTCCTGGAGCGCCGACAGCACCGTCTCGAACGACTTGCCCCAGTCCACGTCCTCGCTGGTGTGGTACCACTGGGCGACCAGCGAGGTCGCCATGATCCGGTCGGTGGTGGGCGCCAGCGTGGTGTACCGGTCCTGGATGTAGCCCCAGAACTCCGAGTCGGTGGTCTTGAGCACCACCAGGTCCCTGACCCCGGAGACCACCCAGGCCGCCGGCCCGTCACAGGTGACGGTGGCCGTGCGGACATAGCGGCCGTCGCGGACGAAGGCGTGCGGGTTGTTCAGCCGCGACCAGGGATACGCCTCGAGCTTCACCCGGGCCCGGGTGATCGGCTCGGTGTTGTCCACGAAGTGGCGGGCCAGCCGAATCCCGAACGACTCGGGCTGGGCGACGACCTCGTCCTCCTTGGCGAAGGCGTACACGGTGTTCTTCTGGGTGTCGGTGGGCAGCGTCACCGAGTTGTCGCCGCTCAGGTGGGCCGGCTCCTGGCCGCCGGAGAGGGCGACGCTGACGTTGTAGTCGACGAGCTCGTGCGGGTCGCGGTCGCGGAAGACCCGGACGACCCGGTTCTCCGCCTTGCCGTACTGGTTGTGGCCGAGCACGACTGCCATCTGGCTACCTCCTGCTAGGAACCTCGGTAGGTGGAGAACGCGAACGGGCTGAGCAGCAGCGGCACGTGGTAGTGGCGTTCGCCGTCGGCGACCTCGAACACGACCGGCACCTCGGGATAGAAGCCGGTCTGGCCGGTGGCGGCGAAGTACTCGCCGGTGGCGAAGACCAGCCGGTGGACACCGGCCCCGAGGCCGCCGGGGGCCAGGTCGCGGGCCCGGCCGTCGGCGTCGGTGACCGCCTCGCCCAGTTGCCGCCAGCCGTCGCCGTCCCGGCGGGCCAGGGTGACCCGCACGCCGGCGGCGGGCAGCCCCGAGGCGGCGTCCAGCACGTGGGTCGACAGGGTGCTCATGGTCGCAACAGCCTCTCCAGTCGCAGACGGGTGATCTGGCGCAGCTCCTCGGCGACCGCGCGCCGCTCGGCGCCCGGGTCGTTGCCCAGCCGCTCGCGCAGGGCCGCCAGCATCTCCTCGGCCGACCGCCCGTCGGCGCGGATGAGGAACACGTGGCCGAAGCGCTCCTCGTAGGCGCGGTTGCCCTCGGCCAGCGCCGCCCGGACCTCGTCGGCGGCGGTGCCGACGGCCGCCTGCTCCTGCCGGGACCAGGCGGCCCCGGTGGAGGGACCGGCGGCCCGCTGCCCGATCCGCGGGTGCCCGGCCAGCGCCTCGGCCAGGCCGTCCCGGTCGAGGCCGGCGACCGCGCGGTCGCCGGCCTCGAGCAGGGCGTCGAGGTCGGTATAGGGCCGTCCGGCGGCCATGCGGTCGACCCACGCCCGCGATCCGCAGCAGCTCGCCAGCAGCTCCTTGGCCTGGGCGGTGGGCAGGCTGTTGAGCCAGCGCAGCCCGAGGGCGGCCCGGCCCTGGGCGCCGAGGTCCCCGTAGAGCCGGAGCCGGGCCAGGCCACCGTCGGGATACACGTCCAGGCGGACGTGGGTGACCTCGTCGGCGGCGGGCAGCCGGAACAGGTGCCGGGTGTCGGGCTGCAGCCGCGTCCGGGGCAGCAGCTCGGCCCAGGCCGCCGGGTCGTCCGGCCCGCTGCCGCCGTCGCGGCCGCGCAGCGAGGCCCAGCCGGGGGCGTTGCCCACGAAGTACCGGGTGTCGATCTCGGCCAGCCGCACCACCCCGGGCCCGGCCAGGGCGAGCTCGACCCAGTCGTTGCCGTCGTCGCGCCGGCGGGCCGTCTCCCACCCCTCCCCCATCACCCGCGCCTCGCCGGGGGAGATCAGGTTGGTGGGTGAGGAGTAGAACATGTTGCTGCAGCCGGTGACCACGCCCCCGTTGACCAGGGCGGCCAGGTCGAGTGCACCGGAGGCCAGGAAGCGGGGATCGGGGACGGCCTCGCCATGGACGCGCAGCCGCGCCACCCCGCCGTCGGGGTAGATGGACAGCCGGACGTGGGTGCACCGCTGCGGTGCCTGGACCGGGAAGGGGTTCTGGGCGTCGCCCTTGACCGGCGAGCGCGGTACCAGGGGGAACCACTCGGCCGTCCGCAGCTCGGCCGGGGAGGGATAGCCCTCGACCCCGGCTCCCTCCACCGACACCTCCGGCGGGTAGTTGCCCTTGAAGAAGGCGGTGTCGACGACCACGCCGCGGACCACGCCGGCCACCCCGAGGCGCACGATCGCCTCGTCGTGGCCGTGGTCGCGCCGCCGCCGGGTCTCCCAGCCGTCGTAGACCTGGCCCTTGTGCCCGAAGGTGTAGGTGGAGTAGGCGGGCGGCTCGGGCTTGATCAGGTTCTCCCGCTCGGCGAACAGCTCGTCGTTGGCGTAGACCACGCCCCCGCCCAGGCGGCGGGAGGCCAGGTCGGGCAGCCGGGTGAAGGCGTCATCGCCCATGGTCAGGCTTCTCCTCTGGTGAGCAGGCGGCCACGCGGCTCGGCGCCGGTCAGCTCCTGGCCACGCAGCCAGGTGCCGCGGACGACCCCCTCCTCGGGGCGGCCGCCGTAGGCGGTGACGGGATGCCGGTGGTGCAGTTGCGCCGGGTCCACGACAAAGCGCTCGTCGGGAGCGAAGACGCAGAGGTCGGCGTCGCAGCCGACCGCGATCCGGCCCTTGCGCTCCAGCCCGGCGAGCCGCGCCGGGCCCTCGGCCATCCAGCGGACGACGTCGGCCAGCGAGAAGCCGCGCCGCCGGGCCTCGGTCCAGACCACCGGCAGGCCGAGCTCCAACGAGGAGATGCCGCCCCAGGCCAGCCCGAAGTCGCCGACCTCCGGGCGCTTGAGCTCCGGCGGGGACGGCGAGTGGTCGGAGACGACGCAGTCGATGGCACCGTCGCCCAGGCCCCGCCAGAGCAGCTCCCGGTTGGCCGCCTCACGCACCGGCGGGCAGCACTTGAACTGGGTGGCCCCGTCGGGGACCTCCTCGGCGCACAGCGCCAGGTAGTGCGGGCAGGTCTCGGCCGTGACCCGGACCCCCTCGCGGCGGGCGCCGGCCAGCAGACCGAGGGCGTCGCCGGAGGACAGGTGCAGGATGTGGACCCGTCCCCCGGTGGCCCGGGCGGCCTCGACGACCCGGGCGATGGCCAGGTTCTCGGCCGTCCGGGGGCGGGAGGCGAGGAAGTCCGCATAGCGCGGGCCATGGGGGCTGGGGGCGTGGTCGATGGCGGCGGCGTCCTCGGCGTGGACGATCAGCAGGCCGTCGAAGGCGCGCAGGGTCGCCAGGTAGGCCTCCAGGTCGGCCGGGCCCAGCGGCGGGAACTCGTCCACACCGGAGGGGAGCAGGAAGCACTTGAAGCCGAACACGCCGGCGTCGTGCAGGGCGCGCAGCGCTCCCAGGTTGCCGGGGACCGCGCCACCCCAGAAGCCGACGTCGACGAAGCACTGACCCTCGGCGCTCTTGCGCTTGAGCTCCAGGGCGGCCACGTCGGTGGTCGGCGGGATGCTGTTCAGCGGCATGTCGATGATGGTGGTCACGCCGCCGGCGGCCGCCGCCCGGGTGGCGGTCGCGAACCCCTCCCACTCGGTGCGGCCGGGCTCGTTGACGTGCACGTGGGAGTCGACCAGGCCCGGGAGCAGGACCACGTCGTCGCCGAGCTCGACCACCCGCCGGCCCTCGAGCCGGGTCTCCGGCGGTTCGACGGCGGCGATCCGCCCACCGGTGACCCCGACCCAGCCGCCCGACTCACCGGCCGCGGTGACCAGGCGGCGGGCTCGGAAGACCACGTCGTACCCGGTCACCGGCCTTCCCAAGGCAACCTCTCCTTCCGTCCCCCCGGACACTCTATCGATCCGGTCGTTCCATGTAGGCGCGCCAGCCGCCGTAGTCGGAGATGTCGACCAGCCCGCTGCCGCGGCCGTGCACGTCGGGTCGCAGGACCACCGCCAGGGCGGCCGCGCCGTCGGCCAGCTCGACCACCCCCAGCTCGAGCTCGGCCGGCTCGACCGGGAGGAACTCGTCGCGGACGGCCTCCAGGGGCAGCTCGACCAGCTCCCCGGGGACCGGGACGCCGCCCTCGGCCACCGGCCAGAGGGCCGGGAAGCGGTCCTCGTAGACGTAGAAGCGGTACCTCGGGGCGGTCAGGGCCTCGCCCAGGAACCGGTGGTGGGCGATGTGGGGGTGCACCCGTCCGCCGCGCATCCCTTCGCCGTTGAGGAACAGCGGCACGTTGGTCATCGACTGGTCATCTCCTTCGCCTTGTCGGTCAGCCAGTCATGGGCGACCCGGGCCGCCAGCCGCTCCAGCAGCGGGCCGGCCTCGGCCATGGACCGCGCCGGGTCGGGCTCCAGGTCCGAGAGCGGATAGGCGGCCAGGATCCCCGCCGGTTCGAGCTCGGCCTGGGTCAGCAGCGAGCGGCCGGCCACCGCGACCGCCGGGATGCCGGCGGCGCGGGCGGCCGCGGCCACCCCCGCCGGGGCCTTACCGTGCAGGGTCTGGGCGTCGAGGGAGCCCTCGCCGCAGATCACCAGCCGGGCCCCGGGCAGCGCCTCCCGGAAGCCGACCAGGTCGAGGACGAGGTCGATCCCCGGCTGCAGCCGCGCCCCAAGGACCGCCAGGGCGGCGAACCCGACCCCGCCGGCCGCCCCGGCGCCCGGCGTCCCCGCCGCGTCGATCCCGGTGGCCCGCTGGACGGCGGCGGCCCACCGGCCCAGGGCGGCATCCAGCTCGGCGACGTCGGCGGGCGACGCCCCCTTCTGCGGGCCGTAGACGGCCGCCGCCCCGCGCGGCCCCAGCAGCGGGTTGTCCACGTCGCTGGCCACCACCAGCTCGGCCTGCCCGAGCGCCGGGTGCAGGCCGGCCAGGTCCAGCGAGGCGGCGGCGGCCAGCGAGGCCCCGCCGCGCCCGAGCTCCTCGCCGCGGGCGTCCAGCACCCGCCCCCCCAGCGCCTGGACCAGGCCGGCGCCGCCGTCGGTGCTGGCGCTGCCGCCGATGCCGAGGACGATCCGGCGGCAGCCGGCGTCCAGTGCCGCCCGGATCAGCTGGCCCGTGCCGTAGCTGGAGGCGGTGCGGGCCGCCAGGCGCCCGCCGGGCAGCCGCCCCAGCCCGGACACGTCGGCCAGCTCGACCACGGCGAGGCCGCCGCGCTCGGCGAAGGCGGTGTCCACCGGCTCGCCGGTCGGGCCCTCGGCCCGGACCGGGACGCGGCGGTACCCGGCGGCCAGGGCCGCCTCCAGGGTCCCGTCGCCGCCGTCGGCCACCGGCACCTGGACGACCTCGACCCCGGGAACGGCCCGGGCCAGCCCGGCGGCGACCCGCTCGGCGACCTGGGCCGCGGTCAGGGAGCCCTTGAACTTGTCCGGGGCGACGACGACGCGCACGCTCGGCTCCTAGTCGAGGAACTGCATCTGGTCGAGGTCGAGCGCGCCCAGGGCGGTCGGGGCGTGCTCGCCCCTGGTGGCCAGCTCCTCGAACTCGACGACGTTGTCGATCTCGGTGCCCATCGAGATGTTGGTCACCCGCTCCAGGATGACCTCGACCACCACCGGCACCCGGAACTCGGCCATCAGCTTCTTGGCCTGCTCAAGGGCGGGCAGGATCTCGGCCGGCTCCTGCACCCGCAGCGCCTTGCAGCCCATGCCCTCGGCGACCTTGACGTGGTCGACCCCGTAGCCGCCGATCTCGGGCGAGTTGACGTTGTCGAACGACAGCTGCACGCAGTAGTCGATGTCGAAGGCCCGCTGGGCCTGGCGGATCAGGCCCAGGTAGGAGTTGTTCACCAGCACGTGGATGTAGGGCAGGTTGAACTGAGCCCCCACGGCCAGCTCCTCGATCAGGAACTGGAAGTCGTAGTCGCCGGACAGGGCGACCACGGTCGCCTCGGGGTCGGCCACGCACACCCCAAGGGCCGCCGGCAGGGTCCAGCCAAGGGGGCCGGCCTGGCCGGCGTTGATCCAGTGGCGCGGGCGGTAGACGTGCAGGAACTGGCCGCCGGCGATCTGGGACAGGCCGATGGTGCTGACGTAGCGGACCTCCTTGCCGAAGGCCTTGATCATCTCCTCGTAGACCCGCTGGGGCTTGACCGGGACCTCGTCGAAGTGGGTTCGGCGCAGCATGGTCCGCTTGCGCTCGCCGCACGCCTCGACCCAGTCGCCGCGGTCGGGCAGCCGCCCGGCGTCGCGGCGCTCACGGGCGACGGCGACGAACAGCTCCAGGGCCGCGCGCGCGTCCGAGACGATGCCGAGGTCGGGGGGGAACACCCGCCCGATCTGGGTCGGCTCGATGTCGACGTGGACGAAGCGGCGGCCCCGCCGGTACACCTCCAGGCCGCCGGTGTGGCGGTTGGCCCAGCGGTTGCCGATGCCGAGCACGACGTCGGAGGCGAGCAGGTTGGCGTTGCCGTACCGCTGGGAGGTCTGCAGCCCGGCCATGCCGGCCATCAGCCGGTGGTCGTCGGGGATGGCGCCCCAGCCCATCAGGGTGGGGATCACCGGGAGGTCGACCAGCTCGGCGAACTCCACCAGCAGGTCGGCGGCGTCGGCGTTGATGATCCCGCCCCCGGCCACGATCAGCGGCCGCGCCGAGGCCTCCAGCATGTCCAGGGCCTTCTCGACCTGGACCCGGGTCGCCGCCGGCCGGTGCACCGGGAGCGGCTCGTAGCCGTCGACGTCGAACTCGATCTCGGCCATCTGGACGTCGAAGGGGAGGTCGATCAGCACCGGCCCGGGGCGGCCGGAGCGCATCAGGTGGAACGCCTGCTGGAACGCGCCCGGCACCTGGGCCGCTTCCAGCACGGTCACGGCCAGCTTGGTGACCGGCTTGGCGATGGCGGCGATGTCGACCGCCTGGAAGTCCTCCTTGTGCAGCCGCGCGACCGGGGCCTGGCCGGTGATGCAGAGGATCGGGATGGAGTCGGCCGCCGCCGAGTACAGCCCGGTGATCATGTCGGTGCCGGCCGGCCCGGAGGTGCCGACGCAGACCCCGATGTTGCCGGCCCGGGCGCGGGTGAAGCCCTCGGCCATGTGCGAGGCACCCTCGACGTGGCGGGCGAGCACGTGGGTGATGGCGCCGCTGGAGCGCAGGGCGGCGTAGAAGGGGTTGATGGCCGCGCCGGGCACGCCGAAGGCGTGGGTGACGCCCTCGCGCTGCAGGATCTGGACGGCGGCTTCGATTGCTCTCATGCGGGCCATGGCGGGCTCCCGGGTCCAGGTGACGGTCAGTTGCGGCCCGACAGCTGCTCGACGAGCTTCAGCAGGGCGGAGTGGTCGAGGCCGCCGTCGCCCTGGGCCCTGAGGCTGGCCACCAGCTGGGCGACCACGGCACCCAGGGGGATGACCACGCCGGCCTCGCGGGCCGCCGAGGTGACGATGCCCATGTCCTTGTGGTGCAGCTCGATCCGGAACCCCGGGGTGAAGTCGCGGCGCAGCATGCCGGCCGCCTTGCGCTCCAGGATGGCGTTGCCGGCAAGGCCGCCGGCCAGCACCCTGACCGCGGCCTCGGTGTCGACGCCGTAGGCCTCCAGGAACACGATCGCCTCGGCCACCAGCTCGATGGTGCCGGCCACGATCAGCTGGTTGGCGGCCTTGACGGTCTGGCCGGACCCGACGGGCCCGACGTGGACGATGGTCTTGCCGACGGCCTCGAGCACGGGCCGGGCGTCGGCGAAGTCCTGGGGATCGCCGCCGACCATGATGGACAGGGTGGCGTCGACGGCGCCCTGCTCGCCGCCGCTCACGGGGGCGTCAAGGACCCGGAAGCCCCGCTCCCTGCCGGCCTCCCCCACCCTCCTGGCGACGTCGGGCCGGATGGAGCTCATGTCCAGGTGCAGGGTGCCCGGCTTGGCCAGGGCGTAGATGCCGTCCTCGCCGAGGGCGACCGCCTCCACGTCGGGCGAGTCGGGCACCATCGTCACCACCACGTCGGCGTCGCGGACGGCGCCGGCGAGGCTGTCCGCCCCGCGGCCGCCCCGTTCGACCAGGCGCTGGACGGGCTCGGGAGAGCGGTTGTAGCCGATGACGTCGAAGCCGGCCTTGACCAGGTTGGCGGCCATCGGGCCGCCCATGATGCCGAGGCCGACGAAGCCGACGGTGGTCATTGCGGAACCTCCTGGGTGTCGGTCAGGCTCGCCGCTCGCGGGGCAGCCAGGCGAAGCTGTCGTCGCTGGCCCCGGTGGGCTGGTACTCGAGCCCGACCCAGCCGTCGTAGCCGGCGGCGGCGATCCCGGCCAGATGGCGGTCGAGGTCGAGGGTGCCGGTGCCGGGCTGGTTGCGTCCGGGGGCGTCGGCGATCTGGACGTGGGCGACTCGGTCGCCGTAGGTGGCGACCACCTGGTCGAGGTCGTCGCCGTTGGTGGCCAGGTGGTAGAGGTCGCAGAGGAAGCCGAGGTTGCCGACCCCGGTCTCGCGCTCGACCCGGTCGACCACCGCGACGGCGTCGGCGGCGGTCAGCAGCGGGTACCGGGGGGCTCCGCTGACCGGCTCGACCAGCACGGTGCCGCCGATCCGGGCCGCGGCCCGGCCGGCCAGGGCCAGGTTCTCGGTGGCCAGCTCGTCCTGGGCGGCCGGGTCGGCGCCGTCGACCCGGTTGCCGTACAGGGCGTTGAACGCCCGGCAGCCCAGCCGCTCCCCGATCCCGACGGTGGCCTGGATGTTGTCGCGGAACTCGGCCGACCGGTCCGGCCAGGACACCAGGCCCCGGTCACCGCCGGGCATGTCCCCGGCGAAGAAGTTCAGCCCGGCCAGCCGGACGCCGGCGTCCTCGACGGCCCGGACGAAGTCCTCGGCCTCCCGGTCCGAGGGCACCGCGGCCGGGAACGGCCACCAGAACTCCACCCCCGCGAACCCGGCCGCCCGGACCGCGGCCGGCCGCTCCAGCAGCGGCAGCTCGGTGAACAGGATGGAGCAGTTGACTTCGTACCGGAGGGCGTGGTCGGCCATCGCATCTTCCGCATCGTGGAGCAATATTTCCAATGAGACGGTACGGGGTCCGCCTGCGCCCGTCAAGGGCGGGGGCACGGGGGGTGCTCGCCTCCTTCCGGTGGTCGCCTCGCTATGCTGGCGGGCATGGGATCCGAGGGCGCGACGGGAGGACGGGCGACCACCGCCGGGGGCGTGCAGTCCATCGAGCGGGCGTTCGACATCCTGGAACGCATGGCCGACGCCGGTGGCGAGGTGACACTCACCGAGCTGGTGCGCCGGACCGGTCTGCCCATGCCCACCATCCACCGGGTCATGCGCACCCTGGTCGACCGCGGCTACGTCCGCCAGGCACCCTCCCGCCGGTACGCCCTCGCCCCCCGCCTCATCCGGCTGGGCGAGGGCGCCAGTCGGCTGCTCAACGTCTGGGTCCGGCCCCATCTGGAGCAGCTCGTCGACGCCCTCGGCGAGACCGCCAACATGGCCGTGCTCGACGGCGACCAGGTCGTGTACGTCGCCCAGGTGCCCTCGCGCCACTCCATGCGCACCTTCACCGAGGTCGGACGGCGCGTCCTCCCCCACTGCACCGGCGTCGGCAAGGCCCTGCTCGCCCAGCTCGACCCGGCCGAGGCGCGCGCGATCGTCCTGCGGACCGGGATGCCCGCCCTGACCCCGCGCACCATCACCGATCCCGACCGGCTGCAGCGCGAGCTCGCCCGCGTCCGCCGCCGCGGGTACGCCACCGACAGCGGCGAGCAGGAGGTCGGCGTGCAGTGCATCGCCGTCCCCGTCCTCGACGCCCCCGCCCGGACCGCGATCTCCGTCTCCGGGCCGGAGGCGCGGCTGACCCAGCCGGTGGTGGACCGGGCCGTGCCGCTGCTCCAGGACGCCGCCCGGCGCCTGTCGGCGGAGCTGGCGTACGACGGCGCCACCGCCTGAGCCCGGCGGGCTCATGCCACCGGCTGGTCGACCGGCTCCTCCACCAGGTCGAGCAGGCGCAGGTTGGCGATCTTGGCGATCTCCACCAGGGCGGCGGCCTGCTCGGCGGCGGGCGAGTTCTGCAGCCGGGCGTTGCCGGACTTGAGGATCGTCTCCTTGGTGTTCTCGCGCACGGCGATGACCAGCGGGAAGCCGAACTTCTCCCGGTAGGCGTGGTTGAGGGTGTCGAAGCTGGTGTACTCGTCGCTGTTGAGCCGGTCCAGGCCGGCGATCGCCTGGTCGACCACCGACTGGGTGGGCAGCCGGCCCTCGCGGGTGGCCGCGCCGGCCAGGTCCGGGAACTGGCGGATGAGCTCCAGCTGGCGGTCGGCCGGGGCGTCGAACAGCGCGTCGTGGAGGGCCCGGCGCAGGTCGTAGACGTCCTCGAAGGGGTGGGCGTCATACGCCTGCTCGGCGATCCAGGCCGCTCCCTGGAACAGCGGCCCGAAGGTGGCCACGAACTGGTCCCGGTCCATCTGGTTGACCTGGTCGATGCTGAGGACGTCCTCGTGGCGCGGGACCGGCAGCACCCTGGTGACCAGGTTGCTGCGGCCGCCCCAGACGTTGAAGACCAGGTTGAGCAGGATGGCGCTGATGCTGCCGAGGGTGATGCCGCTGGAGATGATGGTGCGCACCGACTCGGGGAAGTGGGCGGTGATGTTGGGGTACACCGTCGGGGTCATGGCGAAGCCGAGGCTGACGGCCACGATGATCACGTTGCGCTCGTCGTGGAAGTCGACCCGGCGAAGGGTCTGGATGCCGATCACGGCCACGGTGCCGAACAGGGCGAACCCGGCCCCGCCGAGCACCGGCGGCGGGATCGCCGCCACAATGGCCCCGACCTTGGGGATGACGCCGATGACCATCATCAGCAGTCCGGCCGTGGCCACCACCCAGCGGCTCTTCACCTTGGTGAGGCGGACCAGCCCGACGTTCTCGGCGAAGCAGGTGTAGGGGAAGGAGTTGAGGATGCCGCCGAGGGTGGTGGCCAGGCCGTCGGCCCGCAGGGCCCGGGCCACGTCCTCCTTGTCGATCGGCCGGTTGACGATCTCGCCGGTGGCGAACACGTCCCCGGTGGTCTCGACCATGGTGATCAACATGACGATGACCATGGAGATGACCGCGGCCACCGGGAAGGTGGGGGCGCCGAAGTGGAACGGCGTGGTCACGCCGAGGGCGTCGGCCGCCCCGACGAGGCTGAAGTCGGTGAAGTCGAAGAGCCAGCCGGCCAATGTGCCGATGATCAGGCCGATCAGCACGGCGATGGTGGCCACGAAGCCGCTGAACACCCGGTAGATGACCAGGATGACCAGGAGCGTGAAGCCGGCCAGGGCCAGGTTGCGCAGCACCCCGAAGGTCGGCGGGTCGGTGAACTGGCTGGCCCCGCCGCCGCCGGCGTCCAGGGCGGCCACCGACAGCAGCACGATGCCGATGATGGTGATGACGGTGCCGGTGACCACCGGGGGGAACAGCCGGATGAGCCGGGCGAAGAACGGGGCCACGATGAAGGCGAAGATCCCGGCGACGATCACCGAGCCGTAGATGGCCCGCAGGCCGGGCACCCCGCCGCCCTCGGCCAGGCCGATGGCGATCATCGGCGACACGGCGGCGAAGGTGACGCCCTGCAGCAGCGGCAGGCGCACGCCGATCTTCCAGAAGCCGACCGACTGGATGATCGAGGCGATGCCGCAGGTGAACAGGTCGGCGTTGATCAGGTAGGCGAGCTGCTCGGGAGTGAGCTTGATGGAGCTGGCGAGCAGGATGGGCACGATCACCGCGCCGGCGTAGAACGCCAGCACGTGCTGGAACCCGTACACGGCCAGCTTGGCCGGCGGGAGGACCTCGTCCACCGGATGGACGGCCCCGGGGTCGGCGCGCTGGTCTCGTTGGTCGGTCCTGGCCATGTGCTGCACCAGCCTTTCGTCTCGTGCTGGCGGGTCCGCGTTCTGCCGGGTGGGTCACCGGTGAGGCCAGTTATTCCGGATGGTGGAATATGTCTCTTGATATCCGGAGGTTAAACGCCCGCCGGAAGGTCGTCAACCCTCGAAAGGGCCGCCCGGGGGGCCCGGCGTGGCCAGGAACGCGCCGCTGAGCGCGGCCGAGATCCGCAGCATCTCCGGGAGGATCCGCTCGATGTCGCCGGACTGCAGCCTGCCCTCGGGCGCCGACACCGACATCGCCGCCACCGAGCCCCCGACGCCGAACACCGGGACGGCCAGGCAGCGCACGCCCACCTCCTCCTCCCCGCTGTCGAGGGCGTACCCCTGGCGGGCGACGGCGTCCAACTCGGCCAGGAACCTGGCCGGGTCGGTGATGGTCCGCGACGTGCGCCGCGGCAGCCCGATCCTGTCCAGCAGGGCCTCCACCTCGGGCCGCGGGCGGAAGGCGAGCACCACCTTGCCGACGCCGCTGGAGTGCGGCATGACCCGCCGTCCGACCTCGGTGAACATCCGCACCCGGTGGTGACGGGAGGGCACCTGGGCGACATAGGCGACGTGGCCGTCCTCGAACACCGCCAGGTTGGCCGTCTCGCCGCTGGCTTCCATCAGCTCGGCCAGGTACGGGTGGGCGAACGACGCGAACAGCCGGATCGCCGCCTCGCCCAGCCGGATCAGGTGCGAGCCGAGCAGGTACTTGTGGGATGCGCTGTCCTGGCGCACGTACCCCTTGGCGACCATGGTGGCGAGCAGCCGGTGAGTGGTGGCCACCGGCAGGCCGGTGATCCGGCCCAGTTCGCTGACCCCCTTCCCGTCGCCGGGCTCGGCCAGGGCCTCCAGCAGCTCGAACGCCCGCTCGACCGACTGGACGCCGTCGTTGCCGCGCTGGGAGGCCTCGGCGCTCCCGGGCCGCTGCTTGGTGGCCACCGTGCTCCTCGTCGAAGGCCTGGGTCGTGGGAGCCGTTCTGGCTCCCCTCTGGTCGGATGGATTCTACGATACGGAACCTATTTTCTGAACACGCTTCCCACGACCGGTTGCGCTTGTTAGAGTCGTTCCAGCCCGACGCCCGGTGGCGACAGCCCGGGTACGGTTCCAGGGGGACGGGAGCGGTGCGATGGCCGCCGGCAAGGTCACGATCAACGGGCGGAGCAGGCCGATCACCGGGGTGCCGCTCCACACCACGGCCCTGGACTTCCTGCGCGGCTGTGGGCTGATCGGCTGCAAGGAGGGCTGTGCGGAGGGAGAATGCGGCGCCTGCTCGGTCCTGGTCGCGCGTCCCGGCCTCGGCACCCCGACCGAGTGGGTGGCCATCAACGCCTGCCTGGTGCCGATCGCCTCGCTCGACGGCCAGGAGATCGTCACCGCCGAAGGGCTGGGCGAGCCGGGCGACCTGCACCCCGCGCAGCACGAGATGGCCGTCCGCGGGGGCTCGCAGTGCGGCTACTGCACGCCGGGATTCGTCTGCAGCATGGCCGCCGAGTACTACCGGCCGGATCGCCGCCCCGCCGGCGGGAGCGACGCCGGGCCCGACCACGGGCACGGCCCCAACGGGTTCGACCTCCACGCCCTCAGCGGCAACCTGTGCCGCTGCACCGGCTACCGCCCGATCCGTGACGCGGCCTATGCCCTCGGGGCGCCGCCCGCTGACGACTCGCTGGCCGCGCGGCTGAGCGCGCCGCCCTGCGAGCCCGCCCCGACACAGCTGCGCTACCAGGGCCGCTCGTTCGCCCGGCCCGAGACGCTCGCCGAGGCGCTGCGGCTGCTGCAGGCCCACCCGGTGGCCACCGTCGTCGCCGGTTCGACCGACTGGGGGGTCGAGGTCAACCTGCGAGGCGCCAGGGCCGTGTCGGTGATCGCGATCGACCGCCTCCCCGAGCTTCGCGGGCTGGCCGTCGACGCCGACCGGATCGAGATCGGGGCGGCGCTGACGCTGACCGAGGTCGAGCGCCGTCTCGGCGGCCGGGTGCCGTTGCTGGCCCAGCTGTTCCCCCAGTTCGCCTCCCGGCTGATCCGCAACGCCGCCACCATCGGCGGCAACCTCGGCACCGGCTCGCCGATCGGCGACGCGGCGCCGGCGCTGCTCGCCCTCGAGGCGCGCCTGGTGCTGGCCGGCCTCGACGGCGAGCGCGAGGTCGCCCTGTCCGACTACTTCACCGGCTACCGCCAGAGCGTGCGCGGCGCCGACGAGCTGATCAAGGCGGTGCGCATCCCGCTGCCGCTGGCCCGGCTGGCCGCGTTCCACAAGCTCGCCAAGCGGCGCTTCGACGACATCTCCAGCGCGGCCGTCGGGTTCGCCCTGGAGGTCACCGACGGCGTCGTCCAACGGGCCCGCATCGGGCTCGGCGGGGTCGCGGCGATGCCGATCCGGGCCCTGGCCACCGAGGCGGCCCTCGAGGGCCGGCCCTGGACCCGGGCCACGGCCGAGGCGGCCGCGGGGGTGCTGGCCGGCGAGGGCACCCCGATCGACGACCACCGGGCGAGCGCGGCCTACCGGGCCGCCATGCTCGGCCAGAGCCTACGCAAGCTGTACGCCGAGAGCCAGGAGGAGGTGCCGGCATGAGCGCCCTGTCGGATCGGCCCGAGAACCCGGCGGTCGGGCTCGCGATCCCCCACGAGAGCGCGTCCCTCCATGTCACCGGCAAGGCGCTCTACACCGACGACCTGGTGGGACGCCTCAAGGACGTGCTCCATGCCTGGCCGGTCCAGGTCCCTTGCGCGCACGGCCGGGTCACCGGGATGCGCGCCGATCCGGCGCTGGCCGTGCCCGGCGTCGTCCGCGTGCTCACCGCGGCCGACGTTCCCGGGGTCAACGACGCCGGGGTCAAGCACGACGAGCCGCTGTTCCCCAGCGAGGTCATGTTCTACGGCCACGCCGTGTGCTGGGTGCTGGGCGACACGGCCGAGGCCGCCCGGCTCGGCGCGGCGGCGGTCGAGATCGACGTGGAGCCGCTCCCGTCCTACGTCACGGTGACCGAGGCGATCGCGGCCGGGTCCTTCCAGGGCGCGACGCCGCAGGTGGCGCGGGGCGACCTCGAGGCCGGCTTCGACGCCGCCGCCCACGTCTTCAGCGGCGAGCTCGAGTTCTCCGGCCAGGAGCACTTCTACCTGGAGACCCACTGCGCGCTGGCGTACGTCGACGAGAGCGAGCAGGTCTTCATCCAGAGCAGCACCCAGCACCCTTCCGAGACCCAGGAGATCGTGGCCCACGTGCTGGGCCGGGACAGCCACCAGATCACCGTGCAGTGCCTGCGCATGGGCGGCGGCTTCGGCGGCAAGGAGATGCAGCCGCACGGGTTCGCGGCGGTCGCCGCCCTGGGCGCGACGCTCACCGGTCGCCCGGTCCGGTTGCGCCTGAACCGCACCCAGGACCTGACCATGTCGGGCAAGCGGCACGGGTTCCATGCCGACTGGCGGGTCGGCTTCGACGCCGACGGGCGCATCGTCGCCATGGACGCGACCCTGACCGCCGACGGCGGCTGGAGCCTCGACCTCTCCGAGCCGGTCCTGTCGCGGGCGCTGTGCCACGTCGACAACGCCTACTGGATCCCCAACATCCGGGTGAACGGCCGCATCGCCAAGACCAACAAGACCTCGAACACCGCCTTCCGCGGCTTCGGCGGCCCCCAGGGCATGCTGGTGATCGAGGACATCCTCGGCCGCTGCGCGCCGCTGCTCGGCCTCGACCCGATGGAGCTGCGCCGGCGCAACTTCTACCAGCCAGGCCAGACCACGCCCTACGGCCAGCCGGTCCGCCACCCCGAGCGCATCTCGACGATCTGGGACCAGCTCGTCACCGGCGTCGACGTCGCCGGTCGCCAGCGCGAGATCGAGGCGTTCAACGCCGCCCATCTCCACACCAAGCGCGGCCTGGCGGTGACGCCGGTCAAGTTCGGCATCTCCTTCAACCTGACGGCGTTCAACCAGGCCGGCGCGCTGGTGCACGTCTACAAGGACGGCTCGGTGCTGATCAACCACGGCGGCACCGAGATGGGACAGGGCCTGCACACCAAGATGATCCAGGTCGCCGCGACCACCCTCGGCATCCCGCTGGCCCGTGTCCGGCTGGCACCCACGCGCACCGACAAGGTGCCCAACACCTCGGCCACGGCGGCCAGCTCCGGCGCCGACCTCAACGGCGGCGCCGTCAAGAACGCCTGCGAGCAGATCAAGGCGCGGCTGATGGTGGTGGCCGGCGCCATGCTGGGCATGAACGCCGCCGACATCCGGATCGTGGACGGGGTCGCCCGCGGCCTTGGCACCTCCGAGGAGCGGGTCTCCTGGGAGGAGCTGGTCCGCATCGCCTACTTCCAGCGGGTCCAGCTGTGGGCGGCCGGCTACTACCGCACCGAGGGGCTGCACTGGGACTCGTCGGTGATGCGGGGCTCGCCGTTCAAGTACTTCGCCTATGGCGCCGCCGCCGCCGAGGTCGAGGTCGACGGCTTCACCGGTGCCTACCGGACACGGCGCGTCGACATCGTCCATGACGTCGGTGACAGCCTCTCGCCGCTCGTGGACCTGGGCCAGATCGAGGGGGCGTTCGTGCAGGGGGCGGGCTGGCTGACCCTCGAGGACCTGCGCTGGGACACCGGCGACGGTCCCCGGCGGGGCCAGTTCCTGACCCAGGCGGCGAGCACCTACAAGCTGCCCAGCTTCTCGGAGATGCCCGAGGTCTTCAACGTCACCCTGCTCAGGAACGCGACCGAGGATGGCGCGGTCTACGGGTCCAAGGCCGTCGGCGAGCCGCCGCTGATGCTGGCCTTCTCCGTGCGGGAGGCGCTGCGGCAGGCCGCGGCCGCCTTCGGGCCGGCCGGCACGAGCGTCGACCTCGGCTGCCCCTCGACGCCGGAGACCGTCTACTGGGCCGTCGAGCAGGCGCGGGAGCATACCTCGCACGGCCATGTCGCCGACGCCAACGAAGTCCCGCCGCAGCCGCCCCACCCGCACGGGCGCCACCCCGAGTCCGAGCAGGCACAGCACGCCGTCGTCCATGGCTGAGACGACCTGGTTCAACGCGGTCGCCCGCCTGCGGGCCCGGCGCGAGCCGGGCGTGCTGGTGACGGTCGCGTCCGTCCGCGGGCACGCCCCGCGCGACCCCGGCGCCAAGCTCGTCGTCGGCGCCCGGGAGACCTGGGGGACGATCGGCGGCGGCAACCTCGAGGCGGTGGCGATCGACCGGGCCCGGGAGCTGCTCGCCGACCCCGGCGCCAAGCCCGAGCTGTTCGAGGCGGCCCTGTCGGACAAGGCGCCGTACGAGCACGGCGTGCAGTGCTGTGGCGGGACGGTCACGGTGCTGCTGGAGCCGCTGCCGGTGGTGCCGGCGGTGGCCATCTTCGGCGCCGGGCACGTCGGGCTCGAGCTGGCCCGCATCCTCGCCCGCCACGACCTCGAGCTGCACCTGATCGACACCCGCCCCGAGCAGCTCAGCGACGAGCGGTTGGCGCCCCTGTCGGACGCGGTGGCCAACCTCCACGTCCACCGGGTCCCCCTGCTCCCCGAGATCGTCCTCGGCGAGCTGCCGCCGGGCACCCACGTCCTGATCATGACCCACGACCACGCCGAGGACGTGGCCCTGTGCGACGCCGTGCTCCGCGGCGGCACCCTCGGCTCGATCGGGTTGATCGGCTCGGCCGGGAAGTGGGCCCGGTTCCAGCGGACCCTGGCCTCCGGCGGCCACGACCCGGCCTCGATCGCCCGGATCCGCACGCCCATCGGCCTGGCCGGGATCACCGGCAAGGAGCCGGCCACGATCGCCGTGAGCGTCGCCGCCGACCTGCTGGCGAGCCTCGAGCGCGAGCGCTCCGCCGCGCGGAGCTGACCCCATGCCGCTGTACCGCGCCCAGGTGCTGGACACGCCCGGCGATCCGTTCCGCGGCGCCGGCCTGCGCGCCGACGCCGACGCGGGGCTGCTGGTCGTCGACGGCGTGATCGTCGAGCGGGGGCCGTACGCGGCCGTCCGGCACGACCACCCCGACGAGCCCGTCGTCGACCTGCGCTCCGGCCTGCTGCTGCCGGGGTTCGTCGACACCCACGTGCACTACCCCCAGATGCGGGCCATCGGGGCGCTGGGCATGCCGCTGCTGGAGTGGCTCGACCGCTGCGCCCTTCCCGAGGAGGCGCGGCTGGCCGACGCCGCCTACGCCCGGGAGGTGGCGGGCGAGTTCGTGGCATCGCTGGCCGACTCGGGCACGACCACCGCCCTGGTCTTCGGCTCCCACTTCGCGCCAGCGGTCGACCTGCTCTTCGAGCAGGCGACCGAGCGCGGCCTGCGGATCACCTGCGGCCTGGTCGTCGGCGACCGGATGCTGCGACCGGAGCTGCACACGACCCCCCAGCGCGCCTACTCCGAGGCACGCGAGCTGGCCGGGCGCTGGCACGACAACCGCCGCACCCGGTACGCGGTCACGCCGCGGTTCTCGCTGTCCTGCACCGACGAGCTGCTGGCGTCGTGCGCGGCCGTCCAGGACGACACCGACGGCTGCCTGCTCACCTCCCACATCAACGAGAACCCGGCGGAGATCGCCAAGGTGCGGGAGCTGTTCGGCTGTGGCTACCTCGAGAGCTACGACCGCCACGGCCTGGTCGGCCCCAGCAGCGTCTTCGCCCACAACGTGCACCCCACCGACGCCGAGCTGACGCTCATGGCCGCCAAGGGGGCCTCGATCGCCCACTGCCCGACGAGCAACGCCGCCCTCGGCAGCGGGCTGTTCCCGCTCGACCGGCACCTGGCGTCCGGCGTCCGGGTGGCGCTGGGCTGTGATGTCGGCGCCGGGACCGGATTCTGCCTGTTCAAGGAGGGCCTGCAGGCCTACTTCATGCAGCGGCTGCGCGGCCCCGAGGGCGTGCCCCTGACCTCGGCGCACCTGCTGTACCTGGCCACCGCGGCCGGCGCCGGCGCGCTCGGACTGGGCGATGAGATCGGCGATCTCGGCGCGGGCAGGCGCTTCGACGCCATCTGGCTGGACCCACCGGCGGGCTCGCCGCTCGAGATCGGCCTGCGGCACGCCGACGGCCCCTCCGACGCGCTCGCCAAGGTGTTCGCGCTCGCCACGCCGCATGACGTGCGGGGCGTGTGGGTCGAAGGCGAGCGGGTCAAGGGATGACCGGCGGGGACGGCCCCGTGCCGGTCAGGCCGTGGTCCGTTCGCCGCCGGTCAGGTCGCGCTCGCCGGTGAACTCGGCCGCGAAGGAGGTGTCGCTGGTCAGGCGCAGGACCTTGAACTGGCCGTCGGCCCGCTGGCCCGACTCCACCATGCGGCGGCGGTAGCCGTCGAACTCACCGGGTCGCACGACCCGGACCACCGGGGCGCCGTAGCGCAGCGACCGGCGCTTGGTGAGGTACTCGTCGTTCTCCTCCCCCAGGGCCGCGTCCAGGCGGTCGACAAGCGCCGAGCCGTCCTGGTCGGTGACGGGCTCGTCGAACTCGATCAGGAACAGCAGCCGGGGGATGGTGCCGTCGACCAGCTCGGCCACGGCGGCGATGAAGTTGTAGCGGCCCCGCAGGGCGGCCAGGGCCTTGTCGACGGCGGCGATGACCTGGACCTCGTAGAGCTTCTCGCCGGTGAAGGAGACGACCCCCTTCCCCTTCTGGATGAACCGGATGAGCGGGGTCTGGTGGTCGTGCCCGGCGACCTCCACGATGTCGTTCATCTCGTAGCGGTACAGCCCCGAGGCGTTGGTGACGTAGACGAAGTAGCGCTGCCCGACCTCGAGCTGCTCGAGCCGGAGCAGCTCGGAGCCCTCGGGGGCGCGGTCCTCGGCGGCCGGATGGAACTCGAGCACGTTGGTCCCGACCGCCGTCGTGCCGGCGTCGCCGTCGTCGCTGAGGGGGACCGATCCGCGCAGCTCGGTGGCGTAGTAGCCGAGGTCCCGGATCGGCGGCCGCTGCGGGAAGTAGGTGTCGAACTTCGCCAGGTAGGCCCCGACGGTCCCGCCCTTCCAGCAGCCGATCGCGGCCAGCTCGGGCCAGGCCAGCCCGGGCCGCAGCTCCCCGCCGCCGCGCGCGGCCGCCTGCTCGAGGTGCCTCGCCCGCTCCGGGTCCGGTCGCAGGTGCAGCGAGCTCCGGAGCTCCTGGGGCACGGGCAGGTCGGCGGAGAGGGTCCCGTCGCGGACGTCCCGGATGATCGACTCGCCGTGGCGGGCCAGCCGGTCGGCCAGCAGGACGATCGTGCTGGGGTTGACGGTGGCGATGCAGCTGATGTTCTGGCCGGCGGCCAGCCGCAGCAGGGTGTAGTACTTGGCCTCGTAGTCCTCGATGGCGAACACCCCGTAGGGGGCGGTGTAGATCGAGCGGACGGGCCCGGGCATGGTGCGGTAGGCGTGCCCGGACTCGGCCCCGACCGGGACGCCGCTGGGGGCGTGGCCCTCCACCTCGGGGCTGACCACGCTCAGGATCCGGCCGCCCGCGACCCCCGGGTGGTCGCGGTACAGGCCGCACAGCCACAGCCAGGTGAGGTGCGACTTGGCGCGCTTGCCCTCCCGGGTCATCGGGATGTACTTGCGGCTGCCGGTGGTCCCGCTGGTGGTGGTGAACAGCACCGGCGGTTCCTTGGTCAGCTGGTTCGGCCGGCCCTGCATCTCGGCGGTGATGTAGGGCTCCAGGTCCTCGTAGCTCGAGAGGGGGACCCGCCTCTGGAACTCCCCGAAGCCACCGATGGCACCGAACCCGTGCCGCCGGCCGAACTCGGTGCCGGCGTTCGCCTCCAGGATCTGCCGCAGCAGGCGCTCCTGGGCCTCGACCGGGGTGCGGCAGAGCGCCCTGAAGTGCCTGAGCGACCGTGGGGCCTTCACCCACAGCACCAGCCGTCCTACTCGCGACATCGGTCGCCCCTTTCCTGGAGCATCAGGTGACCGTGGCCTGGTCGACCACGTGGCGCTGCAGGGCCGCCGGGTCGACCCGGACCCCGAGCCCACCCCCCGGGGGAGTCGGTGGCGGGCGGCCTCCGAAGCGGAACTGGACGAGCGGGGAAGCCGGGTCCTCCCGCAGCAGGTGCCTGCCGAAGCAGCCTTCGGCGTACCGCACCCCCGGCGTCAGCGGGTCCAGGGCCGACAGCAGCCGCAGGTGCGCGGCCGACAGCAGCGACGACTCGCCGACCTGGCAGCCGACCTGCAGCACCAGGCCGGCGTCCAGGGCCTCCCGGCAGCGGGCGTTGGCGCCGACCAGCCCGCCGCATTTGGAGATCCGGACGTTCGCCGCCGTGCAGGCCCGGTGGTCGATGAACCGCTGCAGCGAGTCCCGGTCGGTCAGGCCCTCGTCCACCATGATGTCCGCCGGCGACTCGGCCACCAGCCGGGCCAGGCCGGCCAGGTCGGTGCTGGCGACCGGCTGCTCGAACGAGCGGATCCCGACCGCCCGGAGCTGGCCGATGACTTCCAGGGCCTGCTCGACGTCCCAGGCCATGTTGGCGTCGACGCGCAGGTCGATCCGGCGCCCCAGCAGCCGCCGGGCCGTCCTGGCCGCCCGGACCGCCCCGTCCCGCTCCAGCTTCAGCTTCACCTGGCGGAACCCGAAGGCCCGGATCTTCAGCAGCGAGGTGGCGTACGACCAGCCACGGCCGGCGGACACGACCCCGCTGTAGCGGTGCCGGTCCAGCCCCGCGGCCGCCGGCGCCCGGCCGTCCGCCGGCGCCGGCCCGGCCGGCTCGCCCGACGCCCTGCCGAACGCGTCCAGCAGCGCCAGGTCCACGCTGCACCAGGCCGAGGTCTGGGGGACCTCGGGGCGGACCCATTCGGGCGGGGCCTTGCCGTCGCATTTCTCCAGGAACGACACGGCCTCGGGGAGCGACCGGAACGACCGGCCGGCCAGGGCCGGCAGGATGGTGTCGCGCAGCAGGGCGAAGGCCCCCTCGCGGTCCTCCCCGGAGACATACGCGCGGGGGAGGCTCTCTCCCCATCCCTCGGTGCCGTCGTCCAGGCGGGCCCGGAGGAACAGACTGTCGGAGGTGGTCCGGGCGGCGGCGGCGTGCCGGAAGACGACCTTGAAGGGGAGGTCGACCGCGAACAGGTCGAGCTGGGTCACCGCCGGCATCGGGATCCTCCTAGGGCCCAGGGCGGACCATGGCCGACAGCCAGGTCAGCATGTCGCTCAGGTACCGCGTCCGGTCGGGCTCGAAGTCCAGGGTGTGGCCGGCCCCCGGGTAGGCCCGGTAGGTGGTGTCCGGGCCGCCGAGCCCGTCGAACCAGCGCCGGGTCGCGGGCACGTCCATCATCTGGTCGGCCTCGCCCTGGAGCAGCAGCACGGGAAGGGCCAGGCGGGCGGTGTCGCGCCCGCGCCGGCGGTCGAGGCGGGCCGTCTGCCAGAAGAACTGGGTGGTGGCCTCGAGCAGCCGGAGGGGGTCGGCCCGGATGAGGTCGCGGTAGGGCGGGTTGGCCGTGTACAGCTCCGGCGTCAGCGGGATGGGCAGGCGGGCCCTCGGGCGGACCAGATGGCCGGCCACGACCACCACCCCGTGCCAGAGCGGGAGGTTGACCGTGGGGAACAGGCCGGGCCCGAGCAGCAGCATCCCCGACAGCGGCGCCCCCCGCTCGGCGGCGTAGACCACCCCGAGCTTGGCCGCCCAGCTGGAGGCGGCGAGGAAGACCGGCACCTGCGGGTGCTCGGCGGCGACCAGCCGCACCAGCTGCTCGACGTCGTCCAGCGCCTGCTCGTAGCGGTCGAGGTGGCCGCGCGGCCCTTGGCTCTGGCCCGACCCGCGGCGGTCGAGCCCGTAGACCTCGACACCGTGGCCGCTGAGGTCGGTCGCCGTCTCGGCGAACCAGCCGGCGTGGCTGGCGATGCCGTGGAGGAACAGGACGACCGCCGACGGCGGCGACGGCTGGCTGCGCCAGTGGAGGTAGTGGAGGCGCACGCCGTCTCCGGCCGTGAGGAACCGGCTCTCGGCGTCTCCACCCGCGGGGTCGGTCATGGGCCCAGTGTCGAGTGCCACCGGGCGCGGGGTCAATGGCGCGGCCGGCGCCGCCGCGGCGCCGCTCATTCCGCCGGGTCGCGGACCACGGTGCGCTGGCCGCCGAGGTCGAGGGCGCCGTCGTCGCTGGCGATGGACGCGGTGATCACGTCGCCCGGCTTGAGGTAGTCGGGATTGCGTTCCTGGCGGGAGAAGAAGGCCCGCCATTTCACCGGGGCCGGCAGGAGCAGGTCGCCCATCTTGGCCACGACCGCCGGCGGCGCCTGGAGCGCGGTCCCGCCCGGCGTGCCGGTGAGGACCAGGTCCCCGGGATCGAGTCGCTGGAAGCGGGACAGCAGCGACAGGGCCGCCGCCGGCCCGGTGATCACATCGGCCGCCGTCCCGTCCTGGCGGAGCTCGCCGTTGACCCAGAGCCGCAGCCGCAGCCCGGGCAGCCGGGCGAAGTCGCCGGCCTCCAGCAGGACCAGGCGGGGCCCGGTGGGGGTGAAGGTCGGGTACGACTTGCTCTCGTAGAACTGGCCCTTGGTCAGCTGCACGTCGCGGGCGCTGAGGTCGTTGCACATGACCAGCCCGGCCACGTGATCGGGCAGGTCGGCGTCGCCGAGGGCACGCCCGGCGACCGGGCCGCGCCTGATGACCAGGCCCAGCTCGATCTCGTAGTCGAGCAGCCGCACGTGCGCCGGCCGGAGGACGTCGTCGGTGGGCCCGCTGATCGAGCCCGAGCTCTTGCGGAAGAACACCGCCGGCGCGTCCTCGCCGGAGCCAGACTCGCGGGCGTGGCTGCGGTAGTTCACCGCCTGCGCCACCACCCGGCAGGGCGTCGTGACCGGTGACAGCAACGACAACCCGTCCACCGGGACGCCCCCCGCCGTGGCCGTGGCGGCCGCCCGGACGGCGCCCAGCCCGGAGGTGAGCAGGGCGGCCGTGCTGGGCAGGTCGGCCTCGACCGGGAACGCCGCCGCCCCGCGCTGGACATGCCAGCCCTCGGCGGTGCGGACGACGGCGATGCTCAGGGGCGGCCTCGTTCGCGGTCGGCGCGGCTGGCGCGCCCGGGCAGCCACGGCGTCCCGGGGGCCCGGCGGCTCCGCAGCGGCACCCCGCCGGCGAGCTTATCGCGGTGGGCGGGGGCCGGCGGGGCGGCCGAGGCGCGCTCTGCCTGGATGCGCTCGGTGCGCTCGAGCTCGAGCGAGCGCAGGACCTGCTCGATCCGTTCCAGCTGCTCGTCGCTGGCCTCGGGGAGCCCGTAGGCGTCGCGGACGAACGCCGCCATGTCGCCGCGGTAGTCGTGACCGAAGGAGGCGAACTCGCCCGGCGTCAGCAGCATCGCGTTCATGGCGTCCATCCCGGTCTGGATGAAGGTGCCCACCGGCTGCCAGCGCATGGTGTGGGGCACGCCCCGGCCCCGCTGGCTGTCGGCCAGCCAGGGGGGCCGCTGCACCAGCAGGTCGGGACCGAGGACGGCGATCGGGTCGTTGTCGTGGGAGACGACCACCGCCCGCAGCCGCGCCCGCTGCTCGTCGGTCAGCTCCCGGAGCTGCTCGTGGCGGTCGAAGACGCTGACCGTCCCGGGCGGGACCAGGGTGTGGCTGCCCCTGGCCATCCCGCTCCTCGACCACTTCGACAGCCAGGGCAGCCCCACCCACAGCGCCCGGTCGATGCCGTAGTGGTCGAAGCCCTCGATGCCCTGGAACATCACCACGTCCGAGCTGGTCCAGGCGCCCATGCTCTCGCCGAACACCAGCACCCGCGGGCGCCGCTCGGGCGGCAGGCCGGCCAGCCGCTGCTTGACGCCCCAGAGCAGGAGCCGGAACTGGCCGCGGCCCAGCGCGACCTTCTGCACCGACAGGAACGACGGGTACCTGGCGTACTGGATGCAGCAGGTGGCGATGTCGCCCCGGGTGAGGAACTCGGCCGCCTCGATGAGCGTGTGGTCGACCCAGCCGGTGCCGGTGGGCGAGATCAGCAGCAGCACCGACCGGTCGAAGGCGCCGGTCCGTTCCAGCTCGGCCAGGGCCAGCTCGGCCCGGCCGGTCTGGTACAGCGGCTCGCTGTTGAACCCGACATAGGCCCGGATCGGGTGGGCCACCGCCGGCTCCCCCATCACCTGCTCGATCAGCTCGGGGGTGACCACGTCGGTGACGTAGCGGCGTCCCTGCTGGCCGAGGTCGGCGAACGGCAGCAGGCTCTCGGGGCTGCCCGACACCAGTGGGCTGGCCGGCGGGGTCGCGTAGGCGGGCTCGACCCGCTGGTTGGCCCGCCCCACGTAGGCGACGCCGGCACTGTAGGTGGCGGCCGACGCGCCCGCCCACAGGCCGGCGTTGACCAGCCGGGCCAGCGCCCGCTTGGACGGGCCCGGCCCCAGATAGGACTCCAGGGCCCGGCGGGACCGGCCGAAGCCCCGGGCCAGCCCCATCCCGAGGGTGGTGACCACATAGGCGGTGGCCAGCGTCTCGGCCACCTCGGCCGGCTCGGGCCGCGGTCGCCGGTCCCCGGCCCGTGCCCGCGGCGGCAGCCGCCGGCCCGTCCGGTACAGCAGCCCGGCGGTGTGCACCGCGCCGCCCGTCAACGGCCGGACGCCCCGCTGGTCGGGGTAGCGGCCCTCCAGCCAGCGTCCCAGGTCGTGGACGGCTCCACCGGCGGCCCCGTCCCGCAGGAGCAGGCCGGTGGACTGCAGCGACGCCGCCCAGATCTTGGCGCGGTGGCGCTCGGGCACCGCCGCCAGCGCCGCCCCCGCGCCCCCGACCGCCGCCCACGCCAGCAGCCGCCGGCGCAGCGGCGCGTCGGCCGGCGCCACCATCCTGGTCAGCTTCTCGGCCACACCGCTGGTCGCCCGCGTCCCCAGGATCCCGAGGCCCATCGCGACCCCTCGGGCCCGGGCCGACCGCGGCATCAACGAGGGCCCCCAGGCGTCCAGCGCCGCCACCGTCTCCCGAGGGGCCGCCGGCGACACCGCCACCGGGCTCAGCGCCCTGGCCAGCCGGCGAGCCTGGGCTCCCCACCCGCCTTCGTCAAGGACCGACCGCGCTCGCATGGCATCAGTCTCCCAAACCCACGAATGTTGCGTGCGCAAGTATCCGGGCAGACGCTTGGCCACTGGTACTGTTGGTCCTCTACCAGATCGAGTCAATGCAGGTCAGAACTGTAATGGACAACCCGGAAGAGCTCGCGGCGATCGCCCTGCTGGTGGATCCCGTCCGCTGGCGGCTCTACGACTACCTGCGGTCGTCGCGCGGCCCGGTCGGCCGGGACGAGGCGGCCAGGGCGGCGAACGTCTCCCGCAACCTGGCGTCGTTCCACCTCGACCGCATGGCCGAGGCGAACCTGCTCGAGGTGGAGTACCGTCGGCTGTCCGGCCGTACCGGGCGGGGCGCGGGGCGCCCGGCCAAGCTCTACCGGGTGGGGGCCAGGCATTTCGCGGTCTCGCTGCCGGCAACCCGGTACTCGCTGGCCGGCCGGATCCTGGCGACCGCCATCGAGGAACGACGCGGGGACGAGGACGGCGCGGACGCGGTCCGCCGCGTGGCCGGGCGAACCGGGGGCGAGGTGGGCGACGAGCTGCGCCGTCAGGTCGCCGACAGCGTGGACGCCCCGCTGGCCGTGGCCGAGTGGGCCGTGCGGCAGCTCGGCTACGAGCCCGAGCACCACGGCGACCGGATCGAGCTTCGCAACTGTCCATTCGACGAGCTGGCCGACTCCCACCGCGAGCTGACCTGCCAGATGAACCGGGCCCTGCTCGCCGGGCTGCTGCCCCCGCTGGGCGCCGACGGGATCTCGGCCGAGCCCGTGCCGCGCCAGGCGGGCGTCTCCTGCTGCGTGCGGATGGTCCCGTCAGGGTGAGGGGACCGGCGGCGGCTTCGCCCCGGGGGTGCCGGCGGCCAGCTTGAGGAGCTGGGCGACCGTGTCGCGGTGGGCGCCGAAGGGGGCCACCCGGAGATACGCGCGGAGGCTGGGGACCGCCGCCTTGGGCTGGCCCATGCCCATGAACAGGATGATCCCCTTGGCGTACAGGGCCTCCGGGTAGCGCGGGTCGGTGGCCAGGGCCTGCTCGACCGAGCGCAACCCCGGCTCGGGCAGGCCGGCCCGGAACAGCAGCAGGCCGAGCCGGGTCTTGGCCTCCAGGTTGCCCGGCTCCAGGCGCAGCACGCCCAGATACTCCAGGGTGGCCTCCCTGAGCCGCTCGGCGTCCTGGTAGCCCTCGGCGAGGGCGAGGTGGGCCGCGACGTCGCCGGGATGCTCGCGCACGCGCCGCTCCAGGTTCGCCAGCGGTACGGCGCCCGGGGCCGCGGGGGCGGCGGCCGGGGCGGCCTGCCCGGTGATCATCTGGCCGCTGCCGCGGTCGCCGACCGCGCCACCCAGCAAC
>Ga0307409_100000089_pt1 | contig 32452 bp, 35 predicted proteins | sample 322Ometagenome_2_FD_203888 | JGI IMG/M metagenome (GOLD analysis project Ga0307409, IMG submission 203888) | Maize rhizosphere microbial communities from greenhouse at UC Davis, California, United States - 322HYB-O-2 | ecosystem: Host-associated > Plants > Roots > Rhizosphere > Soil | place... | reverse complement strand
CTAGCCCGGAATCGCTCGTCACGATCGCCCGGGCCTCCAGCGGGTCCCACGACGGCCCAGGCGATCACGTTGATGGCGTCGCTGTCGGAACCTGTCGCCCCAGCTCATACGCCTGCAACGCGAAGACCTCCGCGCGTCCCCTGGCGGAGGTCTTCGCTGGTGAGGTGGGTGGCCATCGTCGATGCGGTGATGGCTGGCGCCGCGTGCGTCATCCCCATGGCGTCGCGGCTCGTCAGGCCGTCTCCCGGCGGCCCTCCTTCACCCTCCTCACCGGAACAAGGCGATCAGGTAGTGGTCGGCGGGCCGCCCTGGCCCTGGCCGTTGCCGCTGCCCGGGTCGGCGGGCGGCCCGGTGGTGGGGGGCGAGGCGTTGCCATGCTCGCCGCTGCCAGCGGGAGGCGCGGCCGGCCGCTGCCCATGGGCGGCCGAGGTCGCGGTCTCGGCCGCACAGTAGGCCGCGACCTGGTCGGCGCCGCCGGCGGCGTCCGCGAGGGCCTGGAACGCCGGAGCGTCCGCTCGCCGGCCGTGGTCGTCGCCCTGCCCGGCGGCCCAGGCCTGGCACAGCCCGTGCCGGGCGGCCCCGGACGCGTCCGGCCCGGTCGCGTGGTCGCTCGCCTCGCCGGCGGAGCTGTTGGCCGCAGCGGCGTCCGAGCCGTGCACCAGGATGGCCGCGTCACCGCGGGCGGAGGCGCCGTGGCTGGCGGAGGAGCCGGACGCCGCCTGCGCGGCCCGCTCGGCCGACGCCGTCGGGAGGCCGGTGGTGGCGGCGGCGACACCACCGAGCGAGAGCGCGGCCAGTCCGGCCAGGATGGCCGTCCTGAGACGCGGGAGCTTGCTGGGCATGGCTGCCCTCCAGAGGTCGATGGGGCGACACAGGGCGTGGACGGTGGCGAAGCGGGTACAGCGAGGCAAGTGATGGGGGTGCCTCGGCTAGGAGAAGCGTCGCCGGGGCCACTTGCGTTACAGCACCCCAGCTCCGGCGGCGTAACGCCCATGGCCGCCTCAGCGGTTATAGCGGTATGTTCCTGCCGTGCCAGGGGTGCTGAACCCCCCACAGCACCCTCCCCCTCGGCCGGCACGACCGCTGGAGGCAGCTCATGGCCGCGCTCTTTCTCCTTCTCGCGATCCTCGGCGGTGCCCTGGTGGGCGACCTCGTCTGGGAGAACACCACCAACGGCGAGGTCACGGTGCTCGACCGGACGCTCGTCAGCTACCCCCAGGGCTGGCTGCTCGCGGCGGCCGCGGCGGTCGGCTTTGTGACCGCGTTGCTGCTGGTCGCCTCGGTGAGCTCGACCAAGCGCCGGCGCGACCGCCGCCGGCAGCTCCGCGCCATGCGGCGCGACCAGCGGGACCCGGACTTCGAGCCGGACCAGGCCGGCTGGCTCGAGGAGCGGTTCGACCCGCGCGAGACGGCCGCGGATGCCGACAGGCCGCCGCGGCGCCAGGCGGAGCCCTTGTACGAGCAGACGAGGCAGGCCCACCTGGACGACGACCGCCGTCAGCGGTAAGGCGCACGTCACGCTGATGGGGCCGGCGGCCACTGGCTACCATGGCCGGGCCAGCCGCCGATGCAGGGGACGTGCCCGTGACCGACGAAGAGCTCCGCCAGCTGCTGCTCGACACCAAGACGATCGCCGTGGTCGGCCTCTCGGCCAACCCCGACCGGCCGTCCAACCAGGTCGCCTGGTACCTCCACCACCAGGGCTACCGCCTGTTCGGGGTCAACCCCCAGTGCCCCGACCAGGCGGTGTTCGGGGTCCCGGTGGTGGCCTCCCTCGACGAGGTGCCCGAGCCGATCGACATGGTCGACGTCTTCCGCCGCCCCGAGCACACCCCCGACGTGGCCCGCCAGGCGGTCGCCGCCGGCGCCCGCGCACTCTGGCTCCAACTCGGCATCGCCAGCCCCGAGGCCCGGGCCATCGCCACCGAGGCCGGCCTGCAGTACGTCGAGGACCGCTGCCTCAAGGTCGAGCACGGCCGCCTGCTCGGTCGCTCCGCGGGTGGGCGGTAGCTTGAACCGAAGAAGCGCGAGGCGTCTTTCGGAGGGCTTGCCTGCTTGACCTGGTCTTGCTGATCCTTCGCTGAGGACGTCGGGGGCCGGCATCGACACCGTCGGCGACTGGTTCACCGTGGCCGTCAACGTCGTCAGCGAGGGCGTCACCGACGGCCGCGGCAACCGCGCCAGGGGCAACGCCAACCCGGCCCAGTGCGTGGGGGTGCGGTGTTCTTGACGCGACCAGCGCGCCCAGGTCCAGGAGCGTGCTTGAGCAATGCCCCCGAGCTACCTAGCGGTGCTGCCGCTGCGGCGCTCGCCGAACAGCATCGTGCTGAAGATGGCGAACTTGCCGATCCAGAGCACCCCGAACGCCAGCAGCGCTGCGGTCATCACGATCGCCGTCGTCGCCGCATGTGAGGCGGTCAGGTGGCTCGCCAACGTGCTGCCAAGATCGGCCGCCCAGGTGGACAGGGCCAGACCGAGAAACGCGAGCGCCCAGAACGGGACGACTTCCCTCCAGAGGTGGGAGCGACCTCGTCGTCCCCACGCCCAGCTCCGATTCAGGTAGTAGGACGGGACGGTGGCCACGGTGCAGGCGACCATGTTGGCCAACTGCGCCGTCCAGTGCAGCAGCCCGAAGGCAACCAGGAGCATGGACTGGAAGACCGCAACCGATACCAGAGACACCAGGCTGTAACGCAGCACCAACCTCCGTGCCCAAGGCCCGGCGCGCATCGAGATGGCTGCTGGACTGGGCAATCAGGGCCCAGTGGGGATCGTGGTCGTGGTCGTGGTCGTCGTGCTCGTGGTTGTCGTCGTGGTGGACGTCCTCGTGGTGGTGGTCTTCGGTGCGGTGGAGGGTGGAGCGCTGGTCTGCGGGCGGGTTGGATCCGGCGGCGCGGTAGGGCCTGGCGCCGCGCTCCGCCCTGCCGTGGTCGGAGCGATCCGGGCCGGCCCACTGGTGGCCGCATCAGTCAGGAGCCCTCCCTCGGCGACCGGGCCGGCATTAGAACCCGTCGTGGTCGAGGCGACCGTGCCCACGCCTGAATCAGTCGTGCCCGGGCCTATCGGGACCGCCTGGAAGGCGGTGCCCGAAGGAGAGGTGCGATCTGCGCCGGTCAGCTCATCGCAGCCTGGCCCACAGCCGTTGCTCCGGTTGACCAGCGCGAACGCGCCCGTGAAGGCCAGGGCGGCCGCGATCGCGATCACCGATACCCGGAGCATCCGACGGTCCCGCCAGCCACGCGCCGGCCGGGGGACCGCCGGTACGACACGGTCGGACCTCCCGCGATCCCGGACCCCGTGGGGCGGCAGGACGAGCCGAAGGTGGCCGGCCGGGTCGTGGGTCGGCTGGGTCGGCCTGGATCCGGCAAGAGCGACCGACAGGTCTCGCATGGAGAACGGGCGGGTGAGGAGGACGCGGCTGTGGTCGGGTGGGAGATCGCGGCTGTTGTCCCCGAGATTGAGGAGCACGATCAGCCGACCATGGTACTGGCGACGGACCTGCTGACAGGCAGCGCGTCGGTCCTGCGACGGGACGTCGACGACGACCACATCGCTCGGTGGCCCGCCCTTAGCCAGCTCGGCCGGCGAGCTGATCACGTTGACCAGGCGTTCCTCACCAAGCAGGGCGAGCAACTCGGCGCCCAGCCGCGCACCCCGGTACAGCAGGGTCACGCGTTGCGGCGCGTTCGGTTCCGACACCTTTTCTGTTCTCATGCGGCTGCACCGTTGGGTCGACTTGCAAGCCGAGCGCACGCCGCCTGTCCGATACGAGCGCCCCTGTGCTGGGGGAAGATGCGAAGCGCTCGCAGACCTGCAGCGGCAACCTATAGAGCGCTTCCCGAGGATTAGGCGTTACAGGCCTAACGCTCATTCGAAGTCACGCGGCCGACCTCCCGCGCCGTTGCTGGGCGTCGGCCTGGCCGGCGACTCCTCGCGACCGCCGGAGCGCAGGACCGGCGCCACTCAGGAGCACGCACATGTGCAGCGCGGCGAACGCCACGTTGTTGAGGGTGGCCGGACTCCGGTCGCGCAGCAGCCCGACCCATGCGCTCGCGCCGAGGACACAGATGGCGATCATGGCGGGCAGCACGGCCCGGATGTGGCGTCCCGCCCGTCCACGTTCCGGTGTCACGACGAAGCGCCCGGGACGTCGGAGCAGCGCCTTGAGGCTGGCATGGATGTGGAGCCAGAAGGTGGCGGCGGTGAGCGCGAAGGCTGCGAAGGTGTACATGCCAGCACCCGCCAGCACCACGGTGAGCAAGGAGGCGGTGAAGTAGGGTGCGAAGTGCAGCAGGAACTGATCGGCGGACGCGCTTGCCAGGGGCTGGGCGCCGGTCAGGATGCGGACGACCGGCAGCAGCATGTAGACGAGCACGCTCCAGCCTGACAGGAAGAACATCGCCGACAGCACGTACTGGGCGCGCAGCCGCCACGGCAGCTTGGCACGGAGCGCCGCTGGCAGGGCCGACAGACAGCCCCGGGCCCATCGGTGCTGCTGGCTGACGTAGGCGGCCATGTCCTCCGGCCCGAGGCCCTGGGCCAGCACCTCCGGCACATAGCGGCTCCGCCAGCCAAGGGCATGGAGGCGGATCGAGAGCTCGAAGTCCTCGGTGAGCGAGTTCTCCGGGAAGCCACCGACGCGATCGAGGGCCGAACGCCGGAACAGCACGTTCGTCCCGCAGCAGAACATCGCGCCGAGACGGTCCTTGCCCCGGGCGATGGCGCCGAAGAAGAGGGCCTGCTGCGCCCAGGCGGCAGCCGGGAGGCCACCCTGGACAGCGTTGGCGTAGTACTGCGGGGTCTGGACGAACGCGATACGCGAATCCGCGATGAGGTACCCGAGGGTGGCCTCGAGAAAGCCTGGGTCCGGCACGTGGTCGCAGTCGAAGACGGCGACGAAGGGGGCGCTGGTGAGCCGCAGGGCGTTGTTCAAGTTGCCGGCCTTGGCACCCGTCCGCGACAGGCGCCGGACATAGGTTGCCCGGTGGCGGGCCGCGAGCGCCTCCATCTCGGGGCTGTCGCCGTCGTCGAGCAGGGCCACATGGACCCGTGCCCCACGCAGCCGCACTGCCGCTGCGATGGTGGGCTCGACCACGTCGACGGGTTCCCCGTAGACCGGCACGAGGACGTCGACGTCGACCGGGTAGGCCGGACGGACGGCGCCGCGCCGGGATCGCTCGTCGGCACAGGTCCACCAGAAGCCCGCTGCCTGGACCAGGTTGAACAGCTCGGCAACGATCAGGATGCCGTAGAGCGCACGGTTGCCGACACGCTGCGGCGCCAGGAGCCAGCTGAAGTACCAGAGGGACAGCGGCACATTGACGGTCAGAAGCAGCCACACGCGATGACCGGTCGGGCGAGCAAGCCGTGCCGACTCGCGCCGGACATCCAGCAGCCGCGGATCAGTCGACGGGTTCACTGGAACACCCACACCTGCACGTTGGGTCGATGGAACGCCCCTGCGTCGCGACGGCGGGCCGACAGCTGATGAAGGGCGTTCCCGACCTGAGCCGCGGAGCCAGGGTCATCGAGGAAGCTGCCGACGACGAAGATCCGGCGCCCGCGCCGCGGCAGGGAAAGACCGGTGCTGAGCGGCTGGGCGTGGAGGTCGGCGGCGTAGTAGTCAACGACCGGTCCGATGAACTGTGGCTCGTAGACGACCACATCCCCCGGTTGTGCCTGTGCCGAGACCCGTGCCAGCGCGCCCCGGAAGTCATAGAGGCGAGGGTTGGCGCCGTTGAGCTGCTGATCGGCGAGCCCGACGGCCAGCGTGACAAGCACCAGCGCCACGATCAATCTCCGTGGTCCGGCGTTCTCGGTGCTGCTGGCAAGGCGGGCCATCAGCAGCAGGCCCACGGGCACCGCGCCGACGAAGTAGCGGAGCTCGAAGAGGTTGCGCTGCACCTCGCCGACGCCGAAGAGAATAAGCGCCGGGACGGCCGCGACCGACAGCAGCAGCATCGACATTCCGGAGTAGCCACGGCCCAGGAGCACCAGCATCAGCAGCATGCCGAGCGGCCACATGGCCACGATCTGCGCCATGGTCGTATCGGCGTGGTAGCCCCAGAGGCCCCAGATCATATTGGCGATGAACGCGTACACGGAGAGCCTTGACTGTCGCTGGCTGGCGCCCAGCCCGGCCTGGGCTGGCAGGGCGGAACCCGCATTGTTGCTGACGTAGGCGTGAACCTGGCTCTCCAACAATGGCCGCAACGGGATGAGCAGCAGCAGGATGACCAGGATGGAGCCAACCCAGGCCACCGCGAGACGCCATCGAGCTCTCCGGCGCCGCCAGAACGAGACCGCGAACGCCGCCTGCTGGACGGCGACCTGCAGCAGGGCGAAGTACTGGGTCCAGATCAGCGCGGCCGTGGCGATGCTGTAGACGATCCATGCCCCGGGCCGCCCTGATCGTAGGACGCGAACCTGCGCCCAGACGGCGATGAGCGAAAACAACATGAAGATCGAGTACATCCGGGCTTCCTGGGAGTACCAGATGGCGATCGGCGCGACCGTCCCGAACATCGCGGCGACCAAGCCGACCCGCCGGTCGTACAGATCGCGACCGGCCCCGTACAGCGTTGGGATGAGCAGCGTGCCGGCGATGATCGAAGGAAGCCTCACCGCCAGCTCGCCGGTGCCGAGCAGGCGGACGGTGAGCCAGAGCACGGCGTGGTGGAGCGGTGGGTGCACGTCCCCCGTCAGGCGAGCCATCATCTCCTGGAACGGCAACTGGGCCTGCGCGATGCTGATCGCCTCGTCAAGCCAGATGCTTCTCGTCACGATGAGGCGCAGACCGAGCCCGACGATGACCGAGCTCTCCAGAGCGCCCCCTGGAGCCCATCTTGCGCAGCCGTGCCCCCATCGCCGTCTCCGTGCTCCTCGCCCTTCTGCTCTCAGCGTCCGAGCCGCACGGTCCAGCCACCCCGACCGCCGCCACGGCCGACACCACGATCATCCAATCGGCCCCGGCGGTTGCCGACCCAAGGACGCCACCCCGCCGGCTCTCGGTGCCGACCACCACATCGTCGGTGCCGCCGAAGGCACGGGCGTCCTCGACGGTGGTGACATCGATGACGACGCGCAGGAGCCGACCCGAGATCCTCTGGGGAATCGGCGACCAGCTGGCCAGCGCCGTCAAGACGCCCATCTACCGGAACGCGCCGGTGAATATGGTGACTACCTGGTACAACGGCCCCGGTGACCTAGAGTGGATGAGCGGCTACCAGAAAGGCTCAACGATCTCGGACCTGTACGGCCAGGGAAAGGCCATCGAATTGGTCGTCTGGCTGGGGGACCACACCGACTACGCCATCAGCCCCCAGTTCCTGGAGGACGCCGGGGCCCTGGCGCGTACCTTCAAGGGCAACGGACCGCATCGCGGGCGGCTGTACGTGGTCCTGTTCAGTGAGCTGGAGACCTACTCCTCAGACCCCGGCTATTTCGCCAGCCTCAAGCGTGCCTATCGCCAGGCCTTGGCCATCTTCCATCAGGAGAACGCCAACGCCCGGGTCGCGCTCGGCCTGGGCGGGTACGGATGGGAGTCCAGGCCGAACCGGAACCTCAGCCTCTGGGACGATGCGATCAGAGCGAGCGACTTCACCGCGGTGCAGGCGATGCAAGCCTGTGACAACGAGCGGAATGGGCAGAACATCATCGTTCCGCAGCTCCGCAGCTCCGTGCAGCAGCTCGGCACCTACGGCAAGCCGGTGATGATCTCCCATTTCAAGCTCTGGGGCGACCCCAGCTGCCAGACGGCGGCATTCGCCAAGTTCATGCGCGCCGTCTTCAACGACAGGTCAATGTCCTCGCTCACCGCCGACGGGCTGTTCGCGTGGAATTTCATGGATGACGCCTACATCAACAGGCCGGGGGCGACGCACGAAACCGCGAAGCGCCTTCTTGCGGCCTACGCAAGGCGCTAGACCGGCCCAGTCTCCCAGGATAGTAGCGGGGTGGGCGGATGGACCCGGTGCGGGCGGTGCGGTCGAGCCGGAGTCCCTTGACCACTGCCCGGAACAGAGATCGCACCGCCATCCAGACCGCCGGGAGGAGGTCGTCGCGGTCCAGCCAGCCGAGTTCCAGGTCCCGGGCCTGGCGAACCGACGACCACCACGCACCCAGGGTGAGCTCATCCTGGCGGCGGTACGCCAGGGCCGACAGGATGTCGAACTGCTCGGCCATGAAGGTCCGCCCGTCGGGTGGAGCGTCGCCCGGGACGGGCCGGCCGGTCAGATCCAGGTGCATCGCCCTGACGACATCGACGCCGTCACGGTTGACGAAGAGCCGGAACTGCGCCCCGACACGGGGGTTGAAATCCAGCAGCTTGTACTGGCCGTCGCGGTGGTCGAGCCGCCAGTCCATATCGAGAATCCCGCGGTACCCGAGGCGGTCGAAGAGCAGCTTGGCCTGATCGAGCAGGGCAGGGTTGGACCGGCAGATGCCGAGCGTGGTGCCCCCTGTCCTTGGTGGATAGGAACGCAGCTTCACGCCCGTGAAACCGGCCAGGCACTCCGATCGCTCATTACAGTAGCCATGGACGATCCAGTCCTCACCGTCAGGGATGCATTCCTGGAGCAGCACCGGTCCGGCGTGCAGGCGCTCAACGCGGTCGTACAGCGAGAGCAGCTCGCCAGGACTGTCGGCGATCATGGTCGGCGGGATCCCGGTGGTGAGGGCGGAACTCTCCAACCCGATCGACCCGTGAGCCAGCTTCAACATGACCGGGAACAGCGCCCGCCGGGAGAATTCCACCACATCGTCCCGTGATGCCGGAACAGCAACGTCGGGGCAGGCAACGTCGAGCGAACGGCAGATGCGGAAGAGCTCAAGCTTATCCGCCAGCCGACGGGGTAGGCCCGCTGGCTGGTTCGGGAAGCAGAAGTGTTCCCTCAGCCGCGGGCCATGCTCGGCGACAAAGACCGCCGCCCTGTCGTCGACCGGCAGCAGGATCGCCCTCCGGCCGATCGTGCCGGCCATGGACGTCATGCCCTGGAGGAGTTCCTGTGGATCGCCGACCATGGTCGGCCAGACAAACCGGCCGGTGAGATACTTCGACATGCTCGCAGGGGCCAGGCGGTCCTCATGCACCCCGTAGACGGGCACACCGGCGCGGCCAAGGCTGCGAATTGCCCCCATGACCCCATGGTGCAGGGGATAGTGGCCAAGTTTCATGGCCAGAACCGGTACGTTGGGGTCGAGGTCCCGCACGGCCACCTGCCACCTTCACAACAAGGGTGCCCACGGCCACGCACGCCCGACGGTTCGCCGAAGGTGGTCAGTCCCGATCAGCACACGCTCGAGTGACTGGCCGCGGAGGTGCTGCCACCGCCATCTCCACTCGAGCCGCCGATCCCGGCGCGGCTCCGGGGATCGGTCGGCGGCCAGGTCGAGGTTGCGGAGTAGCCCGATCCGCCACACGTCGAAGAAGAGATTCCGGCCCGATCCGTCCGTCCCTGTGATCCAGACGTCCCAGCGTTGCGACGCCGCCTGCGCCGCCACGAACGTGCTGCGGTAGTGACCTCTGGCGTCGTGTGTCGTCCCGCTCCTGGCCACAGCCCTCGTCCGGCTACCGGTCCAGGTCCGGCCGTCCTCGGAGGTCCAGTAGAACAGGCGGGAGCGGTCACTCACGAGCATGTGGTACCGACCGTCGCCGGGGGCCACGTCGAGGTGCCAGGGGTTGACCCCGGCAGGGATGTGGCAGCGCTCTGGCGGACCCCAATGCAGGCCGTCACGGGAGGTGCGTCGTTCGACCACCCTTCGACCGAGATTGAGGCCGTTCACGGTCCACATCATGAGCACGCCGTTCGCGTCCACTTCGACGGCGGGAGATAGCAGTCCCGCTGGATAGCGGCCGACCCCATTTGCGAGGACCGTCCGGCCCCCCGACCATGTCACCCCGTCTTGGGAGCGCTTGCAGAAGATCGCCTCGTTTCCCCCTCCCGAGAACGGGCGGTAGTACAGCAGCATCTGCCCGTCCGCGGTCAGGACCAGCTCTGGATCAGAGTTGTAGCGGTAGCCGGCGCGGCGCACCTCCTCGGCGGAGACGACGGGGTTTCTCGCACCGTCGGGGACCCGCCACCGGATCCCGTCCTGACTCACGACGATCGACGGGTTCTCCCTTGAATCGTCTGGGAACGGGGTGAACGCCATCCAGTAGCGAAATCCATTCCAGCCTTGGGGGGCGAATACGACGCTCGGATGGCCGACGCTCGGGTCGCCGTCATAGGTCGGGATGTCGAGTGGCCACCACGTCCTCTGGGCATGGGCATCCTCCCAGGGGGTGACCGTGAGATCGGTCGACCTTCGCGTCTGCTCGTGACCCGTCACGTGGAACGACCGCTGAAGGTCATCTTGTTGAGTTCGTCGTATCGACGCGCGCTGACCGTCTCCAGGCCGGATGTCCACGTCGGGAAGGAGCGCCGGAGGCTGGCATCACGTTACAGCCCCCGCGGCACGATCAGCGGGATGTTCGGGTGCTCGGTGGCACGGTCTGGCCCTGACCTTGGCCCTGGTCGTCCGGCGGCGGCTTCTGCTTACCTTCCTTGGGCTTGTCGTCATCCGCCAGCAGGTGCCGGCAGTAGGCAAGGACCTTGTCGGCGCCGCCGGCCTCGTCGGCGAGCCGGTCGAAGGAGGCCGCCTCGAGCTGCTTGCCGGTCTGCTTGTCCTGGGCGGCCAGATAGGACCGGCAGAGGCCCTTGGTGTCGGGTGCGGTGGTGCCGGGCACGGCTGGCGACCCGGCCACCGGGGAGCCTGGGGCGGGACCGGCTTGGCCGGTCGGCCCAGGGCCTGAAGGGGCGGCGGCGGTGGCGCCCGGACCCATGCCACCGCCGGTCGGTGGCGGCACCGGCGTCGCCGGCTCCGCATCGCCGATCGAGACCAGGATGCTGCGGGCTGTGACCCGCACCGGCTCGGGGAGGTGGCCGCCGGCTGCGGCGGCCGCGCCCCCGGTGGCCAGGGCGCCAGCGACGGCCACGACCGCCAGTCCGAGTCGTCGCCGGCTTCGTCTGCCGGTCTGGCGGACCCCGGCGGGGAAGGTCCGGGCGCGGGTCAGGGCCCGCAGTTCGGCCAGGGCTGCCGCCTGACCGTTCAGCTCCTCGGGCCTTGGCGGAGCGACCGTCGCCGCCAGCAATGCCGCCACCTCGGCATAGCCGGGCGGCGCCTCGAGGGGCGGAAGGTCGCCAGCCAACAACCGCTCGAGGGTGTCCTCGTCCAGGGGCTGCGGCCCGGCACCAGGGGTGGCGAATCGTCGGCGCATGTCAGCAGGCGAAGCGTCGTCGGGCCCCATCGCGTTACACCAATCCCCGGACGCGGGTGACGGCGCCCAGCCGCTCGGCCAGGCGGCGCAGCCCGCGGTGGGTCAGCACCCGGACCGTCCCCGGGCGCTTGCCCATGATCTCGGCCACCCGCTCGACGTCCAGCCCGGCGACCACCCGCAGCACGACCGCCTCGGCCTGGTCCGGGGGAAGCATGGCGACCACCGCCAGTGCTGCCCGGGTGGAGAAGCCCTCAAGAGCAGTGACCGCCGGGTCGTCCGGAGCGGCTTGGTCGACGAACCCGGTCGCCGGCAACTCGGTCACTCGCCGCGCACCGCGGCGGCGCCAGTCGAGCGCCTCGTGGCGGGCGATGGTGAACACCCAGGCCCGGAACGCCGGCTCGCCGCCCTGGAAGCGGTCGAGCCCGCGGACCACCCCCAGCCACGTCTCCGAGGCCAGGTCGTCGGCCACCGCTGGCGAAACCACCATGAAGTAGCGCAGCAGGCGGGGCTGCAGGTCGCGCCAGAGCCGCCCGAATGCGGCCTCGTCCCCGGCGACGGCGGCGCGCAGCACTTCCGGGAAGTCGGGGCCGATCATCGGCACACCTCGGGCAGAGCTCGCAACTGCATCCCCCAGATGGGAACCGGCAGCAAAGATGAACAAGCTGCACGTCGTTCGCGAGGACTGTCAAACCGGCTGGAAGCGCACTCTGGTCGACGGGCATGTAGCCGTCTGGCCGAGGTGAGGCCGGGGGGAATGGAGCCAAGCCGAACTCCGGCAGGGGCGACCGGAGAAGGGCCGCCCCTGCCGGGAGGGGGGTGCGGTTCAGCGGCGAAGCGTTAGCGGCCACCTACTCGTGACGCGCCGTCGTTCATCGCAGGCGTGTTCGAAGCAGACGGTTCGGCAGGCGGGCTGCTGTTGCTCTGCCCGCTGCCGCCGGGACTGGTCGGTGGGCCGATGCTCGTCGGCGGGCCGCCCTGGCCCTGATCCGGGTCGTCCGGGGGGTCCTTGGGCTTGGGCTCCTTCGGCCCCTTCGCCTTGGCGTCGGCGGCCAGGAGCTCCTCGCAGAAGGCCTCGACCCGGTCGTCCCCGCCGGCGACCGCGGCCAGCTTCTTGAAAGCGGTTGCGTCCAGCTTCCCGCCCTGCTCGCCGTCGTTGCCTTCCTGGTACGCCTGGCAGAGCTCTTCCAGGGCGGACCGGGCGGCCGGTCCGGCGGCCGCCCGGTCCGTTCGGGGGCCTGGCGCCACGGTGGTCGCCGACCCACCGGGGCCGGCGCCGCCGGAGCCCGTGGTCGCCGTGCCCGGCGCCGCCGACTGGGCCGGCCCCGGAGAGGTGGCCGCTTCGGCCGGGCCGAGGACGCTCCGGGCCGCCTCCCGCACCGGTGCCGGCAGGTGGCCGGTGGCCGCGGCCACCCCGCCCGTGGCCATTGCGCCGACCACGACCACCACCGCCAGGCCGGCTCGCCGTCGCCGAGGCCGGGGCGGACGGGCGGGGGCGGCGTCCCGCCGGTCCCGGGTCACGGCCCGCAGCTCGGCTAGGACCGCCGCCTGGCCGGCGAGCTCCTCGGGGGTCGGCGGGGCCACCGCGGCCGCCAGCAGCCGGGCCACCCCGGCGTAGCCGGGTGGCGCGCCGGCGCCGGACAGCAGGCGGTCGACGCTGGCGTCGTCGAGGGCCAGTGGATCGTTCGGAGGTGGTCGGCGCATCTCAGCAGAGGGAGCGTCGTTGTGGTCCATCCCGTTACACCACCCTCCGGAAGCCGCCGTTGGCGCCACCCAGCCGCTCGGCCAGGCGGCGCAGCCCGCGGTGGGTCAGCACCCGGACCGTCCCCGGGCGCTTGCCCATGATCTCGGCCACCCGCTGGACCTCCAGCCCGGCCACGACCCGGAGGACGATCGCCTCCGCCTGGTCGGCGGGCAGGGTCGCCACCTCGGCCAGGGCCGCCCGGGTCGAGAACCCCTCGATGGCGTCGGCCGCCGGGTCGTCCGGGGCGGCCTGTTCGACGATGCCGTTGACCGGCAGGTCCTCGGCCGCCCGGCGGGCGGCCCGTCGCCGCAGGTCGAGCACCTCGTGGCGGGCGATGGTGAACACCCAGGCCCGGAACGCCGGCTCGCCGCCCTGGAAGCGGTCGAGCCCGCGGACCACCCCCAGCCAGGTCTCCGACGCCAGGTCGTCGGCCGCGGGGGGCGCGGCCACGGCGAAGTAGCGCAGGAGGCGGGGCTGCAGGTCGCGCCAGAGCCGCCCGAACGCGTCCTCGTCCCCGGCGGCCGCGGCGGCGAGGACAGCCGGGAACTCGGGGCCGATCACCCGCCCCCCAGGGGCGGCGCGGGCACGCCCGGGCCGGTGCAGGCGGGCAGGGCCAGCCGGAGGCCTCCACCCATCCCAGGAGCGGAGGTCTCCGGCCGGCGGGTGCCGCGGGCACCGCCAGCATCCCCATGACGTCGCGGCGCCGTCAGGCCTCCCTCCCCTGGCCCCCTGGCCTTTCACAACCCGGCCCCAGAAGGAACGACCGGCCCCCGGCTGCGTTACATCGGGCTCAGGGTCGCGCCGGAACGGCCGATCCAGATCGGGATGGCAACGACACGGATGCGCGGGCGCCTCTGGCTGCTGTACCTGGCCGGAGGGCTGGTGGCCGCGGTCGGCAGCCTCCGACTGCCCGACCTGCAGGCCTCGATCGCCTACGAGCTGGTGGGCCTCTCGGCCATGGTCTCCATCCTCATCGGGATGCGCCTGCACCGGCCGGCGCGCCGTGGCATCTGGTACACGCTGGCCGCCGGCCTGGGCGTGTTCGTCGCCGGCGACGCGGTCTACATCGTGTACGTCTACCTGCTGCACCGCGAGCCGTTCCCGTCGCCGGCCGACGGCCTGTATCTGGCCAGCTACCCGCTCCTGGCCGCCTCCCTGCTGGTGATGATCCGGAGCCGGACCGGCGGCCGGGACCGGGCCGGGCTGATCGACGCCCTGATCATCACCACCGGCTTGGGGCTGCTGTCATGGACGTTCCTGATGCGGCCGATCGCCGGGATGCCTCCCTCGGGCTGGGGCCGCGGCTGATCTCCCTCGCCTACCCGCTGGCCGACGTGCTCCTGCTGGCCGTGCTGGCCCGGCTGTCGACCAGCCCGGGCGCCCGCGGCGCCAGCTACCGGCTGCTCGGCCTGGCGCTGGTGCTCCAGCTGGGCGCCGACATCGTCTACGCCGGGCTCACCACCTACGGGGGCTACAACGGCAGCGTGCTCGACCTGGGCTGGATGACGTCGTACCTGTGCTGGGGCGCGGCCGCCCTGCACCCGTCGGTCCGCCTGCTGTCGGAGGTGTCACCGGCCCGCGGCGTCCGGGTCAGCCGCCGGCGCCTGCTGGTGCTGGCTCCGGCCGTCCTGATCGCCCCGGCGCTGCTGCTGTACCGGGGGGCGAGGGGGCTGACGGTCGACTGGGTGTCGCTCGGAGCCGGCTCGATGGTGCTGTTCCTGCTGGTCGTTGCCCGCATGTCGGAGCTCGTGGCCCAGGTCCAGGACCAGGCGGCCCAGCTGGCCGCCCTGGCCACCAACGACGCCCTGACCGGCATCCCCAACCGGCGCTCCTGGACCTGGACCTGGTCCGGGAGATGGCCCGGGCCCGCCGCTCCGGGGCCTCGCTGCACGTCGCCCTGCTCGACGTCGACCACTTCAAGTAGTTCAACGACACCAACGGCCACCAGGCCGGTGACCTGCTGCTCAAGAGCGCCGCGGCCAGCTGGAAGGCGCAGCTGCGCCAGGGCAACATGCTGGCCCGCTACGGCGGCGAGGAGTTCGCCGCCCTGTTGTCGGGCTGCTCCCAGGCCGAGGCGCTGGCCATCCTCGACCGGGTCCGGGCGGCCACCCCGCTGGGCGAGACTGTCTCCATCGGGGTCGCCCAGTGGGACGGCCGCCAGTCGCCCGAGCAGCTCATCGGCGTCGCCGACGGCGCCCTCTACCAGGCCAAGCACCAGGGGCGGAACCGGGTCGTGGCCGCCCCGCCGGCGGCGTCCCGGCCCGGCGACGACCGCGAGCCGAGCCCGCTCGGGAGCTCCTAGGCCAAGCCCCGGCGGGTCGCGGCCGGGGGGCGGCGGCCGAGGATGGCCTCGACCATGCGGACCACCCGGACGGTGGCCTGGACCTGGTGGACGCGGACGATGCTGGCCCCGGCGGCGACGCTGAACGCGGCCGCGGCCAGACTGCCCTCCAGGCGCTGGTCGAGGGGGAGGTCCAGGGTCTCGCCGACGAAGTCCTTGTTGGACAGGGCGACCAGCACCGGATACCCGAGGTCGGCGAGCTCGCCCAGGCGGCGGGTCAGCTCCAGGGAGTGGAAGGTGTTCTTGTGGAAGTCGTGGCCGGGGTCGACGATCAGCCGGTCGGCCGGGAGGCCACGCGACTGGGCCAGGGCCGCCCGGTCGGCCAGGAAGGCCCGGACCTCGGCGACCACGTCGGCGTAGGCCGGCCGGTGGGGCCGGGTCCGGGGCGGGCCGCCGGTGTGCATGACGACCAGGCCGGCCCCGGCCGCGGCGGCCACCTCGGCCATCGCCGGGTCGCGCAGGCCCGAGGGGTCGTTGACCACGTCGGCCCCGGCGGCCAGAGCCCGGCGGGCCACCTCGGGCCGGTAGGTGTCGACCGACAGCACCGCGTCGGTGCGGCCGCGCAGGGCCTCGACCAGCGGCACCACCCGGTCCAGCTCCTCGGCCTCGGTCACCGGGGGGCCGGGGCCGCCCTTGACCCCGCCGACGTCCAGCCAGTCGGCCCCCTCGGCCAGGGCCCGCTCCCCGGCCTCCAGGGCGGTCCCGAACCCGTAGGTGGCCCCGCGGTCGTAGAAGGAGTCGGGCGTCCGGTTGAGAATGGCCATGACCGCGGTCCGGCGGGCGAAGTCGAAGGTGCGCCGGCCGTAGGTTCGCAGCATGCCGGGATGCTAGCCGACCACCCGACCGAATAGAGGAGGAAGGCGCGTGCGTGTCCACCTGGAGGAGCGGGTGGCGATCGCGGCCCCGCCCGAGGCGGTGTTCGCGGCGGTGGCCGACTGGGAGGGCCAGACCGAGTGGGTCGCCCTGACCACGGTGACCGCCGACGGCGGGCCCCACCGGGTGGGGGAGCGGCTGGTCGCCGACACCCGGCTGCTCGGGGTCGGGTTCCGCGACCCCATGGAGGTGACCCGGTTCGACCCGCCGTCGCGCATCGACGTCCGCCACCTGGGCCGGGTGGTCCGGGGCACGGGCACGTTCCTGGTCGAGCCGGCCCCCGGCGGGGCCTGGTTCGTCTGGGCCGAGGACGTCGAGCTCCCCCTCGGCGTGGCCGGACGGCTCGGGTTCGCCGTCGTCGGGCCGGCGTTCCGCCTCCTGCTCCGGCGCAGCCTCCGCCGCCTGGCCCGCCGGGTCGAGTCCCGCCCCCACCTGCGCCAGCGCCCCGCCTAGGACCTGGCGTCCCGCCTAGTGTCCCGAGTTACTGATTCGCTTCGTATTCGTGTAGGTGAATCTCCAGGTCAGATTGCTGGGCGGCGCCTGAGAACAGCAACGAATCAACGATTCGGGACACTAGATGACTGATGCCGAATCGGAGTGAGGGTGTCGAGGGGTGACAACTGAGACGAGGCCGCCGAGAGTTGGCGTTGCGATCGCAACGTCGACCTCCTGGGAGGCCTCGTGCACGCCTGTCTCGACGACCTCGTCATCGCACTGTACGTCACCATCGATGACCTGCTCGAACCACGCCACGGGCCGGGCCGGCCCCCCAGGCTGTCGGATGCCGAGCTCATCTGCCTGGCGGTCGCCCAAGCCTTGCTCGGCTACCACTCCGAACGCCGCTGGCTGCGCGCCGTCAGTGGCCGACTGGGGCACCTGTTCCCCTACGTGTGCGGCCAGGCCGCCTACAACCGCCGCCTGCGCCGGGCCGCGCCGTTGGTCGCGGTGGTCCTGCGCGCCTTGGCGGTCGCCTCGCCGGTCGTGGTGTGACCAGTGGCGGCTGCTGGACGCCACCCCGGTCCCCTGCGGCGCCAGCCGCGAGACCGTCAAGCGCAGCGACCTGGTGGGCTGGGCCGGCTACGGCTATGACCCCAGCCACAGCCGCTGGTACTGGGGGCTCAAGCTCTACCTGCTGGCCGGCCCCGACGGCATGCCGGCCGCCTGGTGCCTGGCCAATCCCAAGCTTGGCGAGCGGGAGGCCGCCGAGGCGCTGCTGGACCGCGCCGCCCGCCAGGGCGTGCTGGGTCCGGGCATGGTCGTCCTGGCCGACAAGGGCCTGGCCGGGCGCGAGTTCGACCAATTCGTCGCCGACTTGGAGGTGCTGCTGGCCCGCCCGGACCGTGCTGAGGAGCCATACCGGTTCGGCAACCTGGGTGGGGTACGCCAATGGGTCGAGGCCATCTTTGACACCCTCAAAGACCAGCTCGGCCTGGAACACCACGGCGCCCACACCATCCAGGGCGTCTGGATCCGGGTGGCGCAGCGGCTGTTGGCCCTGGCCGCCGCGATCTGGTGCAACTGGCAGCTCGGCGCCCCGATCAAGCGGTCCCTGGTCGCCTACGACCACTGAGCACCACCAACCCCAATCGGCATCAGTCATCTAGGGGGCTGTGGACAGCCGCCAGCACCCCTCGCGGTCCTGGGCTACCCTCCCGGAAGGGGCCCCAATTGCGGCGGGTCGGGGTGAAACGCGCCCCGCTGCGGCGGGTCGGGGTGAACGCGTCCGCTGCGGGAGTCGGGGTGAAACGTGCCCCCGGCCCCGTGGTAGCGTCGGGGCGCGCCGGGCCGCCCCACCCGGCTCGAGGCAGGAGCACCACCAGATGGCCCCCGCACGCCGCCGCACCACCGCCCTGCTGCTGGCAGCCGGGCTGCTGCTGGTCGCCGTGGTCGGGCTGGCCTGGTTCCTGGTCGGGGACGACGGCCCCTCCGGCGGGACCGCGGCCGGCGTCCCGGCCACCGCCCCCCCGGACGGCGGCGCGGCCGGGACGGCGACGACCACCGCCCCGGGAACGACCGCCGGCGAGGGCGCGTCGGCCCCCACCAGCCCCGCGGTCGGCGGCGGAGGGTCGGACACCTCGGGCCCGCCGGCGCCGCCCGCCCCGGCCTGCCAGAGCGTGCTCTCGGACACCGAGGCGGCGGCCGCGCTGGGGGCGGCCGTGGCCCGGAGCGAGTCCCGCGACGGCTTCCTGGTGCGCAGCTGCACGTTCTGGTCGAGCAGCGGCCGCTACCTGCTGGTCCAGGTTTCCCGGGGGGTGGCCGCCTCCAAGGAGCAGTACGAGCTGAGCCGGCTGCCCGCCGACCAGGACGTCGCCGGGATCGGGCAGGCCGCCCGCTGGACCCGCGACACCGGCCTGCTCGACGTCCTCGACGGCCCGGCCCGGTTCCAGGTCGGGCTGTACAGCGCCGCCGGGACGGCCGCCGCGGCCGCCGAGCCCCCGCCCCGGCTGGAGGCCGCCGCCAGGGCGGTCGCCGCCCGTCTCTGACCGCGCGGCCCCGGGTCGACAGCGGCGGTTCGGGCGGTAGCATCCCGGCCAAGGCCGTCGACCCCGGAGGCGAGATGCCCAACCTGCTGCAGGGAGGCCGAGGCCGTCCCCTGCATCCCATGCTGGTGCACTTCCCGGTCGCCCTGTACCCGACCAGCCTCGTCTTCGACGTCCTGTCCCACCTGTCCGAGGACGGCAACCCGTTCGTGCGCGGCGCCTTCGCCCTGATCGTGATCGCCCTGGTCGTGTCCGCCCTGGCCGTGGCCGCCGGGTTCGCCGACTTCCTGCTGATCGAGAACGGCACCCGCACCTGGCGGATCGCCGTCCTCCACATGAGCGTCCAGCTCGTCACCGCCGGCCTGTTCCTGGCCAACGCCGTCCTGCGCGGCCGCGACCTGGACGTCACCGCCACCCCGGTCGGCCCGATCATCCTCAGCCTGGTCGGCCTCCTGACCCTCATCCTGGGTGCCGCCCTGGGCGGCGAGCTCGTCTACCGCCACGGCCGCAGGGTCGAGCTCGACCCTGCCCTGTCCGAGGAGCCCTCGGCCCCGCCGCCGGCGGTCCCGCCGGTCGACCCCGACCGCCCGGCGCCCACCGCCTAGGCCGGGTCGGCCACCGGCAGGTCCCGCTCGGCCCGCATCTGGGCGTGCGCCTCCGGCCCGGCGTTCCAGGTCGGCAGGGCCTGGCGAAGGGCCCGTGGTCCGCTGACGGTGACGCCGCCCGACGCCACCGTCGCCGCCCAGGCGACCCGGCCCAGGTGCCAGCGGGCGAAGGCCAGCGGGTCGTCGATGGTGACCACCAGGTCGTCGCCGAAGCCGGGGTCGAAGCGGCACAGCTCGGCCGTCCCGCTCTCGGCCAGCAGCCACAGCCGTACCCGCCGGGGGCCGCGGGCGTACTCGAAGCGCACCACCACCCGCCGGTCGGGGAGCAGGTCGCGGCGGAGGAACGTCTGGGTCCAGGACCACAGCACCACGTCGGGGTCGGCGTGGTCGCCGGTCAGGTTGGTCCAGCGCTCGGCCCAGCCCCCGATGGACTCCAGTACCCCGGCCAGGTCCCGGCCGGCCGGGGTGGGCTCGTAGACCGACCCGCGGCCGTTCGGCTTGGCCCGGATCTCCAGCACCCCGGCCCGCTCCAGCTCCCGTAGGCGCCGGGCCAGCAGGGCCCGCGACAGCCCGGGGGCGCCGGCGGCGATCTCGTTGAAGGTCCGGCAGCCGAGCAGCAGGTTGCGCAGGATGATTGGGGTCCAGCGCTCGGCGAGGATCTCCGAGCCCCGCGCGATCGGGCAGAACTGGCCGTAGGTCCGCATGGGCTCCAGTCTCGGCCATCGCCGGCCCGCTGCCTAGTTCCGTTTCTGAACCTGGGCAGGTCAGGACCGACCCGGGAGGTTCACATCCTGTCCTTGGCGGGCGCCGGGCCGTCCCCGACGATGACCGCGGAGCGCCGAGTGTGGCTGACGAAGGAGGGGATCGGGATGCGCGGAGCGCGGACCGTGGACGGGGCGATCGGGAGGACCGTCGGCGACGACCTCCGGCGGCGGCTGCTGGCCGGCGCCCCGGTCGCCGAACGGCAGCTGGACCTGGCCGGGGTGTCCACCGCCGTGCTCGAGGGCGGCGAGGGACCGCCGGTGGTGCTGCTGCACGGCCAGGGCGGCTGGGCCGGGGTCTGGCTGCCGGTCATGGCGGACCTGGCCAGGGACCACCGGGTGGTCGCCCCCGACCTGCCGGGCCTTGGCGCCTCACGGGTGGAGGGGGCGCCGCCCAACGCCGACCGGGTGCTGGCCTGGCTGGGCGAGCTCCTCGACCGCACCTGCCCGGTCCCGCCGGTCCTGGTCGGGGTCTCGCTCGGCGGCTCGATCGCCGCCCGGTTCGCGGCCGCCCACGGCGACCGGCTTTCCGGACTGGTGCTGGTCAGCATGGGCGGCTTGGTCGGCAAGGTCCGGATCCCGCCGGCGATGCTGCTGGCCCTGGTCCGCCACGGCCTCCGGCCGACCGAGCGCACCGCCATGGGGATGCTGCGCCAGGTCTCCGTCGACGTTGACCGGCTGCAGCGGCGGATGGGGGACCGGTGGGCGCCGTTCCGGGCCTACTCGCTGGAGCTGGCCCGCACCCCCAGCGTGCGCCGGGCCAACCGGAACCTGCTGCGCGAGCTCGGCCTGCACCAGCTCCCGCCCGAGGAGGTCGCCCGCATCGACGTGCCGACGTCGCTCATCTGGGGGCGGCAGGACCGGGTGATGCCGCTGGCCGCCGCCGAGGAGGCCGGCGCGCGATATGGTTGGCCCCTTGACGTGATCGACGACGCCGGCCACTTCCTGGGGGCCGACCAGCCGGAGGCGTTCCTCCAGGCGGTGCGGCGGGCGCTCCACCGGGTGTGAGGGGGCGAAGTGCAGACGATCGACTGCGCCGTCGTCGGCGGCGGGCCGGCCGGGCTGGCCACCAGCGTGGCCCTGGCCGAGCGCGGGGTCGACCACGTGGTGCTGGAGCGGGACCGGGCCGGCGGGACCTGGCGGGACCAGCGCTGGGACTCGTTCCGGCTCAACACCGCCGGCTGGATGAACACCATGCTCAGCGGCCAGGAGCGCTACGCCTACGCCCCCCGCCGCGAGGTCGTCGAGCGCCTGGAGGGGATCGCCGCCGGCTGCCCGGTCCGCGAGGGCGTCCGGGTCGAGCGGCTGGCGCCCGCGGGCCACGGCTGGGCGCTGGCCACCGGCGACGGCGAGCTCCGGGCCCGCACGGTGGTCGTGGCCACCGGCGACCAGAACGTCCCCCGGGTCCCGGCCCTGGCCGCCCGGCTCCCGGGCCGGGTGGCCCAGCTCCACGCGGCCACCTACCGCAACCCGGCGCAGCTCCCCGAGGGGGCGGTGCTGGTCGTCGGCACCGCCCAGTCCGGCTGCCAGATCGCCGAGGACCTGCTCGCCGGCGGCCGCCGGGTGGTCCTGGCGACCAGCCCGGCCGGGCGCGTCCCCTTCCGGCACCGGGCCGCGACATCCTGGAGTGGCTGATCGAGGCCGGCTTCATGGACCAGTGGCCGCGCGACCTGCCCGACCCGGCGATGATGAATGCCCCCATGCCGATCATCGCCCCCGGGCGCGGCCTGAGCCTCCCGGCCCTGGCCCGGGCCGGGGCCACCCTGGCCGGCCGCACGGTGGCCGTCGACGGCGAGCGGGTCAGCTTCGACGACAGCGCGGTCGCCAACGTCGCCGCCGGGGACGCCTTCGCGGCCAGGGCCAGGGCGATGGCCGACGGGGTCATCAGCCGCCAGGGCCTGGACGCCCCCCCGGCCGAGCCCGACGAGCACGACCTCCCGGTCGAGCTCGACCCGCCGGCCGCCCTCGACCTGCGGGCCGAGGAAGTCGGCGGGGTGGTCTGGTGCACGGGGTTCACCGGCGACTTCTCCTGGCTGGAGGCCGCCCTGGTCGGCCCCGGCGGCCTGCCCCGGCACAGCGAGGGCGTCGCCCCCGCCCCCGGCCTGTGGTACCTGGGGCTGCGCTGGATGCGCCGCCGCGGCTCCAGCATCCTCTACGGCTTCCCCGGCGACGCCGCCTGGGTCGCCGGGGAGGTCGGGACGCACCTGGGCGGCTGAGCCGCCCTACAGGAACGCGTCCAGGCCGGCCGCCCGGTAGGGGACCCCCTCGCGGTCGGCCAGGACGCCGAGAGCGTCGCGGACCCGGCCCAGGGCCAGGACCTGGACGGCCGGGTCGGCGGTGGGGTCGAGCAGGCGGCGGTAGTCGGCGCCGAAGGCGGGGCCGGCGGCCCCGGTGGCGGCGGTGGCGTGGAGGGCGTGGGGCAGGTTCCGGTAGGCGGTGCGGGTGAGGAGGCCGACCACCAGGGCGGCCAGCACGGCCGCCTCCTTGACGGCCAGGAGGGTGGTCGGCAGATCGCCGGCCAGCTCGGCGGCGCGGGCCGTGGCGTCCCAGGAGAGCAGCTGGACCAGGTCGGCCCCGGCGGCGGCGGCGAACACCTCGGGCCCGGCCTCCTCGACGGCCGCCTGGTGGACGTGCCGCAGCTTGTGGAAGTAGCCGCCCGGGTCGTGGACGGCGAGGTGGTTGACGTACTGGTCGGCGGCCAGCGGCCAGGCCGGGCCGATGTGGCCGGCCTCCTCCAGGTAGGCGTCGGCACCGATCGCGCTCAGGTCGACCACCGTGTCCCGGTGGCGCAGGTAGCGGTCAGGCACCTCGACCTCGGGGCCGATGGTGACCACGGCCAGGTCCAGGTCGGCCTCCTCGCCGTCGTCGCCCCTGGCCACCGAGCCGTGCACCCCCACGGCGACGATCCCCGCCCCGTGCCGGCCGAGCAGCCGCTCGGTGAGGTCGGCGGCCAGCCGCAGTCGCTCGTCGTGGTCCACCGGCCAAGGCTAGCCGATAGCGACCGTCCGGCCGACGCGGGATCGGCCGACCCGCGCAGAAGGTGCCTTGGCCGGCCGTGAATTGGAGCGGCCTCACCGATTGGTGCGCTTCGCGCGCTTGATGGATCGGTTCGCCCGCGGCCTGAGTCCGCGGACCGGAGGTCCGCGACCCCGCCGCTCACCGACGGCGGCCGCTCGCCCTGACCGGGACACGGGGCGGGTACGGTTTCCACAGACTTGCGTTGGTGCTTGCGTTGGGGCGGGAGCTTGGTAGGTTGCGGCTATGGACTCGAACACATATTCGACCCCACCGCCAGCTGGTGGGCCCTCGGACGACGGGCTGGGCGGGCTGATCACGGCCGTCGATGACCTGGCCGCCCAGACCCCGAATCGCCTGGCGGCCACGGTCCGGGCCCGGCGGCTGCTGGCCTGGCGACAGCAGCTGGACCGCCAGGAAGGCCTGTGGCTCCAGGAACTTGCCGCGCTGGACGCCCTCGGGGCCGCCGGGGCCGACCAGGATGCCCCGGCGCCCTCGACGGCCGGCTGGCTGCGCAACCGGCTGCGGATGAGCGGCGGGGCGGCCCGCAGCGCCGTCCGTACCGCCCGGGCCCTCTTTCGTGGTCCGCTGCCTGAGACTGCGGCCGCGCTGACCGCCGGGGCGATCTCACCAGCCCACGCGCAGGTGGTGGCCGAGGGCACCCGGGACCTGCCTGAGCACGTGCGGCTGGAGGCCGACCCGGTGCTGGTCGAGGCGGCTCGCCGGCTGGATCCGCCCCTGCTGCGCCAGGCCGTCGGATATCTGGTGGACGTTGCCGACCCTGCGGGGGCTGAGGCCGCCCGCCAGCGCCGCTATGACCGAAGGGGCCTGTGGCTGGCCCCAACCTTGGATCACATGGTGGCGATCAAGGGGCTGCTGGAGCCCGAAGCCGGCCACCTCGTCCAGGCGGCCCTGGAACCGTTGGTCCGCCCCGCTCATGCCGATGACACCCGCCACGCCGACCAGCGCAACGCTGACGCCCTGGCCGAGCTGTGCCGCCGGGCCCTTGAGGGTGGCCAGCTGCCCAAGGCGGGTGGGGTCCGCCCGCAGCTGCTGGTCACCGTCGACCTGGACAGCCTCCAGAACCGCTCCGGCGGCCTTGGTGGGGAGGCGGGGTGGGTGGGGCCGCTGGACCCGGAGGCCTGCCGGCGGCTGGCCTGCGATGGGACCGTGACCCGGGTGCTGGTCACCCGCCAGCTCGCCGGCCACCAGGACCCGCTCGGCTCCGGCTCCGCCGACCAGCCCCCGGACAGCGACCAGCCCCCTCCCGGCCACAGCCCCGACACCAACTTCGGGCCCGCCCCGGCCGACACGTACAGCGGCCACCCCGGGGCCGCCAATCACCACCCCGGCGCCGCCCTCGGCGCCGACGACCCCAGCACGGTCGAGGGCCTCCAGGGGCGGCTGCGGGCGGCCATGGCCGTGTTGCCTCCGAGCTTGGGCGGCGCCCCCAGCCGGCCCCTGGACGTGGGGCGGGCGACCCGGGTCGTCCAGCCCGCCCAACGCGCCGCCCTGGCCGTCCGCGACGGCGGCTGCGTCTTCCCAGGTTGTGATCGGCCCCTGGCCTGGTGCGAGGCCCACCATCTGGTCTCCTGGCTGGACGGTGGCCCGACCAACCTGGGCAACCTGGCCTTGTTGTGCTGGGCCCATCACCGGACCGTCCATGAGGGCGGCTGGCAGCTGATCCGCGGCCCCGACGAGCGGTTCAGCGCTGCCGCGCCGCAGCGAAGATATCGCGCCGCCTGACAGCCCCCGCCCACCCTTGAGGGAGCCAGCCCGGGCCACCGTGCCAGGCGACTGCATGGGGCCCGAACACCCCCGGCGCTTCCCTCGACCCGCGCGTGGCGCTTGCTAAGCCCCCGGGGTCGACCGACCCTCCGGCGGCGAAGGAGGGCGGCGGCGGGGGATGGTGACGTCGAACCAGCGGTGGCGGGCCCGCTGCTGGGTGATGTCGACATGGACGTGCTTGGTCTGGGTGTACTCCAGGTAGCCCTGCTCGCCGAGCTCGCGGCCGACCCCGGACTGCTTGTAGCCGCCGAAGGGGTACCTGGGGTTGAGCAGGTGGTAGTCGTTGACCCAGACGGTGCCGGTGCGCAGGCGCTCGGCGACCCGGACGGCCCGGCCGGAGTCGCGGCTCCAGACGGCGCCGGCCAGGCCGTAGGGGGAGTCGTTGGCGATGGCGACCGCCTGATCGTCGTCGTCGAAGGGAATCACGGTCAGGACCGGGCCGAAGATCTCCTCCTGGGCGATCCGCGCGCCCGGGTCGACCCCGGTGAAGATGGTGGGGGCGAAGTAGTAGCCGCCCTCGTGGCCGGCCACGGCGACCCGCTCGCCGCCGGTGGCCAGCTTGGCCCCCTCCTCCTGGCCGATGCGCACGTACCGCTCGACCCGTTCCAGCTGCTCGGCCGAGACCAGCGGGCCCATGTCCGAGGCGGGGTCGGCGGCCGGGCCGACGGTGATCCGCTCGGCGATGTCGACCAGGCGGGCCACCACCTCGTCGTGGATCGGCCGGGCGACCAGCAGGCGGCTGCCGGCGGTGCAGACCTGGCCCTGGTGGAAGAAGATCGCGTAGGCGGCGCCGTCGGCGGCCAGGTCGAGATCGGCGTCGTCGAGCAGGATGTTGGCCGACTTGCCGCCCAGCTCCAGCAGGACCTTCTTGACCGTGCCGGCGGCCAGGGCCGCCACCCGCCTGCCGACCTCGGTCGAGCCGGTGAAGGCGACCTTGTCGACCTCGGGCGAGGTGACCAGCGGCTCGCCCGCCTCCGGGCCGAACCCGGGCAGGACGTTCACCACCCCGTCGGGCACCCCGGCCTCGGTGCAGAGCTTGGCCAGCTCCACGGCTGTGCACGGGGTCTGCTCGGCCGGCTTGAGGACCACGGTGTTGCCGGCGGCCAGGGCCGGGGCGAGCTTCCAGGCGGCGTTCTGGATGGGGAAGTTCCAGGGGATGATCCCGGCGCACACCCCGACCGGCTCCCGGCGCAGGTAGTTGTGGCTGGGGCCGGGGGCGACGGTGAACGGCAGGGGCAGCTCGGAGGGGAGCCGGGTGGCGAACTCGGCGTAGGTCCGGAAGGTGAACATGGCCCCGGCGACGTCGGCCGACTTGGTCTTGCGGATGGTGCCGCCCGAGTCGCGGACCTCGAGGTCGACCAGCCGGGCGGCCTGCTCCTTGAGCTTGGCCGCGACCGCCTGGAGGACCGCCGCCCGCTTCTCGGGACGGAGGCCCGACCAGCGCCCGTCCTCGAACGCGGTCCGGGCCGCGGCCACGGCCCGGTCCACGTCGACCTTGCCGGCCCGGGCCACGGTGGCGTGCGGCTGCCCGGTGGAAGGGTCGATCGTTTCGAACGTCTCGCCAGTGTCGGCGTCCACGGACTGGCCGTTGATGAACAGCTGGTAGTCGGCAGGCATGGTTCAGGCTCCCTGGAAGGTCGGGGGGCGCTTCTCCAGGAAGGCGGTGACGCCCTCCAGATGGTCCTTGGTCTGGCCGGAGGCGACCTGGGCCTCGGCCTCGCCGGCGAGCGCGCCGGGCAGGTCGGTGCCGAGGTGGTCGCGGAGCAGGGCCTTGGTGCGGGCGAAGGCCAGGGTCGGCCCGGCGGCCAGGGCGGCCACCGCGGCCTCGGCCTCACGCAGGAAGTCCTCGGCCGGCCACACCCGGTTGACCAGGCCGAACTGTAGCGCCTGGCCGGCGTCGACCCAGTCGCCGAGCAGGGCCATCTCCATGGCCCGGGACAGCCCGACCAGCCGCGGCAGGTGCCAGGTCGAGCCGGCGTCGGGGACGAGCGCGATCCCGGAGAAGGCCAGGCGCCAGCGGGCCGCGTCGCTGGCCAACCGGAGATCGCAGGCCAGGGCGAGCGACACCCCGGCGCCGGCGGCGACCCCGTTGACCACGGCCACGGTCGGCACGGGCATCCCGGCCAGGAGCCGGCAGATGGGCGCGTAGTGGCGTTCCAGCTCGCCGGCGAAGTCGGGGGTCCGGCCCTCCCGGTACCCCTGCTCCAGCTCGCGCAGGTCCTGGCCGACGCAGAACGCCCGCCCGGCCCCGGTGAGGGCCACGGCCCGCACGGCCGGGTCCCCGGACGCCGCATGGAGGGCTTCGGCCAGCGCCTGCTTGGTCGGGCCGTCGAGGGCGTTGAGGGCCTCGGGCCGGTCGATGGTGATCCAGGCCGCCGCCCCCTCGTGCCGCACCGAAACGCTCATGCCGGGCGGCCCCGGTCGTCGACCACCTCGGCGGTGTACATGGTGACCAGGCCCTTGGCGAAGCTCATGAGCTGCCGGCCCGCCTCGGCGGCCTCGGGGCTGGCGAACGCGGCCCGCATGGCCGCCTGGTCGTCGTAGTACATCTCGGTGACCAGGTACCAGGGGCTCTCGCCCCGCGGCGCCCCGGTGACCCGGGTCACCTCGGTGCGGCGCAGGCCCGGGGTCTTGGCGTTCAGCGGCAGGTGCTCGTCGAAGTAGGCCCGGTCGAAGGCCTCGGTGTCGTCCGGCCTGGTGAACATCGCCACGAGCTTGACCATGGCGGGCTCCTTTGTCCGCGGGTGATCGGGTCAGCCTACCCGACCGTCGCGAAGCTCAGCCGCCGAAGTCGCCCCCGCCGAAGTCCCCGCCCCCGAAGTCGCCCCCGCCCCAGTCGCCGCCGCCGCCACCCCAGTCACCACCGCCACCCCAGTCACCACCGCCGTCCCCACCGCCGGCGTCGGCGCCGCCGGTGTCGACGTAGACCGGGGAGCCCCAGCCGCCGCCGAGGAAGCTGCCAAGCAGCAGGCCGGTGAACAGCCCGCCCATCGGGTACCCGCCGAAGTAGCCGCCGGCCCAGGGGCCGTAGTAGCCGGGGGCGTTCCAGTAGGGGGTCATGCGGCCGCCGACCCCGGCCACCTGGCGCGACTCGGGCTCGAGGCCGTCGCGGATCCGCTGGGCGTCGGCCGCGCACGCCGGGACCATCCGGGGGGCGCCGCCGGGCGGGGCCCACTCGACGTCCTCGACCGAGGGGCCGTGGCGCGGGTCGAAGAAGCACGGCGGCCGCCGCTCGGGCACCGGCCGGCCCTCCAGGATCGCCTTGGTCGCCGCCATCTCGTACCGGCCGGCCTCAAGGGCCGCGCTCATCGGGGCCAGGTCCTCGGTCCGCCTGGCCCGGTCCAGGGCTCCGGCGGCCGTTTGGTACTGGTTGACGGCCTCGGTGTAGTGGCGGACAGCTTCGGGGTCGGCGTCGGGCATGCTGGTGTCCAGGTCGAGGGCGCGGATGTCGTCGGACAGGGCCACCAGGTCCTCGTTGGCGACCGACCTGACCTCCTCCAGCTCCCGCTGCCGCTCGGCCTCCCGTTCCCGCCGTCGCCGCCGTGAGCTGAAGATCAGCGCCCCACCGCCGGCCAGCAGCGCCACCAGCACGGCGATGGTCCCGATCCCAACCCCGCCGCCACCGTCGCCGCCGCCCGACTGGGTGGCGGGTTCGCCCTTGGCCGCGGCCGACACCCCGTCGACCCACTGGAGCAGGGCCGCCTGCGGGTCGTTGGGGTGGTCATTCGAAGCCTGCGTTGCCAGCGCGGTCGCCTGCCCGGCGGGAATGGTGCCTCCGACGTTCCCGGCCTCCCAGTCGTCGCCGCTCACCACCATGTAGGTGCCGGGCCGGTTGACCTCGCGGGCGATCGCCTTTGCCAGCTCCTCGACGCTGCCGCCGGACTGGTCCCTGGCCGCTTCCGGCAGGACCGCGATGTAGATAGGGGTGCCAGCCTCGTGGACACGCTCCAGGACCTGGTCCTTGGAGACGTCCGCCTTGGCGTCGGGATGGACGTAGACCGGGCGCTGCGTGAGCTCGGCCGCGATCTCCGCGGCCGTGGTTGCCTGGGCCGCCGCCGGACCCGCGCTCAGGACCGCCAGCACCAACGCGGCCAGCACCGCGCCGATCAGCCGCGGCGCTGGTGCCCGGCTACCGTCCGCCGGCCGACTGGTCCGCATCGGGATCCTCCATGATCGTGATCGTGCCGCTGTCCGATTCCTGCTCTCCCGTGATAGCACCACCACTGTCCAACATGCCCGTGTCGGCGTACGACACCGGCAGGTACCCGTACCCGCCGCCCGAGGTGTTGAGGCCGCCCACGAACCCGTCGTCCAGGGCCTTGCCCAGCGGGAACCCGGCGACCAGGTCGGCCGCGGCGCCGCCGAAGTACCCGCCGAACCAGGACTCGAAATGCGGCGGCGCGTCGTAGAAGGGCACCCGGTGCAGGCCGGTGCGGACCCGCCGCGCCTGCGGCTGGACGCCGCCGACGACCAGGGCCATGCAGGCCGCGCAGGCCGGGACCGGCCGGGGCGGGCCGGTCGGCGGCTCCCAGCCGACGTCGTTGACCGACGGGCCGTGGCGGGTGTCGAAGAAGCACGGCGGCCGCCGCTTGGGCGGGTCGGCCCGCTCGAACAGGGCCCTGGCGGCGGCCATGGCGAACCGGCCCGACTCGAGCGCGCTGCTCACCTGGGCGATGTCGTCCGGGGAGCGTGCCTGCTCGAACGCCTGCTCGGCCCGCTCCAACTGCTCGTACGCCCGGGTGTACTGGTTGACGCCCTTGGGGTTGGCGGCCTCCTCGGCCTGGAGGTCGATGTTGAGGTTGCCCAGGTCGTCGGCGAGCGCCTTGAGGTCCTCCTGGGCGACCGCCTTGACCTCGGCGAACTGGCTCACGCCACGGAGGGACCGGCGCTCGGAGCGGTTCTCCCTGGCCAGGGCCAGGAGCACGGCCACGGCGACCACCCCGGCCACGGCCAGCAGGACCGTCAACACGGAGTCGCCGTCGTCGTCCTCCTGACCGGGCGGCGGCTCGGCCGGCGGGGCCGTGGCCGGCGGGGTGCCGGCGGCATCCTCGACCCGTCCGATGAAGTCGAGGACGGCCGCGTCCAGGGCCGGGTGCTCGCGGAAGGCGACCTTGGCCCGGTTGGCGGCCCCGCCCCTGGCCAGGGTGTTGCTCCCCGCTCCCTCCTCGCCCCCGGCGGCGACCAGGTAGGTCCCGGGACGGCCGATCGACGCCCCGACCAGGGCGGCCAGCCGGTTCGCGTCGCCACCGGCCTCGGCCAGGGCCTGGGTGGGCAGGACGGCCACGAAGATGGGCGTGCCGGCCAGGGCCAGCCGGGCCCGGACCTTCTCCTGGTCGGGCAGGGACAGGGTCGGCCGGGCGGCCGGGTGCACGTACAGCGGGTCGTCGCGGAGGTTCCCGGCCGTGCGGTCGACCCACGGCCCGGCCCAGGCCGGCCCGGCCAGGCCGGCCAGCAGGCACAGCACCAGCCCGGCCAGGACCGGGAGGGCCGCGGCCCGCCGGGCCGGGTGGGCGCCTCGCGCGCCTCGGGACATGGCACCTCGCTCGCTGACGGTTCCGGTGGCCGCCACGCCACTCGCGTGGTCGATCTTCCCCATTCTCCCGGATCCGGCGACGACGCGGAACGGCCCAAGCCGCCGACCCGGCCGTCCCGGTTCGCGCGTCGCCGGGGTTGTGGCCATGATGGCTCCTCCGGTGGGTCGATCGAGGGTGATGGCGTGGACTGGCACCGTCTGGGCGACGGCGACAGCGAGGACGGCAGACGGGCAGGCGTGCTCGACCTGCTCGGGCGCGCCCAGGGCGAGCTGGGCGGCGAGCCGCTGACCGGCACCCGGCTGCTGTATGACGCCCGCCACATGCTGGCCGCGACCCGCCAGATCGAGGCCACGGTGTGCGCCGCCGCCACCGGCCTGCTCGTCGGCTTCCAGCGGGCCGGGAAGTTCGAGGGCGAGGCCGGCACCTACCGCGACCTGGTCGCGGCCGGGGTCGGGGTGACCGCCTTCGGGACCGGGGAGCCCGAGCCGGTGCCCGGCGTCCGCTGGGTGCGGTTGCCCGAGGACCAGGCCGCCCTCCAGAACCAGTGGCTGCTGGTCGCCGAGGAGCCGGAGCCGATCGCCTTCGTCGGGTTCGAGACCTCCGACCCGGACCGCTTCGGCCGCGTCGAGGTCACCGACCCCTCGCGGTCCTTCACCGCGTTCGTGAGCGGCGACCGGCGGTTGGTCCGGGCGATCGCGGAGCATCTGGAAGCCATCGGCCGATCCCCCTGACGAACCCGTCCGCCGGTCTGGAAGCGAAGGAAGGAAGCGAGTGGAGCAGGGCGCCAGCTCGGACCTGAGGGCCCGGCTCGCCGCCGGCGAGGAGGGCGCGATCGAGGAGTGCTACGCCGTCCTCGGCCCGATGGTGCTCGGCTACCTGCGCCGCTTCGTGCCCCGCGACGAGGCCGAGGACGTGCTGCAGCGCGTGTTCTACGAGGTGTGGAAGAACCGGGACCGTTACGATCCCGCCCGCAGCCTCGAGGCGTGGGTCCTCGGGATCGCCCGCAAGCGGGCCATCGACCAGCTCCGCCGCCGGCACGCGACCATCGTGCCGATCGACGAGCTGCGCGACATCGCCGGGGACGACGGCCGCGAGCTGGCCGAACGCTACGCCCGGGCCAGCGAGGTGCGGGGCGCCCTCGGGCGCCTGCCGGCCGAGCAGCGCGAGGTCCTCACCCTCGCCTACTTCGGCGACCTCACCCAGACCGAGATCGCCGACCGGCTCGGGGTGCCGCTGGGCACGGTCAAGGCGCGGGCCTTCCGCGGCCTGCGCCGCCTGGGCGGTCTCCTCAGCGAGGCGGGCTGAGCGGTGACCGGGCGCGGCAACGTCTGACCGGCCGGGTCAGAGGCGGTCGAGCTTGGCGGCCAGGATGAAGTCGTTGTCGGTCAGGCCCCCCGCGGCGTGGGTGGTGAGGGTGACCGCGACCCGGCCCCAGCCGAGCTCGATGTCGGGGTGGTGACCCTCGGCCTCGGCCAGCAGGGCCAGGCGGGCCACGAACCCGAATGCGTCGCGGAAGTTGCGGAACTCGAGCTCACGCCGGAGCCGCAGGGTGCCTTCCCGGTCCCAGGAGGGGTCGAGCTGGGCCTCGTACTCGGACGCCCTGTCCTCGCCGATCGTCGGCGTGCCCGGCGTGCAGGCCTGGCAGTGGCGGCTGGCCAGCTCCTGTTCCCTGTGCATCGGGGCACCCCCCTGGGGTTCCCCGAACCCCTCCGGCATGGGAGGCATCCTAATGGGCCCGCACGAGCCCTCGATAGGTGAGGCTTTGGCGGAGCCACTGGTCGGTGAGCACTTGGAGGCATGAGGGCCCACGAGCTCTCGGGGGAGCGCGTGCCCCGGCTGGTGTTGGGGAGGGCGGACGGCTGGTGGGATGTCGTGCCAGGTGAGCACTGCCATGCGTGTTGGCTTGTTGGGTGTCCTCGTGTGGTGAGGATGCGTCGATGGCTCGTGGGTGGCTCGGTACTGTCCTGCCCACCGCTGGTGTGGCTTGCCTAATGAGCGCCCCCGCGGGCTGTTGAGGTCGAGCGGGGTCGCTTGACAGCAGCTTGGATGCCCCGACG
>Ga0307409_100000086_pt1 | contig 33256 bp, 33 predicted proteins | sample 322Ometagenome_2_FD_203888 | JGI IMG/M metagenome (GOLD analysis project Ga0307409, IMG submission 203888) | Maize rhizosphere microbial communities from greenhouse at UC Davis, California, United States - 322HYB-O-2 | ecosystem: Host-associated > Plants > Roots > Rhizosphere > Soil | place... | reverse complement strand
GACCTCGGCCGTGATCTCCTCGATGCGCTTCTTCGCATGCTCTGCCTTCTCGGCGTCGGTCGAGGCGATCGTGATCGTGCCGTCCTCGCCGATGTCGATGGTGCAGCCGGTCTCCTCGGTCAGGGCGCGGATCGTCGAGCCGCCCTTGCCGATGACGTCGCGGATCTTCTCCGGGTTGATCTTCATCGTGTAGAGGCGCGGCGCGAACTGCGAGACCTCGGTCTTGGCGCCGCCCATCGCCTCCTGCATCTTGGCCAGGATGTGCAGGCGCGCTTCCTTCGCCTGCGCGAGGGCGACCTGCATGATCTCCTTCGTGATGCCCTGGATCTTGATGTCCATCTGCAGCGCGGTCACGCCGGTCGTCGTGCCCGCGACCTTGAAGTCCATGTCGCCGAGGTGGTCCTCGTCGCCGAGGATGTCGGTCAGCACCGCAAACCGGTTGCCTTGCTTGATCAGGCCCATGGCGATGCCCGCGACGTGCGCCTTCAGCGGGACGCCGGCGTCCATCAGCGCGAGACAGCCGCCGCACACCGATGCCATCGACGACGAGCCGTTCGACTCGGTGATCTCCGAGACGACGCGCATCGAATACGGGAACTCGCCGCGGTCGGGCAGCACGGCGACGAGCGCGCGCTTGGCGAGGCGGCCGTGGCCGATCTCGCGCCGCTTCGGCGAGCCGACGCGGCCGGTCTCGCCGGTCGCGAACGGCGGCATGTTGTAGTGGAGCATGAAGTGCTCGCTGTACTCGCCGGCGAGCGCGTCGATGCGCTGCGAGTCGCGGTCGGTGCCGAGCGTCGCGGCGACGAGCGCCTGCGTCTCGCCGCGCGTGAAGAGCGCCGAGCCGTGGACGCGCGGCAGGAGGCCGGTGCGGATCTCGATCGGCCGCACGGTGCGGGTGTCGCGGCCGTCGATGCGCGGCTCGCCCGACAGGATCTGGCTACGCACCACCTTGGCCTCGATGTCGAACAGCAGGTTGTCGACCTTGATCGGGTCGAACTCCGTGCCGGCGGCGCTGAGCGCGGTCTTCGCCGCCGCGTAGGCATCGCGAGTCGCCTGCGTGCGCGCCTGCTTGGAACGGATCTGGTAGGCGGCGCGGATCGATTCCTCGGCGTGCCGCGAGACCTGGGCGATGAACGCTTCGTCCTTCGCCGGCGCTTGCCACTCCCACATCGGCTTGCCGGCATCGCGGACGAGCTCGTTGATCGCCGCGATGGCGACGTTGCCCTGCTCGTGGCCGAAGACGACGCCGCCGAGCATGATCTCCTCGCTCAGCTGCTTGGCTTCCGACTCGACCATCAGCACCGCCGCCTGGGTGCCGGCGACGATCAGGTCCATCTGCGACTCGGCAAGCTGCGCCTTGGTCGGATTGAGCACGTAACGACCGCCGACGTAGCCGACGCGGGCGGCGCCGATCGGGCCGTTGAAGGGAATGCCGGAGATCGCCAGCGCCGCGCTCGCCCCGATCATCGCCGGGACGTCGGCTGCGACCTCGGGATTGAGCGACAGCACGTGGATGACGACCTGGACCTCGTTGTAGAAGCCGTCCGGGAAGAGCGGCCGGAGCGGCCGGTCGATCAGCCGCGACGTCAGCGTCTCGAGCTCGCTCGGACGGCCCTCACGCTTGAAGAAGCTGCCAGGGATCTTGCCCGCCGCGTACGTCTTCTCGATGTAGTCGACGGTGAGCGGGAAGAAGTCCTGGCCCGGCTTGGCGTCCTTCCTGGCGACGACGGTGGCGAGAACGACCGTGTCCTCGATGCTGACCACCACGGCGCCACCCGATTGGCGGGCGATTTCGCCGGTCTCGAGGGTCACCGTCTGCTGGCCCCACTGGAACGTCTTGGTGACCTTGTTGAAAATGCTCATGTTCTCTACTCCGATTCGTGACGGGCGCCATTCGGGCGGCGCCGACACCCGGAATCAGGGTTCGGCGCAATGCCATTCCAAGGGTGCTCGCGAGCCACGGGCGAACAACGGTGGAATGACACGACGACGCCGAAGGTCGCTGGTTCCTGCGCGCCCGCATGCCGGCGGTCGAACCGGACCGGTTGCGGGCGCTGGGCGGCCATCGCCTACTTGCGAAGGCCGAGCTTGTGGATCAACGCCGTGTAACGGTCGGCGTCGGTCTCTTTCAGGTACGCGAGCAGGCTCTTCCTGCGGTTGACCATCTTGAGCAGGCCGCGGCGGCCGTGGTGGTCTTTCAGATGGGTCTTGAAGTGCGGCGTCAGCTCGTTGATCCGGTCCGTGAGCAAGGCGACTTGCACCTCGGTCGATCCGGTGTCGTTGGCGGCACGCGCGTGCGCCTTGACGATCTCGGCCTTGTGTTCGGTGGTGGCGGGCATCTCGTTTCCTCGTGTGAAACCGAGCGCCGGCATGGGAGCGGTGCTGCGGTTTCGGCTCTTGACTTGCGATCGCCGGTGAAACCGACCGGCGTCGTGCGTTCTCGCTGCGAGCGCAGCAAGGTCAGAAATTATAGCGCCAGGAAGGACGCGAGCCTCTCGACCCCGGCGCCGAGCCGGGCCGGATCGCGCGAAGCGAAGCACCAGCGCAGCCACCCCTCGCCTTCCGCGCCGAACGCGGCACCAGGAGCAATGCCGATGCCGGCCTCCTGGACGAGCCGCTTCGCGAATGCCAGCGAATCATCGCTGCCCGGCGCGCGGAAGAAGGCGTAGAGGCCGCCGCTCGGCGTCGCGACCTGGACACCCGGGATCTCGCGCAGGCGCGGCAACAGCGCGTCGCGACACTGCCGCAGGCGCTCGACGAGTGCGGGAACGAAGGTCGCGGCTTGGTCGAGCGCAGCGAGACCGGCACGCTGCACGAAGACCGGCGCGCACGAGGTGTTGAACTCGATCAGCTTGGCGAACTCGGGCGCCGCCCCGGGCGGCACGACGAGCCAGCCGAGCCGCCATCCGGTCATCAGAAAGCTCTTCGAAAAGCTGTGGACGACGATCAAGCGGTCGTCGACGTCGGCGATGTCGAGAAAGCTTGGGGCGGCGGAGCCGGGCCCAGCTTCGCCGGAGGCAAGGCTTGGCGCGGCGGAGCCCGGCCCGGCTTCGCCGGAGGCAAAGCTCGGCGCGCAAGCTGTTCGCTCCGCGCTGGTGCCGAAGAAGATCCGCTCGTAGACCTCGTCGGCGACGATCCAGGTGCCGGTCGAGCGGCAATGCTCGAGCAGCAGCTCCTGCTCGTCGCGCGCGAGCGTCCAGCCGGTCGGGTTGTTGGGCGAGTTGACGAGCAGAACGCGGGTGCGGTCGGTGACGACCCGCCGCAAGGCATCGACGTCGAGCCGCCACTCGCCGTTCGCCGCTGGTCGCAGCGCGAAACGGGTCACGTGCGCGCCGAGGATCGCAGGTTGCGCCGTGAGATTGGGCCAGACCGGCACGACCGCGACGACCTCGTCGCCCGCGCCCACGAGCGCCTGCATCGCCAGCATCAGCGCGCTGACGCCCGAGGACGTCACCGCGATCCTGTCGCTGCCGACGCGCGGATGGAGCGAGCCGACGTAGGCGGCGATCGCTTCGCGCAGCTCGGCGAGGCCGAGGTTGTGCGAGTAGAAGGTTTCGCCGTCGACGATCGACCGCATCGCGGCCTCGCGGATGAACTGCGGCGTCGTCTCGTCGCTCTCGCCGAACCAGAACGCGAGCACGTCGCTGCGGCCGATCGCGGCGTTCGCGACCTCGCGAATCTTCGACGCGGGCAGTCGGTCGATCAGGGGGCGGAGCGTCGGCATGGCGGATCAGGCGGCGAGCAACGGCCAGCGCGGCCGGACGTCGAAGGCATGGTCGCGGGTCGGCACCGCGATGCCACGCTCGATCCGCATCGCCGCTGCCAGCGCGATCATCGCCGCGTTGTCGGTGCAGAGCGCGAGCTCCGGAAAGTGCAGCCTCGCGCCGCGACGCTCGCATTCCACTCCTAGGCGGGCGCGCAGCGCCGCGTTCGCGCCGACGCCTCCGGCGACGACGAGGCGTTCGCATCGGGTCGCTGCGAGCGCCGCCATCGACTTCTTGACGAGCACGTCGACGATCGCTTCCTGCGTCGACGCCGCGAGGTCGGCGCGCGCCTGCTCGCAGGTGGAGTCGAGCCGAGCGGCGTGGCTGCGGACGGCGGTCTTCAGGCCGGCGAACGAGAAGTCGAGCGAGTCGCGCTGCAGCAGCGGTCGCGGCAGCGCGTAGGCGGACGGGTCGCCGAATTCGGCCAGACGCGCGAGCGCCGGCCCGCCCGGATAGCCGAGCCCGAGCAGCTTGGCCGACTTGTCGAAGGCCTCGCCGGCTGCATCGTCGATGGTGTCGCCGAGCACCACATAGCGGCCGACGTCGACGACCTGGAGCAGCTGCGTGTGGCCGCCGGAGACGAGCAAGGCGACGAACGGGAACTCCGGCGGATCCGCGGACAGGAAGGGCGACAGCAGATGACCTTCCAGGTGGTGGACGCCGAGCGCCGGTTTGTCGAGCGCCGCCGCGAGAGCGCAGGCGATGCCGGCGCCGACGAGGAGCGCCCCCGCCAGCCCGGGCCCGCGCGTGTAGGCGACGACGTCGATGGCGGACAGCGGCGATCCGGCTTGGCGAAGCACCTCGCGCGCGAGCGGCAGCACGCGACGGATGTGGTCGCGCGAGGCCAGCTCGGGGACGACGCCGCCGAACTCGGCGTGCATCTCGACTTGGCTGTGGATCGCCTGCGCGACCAGCTTCGGCGGCGCTCCGCGAAGCGTGCAGACCAGAGCGACGCCGGTTTCATCGCACGACGATTCGATTCCCAGGATGGTCGTGGCAGGCATTGCTGGCGCTTCCAACGCCCCGCATCGTCGCGAGGCTGCTCGGATTGTGGCGCCAGAGCGAAGAGGTCTCGGCAGTCCGGCTGGACCTACAGGCGCTGGAACTCGCTCTCGGTGATCGCGCGAACCCGAACCGGAAAGTCGTCGCTCGCGCGCGTCCTCGAACGGCTCGTGCGAACCCGTCGCGACCATGGTTCCGCTGCCCGCAGACCGCGGGTCGCATTGGCGACCTCGGCCTGCCACGGCAGTTCGTGGGTGATGCGGTTCAGCTGTACCGCAGCGACGAAGTCCGGAATGCTGGCGCCGGACTTGTCGACGAACCCGATGTTGCTGACGACCGCCATCGGATCCGACATGGCAAAGATGCCGTCGAGAGCCTCGATCCAGTCCCAGGCGATACCGATCCGGGTCTCGGTGCCGCCCCAGATCGTGTGTCCTTGCAAGCGACCGAAATCGTCGCAATCAGCCGACACTGTCGTGCCGAGGTGCTGCAGGTTGTCCGCGATTTCGGGCGCCGGGGCGACGGCGCGCTCGATAATCGGCCACGAAGCAATAATCCAGGGATGAAGTTGCATCGTCGTTGCGTGGGTGGAGGTGAGCTCCAGTTTTACGCAAAAGACGAATCCGGAAAGCTACTCGGTTAGGGAGTTGCAAGGGTCGGACGGTGAGACTACAGGACTATCAAGAGGTCGCCGATGCGGCCGACATCGAGACTTTCGAGTCACGGCTTGTCCGCTTCGCCAACGAGCTGGGGTTCGGGATCATCTCCGGCGCACTCGTGGTCGAGCATGGTGCCGGCCGGGTAAGCACGTTCCGATTGGGAAACACCCCCGAGGCCTTCCAATCCATTTCCCAAAGTACCGAACTCGGACAGCGCGACCCAGTCTTCCGTCGTTTGAAGCGTCTCTCGGCGCCTTTTGTCTACGACCAGTCCATGTACGTCAACGAGCAGGCCGGCGACCTCTGGGAGATGCAAGCCCTGTTCGGATACAAGACAGGCATCGCAATGGCTCTCCACCTGCCAGGGGGCAAGCACTTCGTGATGGGAGTTGATCGGGACCAGCCTCTGCCTGGCGACGATGCCCTTGTAACGCGAATGATGGCCGACCTGCAGTTGCTCGCTGTGCACGCTCAAGAGACGGCTGTTCGACTCTTGGCGCCGCAAGCGCTCGAGATGCAGTACATGCCGAGGCTGACGGATCGTGAAATCGAGATCCTCAAGTGGACAGCAGAAGGTAAGAGCGCATGGGCCGTCGGGCAAATCCTCGACATCAGCGAGCACAACGTCAAGTACCACATCAAGAGGATTCTGGTGAAGTTGGGCGTGGGCTCGAAGCACCAGGCGGCGGCGAAAGCCAGATTTCTGGGGTTGATCTAGCACGGGCGGGCGCTCGGCGCAAGTCTTCAACGGGATAGTTCGCGCGCAGAAGCTCACGGTGTTTCAATTCCCTTTGGGTCATCGCACCCTTAAGGAGGATCGAAATGCTCGCGTTGCTGCTCGAAGTCATCTCTTGGATTCCTTATATCCCCGGCGGAGGTTGGTGATCGGACGCGTTCGCGGCCTTGAAAGCGCCCAAGAATTAAGGAATGCCGCCCGGATTCGACGCGGGGAAAAGCGACTGTTTTCCCTACCCTGGTTTTGCACGACCGTTTGGTCTACGAGCCAGCCAACCGTTGCAAATATCACGAAGGCTTCGCAAGAGTGCTTCCCTCTGATGGGTAGGCACGGTTAGGCTCGACCTCCCGCGCTGCCATGCGCAGTGCGACTCTCAACCCCCTGCCGATGAAAGAGTACCGCCTCCTCGCTTGGCCCGAGCTGCCAGCCGATTACCGTCGGACTGCGCATCGGCGTGCTCTGAGCGAGATGTCGCAGCGCTACGTCAGCCTCGCCAAGCTGGTCGAGGTCAGCGGGCTGAAGAAGGCAGAGCTCCGAGCCTTCCTCGAGATGCTCGACGGCCGTGCCGCGCTCGCCGATCGGGACACCACGGCGCCCGACTCGTTCCTCGACTCGATCCGGCCGCTCGGCTGGCTGCGTCGGGCGATCAACTCCAGCCACGCCCGTCGCTGAACCCGGCGCTTGCCGGCGTCGTCGCCACCGGCCATTGGCCGGATCAGTGTTTTTCCTTGGCGTGGTTGATCGAGTACTTCGGGATCTCGACCGTCACGTCGCTGCGCGCGAGGATCGCCTGGCACGAGAGGCGTGACGTCGGCTCGAGGCCCCAGGCGCGATCGAGCAGGTCCTCCTCGCTCTCGTCGGGCTCGCCGAGCGACGCGTAGCCGTCGCGAACGACGACGTGGCAGGTCGTGCACGCGCAGCTCATCTCGCAGGCATGCTCGATCGGAATGCCGTGCTCGAGCAGCGCTTCGCAGATCGAGTCGCCGGATGCCGCCTCGATTTCGCGGCCCTCGGGGCAGTACTCGGCATGCGGCAGGACCTTGATCTTGGGCATGCTCAGAGCTCCTCGAGCCGACGCCCCGCGAGCGCGCGTCGGATGCCGCGGTCCATGCGCTCGGCGGCGAAGCTTTCGGTTGCGCTCGACAACGCGCGGATCGCCTGCTCGATCAGCCCGCGATCGGTTCCCGAGCGAGCCTCGCGAAGCGATTGCGCCAACGCGTCGATCGAAGCTCGCTGGTCCGCCGCCAGCAAGTCGCCATCCGACGCCAGCGCCGACGCGAGCGCGGTGAGCAGCCGCTCGGCGTCGACCTGCGCCTCGCGCAGCGCGCGCGCCGCCATGTCCTCCTCGGCGTGGCCGAAGCCTTCCTTCAGCATGCGCGTCACTTCGTCGTCCGAGAGCCCGTAGCTCGGCTTGACCGTCACCGACGCCTCGACCCCGGACGTCTCCTCCCGCGCCTCGACGCTGAGCAGACCGTCGGCGTCGACCGTGAAGGTGACGTGGATCCGCGCTGCGCCAGCGACCATCGGAGGAAAGCCGTGCAGCTCGAAGCGGGCGAGCGAGCGGCAGTCGGCGACCAGCTCACGCTCGCCCTGGACGACGTGGATCGCCATCGCCGTCTGCCCGTCCTGGAAGGTCGTGAAGCTCTGCGCCCGCGCGGTCGGGATCGGGCTGTTGCGCTCGATGATCCGCTCGACCAGACCGCCCATCGTCTCGATCCCCAGCGAGAGCGGCACGACATCGAGCAGCAGCAAGTCGCCGGCGCCGGCGTTGCCGGCGAGCGCATCGGCCTGACGGGCAGCACCGAGAGCGACGACCTGGTCCGGGTCGAGGTTCGTCAGCGGCTCGCGGCCGAAAAACTCGTGGACAGCCCGACGCACGAGCGGCATCCGGGTCGACCCGCCGACCAGGACGATGCCGTCGATCTCGTGGCGCGCAACCTTGGCGTCGCGCACGACCGCGCGCACCGCGGCAATCGTTCGCTCGACGAAGGGCCGGGCGATCGACTCGAGCTCGGCGCGCTCGACCGACAGCTCGACGGCCCTGCCCCCGACCTTGCAGCTGAAGAGCGCCCTCTGCGTGCTCGAAAGCGCTTCCTTCAGGGCGCGGGCTGCGAGCGCCGCAGCGCGCCGCTCGCCCGCGCCGCCGGCGATCACGCCAACCCGGGCGAGGGCCCACTCGGCCAGCGCCGCGTCGATGTCGTCGCCGCCGAGAGCCGAATCGCCGCCCGTGGCGATCACCTCGAAGACGCCCTTGGTCATGCGCAGAAGCGAAATGTCGAAGGTGCCGCCGCCAAGGTCGTAGACGGCATAAAGACCCTCGCTCGCGTTGTCGAGGCCGTAGGCGATCGACGCGGCGGTCGGTTCGCTGATCAGGCGCAGAACCTCGAGGCCGGCGAGCTCGGCGGCGTCTTTGGTCGCCTGGCGCTGGGCGTCGTCGAAGTACGCCGGGACGGTGACGACGGCGCCGTGGAGGTGGGCGTCGAAGGTGTCCTCGGCGCGCTGGCGCAGGGTGGCGAGGATCTCGGCCGAGATCTCGACGGGCGACCTGACGCCTGCTGCTGTCCGCAGCCGGACCATGCCGGCGGGATCGTCGACGAAGTCGTAGGCGCGGCGTCCGGCGGCGTCGAGGTCGTTCAGCCCGCGGCCCATCAGCCGTTTGACCGAGACGACGGTGTTCTTCGGATCGTCGACCGCCCCGGCGAGCGCCTCCCGCCCGACCTGGACGCGTCCGTCGGCGAGATAGCGAACGGCCGAGGGCAGCAGGACGTGGCCGCCGGGGTCGGGCAGGCACTCTGCGACGCCGTTGCGCACCGCGGCAACGAGCGAGTGCGTCGTGCCCAGATCGATTCCCACCGCATGGCGGCGCGCATGCGGCTCCGGGGACGCGCCGGGCTCGGAGATCTGCAGCAACGCCATCGCTCAGCCTTCGAACGCCGCCTGGCGACGACCGACGTCGGCGGCGAAGCGCTCGATGAACATCAGCGCCCTCACCTCGCCCGCCGCCTCGACGGCGTCGTGGCGCTCGTCGAGCGCGGCGGCGAGGCGCTCGCGGGCGAGCCGCCGCTCGCGCTCCAGCTCGCGTTCGACCGCGTCGACGTCGTTGCGCGATGTCGCCTCCTCAAGCGATTCGCGCCACGCCATCTGCTGGTGCAGGAACTCGGCTGGCATCGCGGTGTTGTCCTCGGCGCCGATCGGCACGCCGGCGAGCTCGCAGAGATAGGCGCCGCGCCGCACCGGGTCGGCGAGCCGCTCGTAGGCCGCGTTGACGCGCACCGCCCACTGCATCGCGGCGCGCCGCGCCGCAGCGTCTGCCGCAGCGAACCGGTCTGGATGCACCTCGGCCTGCAGCGCGCGCCGGCGTGCGTCGATCTCGCCGCGGTCGAGCGCGTACCGGCGCGGCAGCCCGAACAGCTCGAAGTCGTCAACGGCCAGGTTCATACAAAAGAGAAGGGCCCGCGCAGCGGGCCCGCTGTGATTCAGCGACCCGCCGAATCTCCGAAGCGTCGGATCCTCGCAGCGCCCGACTACACCCGGAAGGACTCGCCACACCCGCAACGATCCTTCTCGCGCGGGTTGAGGAACTTGAATCCTTCGTTCAGCCCCTCGCGGACGAAGTCGAGCTGCGTGCCGTCGAGATACGGCAGGCTTTTCGGATCGACGATCACCTTGATGCCATGGTCCTCGAAGACGTGATCCTCGGGGGCGAAGGCGTCGGCGTATTCGAGCTTGTAGGCGAGGCCCGAGCAGCCGGTGGTCTTGACCCCGAGGCGAACGCCAACCCCTTTGCCGCGCTTCCCGAGGTAGCGCGAGACGTGGCGGGCAGCGGCCTCGGTCAGCGTGACGGACATGTCAGCCGGCCACCTCGGCGGCGTCGCGAACGGACACCGGGTGCTTCGCCTTGTAGTCGCTCACCGCGGCCTTGATCGCGTCTTCGGCCAGGATCGAGCAGTGGATCTTCACCGGCGGCAGCGCGAGCTCGCTCGCGATCTGCGTGTTCTTGATCGTCAGAGCCTCGTCGAGCGACTTGCCCTTGACCCATTCGGTGACGAGCGAGCTCGACGCGATCGCCGAGCCGCAACCGTAGGTCTTGAACTTCGCGTCCTCGATCACGCCGGTCTCGCCGTTGACCTTGATCTGCAGCTTCATGACGTCGCCGCAAGCCGGCGCGCCGACCATGCCGGTGCCGATCGAATCGTCGCCCTTGGCGAACGAGCCGACGTTTCTCGGGTTCTCGTAGTGGTCGACGACCTTGTCGCTGTATGCCATGGTGTTCTCCCTGTTGGGTGCGGGGCCGCGTCAGTGCGCCGCCCACTGGATCGTGCTGAGGTCGATGCCTTCCTGGTACATGTCCCAGAGCGGCGACAGCTCGCGCAGCTTGGCGACCCGATCCTTCAGCGTCGCGACGACGTAGTCGATCTCTTCCTGGGTCGTGAAGCGGCCGATCGTCATGCGCAGGCTCGAATGGGCGAGCTCGTCGCTGCGGCCGAGGGCACGCAGCACGTAGCTCGGCTCGAGGCTCGCGGACGTGCACGCCGACCCCGACGAGACGGCGATGCCCTTGACGCCCATGATGAGCGACTCGCCCTCGACGTAGTTGAACGACATGTTGACGTTGTGCGGCACGCGCTGGGTCGGATGGCCGTTCAGGAACGTCTGCTCGATTCCCGACAGACCGACGACCAGCCGGTTGTGCAGCATGCGGATGCGCTCGATCTCGGTCCCCATCTCCTCGCGGGCGATGCGGAACGCCTCGCCCATGCCGACGAGCTGGTGCGTCGGCAGCGTCCCCGAGCGCATGCCGCGCTCGTGGCCGCCGCCGTGCATCTGCGCCTCGATCCTGACGCGGGGCTTGCGGCGGACGTAAAGCGCGCCGATGCCCTTCGGGCCGTACGTCTTGTGCGACGCCAGGCTCATCAGATCGACCGGCAGCTTGGCCAGGTCGATCGTCACCTTGCCGCTGGCCTGTGCGGCGTCGACGTGGAAGATGATCCCGCGCTCTCGGCACATGGCGCCGATCGCGGCGATGTCCTGGATCACGCCGATCTCGTTGTTGACGAACATCACGGAGACCAGGATCGTGTCGGGTCGGAGCGCCGCCTTGAGCATGTCGAGGTCGAGCAGGCCGTCTTCCTGGACGTCGAGATAGGTCACCTCGAAGCCCTGCCGCTCGAGCTCGCGCATCGTGTCGAGCACCGCCTTGTGCTCGGTCTTGACGGTCACGAGATGCTTGCCGCGCGTCTTGTAGAACTGCGCCGCGCCCTTCAGCGCAAGGTTGTCGGACTCGGTCGCCCCGGACGTCCAGACGATCTCGCGCGGATCGGCGTTGATCAGCGCGGCGACCTGCTCGCGCGCCTTTTCGACCGCCGCTTCCGCTTCCCAGCCCCAGGCGTGGCTGCGCGACGCCGGGTTGCCGAAGTGCTCACGCAGCCATGGGATCATCGCGTCGACGACGCGCTGATCGACCGGCGTCGTCGCGCCGTAATCCATGTAGATCGGGAAGTGCGGGGTCATGTCGAGGCCGGGGCAGCCGGCCGATTCCGGTTACTTCGAGAAGGCCGCTCCCAGAGCAAAGACCGAGTTCGGCGCCGTGATCTTGATCGGCTTGACGACCGGCTGCGTCGAGATCGCCCGCTTGACCGGGTGCTCCTCGATCGAGACGCCCTTCGCGAGCTGCTCGTCGACCAGCTTCTTCAGCGAGACCGAATCGAGGAACTCGATCATCTTCGAGTTGAGGCTCGCCCAGAGGTCGTGCGTCATGCAGCGACCGGCATCGTCGCCCATGCAGTTTTCCTTGCCGGCGCAGCCGGTGGCATCGATCGGCTCGTCGACGGCAACGATGATGTCGGCGACCGTGATGTCCTCGGACTTGCGTCCGAGCGAATAGCCGCCGCCCGGCCCCCGGGTGCTCTCGACGAGCTCGTGCCGGCGCAGCTTGCCGAACAGCTGCTCCAAGTAGGACAACGAGATCTGCTGCCTGCCGCTGATCGCGGCCAGCGCCACGGGACCGGAGTGCTCGCGCAGGGCGAGGTCGATCATGGCGGTGACGGCGAAACGGCCTTTGGTGGTGAGACGCATGCGAGAACTCCTCAAACCGGGTGTCGGAACGCTGTTGCCAGCGGCAGCCGTGGACCAGCAAACGCCGAGCCGACGACCGTCCTCCCCTAACCTGAGTAATTTGCTCAAGTATAGCGGAAGCCGAGCGATTTGGTCGAGATTGCGGCGATTAGTTCCGCTTCAAGGGGGCCGTCGGCGGATCGCTCGGGCCGGGCGTCACGGGATCGGCGACCGAGGCCCCGAATGCCTGCTCGCGCAGGGCCGCCAGCTGGTCGCGCGTGCGGGCCGCCTGCTCGAATTCCAGGTTCTTGGCGTGCTCGAGCATCTGGCGCTCGAGCAGCTTGATCCGCTTGCCGAGGTCCTTTTCCGACAGGACTTCGGCGGCGAGCGCCGGGCGGGCCGCCTTGAGGTCGTCCTTCCCGACCTTGTCCTGGTAGATCCCGTCGATCATCTCCTTGACCCGCTTGCTGACGCTCCTGGGCGTGATCCCTTCGGCCAGGTTGTGGGCGACCTGGCGCGCCCGTCTGCGGTTGGTCTCGTCCAGGGCCAGCCGCATCGACTCGGTCACTTGGTCGGCGTACAGGATCGCCTTGCCGTTCAGGTTGCGGGCCGCCCGGCCGATCGTCTGGATCAGGCTGCGCTCGGAACGCAGGAAGCCCTCCTTGTCGGCGTCGAGGATGGCGACCAGCGACACCTCGGGGATGTCGAGACCTTCCCGGAGCAGGTTGATCCCGACCAGGACGTCGAAGGTGCCGAGACGCAGATCGCGCAGGATCTCGACCCGCTCGACCGTCTCGATGTCGCTGTGCAGGTAGCGCACCTTGACGCCGTTGTCGGCGAGATAGTCGGTGAGCTGCTCGGCCATCCGCTTGGTCAAGGTCGTGATCAGGACGCGCTCGTCCTGCTCGACGCGCTCGCGGATCTCCTGCAGGACGTCGTCGACCTGGCGAGTCGCCGGCCGGACCTCGACCTGCGGGTCGATCAGCCCGGTCGGCCGCACGAGCTGCTCGACGACTTGGCCGGCGTGCTCCCTCTCATAGTCGGCAGGCGTTGCCGAGACGAAGATTGCCTGGCGCATTTTGGCCTCGAATTCCTCGAACTTGAGCGGCCGGTTGTCGAGCGCCGACGGCAGGCGGAAGCCGTACTCGACGAGCGTCGTCTTCCTCGCCCGGTCGCCGTTGTACATGCCGCCGAGCTGGCCGATCATGACGTGGCTCTCGTCGAGAAACATCAGCGCGTCCTTGGGCAGGTAGTCGACCATCGTCGCCGGCGGCTGCCCGGGCGCCGAGCCCGACAAGTGACGCGTGTAGTTCTCGATCCCCTTGCAGTGGCCGATCTCCTGCAGCATCTCGAGGTCGAACCGGGTCCGCTGCTCGAGCCGCTGCGCCTCGACCAGCTTGCCGGCCGAGACGAGCTCGTCGAGGCGCTCGCGCAGCTCCGCCTTGATCGTCTCGACTGCCGAGACGATGCGACCGCGCGGCGTCGCGTAGTGGCTCGCCGGGTAGATCACGAAGCGCGGGATCTTCTGCCGGACCCTGCCCGTGAGCGGGTCGAACAGCGTCAGCGACTCGAGCTCGTCGTCGAACAGCTCGATCCGAATCGCCAGCTCGCTGTGCTCGGCCGGAAAGACGTCGATCGTGTCGCCGCGGACGCGGAACGTGCCGCGCGAGAAGTCGCTCTCGTTCCTCGTGTACTGCATGCGGATCAGATGGGCGATCGCGTCGCGCTGGCCGAGCTTGTCGCCGGCACGCATGATCATCCGCATCTCGGTGTAATCCTCGGGGGCGCCGATGCCGTAGATCGCGCTCACCGAGGCGACGACGACGACGTCCCTGCGCTCGAGCACGCTCTTGGTCGCCGACAGCCGCATCTGCTCGATGTGCTCGTTGATCGCCGAGTCCTTCTCGATGAAGAGGTCGCGCTGCGGAACGTAGGCCTCGGGCTGGTAATAGTCGTAGTAGCTGACGAAGTACTCGACCGCGTTCTTCGGGAAGAACTCGCGGAACTCGCTGTAGAGCTGCGCGGCGAGCGTCTTGTTGGGCGCGAAGACGATCGCCGGCCGACCGATCTGCGCGATCACGTTGGCCATCGTGAACGTCTTGCCCGAGCCGGTGACGCCGAGCAGCGTCTGGAATGCGAGCCCGTCGCGGATCCCTTCGACGAGCCCGTCGATCGCCTGCGGCTGGTCGCCCGCCGGCGGGTACGGCCGGAACAGCTGGAACGGCGAGCCCGGGTACGTGATGAATTCACCCTCGGGCTCGGCAGTTGCCGCTTCCGTGCGAGCGGCCTCGGTCGTCGGTGTCATGGCGGATAAAATGAGGGGTTGGTCCGCTTCGAGGCGAACCCATCAGCGTACCGCAACGGCGCGGGCGGCCCGGGCTGCCGCGCACCGGGAATGTCGGCAGATGGCGGCACCGGCACGTTTTCCAACAGGCACGCACAAGGACTCCTTCATGTCTTCGCTCTTCGACGCCGTCGAGATGGCGCCCCGCGACCCGATCCTGGGGTTGAACGAGCAGTTCGCCGCCGATCCGAATCCGGCCAAGGTGAACCTCGGGGTCGGCGTCTACTACGACGAGAACGGCAAGCTGCCGCTCCTGCGCTGCGTCCGCGCCGCCGAAGAGACGATGATGGAAGGGCAGCAGGCGCGCGGCTACCTGCCGATCGACGGCATCGCCGCTTACGACGCGGCAACGCAGGCGCTCGTCTTCGGCGCCGAAGCGCCGGCGCGGCGCGAGGGTCGGATCGCGACCGTGCAGGCGGTCGGCGGCACCGGCGGGCTGAAGATCGGCGCCGACCTTCTGCAGCGAATGAACCCGAGCGCACGCGTCCTGATCAGCGAGCCGAGCTGGGAGAACCACCGGGCGCTGTTCGAAGGCGCCGGCTTCGAAGTCGGCACCTACCCGTACTACGACCCGGCCAGCCACGGCATCGACTTCGACGCAATGCACGCCGCCTTGAACGCCGCCGCACCGGGGACGATCGTCGTCCTGCACGCGTGCTGCCACAATCCGACCGGCTGCGATCTCACGCCCGAGCAGTGGCAGCAGGTCGTCTCAGTGCTGGCCGCGCGCGGCCTCGTGCCGTTCCTCGACATGGCCTACCAGGGCTTCGGCGACGGCATCGTCGAGGACGGCCGCGCGGTGCAGCTCTGCCTGGCCGCCGGGCTCGACTTCTTCGTCGCGACGAGCTACTCGAAGAGCTTCTCGCTCTACGGCGAGCGCGCCGGCGCGCTCTCGGCCGTCTGCCCGAGCAAGGAGGCGGCAGCGCGCGTCCTCAGCCAGCTGAAGCGCGTCATCCGCACCAACTACTCGAACCCGCCGACGCACGGCGCGGCGGCGATCACGACCGTGCTGTCGACGCCCGCGCTGCGCTCGCTCTGGGAGTACGAGCTCGCCGGCATGCGAGAGCGGATCAAACGCATGCGCGGCGAGCTGCAGCGGCGGCTGGTCGCGGCCGGCGCCGGCATCGACACCGACTTCATCACCCGCCAGCGCGGCATGTTCAGCTACTCGGGCCTGACGAAGGCGCAGATGCAGAGGCTGCGCAGCGAGTTCGGGGTCTACGGAGTCGATTCCGGACGCATTTGCGTGGCGGCTCTCAACGAGCGCAACCTCGACACCGTCGTCGCTGCGATCGCACAAGTCACCGAGAAGGCGCCGGCATGATGCTCTACGAGTGGTACGAAGCGCAGCGCGCGCTGCTGAGCCCGTTCTCGGAGTTCGCGAGCGCGTCGTCGAAGCTCTACAACCACCCGCTTTCGGTTTTTGCGCACACGCCGAACGCGCACCGCGTCTCGGCCAGCTTCGAGCTGATGCACAGGCTCGCCAAGGAGTACGAGAAGCCGCAGTTCGACATCCGCGCGATCGACGTCAACGGTGTTCAGGTCGCCGTCCATGAGCGGGTCGCGATCGAAAAGCCGTTCTGCCGGCTGCTCCGCTTCAAGCGCTTCACCGACGACCTGCCGACGCTGCGTCGGCTGAAGACGCAGCCGACCGTGCTCGTCATCGCGCCGCTCTCGGGCCACCATGCGACCCTGCTGCGCGACACCGTGCGCGAGCTGCTGAAGGGCCACAAGGTCTTCATCACCGACTGGGCCGATGCCCGCATGGTCCCGGAGGAACAAGGCCCGTTCCATCTCGAGGACTACGTCGCCTACGTGCAGGAATTCATCCGCTTCATCGGCCCCGAGGTGAATGTGATCTCGGTCTGCCAACCGACCGTTCCGGTGCTCGCGGCGGTCTCGCTGATGGCGAGCGCAGGCGAGGAAACGCCGCGCACGATGACGATGATGGGCGGGCCGATCGACGCCCGCAAGAGCCCGACCGCGGTCAACAACCTGGCGACCAACAAGAGCCTGTCCTGGTTCGAGAACAACGTCATCCACCGCGTTCCGGTCAACTACCCCGGCGCGGGCCGGCGCGTCTATCCCGGCTTCCTGCAGCACGCCGGCTTCATCGCCATGAACCCGGACCGGCACCTGAAGTCGCACTACGATTATTTCCTCGACTTGGTCCGCGGCGATGGCGACAACGTCGAGTTCCATCGCGACTTCTACGACGAGTACAACGCGGTGCTCGACATGCCCGCCGAGTACTACCTCGACACGATCAAGACCGTGTTCCAGGACTTCGCGCTCGTCAACGGCACCTGGGCGATCCAGGGCCGGCCGGTGCGGCCGCAGGACATCGTGACCACTGCGCTGCTCACCATCGAAGGCGAGCTCGACGACATCTCCGGCGCCGGACAGACGCAGGCCGCGCACGGCCTGTGCACGGGCATTCCCGCCGACCGGCGCTTCCACTACGACGCCATCGGTGCCGGGCACTACGGCATCTTCTCGGGCCGCCGCTGGCGCGAGAACGTCTACCCGAAGGTGCGCGACTTCATCGCCGCGCACCAGGGTTCGGCGGCGCCGCGGCGGTCGGCGCGCAGCAAGCGACGCGCGGTGAGCGCCTGACCGGCATGGGCGCGCAAGCGCTGGCCGAGGCGGTGCTCGAAGCGCTGCCGCAGACCCAGTGCCGCCGCTGCGGCTACGCCGACTGCCGCGGCTATGCCGAGGCGATCGCCGAGCACGGCGCGGCGATCAACCGCTGCCCGCCGGGCGGCGCCGACGGGATCGAGCGCCTGGCGCGCATCACCGGGCGCCCGACGGTGCCGCTCGACGCCGACTGCGGCAGCGAAGGACCGCGGGCGCTCGCCGTGATCGACGAGGCCTCGTGCATCGGCTGCGCGCTCTGCCTGAAGGCATGCCCGGTCGACGCGATCGTCGGCGCCGCCAAGCGCATGCACGTGGTCATCGAGGCGCACTGCACGGGATGCGAGCTCTGCATCCCGGTGTGCCCCGTCGACTGCATCGCGCTCGCGAACGCGAGCGGCGAAGCGACGGGCTGGGACGCGTGGGACGCCGCACGCGCGACCGATGCACGCCGCCGCTATGCCCGCCACGCAACGCGGGCCGCGGTGGCGGCGGAAGCCGACCCGGCAGGCGCTGCCGCAAAACCGCAGCGCAGCGAGACCGTCGCCGCGGCGATCGCACGCGCGCGAGCGGCCCGAGCGCCACGATGACGCGACGCCCGCGAGGCAACGCTCCGGAGCACCGGTCAGGATGAAGGACGCCGACATCGTCCCGTTCTTCGCGACCTTGCGCGACGCCAACCCCGAGCCGGCGAGCGAGCTCGACTACGCGAGCGTGTTCGAGCTGCTCATCGCCGTGCTGCTGTCGGCGCAGACGACCGACAAGCGCGTCAACCAGGTCACCCGCACCTTGTTCGCAGCCGCGCCGTCGCCGGCGAAGATGCTCGCGCTCGGAACCGACGCGATCGAGGCGATCATCAAGCCGGTCGGCTTTTTCCGCATGAAGACGAAGAGCGTGCTCGCGACCTGCCGCATCCTCGTCGAGGAACATGGCGGCGAGGTGCCGCGGACGCGCGAGGCGCTCGAGGCGCTGCCCGGCGTCGGCCGCAAGACCGCCAATGTCGTCCTCAACAACGCCTTCGGCGACGCGACGCTCGCGGTCGACACGCACGTCTTTCGGGTCGCCAACCGGACCGGTCTCGCGCTCGGCACGACGCCGATCGAGGTCGAGCTCGGCCTCCTCGAGCGCGTCCCCGAGGACTTCCTGCCGAACGCCCATCACTGGCTGATCCTCCACGGCCGCTACGTCTGCGTGGCGCGGCGGCCGCTCTGCGAGATCTGCCGAGTCGCTCGCTGGTGCGACTCGGCACCACCCCAAATAAAGCAAGCACCAGCCGGACCGGGCTGAGCTCCGCCGGGATCAGCGCAGGGCACGCTCGCGCCGCACTTCGTCGAGGACGGCGCAGACCGCCGTCGCGCCGTCGACGATGCGCGGACCCTGCCGGCTGATCGCATCGCCGTCGAGGGTGTAGAGCCAGCCGCGCCGGACCGCGACCATGCGCGGATGACGTCGCCAGAGCGCGAAGCTCGGGCTCGCCGGATCGCGCTGCCACGCCACCTGTCCGGTCTGCTCGCTGGCGGTCAGGATCGCTTCCGGATCGGCGGCGACCACCGACTCGGTCGACACGATCGGCACCAGCGGCGCCAGGCCGGCGAAGACGTTGCGACCGCGGCACACGCCGAGGATGTCGTTGATGATCTGTCGACCGTTGACCGTCATCAACGGCTGCTGCCAAACCTGGTAGAAGACCGAGACCGGGGCTGCCGTGCCGTGCGCGTGCCGCAGCCGCTCGAGCGAGAGGCGCAGCTCCGCGGCGCGCCGGCGCGCTTGCGCTTCGTGGCCGAGGAGCGTGCCGAGCCGTTCGATCGCGCGCAGGACGTCGTCGAGGCGCTGCGGCTCGAGCTGGAACAGGCGGATGCCGGCGCGCTCGAGCTGCTCGAGCTCGCGACTGAGGTTGCCGCGCTGCCAGACGAGGACGAGGTCGGGCTTGAGCGCAAGGACGCGTTCGACGTCGATCCGGCCGGCATCGCCGATGCGCGCGATGCGGCGCGCCTCGGCGGGAAAGTCGCTCAGCGCCGAGACGCCGACCAGCGTCGCGCCGGCGCCGGCGGCGAAGACCAGCTCGGTGAGGCTCGGCGCCAGCGTGACGACGCGCTGCGGCGGCCGCTCGAGGACGACGCGATGACCGGCATCGTCGACGGCGTTGACGGCTGCCACCGGCGATGACGCGAGCATGGCACCTGCGACCAGCGCGACCGACACTGCGGCGCGCCGGCGCAGGTGCAGCTCGGGCAGGACGACCTTCAACGCCGGAACTCGCGAACCGACGCCGGGCCGCCGGGGCCGACGACGAAGCGCGCCGCGCCGTTCAGCGCCAGCGCGTGGATGGCGACGCCGAAGACCGTGCCGAGGCGATCGGCGACGAGCACCTCGTCGCGGGGTCCGGCGAGCGCGTGGCCGGCGCCGTCGAGCAGGACGACGTGGCTCGCCAGGTCCCATGCGAGGTTGAGGTCGTGCAGGCTGGCGACCATCGAGCCGCCGGCGGCGGCGTGGTCGAGCAGCACGTCGACGAGCAGTCGCTGGTGCGCGAGATCGAGGTGCGACGCCGGCTCGTCGAGCAGGAGCAGCGGCGCACCCTGCAGCAGCGCTGTCGCGATCGCGACCCGCTGGCGCTCGCCGCCCGACAGCGCCCGCACGTCGCTCCCGGCGAGGTCCGCAAGGAGCAGGCGGTCGAGGACGCGCTCGACGTCGGCATCGACGTGCTCGTCGAGCAACGCCCGCCAGCCGGCCTCGCGCCCGAGCGCAAGCGCGGCGGTCTCGCGGACCGTCGCTGGGAACGGGTCGGACCAGAACTGCGGGCTCCAGGCGCGGCGTTCGGCGAGCGCGGCCGGCGGCCACGCCGCGAGCTCGACACCGCCGAGGCGCAGCGACCCCGCCGCGACCGGAAAGATGCCCGCGAGCGCGGCCAGCAACGATGACTTGCCGGCGCCGTTCGGACCGACGAGAACCCAGCGCTGGCCGGCGACGACGCGCAGACCGAGGCCGGCGAACAGCACGCGACCGCGCGACGAGCCGCCGGCGCGCAGCACCAGGCCCTCAGCCTCGAGCGGCGCCGCGCTCATCTTGCCTGCACCGGCCGCTGCAGCAGCATGGCGATGAAGGTCGGCACGCCGATCGCCGCGGCGAGGACACCGACCGGCAGCTGCAGCGGCGCGACGATGGTGCGCGCGATCGCGTCGACGGCGACGACGAACGCACCGCCGGCGATCGCACTGGCCGGCAGGAGCAAGGGCGCCGCGCGCACGCCGAGGCGGCGCAGCGCGTGGGGGACGACCAGGCCGACGAAGCCGATCGCACCGGCGGTGGCGACCGCCGCGCCGGTCGCGAGCGCCGCCGCGAGCAGGACGGCACGCCGACGCCGCGCGACCGCGACGCCGAGCGTCGCCGCCCAGGCGTCGCCGCGCGCGAGCCAGTCGAGCTCGCGTGCGCGCGGCCAGACGACGAGGAGCGCGACGCCGAGCGCAAGCCAGACGATTTCCCAATGGCTTGCGCCGTTGAGATCGCCGAGCAGCCAGAACACCATGCCGCGCAGCTGGCCCTCGTCGGCGAGCGTCAGGATGAGCGAGACGATCGCCGAGCAGCCGGCGCCGATCATGACGCCGACCAGGAGGAGCGCGGTCGCGCCTTCGCCCGCCGGCGCCAGCGCAGTGCTCGAAAGGCGTCGCCAGAGCAGGCCGAACAGAAGCGCCGAGGCGGCGGCCGCGCCGAGGGCGGCGCCGGCAGCGACGCCCCATTCCGAAAGCTGCGCGCCGCCCGCGCCAGCGACGAGCATCGCGCCGAGCGCGCCGGCCGCAGCGCCGCCGGCGACGCCGAGCACATAAGGGTCGGCGAGCGCATTGCGGGTCAGCAACTGCATCAGGGCGCCGGCGAGCGCGAGCGCGGCACCGGCGCCGAAGCCGGCGAGGACGCGCGGGACGCGGATCGTCCACAGGATCTCGCCCGAGGCGACGCCGAACCCCGACGAGCCGGCGAGAACGCCGAGGCCGCACGCGAGCACCGCGATGGCCGCAGCGGCGACGATCACCCGCGCCGCACGCATCGTCTTCAAAGCCCCGCCGAGTCGTAGCGAACGCCGAGCCACGCCTGGCGACCGAGCCCGCGGTAGTCGCGCAGCGGCTCGACATGACGATCGAGCGCGTTGTTCAGCTTGGCTTCGAGGCGCCACGTCGGCCGCGGCTGCCAGGCGACGCGCAGGTCGACGACGCCGTAGCCGCCGAGAACGACGCCGTTGTCGGGCCGGGAGCCGACGAACAGCACCGCGGCACCGATGCGCCAGACGCCGGTCGCGTAGTCGGCACCGAAGCTTTCCTGGTGCGCGGCGCGGCGGGGCAGGCGAACGCCGGTGTCGACGTCGACGGCATCGAGGAAGTCGACGCTCGCGCGCAGGTCGAGGCCGCGCCAGCGTCCAGCCGCCGCGATGGTCGCGCCTTGCAGCCGCGCGCTGCCGACGTTCGCCGCGCAACCGAAGTCGTAGGCCGGCTCCGGTGGGCAGAACATGCGATCGGGTTGGAAGACGATCAGATCACGAACGCGGTTGCGATAGATGGTCGCGCTCGCACTGGCATCGCCGTCCTGCCACGAAACACCCGCCTCGACGCTGCGGCCGCGCTCGGGCCGGATCGTCGGCACGCCGAAGCCCGGAAAGGCGAGATCGTTGAAGGTGGGCGCGCGAAACGTCGTCGCGGCCAGCGCGCGCAGCTTGACGCCGCGAACGACTTCGAGCGAGCCACCGACCCGACCCGTCGTGTTGGCGCCGTAGGCCGAGTTGTCGTCGTGGCGGATGTCGGCTTGCAGCGTCCTGGCGTCGAACGTTCCGGAATAGCCCAGCACGACGGCGTTGTTGCGGCGCCTCAGCTCGCTGGCGAACACGTCGGCGGTCGCCTTCTCGAGCTGGTGCTCGTAGGCCAGCACGAGCCGCTGATCCGGCGCGACCGCGAACGCGTTCTGCCACGTCGCCTGCTCGCGCCGCGTCACGAAGCGGCTTTGCACCGTGCCGCCGCTCGTCAGGTCGTCGACCGCGCGCGAGCCCTGCACGGTCGTCGTCCAGAGCGGCGTCGGCGCGCCGCGATAGTCGATCGACGCGACGCGAGTCGTCAGGCGATTGCGGAAGTCCGGGGAAGGATCGGCGGCAAACGTCGGCGGCAGGAACTCGCTCGCGTCGTACTGCGAGTTCAGGCGCGTCTCGAGCGCGCGCACGCCGACGCGGTGTCCCGCCGCTGGCGCGAAGCCGACCTGGACCGTTCCGGAGTTGCGCCGGAAGCCGTCGCGGTCCGGGTTGAAGTTGCCGAACAGGTCGCCCGGCGCGATCGCCGAGACGCCGCGACTTCGCTCGTGGCCGAGCGAGAGCGCGTAGTCCCAGGCATCGATCGACCAGCTCGCGCCGACGTCGCCCCGGCCGGAGCGATAGCCGCCGATCTCTGCGCCGCCCAACCAGCGCGGCGCTCCGCCGCCGCGGCGCGTGAAGATCTGCACCACGCCGCCGACGGCATCGGCACCATAGAGGCTCGACGCCGGCCCGCGCAGGACCTCGATGCGCGCGATCTGCGCCAGGCTCAGCGCTTCGAACTCGGCTTGGCCGAGCGTCGCCGAGCCGACGCGAACGCCGTCGATCAGCACGACCGTGCTGTTCGTGCTCGCGCCGCGGATGAAAAAGCCTGAGTTCTGGCCGGGACCACCGTTGCGCGCGAGCTGCATGCCGGCGACACGGCGGATCAGGTCCTCGACCGAATCGGCGGTCGCGCTGCGGATCGCCGTAGCGTCGATGACGACGATGTCGGCGCTGCTGCGGCCGACGGCCTCCGGCTCGCGCGTGCCCGTGACGACGACAGCGTCGAGCGCGCCGTCCGCGCCGGCGGCTGCGATGGAAACCTGAACGAAGGAGACGAAGGCGATGAAGCGAACGAAGCGCGCAGGAATGCGCGCGCGGCGAGCCGGCGAAAGGCGCGGCGCCTCGGGTTGGCAATGCATGGTGACGATTCCCGCAAGAGGCATGCGACCGCTTCCCCGCGGGCGCACGCGACATGAGCCGAGCACGAGGCTCGGCCCGCTTGCTGGCCGGTATCCGGGCTGACGGAGCGACCCCGGCGACCTTCCCGCAGGCTCGTGCCTCCAGTGGTGTGAGCGCCGAAGCTGACGCCGCCCTCGAAAGAGCTGCGTCGTCCGCCGTACCGTTGCGGGGGCAGCGCGGTTGATGCCGGACCGGCTTCCCGATCCGACGCTCGCTTCCCGTTTAACTGTGAAGGGCATGAACACCTTCACGGGCACCAGCGGTGTGCATTCTACGCAGCGCGGTTCGCCGGGGAGCGGCCTCTACAATTCGCCTCCTCTCGCCTTGCCGGAGCGCCATGGCCACGATCGAGGAACTCGCAGACCGGGTCGAGCGACTGCTTCTTCGGCACGAGGAGCTGCAGCGCACGAACGCGCTTCTCAGGGCGCAGCTCGGCGCGGTCACGAGCGAGCGCGACAACCTGCGATCGCGCCTCAACGCCGCACGCAGCCGCATCGACGTCCTGTTGCAACGGTTGCCGCGCGAGCCGCTGGACGGCGAGAGCGCCGCGCTCGACGGTGCCAAGATCGACGGCGGCGGCGGTGCTCCGCTCCGGAGCGTCGGATGAAGCAGGTCGAGGTCACGATCCTCGGCCAGAGCTACATCCTCGGCTGCCCCGACGGCGGCGAAAGCTCGTTGCTCGAGGCAGTCGCCGACGTCGATCGCGAGATGAGCGCGATCCGCGACGGCGGCAAGGTCAAGGCGCGCGAGCGCATCGCCGTCCTCGCGGCGCTCAACCTCGCGTTCGAGCTCGCGCAACGGCCGGTTCTGGCAAGCGCCGTGGCGCCGTCGCGCGGCGCCGACGCGCCGCACGGCACGGTCGATCTCGACGGCTTGGTCCGGCGCATCGACATGGCCCTCGGCGCCGACGGACAACTGCTCTGATCGTTGTTTCTTTCGCGACGCGCGGCGTAGAATGAATTCGTCCGTTGCGTTCGCGTGAACTCTATATTTCCTTGAACCGATGCTCGGAAGAGCAAGGGCTTGGAACATCGCCCGGCAGGTGTGATCGTCTCGCGTCAGATGAACCCGAAACCTGGCTGACCTCGCCCACCTGAACCCTGGGTTCAGGAATGCGGTTCACGGGGCGCGGCGGACACCTTTCTTCCTTCTTCCGCTGCCGGCCATGCGCTACTGGTTGATGAAGAGCGAGCCGAGCGAGTGCTCGATCGACGACGCAGCGGCAGCGCCGAACGCCACCGTCCCCTGGGTCGGCGTGCGCAACTTCCAGGCGCGCAACTTCATGAAGAAGGAGATGGCGCCCGGCGACGGCGTCCTCTTCTACCACTCGTCGTGTCCGGAGCCGGGGATCGCGGGGCTTGCCGAGGTCGCCTCGGCACCGTCGGTCGACGAGACGCAGTTCGACCCCAAGAGCCATTACTTCGACGAGAAATCGCGTCGCGAGTCGCCGCGTTGGTGGCATGTCGACGTCAAGGTCGTCAGGAAGACGCGGCTGCTCTCGCTTGCCGAGATGCGGGCAGCTCCCGAGCTGGCGACGATGCGCGTCCTCAGGCGCGGCAACCGGCTGTCGATCACGCCCGTCAGCGAGGAGGAGTGGCGCGCCGTGACGCGGCGGCTCGACGCGCCTGCATGAGCGCCGCGGCGCGATAATTCGCTGGCTCGGACCCGCGGTGCGGGGCCGTCGCGCAGGGAGGCGTGGCTCGAGATGAAGCAACACATCGACAAGCTCAACCGCTTGAGCGAATCGCACGGTCCGCTCCAGCCCGGCAAGGGGATGGCATCGGGCGTGATCGCGCTCTGCCTGGCAGCGCTCTGCTTCCTCGGCGTCCTCGCGTTCCACTTCCCCGAGTACCTGACGACACCGCAGTTGCGCAAGGCCTACAACGTCGACGCGATGCGGCTGCTGCTGTTCTGGTCGCTGGTCCTGTCGGGAGCGCTGGCGCTCTTCAACGTCATCCGCAGCCGCGCGCGCTGGCTGGCGCTCGCGGCGTTCGTCCTCATCGGCCTGTCGCTCGCGCTCGGCGGCCACAAGGTGCCGGTCAACGATTTCGCCGACGACACGCCGTACATCGGCCTCGACTGGTTCATCCTCGACCTGCTCGGCTCGACGCTGATCTTCGTCTTCGTCGAGAAGGCGTTCGCGCTGCGCAAGGAACAGCCTGTGTTTCGCCCCGAGTGGCAGACCGATTTCCACCATTTCCTCGTCAACCACATGATCGTGGGCTTCGTCCTGCTCGCGACCAACCTGCTCGTCCACAAACTGTTCGGCTGGGCCGCCAAGGACGGCATCCGCGCCTGGGTGCAGGACCTTCCCTTCGTGCTCGCGCTGTTCCTGATCGTCCTCGTCGCCGACCTGGTGCAGTACTGGACGCACCGTGCGTACCACGAGGTGCCGGTGCTCTGGCGTCTGCACGCGGTCCACCACAGCGTCAAGAGCATGGACTGGCTCGCCGGCTCGCGCCAGCACATCCTCGAGCTGATCCTGACGAGAACGCTCGTGCTGGCGCCGATCTTCGTCCTCGGCTTCAGCAAGGAAGTGATCGACGCCTACATCGTCATCGTCGGCTTCCAGGCGGTCTTCAACCATGCCAACGTGAGCGTGCGGCTGGGGCCGCTGCGCCACGTCATCGTCACGCCCAACTTCCACCATTGGCACCACTCGCAGGACAGCGAGGGCATCGACAAGAACTACGCCGCGCACTTCGCGTTCCTCGACCACCTGTTCGGCACCGCGCACAAGGCCGACCGGCCGTGGCCGAACCAGTACGGCGTCGTCGGCGACTACGTGCCGAACGGCTTCTTCAAGCAGCTCGCGTTCCCGTTCCGCTGGAAAGGCTGAGGCAGCACAGCCCTTCGTGCAGTTCGACGTCGCCATCGTCGGCGCCGGCGCCGCCGGGCTGCACTGCGCCGCTCTCTGCGGCCAGCTCGGCTGCTCCGTCGTCCTGATCGACCACGCCGAGAAGGTCGCCGAGAAGATCCGCATCTCGGGCGGCGGCCGCTGCAACTTCACCAACATCGAGGTCAGCGCCGGCAACTTCGAGTCGGCCAATCCGGATTTCTGCCGCTCGGCGCTGGCCCGCTACACGCCGCGCGACTTCATCGATCTCGTCGAGCGGCACGGCATCGCCTGGCACGAGAAGCACAAGGGGCAGCTCTTCTGCGACGGCTCGAGCGCGCAGATCATCGCCATGCTGCTCGCGGAGTGCGACAGCGGCCGCGTGCAGCGCTGGCAGCCGTGCCGCGTCGAGGCGCTGCGCGTCGCGGGCGACGCGTTCGAGCTCGAGACGACGCGCGGACCGATCCGCGTCGCGCGCGTCGTCGTCGCCACGGGCGGGCTCTCGATCCCGAAGACCGGCGCCAGCGACTGGGGCTACGCGCTGGCGCGCCGGCTCGGTCACCGGATGGTCGAGCCACGTCCAGCGCTGGTGCCGTTCGTCTGCGATGGCGCCGAGTGGCAGCCGTTCGCAGCGCTCGCGGGACTCGCCTTGCCGGTGCACGCACGGGCGGCGAGCGTCGGCGCGCCGGAGTTCGCCGAGGACCTCCTCTTCACCCATCGCGGCCTGAGCGGGCCAGCGGCGCTTCAGGTCTCGACCCTCTGGCGGCCGGGCGAAGCGATCGTGGTCGACCTGGCGCCGGACGCGGACCTGCGACGCGCGCTCGTCGATGCCAAGGCGGGACGCCGCCGGGTGGGCACCGTCCTCGCCGAAGCTCTGCCGCGCCGGCTCGCGGACGCTTGGATCGCCGCCCACCTCGGCGGCGAAGACCGCTTCGCGACCGATGTCCGCGACCGCACGCTGGTCGGATTGGCAACCGCCCTGCACGGCTGGACGCCGGCGCCGGCCGGCACCGAGGGCTGGCGCAAAGCGGAAGTGACCGCGGGCGGGGTCGACACCCGTGACCTCGACTCGCGTGATTGCGAAAGCCGGTTGGTCCCGGGGCTCCACTTCATCGGCGAGGTCGTCGACGTCACCGGTTGGCTCGGCGGCTACAACTTCCAGTGGGCCTGGGCGAGCGCTGCCGCCTGCGCGCGGGCGTTGGCCGTGCATTGCCGTACCGGGCGTGGCGGGCTATAATCGACGTCTTCACTTCAATTCATCCAAGCTAGATGACCACTGTTCGCGTCAAGGAAAACGAGCCGTTCGACGTCGCTCTTCGCCGTTTCAAGCGCACCATCGAAAAGCTCGGCCTCCTGACCGACCTGCGTGCCCGCGAGTTCTACGAAAAGCCCACCGCCGAGCGCAAGCGCAAGAAGGCGGCCGCCGTCAAGCGCCACTTCAAGCGCGTGCGCAGCATGCAGCTGCCGAAGAAGCTGTTCTGAGCGCGAACTGGCCGCCGTCCACCGGAGCCCGCCGCGCGCGGGCTTCGTCCTTTTCGATCCTGCCGGCGTAGAGTCGGCGCTGGAATCCGGATGAAGCTGAAAGACCGCATCACCGAAGACATGAAGGCCGCCATGCGCGCCAAGGACGCGCCGCGCCTGCTGACGATCCGGGGCCTGCTCGCCGCGCTGAAGCAGCGCGAGGTCGACGAGCGAATCGAGCTCGACGACGCCGCTGTCATCGCGATCGTCGACAAGCTCGTCAAGCAGCGCAAGGATTCGATTCAGCAGTTCGGCGCCGGCGGCCGTCAGGATCTGGTCGACAAGGAAAGCGCCGAACTGAAGGTGCTCGAAGGCTATCTGCCAGCACGTCTCGGCGCCGACGAGATCGCGGCCGAGGTCAAAGCGTTGGTCACCGAGACCGGCGCGACGAGCGCGGCCGACATGGGCAAAGTCATGGCCGCTGCCAAGGCGCGCTTTTCCGGCCGCGCCGAGATGGGCCAGGTCTCTGCCGCGGTCAAGGCCGCGCTGACGCCGCGCTGACGCGCACCAAGATCGGGAGTGCGATGACGCTCACCGTCCACCGCCTCACAGACGACGTCGCCGTCGCCGGCCAGCTCGAGCCCGCCGCGATGGCCGAAGCGGCAGCGGCGGGATTTCGAAGCGTCGTCAACAATCGCCCCGATTTCGAGGGCGGGCCGACGCAGCCGACCTCGGCGAGCATCGAGGCGGCTGCCCGCGCTGCTGGCCTCGCGTACGAGTGGCAGCCCGTGTCGCCGAGCGTGCAGACGCCCGAGGACATCGCCCGCTTCGCTGCGCTGCTCGAGTCGCTGCCGAAGCCGATCCTCGCCTTTTGCCGCACCGGCACGCGCTCCGGCAAGCTCGTGCGTGCGGCGTCGGCGCGCTGAACCGCTCGTCCGCTCGCTCCTAGCGCAAACACGCAGGCCTCGCCGAGGGCGGCCTCCATAGAATCGGCGGCGCTTTGCGGGGCGTCCTGCGCCGCCGAGCCCTCTCAGCATTCGAGGAGAGTCCGTGGCGCCCCTTCTCTCCCTCTCGCGGCTGATCGATCGCATGAGTGAATGGATCGGCCGTTGGGTCGCCTGGCTGGTGCTGGCTGCGGTGCTCATCAGTGCCGCGAACGCGGTGAGCCGCAAGGCGTTCAACATGAGCTCGAACGCCTTCCTCGAGATCCAGTGGTATCTGTTCGCCGCGGTGTTCCTGCTGGCGTCCGGCTACACCCTGCTGCGGCAGGAGCACGTGAAGATCGACGTCGTGTCGGGGCGATTTTCCAAGCGGACGCAGATCTGGATCGAGATCGTCGGCATCTGCCTGTTCCTGTTCCCTTTCGTCTACATGATCATCAAGCTGGCGATGCCGCTGGTGCTCAACGCCTATGTCACCAACGAGATGTCGTCGAATGCCGGCGGCCTGATCCGCTGGCCGGTGTTCGCGTTGCTACCGCTCGGGCTGTTGCTGCTCGGCGTGCAAGGAATCTCCGAGCTGATCAAGCGGGTGGCGTTCCTGCGCGGGCTGGTTCCCGATCCGTCGAAGAAGCTCGGCCTCAAGACACCCGAGGAGGAGCTGGCCGAGTTCCTGCTGCAGAAGGAAGTCGCCGCGCGTGAAGCGGCGCAGCTCGGAGCGCAGAAATGACCGCGTTCCTGATCGCGAACATGGCGCCGATCATGTTCGCGTCGCTGATCGTGTTCCTGATGTTCGGCTATTCGGTCGCGTTCTCGCTGGCTGCCTGCGGCCTGTTCTTCGGCTTCGTCGGCATCGAGCTCGGCATCATCCAGCCCGCGTTCCTGCAGAGCCTTCCGTTGCGCATGTTCGGCATCATGCAGAACGACACGCTGCTGGCGATTCCGTTCTTCACCTTTATGGGCCTGATCCTCGAGCGGTCGGGCATGGCTGAGGACCTGCTCGACACCATCGGCCAGCTGTTCGGCCCGATCCGCGGCGGCCTCGCCTACGCGGTGATCCTCGTCGGCGCGATGCTCGCCGCAACGACCGGTGTGGTCGCCGCATCTGTGATCTCGATGGGCCTGATCTCGCTGCCGATCATGCTGCGCTACGGCTACGACCGGCGCGTGGCCGGGGGCGTGATCGCGGCGTCGGGAACGCTGGCGCAGATCATCCCGCCATCGCTGGTGCTGATCGTCCTGGCCGACCAGCTCGGCAGGAGCGTGGGCGATCTCTACAAGGGCGCTTTCATCCCGGGCTTCGTCCTGACCGCGCTGTACCTGGCCTACATCCTCGGCGTCAGCGCCACGCGACCGCAATGGGTGCCGGCTCTGCCGAAGGAAGCGCGCACGATCCGCGAAGACGATGGAACGCCGGGCCTGCGTTCCCTGGTCGTGCTCGCGGTCGTGTCGGTCCTCGCCGCCATTGCCTACGCGAAATGGCGCGCGGCCAACGTGCCGCTCGACGAGCTGATCGTGACGTCGATGTGCGTCGGCGTCGGCGTGGCGTTCGTCGCCGCCGTCGTTAACCACTACGCGAAGCTGCACCTGCTGTCGCGCATGGCCGAGCGCGTCACCTTCGTGCTGATACCGCCGTTGGCGCTGATCTTCCTCGTGCTCGGCACCATCTTCCTCGGCATCGCGACGCCGACGGAAGGCGGCGCGATGGGCGCCGTGGGCGCGCTGGTGATGGCGCTGGCGCGCAATCGCATCGACCTCAAGCTGATCCGCCAGGCGATGGACTCGACGATGAAGCTGTCGTGCTTCGTCCTCTTCATCCTGATCGGCGCAACGGTGTTCAGCCTGGCATTCCAGGGCGTCGACGGGCCCAAGTGGGTCGAGCATCTGCTGACGGGCCTGCCGGGAGGCGTGCTCGGCTTCCTGATCGTCGTCAACATTCTGGTGTTCCTGCTCGCTTTCTTCCTCGACTTCTTCGAGCTGGCGTTCATCATCATTCCGCTGATCGCGCCGGTGGCCGAGAAGCTCGGCATCGATCTCGTCTGGTTCGGCGTGCTGCTGGCCGTGAACATGCAGACCTCGTTCATGCACCCGCCGTTCGGCTTCGCCCTGTTCTACCTGCGCAGCGTCGCGCCGAACGAGGACTACACCGACAGGGTGACGAAGAAGCCGATCGCCAAAGTGACGATCGAGCAGATCTACTGGGGGGCGGTGCCGTTCGTGGTGATCCAGATCCTCATGGTCGGCCTGATCATCGCGTTCCCGGCATTGGTCACCAGTGGCCTGACCAAGGAGACGACGCTCGATCCTGACAAGGTCTTTCAGCAGCTGCAGAGACAGCCGCGCGAATCGGGCGCACCGGGTGCAGGACCCGCGGCCTCGGGGGTTCCTGCCGCCGACGAGAAGGAAGATCCGATGAAAGGATTCATGGAGTCGCTCAGGAAGGATGAGCAGAAGAAGCCCTGAGGGCTCGTCCGAGGGTCGTCGGTCGACAAAAAACCCCGCCTGAGCGGGGTGTTCTTGCGACTGCTCGGCGTTTCGTCAGAGCCTCTGCGCCTGCATGAAGTCGTCGAAGGCGGCTTCGCTGAAGCGGAACCACAGGTTCGCATCCCGACGGTAGGTGGAATAGTCGTCGTAGATCTTCTTCCATGCCGGGTTGCTGGCATTGAGCTCGGCGTAGACCTCCATCGCCGACTTGAACGATGCCGCCATCACGTCCTTCGGGAAGACGTGCAGCTTGGTGCCCTGGCTGACCAGGGTTTTCAGCGCGGCCGAATTGCGGTAGTCGTACTTCCCCAGCATGTCGAGGTGCGAGAACGCGGAGGCCGACTCGATCATCGCCTTGTACTCGGACGACAGACCGTCGTAGGCCTTCTGGTTCACGTACAGCGACAGCTGCGGGCCGCCTTCCCACCAGCCGGGATAGTAGTAATGGGGCGCCACCTTGTTGAAGCCGAGCTTGAGATCGTCGTACGGCCCGACCCACTCGGCCGCGTCGATCGTGCCCTTCTCCAGCGCCTGGTAGATTTCGCCGCCCGGAATGTTCTGCGGCACCGCGCCGATGCGTTCGACGACCTTGCCGCCGAATCCGCCGACGCGGAACTTCAGCCCCTTGATGTCGGCGACCGAGTTGATCTCCTTGCGGTACCAGCCGCCCATCTGGGCGCCGGTGTTGCCCATCGGGAAGTTGACGATGTTGACCTTCGCGTAGAACTCGCGCGTCAGCTTCAGGCCGTTGCCTTCGTACATCCACGCCGCCATCTGGCGCGCGTTCAGGCCGAACGGAATCGCGCAATCGAGCGCATACGTCGGATCCTTGCCGAAGAAGTAGTACGGCGCCGTGTTGGCCATCTCGACCGTGCCGTTGGAAACGCCGTCGAGCACGCCGAACGCCGGCATCAGCTCGCCGGCGGCGTGGGTGGTGATCACGAACTTGCCGCCGCTCATGTCGCTCACCTTCTTGGCGAACACGTCGCAGACGCCGAACAGCGTGTCCAGCGACTTCGGGAAGCTCGACGCGATGCGCCAGCGGATGTTCGTCTGCGCATGGACGATCGCCGGCGCTGCGCCAGCCGCCAGGACTCCGGCAAGACCGGTCTTCCGGATGAATGAACGACGCTGCATTGAGATCTCCCTGTGACGCGCGCGTGGATCGGATCGCGCCGGATTCTAGGAAGCGGCGACGGCCGGCCCGACCGGGATTTACCCGGCTCGCCGAGCGTTCACGCGCCGGCGACCTTCATGCGCCCGATCAGGACCGAACCGATCGTCCGGCTGCCCATCGTGTAGGCGTCGGCGCCGACCGCGACGAGGCCGGCGAACATCTCGCGGAGGTTGCCGGCGATGGTGATCTCGTGCACTGGAAAGGCGATCTCGCCGCGCTCGACCCAGAAACCGGCGGCGCCCCGCGAGTAGTCGCCCGTGACGTAGTTCACGCCCTGTCCCATCAGCTCGATGACGAAAAGGCCTCGGCCGAGCTTTTTCAGCATCGCATCGAGGTCGTCGCCCGGGCGCGTCAGCCGCGACGTCAGCGTCAGGTTGTGCGAGCCGCCGGCATGGCCGGTCGTCCGCATGCCGAGCTTGCGTGCGGAGTAGCTCGACAGGAAATAGCTCTGCACCGTTCCGGCGTCAACGATCTGCGCCGGCCGCGTCGCGACGCCTTCGTCGTCGAACGGTGCGCTGCCCTTGCCGCGCGGCACGTGCGGGTCCTCGCGGATGTCGATGTGCTCGGGAAGGACGCGCTTGCCGAGGCTGTCGAGCAGGAACGAAGACTTGCGGTAGAGCGAGCCGCCGCTCGTCGCCTGCACGTAGGCGCCGAGCAGGGTGGAGGCGAGCGACGATTCGAACAGCACCGGCACCTCGCAGGTCCTGATCTTGCGCGAGGCGAGGCGCGACAAGGCACGCTCCGCCGCGTAGCGGCCGACGACCTCGGGCGGCGAGAGCTCGTCGGCCGAGCGCATCGACGAGTACCAGGCGTCGCGCTGCATCTCTTCGCCGTTCCTGCCAGGCAGCGAGGCGATCGGCGCGACCGAGAGCGAATGGCGCGAGCTCGCGTAGCCGGCGCCGAAGCCGCGTGTATTGCCGGTGTAGAAGTGCGACTGCTGCGCCGAGAGGCCGGCGCCTTCCGAGTTGGTGATGCGTGGATCGACCGCGAGCGCCGCCGCTTCGCAGCGCATCGCGATCGCGATCGCCTGCTCGGCGTCGACATTCCAGGGATGGAAGAGGTCGAGGTCGCGCCGCGCCGCTGCCTCGTCGGCGAGGTCGCCCTCCTCGGGAAGCCCGGCGGCCGGATCCTCGGCGGTGAAGCGGGCGATGTCGTGCGCG
>Ga0307409_100000085_pt1 | contig 33599 bp, 31 predicted proteins | sample 322Ometagenome_2_FD_203888 | JGI IMG/M metagenome (GOLD analysis project Ga0307409, IMG submission 203888) | Maize rhizosphere microbial communities from greenhouse at UC Davis, California, United States - 322HYB-O-2 | ecosystem: Host-associated > Plants > Roots > Rhizosphere > Soil | place... | reverse complement strand
TCGGAGCGTCGCTGCCCGAACCCGAGGATCGGGTCGGGAGTGCTCCCGGAACAGCCGTTCGAGCCGGCTCTTCAAATCCTCGAACATGCCGACCGGCCAGCCTGGCTCATGGAGTGCATCGCTAAGGGGGACCAAATGTTACGGACGTAAGGCGAGGGCGTCAAGCAAAGCCTCTAGGCTCCGACCTGGTTTCTGGCTATTATCGAAAACTCCCCGCGCACGCACCTTGAAAGTTGGAGTTTACCCTGGCGCTCTCGCTCCGAAGCTTCCTTCAGAGCCTGGATCAGCTCCGCAGCCGGCATCGCCGACGGCTTCCCTTCCTGGCGCCAGCCCTGGAGCGGCGGCGTCCCCGAATTGCGGCAGAGGATTACGCCGCCCGGCACTCGATCGAGCACACCCTAGACCGCAAAGCCGAGTTGCGCCGTCTGGCTCCGACCTGGGCTCCCGCCGCCCGCCGCTATCACCAGCTTCTCTCCTATGAGCTGGAAGGGCTGAGAGAAGTGGTCCGCGCGCTGCACTCGGTCACCGAGGGGCGCGAGCTGGAAGAGGCGCTCACGGAGGCCGCCGTTCAGATGGAGCGGCTTGAAATCGAAATTGCCTGGTGTGCCAGCCTCCTGCAGCGTGCCATGCCGCGAGCAGTCATCAGCTAGTTGTGGCTGAGCCGGATGCCGTCCCTCCAACAGACGCGCTGGACTGCACTGTGGTCGCGGCTGGGCGCCCGCGGAGACGGACGCCAGATCTTTCACCAGCTGCTGAGTACCTACAGCGCTTCCAGCCGCGCCTATCACAACGCAGCCCATATCCAACATTGTCTCACCGAGCTCGACGGTAGCCGCGGGCTGGCCCAGCGGCCCGATGAAATCGAAGCTGCCCTCTGGTTTCACGACGCGGTGTACGTCCCGGGGAGATCGGATAACGAGCATCGCAGCGGAGAGCTGGCTCACACCGCGCTGAGTGAAGCTGGGGTAAACCTCGATGCCGTGCAACGAGTGGTTGCGATGGTGCTGGCAACCCGCCACGAAGCACCGGTAGACGACCTGGACACTCAGCTCGTCTGCGATATCGATCTATCCATCCTCGGCAGTGCGCCGGCGCAATTCGACGAGTTTGAGCGTCAAATCCGTCAGGAGTACCTCCGAGTGCCCTCGCCGCTTTATCGGCGTTCCCGTGCCGCGGTGCTCCGGCGATTTCTGCTCCGGCCATCCATCTACCAAACGGCTGCGTTCAGGGCCCGCTACGAGACAGCCGCACGGGAGAACCTGGAGCGGCTCCTGGTAGCGCTGTCCAAGTGAGGATTGGCCTCACGATTCGTTCCTGGTGGAGGGCGACCGTTTCCGGGGGCGGGGTGACTTCCCGGCGGCCGCGATCTCCTCCAGCCGCACTGAGCCCTCCCCGGTACTGGTCTTCTCATCTTCCAGCAACGACTTCAATCGGAGGAGGTCTTCATCCAGCGCGCGCTTGGGATCTACCCCAAGGACGGTGGCCAGGGCATGGCCTGCGGCGCCGGCGGGCGGGTTGTAGGACAGCTGGACATCAATCTGGGTCTCGGAGTCGGATACCGGCCGGAAACGTACTTGACCTGATGTTTCGACGGTTGAGCCCTGCACGCTGGTCCACCCAATGAATTGGTTGGGCACCCAATCGGTCACCACCGCATCCCATTCTACCGGAACTCCCGCGGGACCGACCGCAACCCAATGGGAGCGACCCTCGTCCACTTTCCGGACTTCCCGCAGGTGTGCCATGAATTGGGGAAAGTTCTCGAAGTTGCTCCAGAGCTCCCAGACCCGCTGGGCCGGCACCCGTACCCGCAAAGTTTTTTCCACCTCGATCTTCTGCGTTCTGGCCCCGAGTCCGACAAACGAACGGGCTGGTATGTTGCCCGCGGCGCGGGTGAGAAGTCCCAGCCCCACAACTCTCATGAGCCGACCCGGGACACCGCGGGTGCGCGAACCCCTGACCACGAGCAGTCCGGCTACAGTCCCCAACGCCAGGCGGGTGACAGGCGCCCAGTTCTTCTGCAACAGCTCGGGCCGCTGTTCTCGCGGGCGGCCGGAGCCCTGGAGCGCAGAGACGCCGTCGGGGGTGGGATGGATCTCCAGCTGGTTCTCTACTTCGCGAACCCCGCGGACCCGGTCAACCCCCTGAATCAGCGAGTCAAGTTCCTCAGCCAGAACGTGCCCCGTCAGCGTGACACGTCCCTGGAACACGGTCACGACCACAGCACCAGGATGACTCACTACTCGCCCGATAGCGGCCCGCACCCGGTCATGCAGCACCTCGTCGCCCGGATCCTCCCGCCGGAACCGCCCGCGCAACTCGGCCGCGACACCTGCACTACGATTCCGGGTATCCCGTGCCGTCGCGGCGAGGCCATCGCCGAGTTTATGCGTAAGGTGTACTCCCTGATCACGAAGGAGCGATCGGCGGCGAGCACCGCGATCTGGATCCAGCAAGTACATCGCGCCGGCGCCCGCAATCATTCCAGTGATAAGCTTTCCTTGGCCTCTCATGAGATCTTCTCCTTAAAGACCGCTCGGAAACGTTTCGGGAGGCTCACCCGATTCCCAGCCCGCGGTGCGGTCGAGCGGCTCGACCGCGCGGGTCAGATCAAAGTGGATCAGGGCATCGAACTGATCGGCCAGCCGCGCCTCGAAGTAGTGGCTGACCCGCTCGGTATCGGGCCGGTAGATCACCCCGATTGCACGCTCCAGCCGAACCTGACGCAACACCTCGGTTCCGCGACTCCGATCTCGCAGCGGGATCATAAATTCAGAGACACCCAGGCTGTGGAACAGCGCCTCCCAACTGCCCGTCATTCCGGGACGCACTCGCTTGCGCTCCGCTGCGGCACCCCAATCTGATGCGGCCGTGACGGTGCCGCTGTAGGTACTGAATCCCACCAGGAACGCCTCTTCGCCAAAACGCTCCCGTGCAAGCTGGCCCACATTCCACTCCCCGGCGTCCCCCATGCTGGTGGCGCGAGCATCGCCAATGTGGGAGTTGTGCTCCCATACCACAATTTTGCCCTGGGTCCCATGCTTCCCGAAGTGCGTCAGGAGGGCCTCCAGCGTCTCGGCCATGTGCCGGTCGCGCAGGTTCCAGGAGGACACACGGCCCCGGAACATAGTCCGGTAATACTCCTCTGCGTTTTTAACTAGCCGGGCGTTTTGCTCGGCGTAGAAGAATTCGTCTTCGGGTATCTTTCCGTCGTTGGCGGAAAGATCCGCCGCCTGCCGCTGTAACTCCAGCAGCTGCTGCAGCACTTGATCTTCGCACGATTGGCTGAGCCCGAACTCCGCCGCATAGCCGTAGGCCTGACTGTCCTCCCCAAAATCCTCGAAGCAGCCATACCGGTACCGGGCTCGTTTGGCGGCCTCGGGATCGACCTGCTCGAGAAAGCCGATGACCGCCTCGATCGAGCTGAAGAGCGAATAGAGATCGAGGCCGTAGAAGCCCACGGCTTGCTGCGGGCTCGAAGTATCATTGTGCCGCCGCAGCCATTCGATGAAGGCAAGGACCTCGGTGTTCCGCCACATCCACCGGGGAAATCGCTGAAAGTCGGCCAGAGCATCCAGTGGTGTGCGGTCGTTGCCCACGCCGCGTACCCAACGATTTACCCGGTAGGCATCAGGCCAGTCGGCCTCGACCGCAACGGCGACGAATCCCTTTTCCTCGATCAGCCGGCGGGTGATCCGGGCCCTTTCCCGATAGAACTCGTGGGTGCCGTGACTGGCTTCCCCCAGGAGCACCACTCGAGCATTGCCGATCGAGTCGAGCAGCGCGTCGTAGTCGCCCGCGGCCCCGGTGAGCGCATGGACCGCGTGGCGTAAGTTGAAAGCAGGAGGGCTGCCGACGGTCATGGAAGGATTGCGGGCGCGGCAGTATCAGGAGCGGGCAGTCGACCAGGGCCATGCCCTTCGAGGGCTTCCGCCAGTCGACGGTCCGCATCGAAATCGCGGAATCGGGTTACCGTTCTCATCCAGCACTCCCATCTGCTGGCGACTGGCCAGTATTTATGTATACGGGCAGATCTGGGAGGAAGACGTGACGAGTCTCACAAGCCCTCGCCGGGTACCGCGGGAGGATCATAGCCTCGGCACAACTGGTTGATACTGGGAGAGCGACTAACTCGACCCTGACGTTATCTTCTGGATATGCAACACCCCTTGCTGCCGGCCCTGCTCCTGGCTCTGGCGTGCGGCCGCTCGGCCGATCGAACGACTTCCGGATCCGCAGCCTGCGGCCTGGCGTCCTTGGCCGGTCCAACTGCACTGCTGGGGCAGTTCAGCGTGCCGGAGCAGACGCTCGCCTCCCCTCCTCGGCAGCTACCCGAGCGGATGGTCGTGCGGCTGGTGGCGGGACCCGCGTATCCCGCCATAGTTGGGCGATCCGACTCACTCTGGGTGATTGGAGTGGAGGGGGCGCTGCCGGCCAATGTGAAACCAGGCTTTGGTGTGCTGGTCCTGGATCGCAGTGGCAAGTCGCGGGGCACCATGCTGTATGAAGGCACGCCGGTGGAGGGCGCGCCCCAGGTCGGAACGGTGTCCGTAGGAAATGCCACCGTGCCGCTGATCGGAATCCAGCTGGACCCAGCCAGGATCGAAGATCCGCGCTGCCCGTTCTTCCCCGATTCGGTTCTTCAGTGACCGCTCCGCGCATCGGCGTCAGCGGGGTTCTCCGGATCTGGGACGGGGCCGACCGTACCGGCGTGAACGCGGCGTATGTACGGGCGGTCACGCTCGCTGGTGGAGTCCCCCTGGTGCTCTCGCCGCTGATGGGGACTGCCATGGTGGCGCGCGCCCTTGACGGCGTGGACGGATTGCTGCTTACCGGCGGCGAGGACATGGATCCGAGCTGGTATGGCGCCGACCCGTCGCCACTGCTGGATCCGCCCAGTCGGGAGCGGGACCTGTTCGAATTAGCGCTCTTTGCCATCGCCCGCCAGCGCGAGCTTCCCATCCTCGGCGTGTGCCGAGGTATTCAGTTGATCAACGTGGCACTGGGCGGGAGCCTGTTCCAGGATCTCCCCTCAGAGCGCCCGGGTGCGGTGCAACACCGTCCCGAGGGACCGCGTGACCGGCGAAGCCACCGGATCCGACTACTCTCGGGGAGCCGGGCGGCGCGAGCGCTCGGCACCGAGGCACTGACCGTGAACTCGTCGCATCACCAGGGCATTCGGGCTTTAGCACCCGGGCTCAGGGCCAGTGGCTGGAGCGATGACGAGCTGATCGAGGCGGTGGAGACCCCTGCGGGGGAACCATGGCTCCTGGCAGTTCAGTGGCATCCGGAAGAGATGCACGCCGACCCGCGGGCGGTCGACCACGGGCTGTTCGCGGCGCTGGTGGGTGCGGCCGACTCCGGCCGCGCGGGCCTAGTGGACGAAGGACGGGAAGAGGAGCCGACCGCTCACGCCGTTCAGCGCGCTCCGTAAAACGGGAAACCGCTCCGCCGCCGTGCGGAGTACATCGTCCAGTCCGTACTGTTGCGCCAGGATATGGTCTGACGCGAGGCCAAACCCGCGGCTACCCAGATTCTCGTAGTAGCTCACATCAGGGCCGGCTTTGCGCAGGCGGCGGGCTGCGATATAATCGGGAAAGAGTCCGCTCAACCAGAGCGCGTAATTCCCCAGGTGCACCATGACCTTGAAACGCCGATCGCCAACCGTGGCCTCGAGATCGGTCAGGATGTCAATCAGGTATCGGTGGCGCTGGTCATCGTTCCAATCGATGCGCCAGGCCCGGTCGCGTTGCCCGAACTCGAGCAGGAGAGCCGAGAGGTAATCCGACAGATCGCGATCGTCGAGTCCGGAACTGCGCAAGGCATGTCGTACCACGACGTAAAAGAAGAGTGCCTCGGACGGCAGGAGCATCGAGCGAACGGTTAACAGCCGCTCGAACAGGTCGGGGGCATCGAGCAGCGCATCCGGCCCTTCGGTCGTCAGCCGCCGCTCCAAGTAAGCTCGCCGATGGGCCGATCCCCGGCTAAGGAGCAGGATCACCAGCTGCAGGTCTGCCGCAGTCAGGCGGCCCCGCGTATTTGCACGGATCATGAACACTCCTTCATCGACAAAACTCTTGCCTCACGCGGATACGTCCTCTCCCAGCTCAGACCTGGAACTAGTCCGCCGCCTCACGGCCTTTGGCCAGGAAGTGGCCGGGACGCTCAGAAGGGCCTCCGTGATTGACCTGCTGGTGCGCCACATTCGAGAAAGTCTTACACCCAGTGAAATCGCGGTGGCGCTGTTCCAGCAGGCGGAAACCATCGACTTCGTTCTGGGATGGCCGCCGGGCCGGTCGAATCCCCGGCCCCTGTTGGAGCTGGCTGCCCGGCGCGGGCCCCTGCTGATTCAGGACGGACCCGAGGCCCTGCTGCGCGAAGCCGGCCTCCCTTCTCCATCTCTGACGGCCGGAAGTTGGCTCATTGCACCGTTCATCGCCAAAACCAGAGTAACCGGAGCCGTAGCTGTTCGCGGTGAGGCAGGTCGCTATGCCCCAGCTGACCTGGTGCTCCTCGAGGGGCTCGTGTCGCAGGCCAGCATAGCCCTGGAGAGCGCCCGCCTTATCGATCTCCATGACGATGGTCGGCGAACCTGGCAGGAGGTGGTCGATGCCATCTCCCCCGCCCTGTGCATTGTCGATCGCAGTGGAGCGATCCGGCGGGCCAATCGGGCCTTTGCCGACCTGGTGAACGCGCCTCCCGCCAGTCTTATTGGCCGGCCCTGGCAAGCGTTCGCACCACCGGAATGGTCCTTCGAGCTTCAGCGCGCGTTGGACCAGCAAGGAGCGGGCCGGGAGGTCGAGCTGCGGACCGGTGAACGCACCTATGCTGTTACCGCCGTTCCGATTACCAGTACCGACCGGTCGGCCGTGGTGCTCCTCTTCGATGATCAAACCGAACGTCGCCGGTTGCAAGACCAGCTGCTCCAATCCGAAAAGATGTCCGCTATCGGGCAGCTCATAGCCGGCATCGCCCACGACCTGAACAATCCCCTGACGTCCGTGGTTGGGTTCGCCGACTTCCTGACCGAGGTCCCCAACGTGCCGCCGAGCATTCGGGAGCCCCTCACCGTTGTCCGGGAGGAGGCTGAACGTGCCTCGAGCATCGTTCGGAATCTGCTAGGCTTTGCCCGGAAGCAGGAACACCAACGTCGGCCAACTGCACTGAAGCCGCTGCTCGATGCCACCTTCGTGCTGCTCCGAAACCAGCTAATGGCGCAACGGGTAGACGCCGAGATCGAGATCGAGCCGGACCTTCCCATGCCGGACATCGATCCGAACCAGATTCAGCAGGTGTTCGTCAATCTGATCAATAACGCCGCGCAGGCAATCGCTTCAACCGGGCGACCCGGCAATATCGTGGTGCGAGCTCGGCGCTGGCTCGATGGAGTGGCAATCGACGTGATCGACGATGGTCCGGGAATGTCGGAGACATTAGCAGCTCAGGTGTTTGAGCCGTTCTTCACCACCAAAGCGGAGGGAGAAGGCACCGGGTTGGGACTTTCCATCAGCCAGGGGATCGTGAAAGAACATGGCGGCCGCATCATGCTCTCCAGCGAAGAGGGCCGGGGCTCGACGTTCACCGTCCAGCTCCCGCTGTCAACCCGCTCGGCCGCACCGCCTGAGGACGTCGGAGCCCGGGCTCCTACCCGGCGGCTTCGGGTCCTGGTGGTCGACGACGAGCCGCACATCCTCCACTACATGCGCGCCACGCTGGAAGCCTGGGGACACATTCCTGTTGTCGCGGCCGACGGAGACGAGGCTCTCGCCCGCGCCACTCGAGAGCAGTTCGACCTCATCATTTCCGATCTGCGCATGCCGCGATTTAGCGGGCGGGAGTTCTACGAGGAGCTGGCCCGGCGGAACCCGCGAATGGCGGCGCGTCTGGTCTTCAGCACCGGCGACACGGTCCGGGGCGATACCCTGGCATTTCTGGAAACCCTGGATCGGCCTTACCTGCACAAGCCATTCAGCCTGGCCGAGCTGAGGACCTTGTTGGCAGACGTGGTACGGGAGAGCAGCACCCCAGCCGGGCTGCGGGACAGCCCGGCACTCGCGGCCGACGTGCTTCCAGGCGCGTAGGTGCGGGTTGTCCACGTCGCCTCAGGAAGAGAGTGGCGCGGAGGACAGCGACAGGTCTGGCTCCTGGCTCGCGAGCTCGCCCGGCTGGGGGTGGACCAAGTTGTCGTCACCGGGAAACACACTGAGCTCGCCCGCCGGCTGCAGCAATCAGGCATATCGTTGCGGCTCGCTCTGTGGCGGGCCGGGCTCGATCCGCGGGTTCTCTGGCCCGTGCTCTCGGAGCTGCAGGGCTGTCCTACCGTACTTCACGCCCACGACGCACACGCGCTTACCCTTGCGGGCATCTGTTCGAGCCTCACCCGCATCCCGCTGATTGTTACGAGAAGGGTGGATTTCCCCCTCCGCCGGCTCGGCTACTGGCGTCGGGCCGATCGGATCATCGCGATTTCCCAGGCAGTGGCCAGAGTGCTGATCCATGACGGCATCCCACCGGATCGCATCACCGTGGTACACTCCGGCATCGACGTCGCGCTGACGCGGCGGACCCCTCGTCTGGGCGTCCGCCAGCAACTGAGGCTGCCGGGGAGCGCTCGCGTCGCGGCCAACGTCGCTGCCCTGGTGCCACACAAGGACCATGCGACCCTGATTCACGCAGCCCAGCACCTAGTCGTGCGCTATCCCAACCTGCATTGGGTAATCGCGGGCGAGGGCGAGTTGAAGCATCAACTGAATGCTCAAGTCACGTCACTTGGACTCGGCGGGCGTGTCCATTTGATAGGACACATCGAGGAGCCGGAGCGGCTGACTGCCGATGCCGACCTGTTCGTTATGAGCTCACAGGAGGAGGGCTTAGGGACAGCGGTTCTGGAAGCGATGGCTCTTGGCATCCCGATTGCTTCGACCAATGCGGGTGGGCTGGCGGAGATACTCGCCGGGGGAGCTGGACTGCTGGTGCCACCCAGAGATCCGGCGGCACTGGCTCAAGCCGTAAGCCGCATTCTGGATGACCCTGCGCTGGCGCGAACACTGGCAGCACGTGCCCAGGAGAACGTACTGCAACTCAGCGATCGCCGGATGGCAGAGGAGGTCCGATCGGTTTATCGTTCCATCGCTCATTCTCTTGACTGCGCATGATTTACATCTGCATACCAAGCTACAACGAAGCTCCGACCATCGGGCTTCTCCTCTGGAAGATCCGCCAGGTCTTTGCTGGCTTCCCTCGCGAGTACCAGCTCCTGGTGCTGGACGACGGGTCGGACGACTCTACCCCCGAAGTACTCGAACGCTACACCCGCGTACTCCCGTTGACCGTGACCCGGCACCACGAGCGGGTCGGGTATGCCGGCAGCGTGGAGGAGCTGCTGAGACAGGCGGTACAGCGGACAGACCGACCGAAGCGCGACGCGGCCGTTCTGATGCACGCGGATTTTGCTCACGGGCCCCACTTCATCCCCGATCTGGTACGACGAATCGAAAGTGGGGCAGATATCGTGATCGGGGAGGCCAAGCTCGAAGGCGAGCGCTCTCGCACCAGGCGCCTGGTGCGTCGGCTTGCTCCGGTTCTCCTCCGAGGCGTCATCTCGGTTCCCGGCGTTTCCGATATCGTCTCGGGGTTTGCCATCTTTCGGCTGGTCACGCTCCGGAATGCGTTTCGGAATGGGCCGCCACCACTTCTCCGGACCGAGGGCTGGGCCGTGAATGCCGAACTATACGAGCACACCACCCGGCACGCCCGCCGAGTCGAGACCCTGGCCACAGTGGAGCGGCGTGACCTGCGGCAGCGGCTGAGTCGAGTCGGAACCTGGGAGCCTGCCTTCGATGTGTGGCGGGCACGAGGTTCCCTGCGACATCTGACTCCACCAGCGAATCATGAAGTGTCACCGTCGACTCGGGACGCGAGCGCCCCGGCCGAGGTGACCCCGTCGTGATGATCGCCGGAGTACTCCTCGCCCTCACTTTCCAGAGTCATTCACCGCCGGTCCCTCCAGCGTCGTATCCGTTTGGAGTGGGCGAGAAGCTGTCCTACAGCGCCAAGCTGGGCATGCTGACGCTCGGCTCCGGCACCCTGGAAGTGGCGTCGGTCGATACGGTCCGGGGGGTAGAGAGCTTCCGCCTCCGGTTCAGACTCCAGGGCAAAACGATGTTCTACTCGCTGGATGACGTGCTCGAATCCTGGATCGGCACCTCGGACCTGACCTCCCGTCGCTTCGTGCAGGATTTCGTTGAGAACGAGAAGACTACCAAGCGTCACTACGAGATTTACCCGGACTCAGGGTTCTATCTGGAGCCCGGCAAGTCCGAAAAACAAGAGACCCCGGCTGACCCGCTGGACGACGCCGCCTTCTTTTACTTCGTCCGGGTCACGCCTCTGGAGGCGGGCCGCAAGTACACCTACCACCGGTATTTTCGCAAAGAGAAGAACCCGGTCACGATTGAGGTTCTCAAGCGCGAACGAATGGAGCTACCGGACGGCAGCAAGGTTCAATGTCTGGTACTGCACCCGATCATCGATACCAAGGGCCTCTTTTCCAAGCGCTCTGAGACCCGCATCTGGCTCACCGACGATGCCCGGCGGCTGCCGGTGCAGATCCGTACCAAGTTCCCCTTCGGCACTATCACCCTTCGACTTAAAGACATGGTCCTCCCCGGGACCGCCGCCTCGGCCATGAGCCGCTGAGCGTGGAGTACCGCGAAGCTGATCTCAGTCGCGTACAGACGGTGCCGGTCGCGGAGCGGCGCAACAAGGTAGAACCGGGTCTGCTGGCCGCTCCGCCTCAGTCGGATCGCTCCTTTGCCGCCTTCCTGACCAGCCTCCCTGATGTGCTCGCGGCACGAGATATCCGGCTGGTGATCGATGCGGTCGTCAGGGCCAAGCGGGCCGGGCGTGGCGTGGTTCTGCTCCTTGGTGGACACGTGATCAAGGTGGGCCTGGGTCCTCTGATCAATGCCTGGCTCGACCGCGGCATCGTCACCCACGTCGCCCTGAACGGAGCCGCCGGAATTCACGATTTTGAGCTCGCGGCGTATGGCGGGACCAGCGAGGATGTCGAGAGTGGATTGGCGGACGGCAGCTTCGGCATGGCGGAGGAGACCGGTGCCGACATGAACGCGGCCATTGCAGCGGCCGCGCAATCAGGTCAGGGCTTGGGTGAAGGGCTGGGACGGGCCCTGGCCCTGCGGCATCACTGCCCTGGCGCCGAAGCCTCGGTTCTCCTGCGGGCCCACCGGCTCGGGATCCCTCTTACCGTACACCCGGCTATTGGGGCGGAGATCATCCACCAGCATCCGTCAGCTGACGGGGCGGCAGTCGGGGAAACCGGGCAGCGTGACTTCCGCCGGCTGGCTGGCTCTTTACCGGACCTGGATCAGGGTGGAGTGGCTTTGAACTGGGGCAGTGCGGTGATGATGCCCGAGGTATTCCTCAAGGCACTCACGGTCGCCCGAAACATCGGAGGGGGAAGGCCGACCCACTTCACTGCCGCCGACTTCGACATGCAGCGCCATTACCGGCCCCGGGTCAACGTGGTCCAGCGACCCACCCGGGCTGGAGGAGCTGGGTACCTCTTGACCGGGCATCACGAGCTCCTGCTGCCGCTGCTGGTCTGGGGAGTGTTGGACCGAATCGACCAAGTCTGATGCGGCCGCAAACCGAGGCGAGCGGCACCTCAGTTTGGCCACTCGGGAATGAAGCCGCTCGGGACTACTGCGTCCCTGCAATCATGTCCCGGACCCGCGCCGCCGTCTCGGGAGCGAAAAGCTTTAGGACCAGGTAGATCACGAAGCCGAGGAACGCGAACCACAGGACCGCACCCAGGAGTCCGAGGACCAGCCCAAACAGGCCAAAGACGACTTTGAGTAAGAACATTGCCACAACCGCAAATATCGCAAACCCCAGCAGATTCCGAATCATTCCAGGATCCTCAGGTGAACGAGTCACGGCGCAGTACGCCTCGACGTTTCAAATAGTTTCATAGCCCGGGTGGCACAGACCAGTGACATCATCATCGTCGGCGGCGGCGCGATCGGCGCGGCGTGCGCCCGGGACCTCGCGGCCAGAGGCCACCAGGTCCAGATAATTGAGGCCGGGACAGACATGGGGCAGGCCTGGCGGGCGGCAGCAGGGATGCTGGCTCCTCAAATCGAGGCCGATGGTGATGACCCCCTGCTCGCCTTCGGGCTACGAGCCCGGGATTACTACGACAGCTTGGCCCGGGACCTCCGGGAGACAACCGGCGTCGATCTGGGCCTCTGGCGCGAGGGAATAGCCCGAGTAGCGATGGACGAAGCCGATGCCGAGAGGTTGCGGCGCAAGGTGTCCTGGCAGCTGGAGCATGGATATCCCTGCGAATGGATTGAGGGGGAGGAGCTTCGGCGACGTTGGCCCTGGATGGGGCCGGCTGTCGGCGCCCTCTGGGCTTCCCAGGATGGCGCTCTCGACCCGGAGCGACTGGTCCTGGCACTACTGACTGACGCGGAACGGCTTGGAGCCGCCGTAGTTCGCGACCGGGTGACCGCGCTCGATATCGTCGGAGGCCGCGTGGCTGGTGTCACTGGCGAGCGCGGCCACTACGCGGCTTCGAATGTAGTAATCGCCGCCGGTGCCTGGTCAATCCAAATCCATGGTATGCCCCGGCCCCTGCCGGTACAGCCGGTCAGAGGTCAGATGGCCGCGCTCCCGTGGCCGTCTGGAATGCCGCGTGCCATCCTGTACCACAACGATTCGTACCTGTTGGCCCGGGGAGACGAGGCGATTCTCGGCTCTACCATGGAGTATGTTGGCTTCCGTCCGGAAGTCACTTCGGCTGGTCTGGCGCAGGTATTCTCGAGTACGATGGCCTTGTGCCCGGGACTGGTACGGTCGAAGGTGCGCCGGACCTGGGCTGGCCTCCGCCCAGTCACGCCCGACGGGATTCCGATCATCGGAGAAGAGCCGGAGCTGCCCGGTTTGTGGTATGCCACCGGACATGGGCGCAATGGGATTCTGCTTGCCGGACTGACCGGCCGCGTAGTGGCCCAGTTACTCAGCCAGGAACCCACAGACGTGGCGGTTCATAGCTTTACACCAGAGCGGTTCAATACCCTCTGACCGGTGGTAGATACAGTCAGGGCTGCTTTATCCGGACACTCGCTGAACTTGCATCAGGGTCAACCCGTAGCTCGATCCACTCACCGTTGATGGCGTGGGTCGGAACCCCGCACATCAGCCAGTACCACCCTCCTTCTTCGGCTTCAAACGTGGTCTGGTCGGCCTGCCCGGTGCTCAAGCCCGCGGTGACTGACCGGCTCATGGCGTTACTGAAGGCAGAGCGGCCACCCTCGAGCGGGAGTTTTTCCCGCTGAGTCATGACTACGAGACTGTGCGCGGCGCCCGGGTCATCGTTGCGCCAGTTCCACTTAACGGTCCAATGGAGAGGGACCACGACTCGCGCCCCACCGGCACGATGTCCGTTGATGAGCGCCGATGGGCTCCCTGCCGGTCTGGTCACCACCAGAGACAGGGTGGCGGTTTTCCCTGCAGCGTCGGAGACGAGCCAGGTGGAGTCGAGTCGTGGCGATGCCGGCGCGGGCCCTGAGGAGGCCGGACTGCTTGCCGTATCGGCAATCGGCGCAGCGGATGAGCTGCTTTGACTCCGCCCGGCGCAGGCAACTCCGCTGGCCAGAAGCACAGGCACCAGCGACATTCGGATGCCCTGCGGCATTGATTTCCTCATACGATCTGGCAATGAAGTGAGGTCACCTGTACCTTGCCTAACCGCACCCCTGGGTGCGCCGATCTGCCGAACCTTTATGACTACATACCGCTCGCGCCAGCAGTAACCTAATCCCTGGAGATACGTCATGGCGGGACTGCTGTCCAAGGAGCGCATCGTGGCCCGGCCCGGGTTCAATCGCTGGCTCGTTCCACCGGCCGCACTGGCGATCCACCTCAGCATTGGACAGGCGTACGCGTTCAGTGTTTTCAAGCTGCCGCTGACGAAAGTACTGGGCGTCACCGACTCTGTGACCGGTGACTGGAAGCAGACCCAGCTCGCGTGGATCTTCACTCTTGCCATTGTATTTCTCGGCCTCTCCGCCGCCATGTTCGGTCGCTGGCTGGAGCACGCGGGGCCACGAAAGAGCGGAGTGGTTTCGGCCTGCTGCTGGGGTCTTGGATTCTTCATATCAGCGGCCGGGGTCTATCTCCACAACATCTGGCTCATCTACTTCGGATACGGCGTCCTGGGGGGGTGCGGCCTGGGCTTAGGCTACATCACTCCGGTCTCTACCCTGATCAAGTGGTTTCCTGATCGGCGCGGGATGGCGACGGGGATGGCCATCATGGGGTTCGGTGGTGGGGCGCTGATTGCCAGTCCTCTGTCTCAGCTCCTGCTGAACCACTACAAGTCGGCCACTTCGGTCGGAGTTGCCGAGACCTTTCTAACCCTTGGTACACTGTACCTGATCGCGATGCTCTCTGGTGCCTTCCTGTTTCGGATCCCGGCACCAGACTGGCGGCCGGCCGGCTGGGCGCCGCCGACGCCCACCGCGCGTGGGTTGATAACCCATCGTCACGTCCACGTGGACGACGCGATCAAGACCGTCCCGTTTTATCTGCTCTGGGCCGTGCTGTTTCTCAATGTGACCGCAGGAATCGGGATCCTGGAACAGGCCTCGCCCATGATCCAGGAGATGTTCAAGGGACGGGTCAGGGCCGACGCGGCTGCAGGCTTTGTCGGTCTCCTCAGCCTGTTCAACATGGCCGGCCGGTTCGGGTGGTCCTCCCTGTCGGACCGCATCGGCCGAAAGGCCACTTACGCCGTCTTCCTCACCTTAGGGCCGATCCTTTACGTCACCCTGCCCTATGCCGGCCGGATCGGAAGCGTGGCGCTGTTCGTCGGCGCAGCCGCGTTGATCCTGACCATGTATGGGGGCGGCTTTGCTACCATTCCCGCGTATCTGTCGGACATCTTCGGAACACAGTACGTCGGGGCTGTCCATGGCCGGCTGCTCACTGCATGGTCGGCCGCCGGAGTCGCCGGGCCGGTCCTGGTCAACTACATCAGGGAATACCAGATCGAACATGGGCTTCCGGCAGCGCAGGCCTACAACGTGACCATGTACCTCATGGCCTGCCTGCTGGTGGTTGGATTCTTCTGCAACCTGGCCGTTCGACCGGTTCCTGATCGATACTATATGGCCGAAGAACACCGGGGAGATCTCGGGGCCGCGTCCGTGCGGCCGGCTCGGCCGGCCTAGTCTTGGCTGCATATTCATAAATCGGCTCGAATAAAGTTCGAGTTCCAACCAGATCAGAGGAATGGAGGAGAGATTGAGCTCACCGCCCAGTGGATCGGCCGCCTCCCAGCGCCAGAGCTGGGGCGCTGTGGTGCTGGCCTGGCTGCTCGTGTCTGCGCCTCTGCTGTGGGGAGTGTGGCAGACCGTCAAGAAAGCAGCAGTTCTCTTTCGCTGATCCTGCCCTGCTCCGGGATGAAGATATTCTCCTATGGGAGGTGCAAGCACTTGCATTTCATCGGGTTGCATGATTATTCCACCGCCAGACCCTCCCAGTTCACCCAGCCGAGGACTTGACGCCAGAAACGACCTCGTCAGATTGTAACCCGGTAAATACTTACGACCCCTGAACTAATCGGCGCCCCGGCGTTGGGCACCTCCCCCTTCGCGGCCCCGGCGCCGCAGTCATGATCAAAGCAATAGAGACTTCTCGTTCAAACCGAGCCAGGCCCATCGGATATGAATCGGGCCTAGGCCTGCCGCTTGGCGGCACGGCCACGCATTAGACCCTGCCCCCGAGGAGAGTGCCCATGAGTACCAGATCCGGTTGGTGGCTTACCCCCGTGCTCCTGGCCCTGGCTGTGCCGGCTGTGGCGCAGACGCCCGGCGAGTGGACGACGTACGGGGGCAACGATTGGAATAATCGGTACTCACCCCTGAAGACCATTACCACGGCAAACGTCACTCGACTGGTGCCCCGGATGGTCTTCCAGACCGGCATCGCCAAGCTTGGGTCGTTTGAGAACACGCCGCTGGTGTCCAAGGGGGTGATGTATGTGACCACTCCGTACAACACCGCGATGGCGTACGATCTGAACACCCGTAAAGAGCTCTGGCGATACGAGCACAAGCTGGGCACCACCATCTACTGCTGTGGTCCGAATAACCGGGGCTTTGGCATCCACGGCGGCGCTCACCTCTACATGGGCACACTGGACGCGCACCTGGTGGCCCTCAACGCCCAGGATGGGAAGGTCCTCTGGGACAAGGAAGTGGCTGATCCCGCCGCGGGTTACAGCATCACCCATGCGCCGCTGATCATCGGCGACAACGTGATCGTTGGCGTGTCCGGCGGCGAGTACGGCATTCGGGGCCACGTCACGGCGTACAACGCCATGAGCGGCGACCAGGTCTGGCGCTGGTACTCGATTCCGGCTCCCAGGGGCGATCAGACTTTCGATGAGAAGGCGCCCAACGGCTGGTGGGGCACCTGGGCCGCCAAGGCCGAAGACCACGACCTGCACCGCGACATTGCCAAGGAAAAGGCGGACAGCGCCAAGTATGCCGATGCGTGGCAGCGGGGCGGCGGCGGCGTCTGGACCACCCCGGCTTACGATAAGGCGTCGAACACCATCTTCGTCTCGGTGGGTAACCCTTCCCCCGACCTCGATGGGAGCGTTCGTCCCGGTGACAACCTCTACACCGACGCCGTCGTTGCTATCGATGCTACCAGCGGCAAGACCAAGTGGTACTACCAGACCGTACCGCACGATGTCTGGGACCTCGACGCTACGTCGCCTCCGGTCGTCGCCACCCTGGGCGGCAAGAAGGTCGTCGTCCATGCCGGCAAGACTGCCTGGGTCTACGTGCTCGATGCTGCCACGGGCAAGCTCATCCGGAAGACGGAGAACTTCACCCCGCAGGAAAACATGTTCGCCCTGCCCAGCGAGAAGGGCACCCGGATGCTCCCCGGCGCCAACGGTGGCGCCGAGTGGTCTCCGATCGCGATCGACCCGAATCTTGGTTATGCCTTCGTCGCCGGCCTGCACCAGCCCATGAACTACATCACCCACAGTGCGCCGTGGGAAAAAGGCAAGCTCTGGCTGGGCTCGGCGTTCGTCGCCATTCCGGGCGAGGAGCAGTATGGGCTCTATTCCGCGGTGAATCTCAAGACGGGCAAAATTGCCTGGCAGAACAAGGTGCCCCAACCCATGATGGGCGGCGCGCTGGCTACCGCGGGCGGGCTCACGTTTACCGGCGAGGGCAATGGCAACTTCAACGCCTACGACTCCCGGAGTGGAAAGCTGCTCTGGCAGTTCAATGGCGGCGCCGGCTGCAACTCGGCCCCGATGACATTCATGCACAAGGGCGAACAGTTCATCGCGGTGGCGTGCGGCGGAAACTTCCAGATCAGCTATCCGTTGGGCAATGCAGTGTTCATCTTCGGTCTGCCAAGCAAGTCTCCTATCGCGGGCGTGCCCCAGGCCGGTGAAAGTCCCGACAAGGGACGTGCGCCCATGATGAAGAAGAAGACCGGCGCCGACACCAGCGGCACGAATAACAATCAGTGAGTTATCCAACTCGGCAGCGAAGCCTCGACGTGAGGCTTCCTGCCGACCGTGTTTTGTAGACCATGGCGGTCGCACGATGGTGGTGGCTGGTAGCAGTAGCGGCGGGGTCCCTGGCAGCAGACAGTCGAATCCGGCAGGATCGCGGGCCCGACTGGCTCAATGTCAGCGGCAATGACTGGCGGCGGATGGAGCCGGATGCGCAGCTGGCATACGTCCAGGGATTCCTTGCAGGAGCGGCCCTCGGCCAGGCCGCTCACCGGGCTCGGGACACCGCTGGTGTTCAGGTCGAGCTCGAGCAGTTGCGCCGGAGCGGTGGTCTGCAGTTTCCGTTCGGCGCGAACGTGTATGCCAGTCGGATCAGCGATTATTACTGGTGGAAGAACCACCTCCCCCTGCCCACGTGGTACGCCTTCCTGGAGGTGAATGCGACGTTCGGTCGTCATCTATCTGATTCAGTGCCTTGAACGGACGATGTTGTTGGGATGGGGATGTGGCTTTGTGGTCCTGGGGTTTCAGGCGGTCGTTGGCGGGTCATCCTTACTATGAGGGAGACGCACCTATGAAGCGAGTCGCACTGTTGTGTTTGGGTCTGGCGGTGGGAGCGGCGAGCGCCGCCGAGGCACAGCTGACGATGCAGATGAGTAACGGCTGGTCCTTCACCTTCTCGGGGAACGTAAACGCGTTTGCCATCTACGAGTCCACCAGCGAGTCGGGCGGCACATTGGACGCTCCAGGTGGTCTCGTCGGCATCGGCGGGAAGGGCTTCAACGTCCGAACGGGCCTTCTACCCGCCTTCGCCGTATTTGACGCGAAAGGCAAGGAAGGAAGCACCGACCTCGGTGTGCACTTCGGCTTTGCACCGGGAATCCAGTGCGGCGGCGACGCTGACGGTGCCAACGTGCACGACTGCTTCGGCCTGGGGACAGCGGGCGCGCGGATCGATATGCGTCAGGTGTACCTGACCGTCGGCGGCAGTTGGGGCCAGATCCTCGCCGGCCGGGAGATCGGCCTGTTCCAACGGCAGAATATCCTGACCGACCAGACGCTCTTCGGGATTGGCGCCACCGGAGGCATCAACAGCATCGGCACAACACTCGGCAGGATCGGATTTGGATACGTCTACCCGAACTTTGTCCCGCAGATGACCTACTCCACTGCAGCAGGTCGGCCGGGGCAGCTTTCGATCGGTATCTTTGCGCCGGCGGGGCTCGGCGGCGATGCCGGCACTGTGTACGGCGAAACTCAAGTGCCGCGAGTCGAAGCCGAGGGCACGTGGAAGAGCGGCGACATCACGGTCTGGGCCAACGGGACAGTTCAAAACGCGAAAGACCCGGGAACGGACGTGTCCAAGACGGCGACTGGTGCTGGTGGCGGGTTCAGGTTCGGCGGCTCGACCTTCTCGCTGACAGGGTCCGGATACTGGGGCAAAGGCATCGGTACGACGCTTCAGTTTAATGGGGTAGGTGGTGGTGGTGTTCTCGGCGGCCTCGGTGTGGGCACCGACGGTGAGCTCCGTACGTCCTACGGTTTCATAGGCCAGGTGACCTTCACTCCGGCCAACAGCAAGCTGACGGTGGCGGGTAGCTATGGCTCGAGCTATTTGAAGGCGACCGATGGAGAGCCGGTCGACTTCAAGACCGAAAACACGCTGATCTCTGGCGGCATCTACTTCCAGGCTACCAAGTCGCTCAGAGTCGTGGGCGAGGGTAACTACGCCTGGACCAAGGAATCCGTCGCCGACGCGGATAAGAATAAGACTTTTGCACCGGCATTTGGTCTGATGCTGTTCTTCTAGGCAGGGCGCTTGCATGCAGGGACACGGCCTTCCTTCGGGGAGGCCGTTTCTTTGGTGGTGCGGCACATCGTTACATTAACCCCACCCTTCTCTCTCCGGAGCAGCCAATGCATTACCGCTGGTTTTTCGGGACCCTCATCCTTCTTCCCGCATGCGCCCAGCGGTACGCCGCGCCCGCACGTATCGAGACGTCTGCCGGGCCGGAAGAGAGCTTCAACTGCGTCAAGAAGCAGCTATCCACTCTGGGCTACAAGCAGAGCTCGGTCGATGTGGCGGAGCACCGGATCACCGCAGCGAAGTACGACCCGAAGGCCCGGCGAGCCGACGTGCAGTTCCGGCGACTGGCCAACCGGCTGGAGGTCGAGGTGGCGCCTGATGCCAGTGGTCAGACGGGCATCGACGTACAGAGCCACACCTTTGCGGAGTACACGACGCAGCGGGGCCCCACCGAAATCGAGGAGAAAGCTTCAGACCAAGTCAAAGCGGATGCGCAGAAGCTGCTCGATGCCTGCCGCGGGTAGCTCCCACTGGCAGGTCCCGACTAGCTTCCACGCGTGAGAAGCAGAGAACCAGGAGACGGTGTGGCGGTTCCACTGATTCAGTTGACTCGCTCCCCTAGTCCTCCAGCCGCAGTCGCCAATTCGGCCTCGGTGCTTCCGGTCCGCAAGCCGAGCTGGCTCAAGGTCAAGGCACCGGGCGGCCTGAACTACGCGCACATAAAAACCCTCATGCGCGAGCTCCAGCTCCATACCGTGTGCGAGGAAGCCCGCTGCCCGAACGTGGGGGAGTGCTGGGAGCACAAGGCGGCCACGTTCATGATTCTGGGGGACGTGTGTACCCGGAACTGCACCTACTGTGCGGTCGCTCACGGCACGCCCAAGTCGTTCGATCCCTTGGAGCCGGTGCGGTTGGCCGAGGCCGTCGCTCGAATGGAGTTACAGCACGTGGTGATCACCTCGGTGGACCGCGATGATCTGCCGAACGGTGGAGCCGAAGCCTTTGCCGGTTGCATCGTCGAGATTCGACGCCGCCTGCCGCAGACCACGGTGGAGGTGCTGATCCCGGACTTCAAAGGCTCGGAGCGGGCACTCGCCATCGTCATGGAAGCGCGCCCCGACATCCTCAACCACAACCTGGAGACTGCAGAGCGGCTCTACCGGCTGGCCCGCCCGGGAGGACGCTACCCCCGTGCCCTCCAACTCCTGGCCAACGCCCGCCGGATGCAGCCGGACGGACTCACCAAGTCCGGCATCATTCTGGGAATGGGTGAGGAGTGGGATGAAGTCGTCATATGTATGCGGGATCTGCGCCGAAGTGACGTCAACATTCTGACCTTGGGGCAGTACCTCAGGCCTTCCGCCAGTCATATGCCGGTCGCGCGATACTACACGCCCGCGGAGTTCGATGAGCTGAGAGACATCGGCCTTGACCTGGGCTTTACGCATGTGCAATCCAGCCCGCTCACCCGCTCGTCCTATCACGCCTGGGAGCAAGCGCGCTCAGCGCGTCCCGAGCAGAGTGAGGGCGATCTCTCGGTCATGAGCGGAATCCACAGTGGCTGAATCGACCGCCGCCCGCCCAAAGGGCAAGCCCAAAGGGCTCGATCCCGCCCGAGCCGACGAGTACCGGAACTGGCTACGGCAGATGATCCTGATCCGGCGGTTCGAAGAGAAAGCCGGTGAGGCGTACAGCCTGGGCAAGATCGGTGGATTCTGCCACCTGTACATCGGCCAGGAGGCCGTTGCTGTGGGCAGTCTCGCGGCTCTTGGCGCCGAGGACTACATCACCTGCTCCTATCGTGAGCATGGCCACGCGCTGGCCCGCGGAATTTCGGCGCGGGCGGTCATGGCCGAGCTGTTCGGCAAGGCCGCGGGTTGCTCCGGCGGCAAAGGAGGGTCGATGCACCTGTTCGATGCGTCGCTTGGCTTCCTCGGCGGACACGGCATCGTAGGCGGGCATATCCCTCTGACAACGGGGATGGCGTTCGCGGCCAAGTATCGCAACACCTCGCAGGTGGCAGTCTGCTACTTCGGAGAGGCCGCTGTGAACAATGGAGCATTCCACGAGGCCCTCAATATGGCCGCACTCTGGAAGCTGCCGGCCATCTATCTGTGCGAGAACAACCGATACGGGATGGGCACCGCACTGGAGCGGGCCAGCGCGTTGTACGACATCTCTGAGCGCGCGTGCTCCTACGACATGGCAAATGAGGTGGTGGACGGTCAGGATGTCCTGACGATGTACGCGGCCATGGACCGCGCGGTGCAGCGCGCCCGGAGTGAAAAACACCCTACACTGCTGGAGGTTCGGACCTACCGCTTCATGGGTCACTCCATGTCCGACCCGATCCACGGACACTACCGCACCCGGGAAGAGGTAGAAGATCAGCGGAAGCGCGATCCGATCACGGTGTGGTCGCACCGGCTGATGGAAGACGGCCTGATGGACGAGGCCGCCGTCCGGAGCATGGACAAAGAGATACTCGACGAGGTGGAAGACGCTTACCAGTTCGCCGATCAGGCGCCGGATCCGGAGCCGGAACAGCTGTACACAGACGTCTACGCTGAAAACGTGAACGGTGGGCAGTGAACAGTGAACAGTGAACGGGGTGGACGGGTTGGGACCGTTTACCGTTTGCGGTTGACCGTTCACGCTCTTGGTTAACCATGCCCGTACTCACATACCGAGACGCGCTGAACCAAGCGCTGCGTGAGGAGATGCAGCGGGACGACACCGTCTTCCTCATGGGTGAGGAAGTCGGGGTCTATCAGGGCGCGTATAAAGTCAGCCGCGGCCTACTCGATGAATTCGGTCCCACTCGAGTGGTCGACACGCCAATCACCGAGCTGGGCTTTGCCGGTGTCGGCGTGGGGGCCGCCATGGTGGGGCTGCGTCCGGTGGTCGAGTTCATGACCTGGAACTTTGCCCTGTTGGCGGTAGATCAGTTGATCAATTCCGCCGCCAAGATGCGCTACATGTCCAATGGGCAAGTCGGTGTGCCGGCAGTCTTTCGCGGGCCGGGTGGTGCCGCGCTCCAGCTGGCGGCGCAGCACTCGCAGGCCTTCGAGAGCTGGTACGCGCACGTGCCCGGACTCAAGGTTGTCATGCCGGCGACGCCGGCCGACGCCAAGGGACTGCTCAAGAGCTCGATCCGCGATGACGATCCGGTCGTCTTCATCGAGGGAGAAATGCTGTACAACACCAAGGGCGAGGTGCCGGAAGGCGAGCACATCGTTCCGATCGGTCAGGCGGACATCAAGCGAGAGGGTGGCGACGTCACCATCATCTGCCACTCCAAGACTGTCAGCGTCGCCATCAAGGCGGCCGAACAGCTGGCGGGTGACGGCGTCAACGCCGAGGTGCTCGACTTACGCACCATCAGACCACTGGACCGTGAATCCGTGCTGAAGTCCGTGGCCAAGACGCACCGGTGTGTGGTCGTGGAGGAGGGATGGCCCTTTGCCGGCGTCGGAGCACAGGTGGTGGACACCGTTCAGCGTGAGGCCTTCGACGAGCTCGACGCTCCCATACTTCGGGTGACCGGCGCCGACGTACCCATGCCTTACAACAAGCAGCTGGAGAAGGCGGCCAAGGCTGATCCGGCCAAGGTGATCGCTGCGGTCCATCAGGTGTTGTATCGGGAGTAACTCACGACTCGCGACTTCAATCGGAACAGCGCATGGCGACAAAGGTTGTGATGGAGGCGCTCTCCCCTACCATGGAGGAAGGGCGCCTCGTCGAGTGGAAAAAGCAGGAGGGCGAGCCCGTAGCAGTGGGCGACGTCCTCGCCGAAGTCGAGACCGATAAGGCGGTGATGGAGCTGGTGGCGCGCGCCGGCGGCACCTTGCTCAAGCACATCGTCGAGGCCGGTTCAACGGTCCCCGTCTCGGAGCCCGTGGCAGTTATTGGAGAGCCGGGGGAGGATGGTGGGGGCGACGGCAACCGGGGCAGCAAGGTCAACGGCCAGCGGGGAGGCGGCGGGGGGAAGACGCCGGCTCCAGCCGAGGCGCAGGGAACCCAACCTGCTCCGGATCGAAATCAGCCGACCTCCATGCCCCCTGCCCCGCCTGCGCAGGCTGCAACCGAGAGTCGAGCAGCTTCAGCCCGCCCAGCCGCCACCGTTTCACCCCCTGCTGCAGCAGTTGCTCAGGCTGGCGGCAGAGTGAAAGCATCCCCACTCGCGCGGCGAATCGCCGCTGAACGCGGCGTAGACCTGGGCGGTGTGTCCGGCACAGGGCCGGAAGGGCGAATCGTGGCTCGGGACCTGGAGGAGGCTGGTGCAGGGGCGCAGCCCGGCGCAGTGCTGCCCCTGCCGACCAGTCGACGCGGGCCGCCGGCACCCGGAGCCGAGCAATCGTACACCGACGTTCCACTCACTCAAATTCGGAAAACGATCGCGCGGCGACTCGCGCAGTCGATCGGCCCCATACCCACGTTCTATCTCACCAGTGAGGTGGATATGGAACGGGCCTGGGAGGCCAGGGAATCGCTGCGAGCGGCTACTGAGGCCAACGTCTCCTTCAACGACATCATCATCAAAGCGGTGGCGATGGCCCTCCGGCAGCATCCCGCATGCAACGCCTGGTGGCAGGACGATCACATCCGCTACTGGAACGATGTGCACGTAAGCATGGCCGTTGCCGTTGAAGAGGGGCTGATCACGCCCGTGATCCGCAATACCGACCAGAAGGTGCTACGCGAGATTGCCGCAGAATCGAAGGATCTTGCCGCCCGGGCCCGTGAGCGCCGGCTCAAGCCGGAGGAGTACACTGGTGGCACGTTCTCGGTCTCGAACCTGGGAATGTTGGATATCGACGAGTTCACCGCGGTCATCAACCCGCCCGAGGCAGGCATTCTGGCGGTGGGACGCATTGTCCAGAAGCCGGTGGCGGAGAACGGGCAGGTGGTGCTCCGCCGGCGGATGCGGCTGACCATGTCCTGCGATCACCGCGTGATCGATGGCGCCACCGGAGCGCAGTTTCTCCAGACGCTCAAGGGCATGCTGGAAAATCCGTTAGCGCTGGTTTGGTAAAAACGTGAAGGGTGAACGGTAACCGTGAACGGGGCTCTCCATCTGGACACCCCGTTTACTGTTCATCGTTCCCCGTTCACGCTTTCTCACACCTGAGGGGTACGTGGCTAACACGTTTGACGTGATCATCGTTGGTGGAGGCCCGGCGGGCTATGTCTGCGCGATTCGCTCGGCCCAGCTGGGGCTCGCCACCGCCGTGATCGAGCGCGACAAGCTCGGAGGCGTGTGCGTCAATATCGGGTGCATTCCCACCAAGGCGCTCCTTCACAGCGCGTACGTCGCCAATATCGTCAGCCACGATGCCAAGGAGCTCGGCGTGGAGGTTGGGGCCGTAAAGACCGACTACGGCATTGCCATGCGCCGGTCGCGCCGGGTTTCGGAGCAGAACTCCAAGGGCGTCGAATTCCTGATGAAGAAGCACAAGATCGCTGTCGTCAAAGGCAATGGGGTACTCGGTCCCAACCGCACAGTGCGAGTGGGCAAGGAGGAGTACCAGGCTCGGAAGGCGCTGGTTATCGCGACCGGCTCCCGAGTCAAGGGAATTCCCCAGATCGGGCTGGAGATCGACAAGAACGTGGTGATCAGCTCTGATGAAGCCCTCTTTCTGGAGAAGCCTCCCGCCAGCCTGGCTGTGGTGGGCGCCGGAGCGGTCGGGTGTGAGTTTGCCGATATCTTCAATGCATTCGGCACCAAGGTCACCCTGATCGAGGTGCTTCCCCGCATCCTTCCTCTGGAAGATGCCGAAGCGTCGGATACCCTGGCCAAGAGCTACAAGAAGCGAGGCATCAACGTCCGTGCCGGTGTGAAGGTCAAGAAGGCGGCAGTGGCCAAGGACAAGGCTTCGCTCGAGCTCGACAGCAGTGGGAAGAGCGAAACCATCGAAGTTGAGAAGGTCTTGATGGCAGCGGGCCGCGCCGTCAACACCGAGAATCTCGGGCTGAAAGAAGCCGGCGTGCAGCTCACCGACCGTGGGTTCATCAAGGTGAACCCTGCTACGCTGGAAACCTCCGCTCCCGGGGTATATGCCATTGGTGATGTGGCCGGTCCTCCGATGCTGGCCCACAAGGGCAGCCGCGAAGGGATCGTCGTGGCTGAGCTGGTCGCCGGTCACCACCCCCAACCCATCATGTATGACAACGTGCCGAGTGTCACGTACTGTCACCCGGAAGTCGCCAGCATTGGATTGACCGAGGACCAGGCCAAGGAGCGAAAGCTCGATTATCAGGTGGGACGCTTTCCCTTCAGCGCCAACGGCCGGGCACGTACTTCCAATGAGACCGAAGGTTTCGTCAAGATCATCCGTGACAAGAAGTACGGCGAGATCCTGGGCGCCCACATTGTCGGGAGCCACGCCTCAGAGATGATTCACGAGCTCGCGGTTGCCCGGCAAAACGAGTACACCGTCGAGGAGGTGGATCTCGCCGTTCACGCGCATCCGACCCTCTCGGAGGCCATAGCCGAAGCCGCTCTGGATTCGATGGGCCGAGTGCTCCACATCTGATCCGGGATCAGAGAAGTCGTGAGTGGCCCCTTCGCGTTCGTAATCGCAGTCGTGGGCTCGGGAGCCGCCGCGGGCCTCGCGGTCATTGCCGCCACTGTGTTGGCGGTGGACTCGCTCCGAGCCAATGCGCAGGCTGGTACTCCTGAGACGTCATTTTACCTGCTCGTGACGGGAACGCTCGCCGGAATCTTGGCTGCCGGGTTTGTCAGCTGGCGCCTTCTGGCATCCATCGGATCAGCCTATCGAAGGGGGGCCCTCTCCATCGTCTGCTCGTTTGCAACCGTTCTCCTGATGCTGGTGTGTATTCCGGTCCATCAGCTGCTGGGCCGGACTGGCCTCGTTCTGCTGCTCGGCCTTTCTAGTCTGACGGCTATGCTCCTGGCTCATCGCGTCAGACGCATCGGGACGGCCCGGTGAGCCGACGATTGCTGGTGCAGGACCTGGGTCTCAGGCCGTACGCCGAAGTGCTGGAGCTGCAGCGAGCCCTGGCTCAGCGGCGGCTTTCCGGTAAGCTCAAAGACGATCTGCTGCTCCTGGTTGAACACGAGCCCGTCGTCACGCTGGGTCGCGGCACTCAGCCCCGGAGTCTGCCCCTGAGCGCAGCCGAGCTGGCGCGCCGCGGTGTCCAACAATTCGAGGTTGAGCGCGGTGGGGACGTGACGTTTCATGGCCCGGGACAGCTGGTGGGCTATCCAATTCTGGATCTGCGGCAGCACCGGGAAGACCTGCACTGGTATCTCAGAACGCTGGAGGACGCCCTGATCGCGGGGCTCGATGAACTGGGCATCGAAGCAGGCCGGAACCCCGGGCTGACCGGAGTGTGGACCAGAGGCCGGAAGATCGGCAGCATCGGAATCCATGTGAAACAATGGGTCACGTTTCACGGATTTGCGCTCAACGTGAACACCGATCTCTCCTACTTTGAGCTGATTGTTCCCTGTGGTATCCGGGATGTCGTGATGACCAGCGTTGCCCTGGAGCTGGGCCGAACCGACCCAATGGCGATCTGGCGCGAGACCCGCCAGGCGGTCGTGGAGGGCATGGCGGAGGCTTTTGGTGCAACGCCGGTCGAGGCCGCCTTAGCCTTGGCTTGAGCCGAGCCGGCCCCGGTTGCCTTTGGGGCACCAATCAGCTTTTCTCCCTCATATGTCTGACTCGACCCGCCGGCCTTCTCCGGATGCCCAGGCTGACCAGCGGATCCGGGAGATACTCCGGGCCGCGGACAGCTGGTCACGGGAGGCTCCCCGCACCCTGATGCCTCCGATTCGGGCGGTGTGCATCCGGCTGGCGGAAATGGTTGCGGACCAGCGGCACTATCTGGCGCCACTGCCCGAGCCCCAGGAGACCGAGCGCCGGACCGTTCTGTCACTGGTGGCGGACCGGCTTCGGTCGAAGCCGGTCGTTGAGGGAGTCGAGCACCATCTGAAGGAGCTGGAAGAGCTGGAGCTACGCTCCACCGGCTCGTGGGCCGTTGTGGCATCGGCCCAGACGGAGTGGATCACCACCGCCATACGCTACCTGGAGAGCTGTGCCGCGCGGATTCCCCCTGGTGAGCGGCCTGATCCATACTGGGCAGATGATGTGGTTGCCGGCATCATCGCCTCGGTACGAGCCCTGATCGGGGTGGACGAGCTGCACGCTCGGACCGAGGCCCGCTACTCGGGTCCGATCAAGCGGATCTCGCCGGACGATGAGTAGGCTGGCCTACTCCCGATCTGGCGAACAACTCGAAGAACCCACCGAAGATTTCGATACCGCTCCACAATTGCGTGAGGTCGAGCTTCTCGTTGGGTGAGTGCAGCCCATCGTCGGGAAGACCGATTCCAGTCAGAATCACCGGAGCTCCCGTTAATCCGAGCTCGGGGATGATGGGAATGGAACCCCCAGCACGCACCTGCACGGCCGTGTGGCCGGTTACGGCCTCGAACGCCTGATCGAGAACCTCGAAGGCTGGGGCGCTCACGTCTACCTGGACCGGGTTGCCCCCGTGCAACAGGTTGACCCGCACCTCCGCCCATTGGGGAGCAATCTTCGCCACGGTACGCTCGAGCTCCCGTCCCACTTTCTCAAAATCCTGGCCGGGCACCAGCCGCAAGCTGACCTTCGCGGTGGCCTGGGCGGGAATGACCGTCTTGGCTCCCTCGCCTACGAAGCCGCCCCGAATTCCGTGGATCTCGAAGGTCGGAAGAGCCCAGACTCGCTCGAAGACGGTGCGGTCCTTGAGCCCGGTGAGCACTTTGCCGGTCACTTCGTCCCGGATGAAGCCTTCCCGGTCAAAGGGCAACTGCTTCCAGGTGGCAAGCTCCGCAGGGGTGGGCGGCTCGACTGCTTCATAGAGGCCCGGGATCCGAATTTCGCCGGTTTCAGATTTCAGCTGACACAGAATCCGGGCCAGGGTCTCTATGGCATTGGGCGCCACGCCGCCGTACGTGCCGGAGTGAAGATCGCGATCGAGAGTTCGAACCGAAATCTCAGCATAGCACAGCCCGCGGAGCGCCGTGTACACCGCCGGCAAGCCTGGCGCGTAGAAGGACATGTCGCACACCAGTGCCGCGTCCGCCCGGGTACGCTCGGGCTCGCGATTGAGTAGCTCGTAGATGACTCTGCCGCCACACTCCTCTTCACCTTCGAAGATGAAGTGCACGTTGAGCGGAGGTTGGCGGCGCGCATTCAGTACGGCTTCATACGCCTTGAGCAGGCAATAGACCTGCCCTTTATCGTCTGATGCCCCGCGAGCGAACAGCTTCCCGTCCCGGACGGTGGGACTGAAGGGCGGAGTTTTCCATTCATCCAGCGGATCAGGCGGCTGGACATCGTAATGCCCGTAAATGAGGAGGGTGGGTTGCCCCGGCACCTGGGGGCTCTCGGCCCAGACAACCGGGTGTCCGGGTCCCTCGATGATCTCAGTAACCGGGCAGCCCAACCCTGCCAGGTGCCGACGCAGCCATTCTGCGGCACTACGGCAATCGGCCGTGTGCACCGGTAAGGCGCTTACACTGGGAATGGAAAGGAACTCCGAGAGCTCCTGGAGCATACGAGGCTGCTCCGACGCCACCAGGCTGCGATTCATACAACATCCCGAGTTGTCGTTTTCGCCGGTTACCCTCAGAACGATTCCCGGTTCATTACGGCCGCAGAGTCCCCGACTGCGCGTGCCAGTCTGGCATAGGCGCTATCAGCTTCTGCGCCGGTCATCAGCTCCCGGAGTGCGCTGACGCTCTGGCGCACATCGCGGTTGTGGCCGTCATACCATCGCTCGAAGAGATCTAACCGGGTGCGATAGATCCGAGCACCGATCAGCCGCGCGTTATTGATCGGCCGGTCGCCCAGCCTCCCAACCCGGATGGTGCGGAGCTGCTGCCCCACCGGGCCTTCCAGCTGAGCCCGGGCCCAGGCTGCGGCCTCCCGGCGGCCGAGCTCCAGTGCGGCTGAGTCCGGCTTGGTAGCGTACAATCTTTCCAACCGGCGTACCAGCGCGTCATAGTAGTCACCCAGCACCATCTCGTCGTGCCAGCGATCGGCGGCTTGGCGGGCGTTTTTCGCATCACCCCGCAGCTGAAAAAATGCCTCCGCCGATCGGTAGCCCACCAGCTGCGCAAAACTCTCGTTGAAGGGCGTTGCGCTTTTGACATAGAGTGTGTTGTGGGCGATCTCGTGGAACACGGTGGCTGCGAGCTCGACCGAATCCTCGCTCAATGCAGTTGAGAGCAGCGGATCATTGAACCAGCCCAGGGTAGAAAAGGCGGACGAAGGACGTAGATACGTGTCGTACCCTCGGGCCGCGAACCGCGCCTCTTCCCGACGGGCGGCCTCGGGATCGAAGAAGCCTTTGTAGGGGATTCGCCCCACGACAGGGTACTTCCAGGTGTGAGGACAGATGCAGTCCTTCGGAGCAGCCTGGAGGACCAGCAGCAGGGTGTCGCGACCCACGTCGGCGTAGCTGGTGTAGGTCTCCTTAGCCTCCAGTCCGAGCCGGGCGGCATAGTCCCGAGCCTCGAGCACCAGCCGAAGCGAGCGGCGGACCGCGGGCTTCACCGAGCTGTCTCGGGCCAGGCGAGCAATCGGCTGGCGGGACTTGAGAATACGGGTCTCCTCGAAGCCGGCCCGGGTCAGGTAGCGGACGTCGTCACTGGCGAGGTACGCGGTGCCATATCCGGCGAACAGGGCGGCCACTACCACAAAGAAGACCATGCGCTTCAACGAATCCGGACCAGGGCAATTCGAGGAGCAATTGAGGCCGGTAGAGCAGAACCGTTGGATCCGGTGATTCGGAGGTCCACCGCCGCCCCACCGGGCGCCTGAATCACCAGCACATGCCGGCCGGATCCCGCGCGAAGCGTGCCGCTGCGTCCGTACGCGATGCCGTCGGTGCTGTCCGGCACCAGAGGAAAGCCGCCGTTCGGTTCCGCCGCGGCCCGAAAGTTCCAGCTGGTGTAGTGTAACCGGCTGCTGCCGGGGGAAAATCCGGGAAGGTCGTCCACATAGTTGGTCAGCTGCCACTCACTGACGAGCGTGGAGAAGTCCACACCCGTCCTGGCGACGACATTGGCGCTGCCGACCTGATTAGTGGCCACCAGCGCACGGGTGAGCTCCGTCCCCAGGACCGTGGTGCCGGCAAAGTTATCCGCGAGCCAGCGCACAAAGAGCCAATTGGCGCCGCGCTCTTCGAGCTTACCCGTAGAATTGCCCGGTTCGATGAGGTAGAAATCTTCCGGAGAAGCCAGGTATTCGAAAGCATTGAGCAAGTCGCCCAGGCCCAAAAACTCCTCGGCGCAGGAACTGGCCGTCGGGCACTGGGCGTCCGGCACCTGGCGTCCACCCAGCTCCTCGGCAAAGTGAGAGAGGCCTTCGTTCAGCCAGGTGTCCTCCGCACTCCCATTTCGCATAAGCACATGCTGGTTATAACTGATCATGTGCTGGAACTCGTGGATGAAGGTGGCCGGAAGCTTGCTGTTCGCCTCCTCCTTGGAAACCTGACATCGGGTGTTGTCGACGTCCGGAACCAGCCCGTAGAAGACCTCTCCATTATTGGAGCCGGGGTTTCTGGGCCCCGGCGGCATGAGATCGGCGCCGAAGAAATATCCCAAAATGATCCGTCCGGTGCTGCTACAATCGGGACTGAGGGCGTTGACCCGATGGGTCAGCAGCACCACTACGACGCCATTTCCATCCACGTCGGATTCGCGGCCAAACGCGACGGTGTCAATCGGATAGAGATATTGGTCGAACAGGGTGCGAACCTTGTCGAGATCAGGAGCGGTATAGCCACCAGCGGGCGCATCGTTATCTACGAAGATCGCCACGCGCTCGCCCACAGACCTGGCTGTGGCGGTAGCCTGAACGAACTGGGTGCAGGTCGAGGAGGAGCACACGTTGAACGTACGCTGATCCCCCACCACCGGAGGGGCAGCCTTGGCCGCTTCGGTCCGGCCGCGAGCAAACAGGGCACCCGATACATCGGCCGCCAACGATTTCTCCCTGGCCCGAAGCAGACTGTGGAAGGCCTGAGCCGGGAGGGGACTCTGGAAGGCGGAGAGACGGGGAGCAGGAAGCTGGGGCGCTGCGGCGGTTGCCCCGGGGATGGCGCCACTCAGCAGGTACGGTGCAGAGACGCCGTCGGGGGTCTCCTGCCCAGCCGTAGCAAGCGGAATGTAGAGATGTTCCGCGCCCTGGGGGCCGGCTGCCGGGAGGCGGAGGCAGGCCCCACTCGTGGTTGGATCCAGAATCTGGTGCTCACCTACCTGCAGCGCACGGGTGCTGGCGGCCGAGCACTCCAGGGGGGGATCGGTACCGGGTCCGGTACCATCGCTACAACTGACCAGGACGGCTCCGGACAGGACAGCGAAAAAAGAGCGCGAACGTCGCACTTGCTGAATACTCCAGCGGTAGTGAGATCAGGGAAGCAGGGCACCGGAAGAACCGCGTAGATTCAGCAAAATAAGGTGCGGCAACGGCTTTTGACAATCGCTCCACCTGCCGGTACTTTCTCTCCGTGCCCGAATACAATCGGCTGTCGGCGGTTGGCCCGGAGCTGACGGACTGGCGCCAGGCGTGACCCAGGAGCCGTTCCGCCGAGATCCTCAGGCTCGCGGATCATCACGACGCTCGACCGCACGCTGTTCACCGCCCGGCCCACTTTACCATTGCCCCACGCAGGAGCCACGGTTGATCGATAGTACCCTGGAATCCTCGCGACGTCAGACTCGCGACTGATATGTCATTTGTCCATCTCCACACCCACAGCGAGTACTCCCTTCTGGACGGGGCCAACCGGATCCCCGAGTTGGTCGGCCATGTCAAAAAGCTCGGGATGGACAGCCTGGCGGTCACCGACCACGGCAACATGCATGCGGCGTGGGCCTTCTATGAGCAAGCCAAGGCCCAGCACATACGTCCAATTCTCGGGTTCGAGGCTTACCTCGCGTTCGGGTCCCGCACCCTGCGGGAGAAGCCGCAGTGGGCACCGGCCGCGTACAGCCATCTGGTCCTTCTCGCCCGCAATCGGACCGGCTATCGGAACCTGGTAAGGCTCACGTCCATCGGCTTCGTGGAAGGCTTCTATCGCAGGCCCCGTATCGATAAAGAGGTGCTGGCTGCGCACGCCGACGGCTTGGTGTGTCTGGCGGCCTGCCTGTCAGGCGAGGTGGCGCTGTATCTCCGGCAGGGGAAGTTCGAGGAGGCCCGCAAGAGTGCCGAATGGTTCAGTCAGACGTTTGGGCCCGACGCGTTCTGGCTGGAGATTCAGCAGCACGGCATTGGGGACGAGCGCCAGGTGACCGAGGGCATGCTGCGCCTGGGCCGGGAGCTCGGGATCGGCGTCGTCGCCACGAACGACGCGCACTACCTGCGCCGGGAGGACGCGGAATCTCACGACGTGCTGCTCGCGATCGCCACCGGCAGCGATCTCGACGATCCCAAGCGCTTCCGGTTTCTGGGCCAGGAGTCCTATGTCAAGTCCGAGGCCGAAATGCGGGCGCTGTTTCCGGAGCATCCCGAAACCCTGGACAATACCGCCCAGGTGGCAGACCTGTGCGAATTCGACTTCGAGAAGCGCTACTTCCTTCCGGTATTCCCCCGCCCGGCCGAGTACCCTACCGATGAGGCCCTGCTACGGCACCTGGCCACTACCGGAGCCGTCCGCCGCTACGGATCGCCGCTGCCCGAGGAGGTCCAGGAGCGTTTGGACTACGAGCTCGGCGTCATCGAGCGCGCGGGGTACGCCGGCTATTTCCTGATCGTCCAAGACTTCATTGCGGCGGCTCGGGAACGGGGGATCCCCGTAGGTCCCGGCCGCGGGTCGGCCGCCGGTTCGCTGGTTGCCTACGCGCTCGGCATCACCGACGTCTGTCCGCTGAAGTTCGATCTGCTGTTTGAACGGTTCTTGAATCCCGAGCGCGTTTCCATGCCGGACATCGATGTGGACTTCTGCTTCGAGCGACGAGGCGAGGTGATCGAGTACGTCCGGGACCGGTATGGCCGGAACAGCGTGGGGCAGATCGTGACCTTCGGTACCATGAAGGCGCGGGCGGCCGTCAAGGACGTGGCCCGCGTGCTCCGTATCCCGCCGGGAGAGGCCGATAGAATCACCAAGCTGATCCCTTCAGGTCCGGCGTACAGCCTCAACATCCGCGAGGCGGAAAAGAAGATCGATGAGCTGCGCGATTTGGTCCGCACCAATCCGGTGTAT
>Ga0307409_100000084_pt1 | contig 33710 bp, 33 predicted proteins | sample 322Ometagenome_2_FD_203888 | JGI IMG/M metagenome (GOLD analysis project Ga0307409, IMG submission 203888) | Maize rhizosphere microbial communities from greenhouse at UC Davis, California, United States - 322HYB-O-2 | ecosystem: Host-associated > Plants > Roots > Rhizosphere > Soil | place... | reverse complement strand
GTACGTGTCGGTGGTGATCTCGCCAGCCACCACCGCGAGCCCGGTGGTGACGAGCGTCTCGCAGGCGACGCGCGCGTCCGGATCCTTGGCCAGGATCGCGTCGAGCACGGCGTCCGAGATCTGGTCGGCGATCTTGTCCGGGTGCCCCTCGGTCACCGACTCGGACGTGAAGAGATGGCGTTCAGGCACTCGAAAGCAAGGCAGGGATCGTGAGATCGTAACGAGTTGGTTTGCGGCCGCTTAGCGCGGCAGGGAACTGTGAAAGCTACCCTGGTCGCCGGGGTCGAGCAACCCGTCGATGCCCGCGAGCTCGTCCCCGAACGCGGCCGCGAAGTAGCGCCGCATCACGCCCTCCGCTTCGGCCGCGGTGCTGGCCGCCGCAGCCGCCCGCGCGGCCTCCGCGGCGGCCTCCGCGCTCACGCCGCGGACGACCCGCTTGAGCAGCGGCACCGAGCGCGGCGCGACGCTCAACTGCCGCAGCCCGAGCCCGATCAGCGTCAGCGCCATCAACGGCTGCGAGGCCATCTCGCCGCACACGCTCACGTCCAACCCAGCGGCGCCGCCCACCTCGACCGTGCGCCGGATCAGCCGCAGCACCGCCGGGTGCAGCGGCGTGAAGCGCGCCGCGAGATTCACGTTTCCGCGATCGACGGCGAGGGTGTATTGCACGAGATCGTTCGTGCCAATGCTGAAGAACGCCACGTGGTCGACCAACGTGTCGGCGGCAACCGCAGCCGCCGGCGTCTCGACCATGACGCCGACCGGCAGGTCGCGCCGGTACTGTGCCCCGCGGGCCGCGAGCTCCGCCTCGGCCTCGCGGAGCAGCGCCCGCGTTTGCCGCACTTCGTCGAGCGTGACCACCAGCGGCAGCATGATGCGCACGTCGCCGTGCACCGCCGCGCGGAGGAGGGCGCGGAGCTGCGTCTTGAAGATCGGCGCCTCGTCGAGGCACATGCGGATCGCGCGCCACCCGAGGAACGGGTTGGCCTCGGTGGGGTAGCCGCCGACGGGGAGCTTGTCGCCGCCCACGTCGAACGTGCGAATGATCACCGGCTGGCCGCCGAACGCCTGCACGACGCGGGTGTACGCGCGGTACTGCTCGTCCTCGTCCGGCATGCCCGCGCGCCCCACCACCAGGAACTCGGTGCGCATGAGCCCCACACCCTCGGCTCCGCTCGTCGCCGCCGCCTCCGCCTCGTCGGGCAGGTCGACGTTCGCCCGCAGCACGATACGCACGCCGTCGGTGGTCACCGGCTCGAGCTCGGCGAGTTCGCGTAGGGCGACTTCGGCCGCGACCTCCCGGTCGCTGCGCGCCTGGGCCGCCGCGACCTCGTCTTCCGACGGGTTCACGACGAGCACGCCCGCGGTGCCGTCCAGGATCAGCCGCTCGTCGCCGCGCAGCTGCGCCGTGGCGTCGCGGAGCCCCACGACCGCCGGCAGGTGCAGGGAGCGCGCGAGGATGGCGACGTGCGCCGTGCGCGTTCCCGCGTCGGTGGCGATCGCGGCGATGGCCTCGCGGTCGAGCTGCACGGTGAGGCTCGGCGTCAGATCGTGCGTAACCAGGATGGCGTTCGCCCCCTTGGGCACGTCCACCGGGTCGTGGTCGGGCAGGTTGAGGAGCACGGTCAGCACGCGGATGTGCACGTCCTTCAGGTCCCCAACACGCTCGCGGAGCATGGGCTGGGGGGCCTGGGCGAACTTCCGCCGCCACTCGAGCATCACGAGGTCGAAGGCGTGCTCCGCGGCGCGGTTGTCGCGAATGAACTCCTCGACCTCCTTCAGCAGCTCCTCGTCCTGCAGGATTCCGATCTGGAAGTCGAAGATCCTCGCCTCCTCGGCGCCCGCGTAGCGCTCGGCCCGCGCGCGCACCTGCTGCACGCGTGCCTTGGCGCGCCCGATCGCGTCACGGAAGCGCTCCACCTCGGCCTCTAGGGCGTCGTCCGAGATCATCGTGTGGCGCACGTCCGGCACCTCCCACACGAGGCGGTGGACGGGCCCGACGACGATGCCGGGTGAGGCGGGTATCCCGCGCAGCAGGCGATCCACTACGCCTCCCCGAACTTGCTGGCCACCAGACTCGCGAGCGTGTTCACCGCCTCCTCCTCGTCGGGCCCTCTGGCGCGGAGCTGAAGCGTCGCCCCGAACTCGGCGGCCAGCATCATGACGCCCATGATGCTCTTGCCGTTCACTTCCAGATCGTCGCGGACGATGGTGATGTCGCTCTTGAACTTGGAGGCCGCCTTCACGATCTCCGCGGCGGGCCGGGCGTGCAGGCCGTTCCGGTTGATGATTTGAACGCTGCGCTCAGCCATGCCGGACTACCGAGTAGAGGACGAATGCCGCCAGGACACCGAGCGCGACTCGCCACCCTTCCACACGGCCGTGCAAGCGGGCAAGCACCACCGCGCCAAGCGCGACGGCCACGAGCACGCCTCCCGTCAGCACCCGCCCGCTACCGACGATGCGGTGCAGGGCCAGCGGCAGCGCGACGCCGGCCATCAGCGCGGCCGCACGCGCAATGTACTGCGGTCCCTGGCGCAGTACCGGGTTGCCGAGCGCCTGCGCGACGCGCATCCCGCGCTCCAACCCCACGCCGAGCCCCCACGCCCGGAGCCCGAGGTGGCCCGTGTTGTAGAGCACGAGAAACACGGCGAGCACCGCACCGGGCGCGCCGCCGAGCCCGAACACCGCCAGCGCGGTCAGCGAGCAGAAAGGCAGCCAGCCCGCCCAGACGAGCCGGTCGCCGACGCTGCCGAGCGGGCCGCAGAGCGCGGTGCGAAAGCGCTCGATGCGCGCGGGCTGCTCGCCCTCGAGCTCCGCGCGGGCGAGCGCGCCGACGGCCACCGCCGCCATGTAGGGATGGGCATTGAAGTACTGGCACTGCCGCGCGAGCGCCGCGCGGTAGGCCGGTCCGCCGCGCCCGCCCGGCAGAAGGCGCAGCGCGGGCTCGACGCAGAACCCGATGCCGTTGCCGAGCAGGATCTCGTAGTTCCACGAGCCCTGGATCGCGAGGAGGCGGAAAAACATCGCGAGTCGCGTGGACCGCGGGAGCACGGGAGTGGGCACGGCATTCGTCGAGGCCGCCGTCGCCGTCATCGAAGCCCCAGCAGCGCGAGCCCGATGGCGAGCCCGCTGAGGAAGAACCAGCGCGCGCCGGGCGTGGTGTGGAAGATCTTCCAGGCCGCGCCGGCCGCCACTGTCGCGGCCAACGCGGCCACGAATGCGCGCGAGTGCCCGGCGTTCACGGTCCACAAGCTCACGGACGCGCGCACCACTGGCCGCAAGAGCAGGAAGGAGGCGGCCGTGAGCACGCCTCCGCGGACGAGGTCCGCCGTGAGGCCGGCGATCTGCAGTCCCACCACGGTGCGCTGTGACCCGCGGCCGAGCGCCTCGAGCCGGAGGCGCGCCCAGTGCGCGTTGAGCTTTCGCAGCTCGACCATCGTCCAGCCGCCCACCCACGCCGTGGCCAAGCCGGCGAGCGCGGCGGTCGTGAGGGCGCCGGGCGTGGTGTGGGGCTGCCCCGCGAACAGCGCCCCACCCACGACGGCCGCCGAGCCCCACTCGGGGTAGCGCGACGCGCCGAAGGGAAGCGTCTCGAGCGCGATCAGCTCGAGCGCCGCGCCGGCGAGCAGGCCGGCGAGGGCGTTCCCCATGAACGCACCGGCCACGGTGGCTGCAACGAGCGGCCGCGAGACTTGCGCCTGCGGGAAGCTCACGACGTCGAGCCCGAGGACCGCGCCGAGCATGGCGAGCATGAGGAGCTCCCCGCTCATACGTTCGCCCGCCCCGAGAGCACTTCGTCGAGCGGCACGGGGCGGGCGGCCGGCACGTCCTGCGCCGACACGGCGAGCCCGCGCGCGGCCAGCTCACGCAGCGCGCGCTCCTCGGCGGCCGTGAGGAAGATGTAGCGGAGCCGCTGCACGCGCCCCGGGCGATGATGAATGCCGCCCAAGTTCACGGTCCGGATGGACGGTACGGCGTCGGCGAGGCGACGCATCGTCTCGATGTCGCCCGTGAGCACGATGCCGTTGCGCGGGTCGGCGGCGTAGTTCCCGTGCGTTCGCGCCGCGTCCTGCACCGTGGCGAAGTAGACGTCCATGCCCGGCGGCACTCCCATGCGGTAGAGCTCCTGCTCCCAGTCGCTACCGGCTACCTCGTCGTCGACGAGTACGATGAAGCCGATGTCGAGCGGCTGTCCCCACCCGACGACCACCTGGCCATGAATGAGGCGGTCGTCGATGCGATAGAGCTCAACCGCCACCGCCGCCCTCCCCGCCCGCGGCACCCGCCGCGCCGGGACTGCGTGGCGCGCCGTGCCCGCCGGCGATCGTGAGCGAGGCCCGCCCCTTCTCGGCGGCATGCTCCGCAGCGAGCGCTGCGGGGAGGTCGGCGTGGAACGCGAAGTCGAGCAGGGTGGCCAGGTTGGCGCCGGTGACGACGACGAGGTCCGGGCGCTCGCGAAGCAGTCGCCGCGCGGCGATGGTCATGCTCCCGGCCGGAAGGTCGGTGAAGATCACACCGATGCCGCTCTCGTCGAGGCAGACCCGCATCGCCTCGGTGATCTCGGCCGCGCCGAGGCCGGTGTTCGACATGCCGACGAACACACCGGCGCGGCCGCCGATCTGCGTGACCGCCGAGATCACGCCCGCCGCGAAGTTCCCGTGGCCGGCGACCAGCGCGCGCGGCGCCTCGCCGTCCTGGTCGCCCGGCTGCTCCGCGCCCGCCGCGTTCTCCCCGGGCGCCTCCCCCGGCGCCCCGCTACTCATCGTCTTCCTGGAGGTAGAGGCGCACGTCGGCGGCCTGACGCATGCGCCCCATCAGCCGTTGGTTGAACGCCTCGGCCGCGTTGACGCCGCTGTACCGCAGGAGGTGGTTCATCGCGATCACCTCGGCGATCACGGTGATGTTCTTGCCGGGGTTCAGCGGAACCCGAATCTTCGGGAGCTCGACGCCGAGGATCTCGGTCGTCTGGCCGTCGAGTCCCGTACGGTCCACGACGGCCGACTGGTCCCACTCTTCGAGCTGCACCACCACCTCGATGCGCTTCTGCTGGCGCACGGCGCGGATCCCGAAGATGGACGGGATGTCGACGAGGCCGATGCCCCGGATCTCCATGTAGTGGCGCTGCAGCTCGTGGCCGCGCCCGATCAGCACGTCGTTACCGCGCCGGGTCGTGATGACCAGATCGTCGGCCACGAGCCGGTGGCCGCGCTCCACGAGGTCGAGCACGCACTCGGACTTGCCGATGCCGCTCTGGCCGATGAAGAGCAGTCCGACGCCGAACACGTCCGCCAGCGAGCCATGGAGGGTGGTGGTCGGCGCGAACTCTCCCTCGAGCACCGGCTTGAGGCGCCGGTAGAACTCGTTGGTCTTCAGCGGCGACCGCAGCAGCGGCACGCACGCCTCGCGCGCCACCTCGGCCAGGCCGCCCGGGTAGTCCTGCGCCTTCGTGACGAAGACGCACGGAATCGGGAAGGAGAAGTAGAGCTCGAGGATCCGCCGCCGCTCCTCGTCGGGGAGCGACGCGAGGTAGGTGACCTCGGTCTCGCCGAGAACCTGCACGCGGCCGCCCACGAAGCGGTCGACGTACCCGGCAAGAACGAGCCCGGGGCTGCTCACCTCCGGGCTCGGAATCTCGCGATCCAGGCCGTACGACTCGCCCACGACCTCGAGCTGCAGGGCGTCGCGCAGGCGCTCGTAGAGCCGCCCGACGGTGAGCTTGGCGGTCACCGCACGTGGGCCCGCGCGCATCCGGTCGACGCTTCCGGGCGCGCCGCGCTCACACGCCCTCGACCGCGAGCTGAGAGCGCGCGCGGCCGTTCGGGCTGCGCGTGCCGCGCGCGCGCACGCGCACGGCGCGCTTCTTCGGGATCTGTGCCTGAAGGCGCTCGACCGCCTCGGCGAGCGCCGGCCCGTAGTAGCGGGCGCACCCCTCGGCGACGAGGTTGCGGTGGCGGGGGGCACGCAGGACGATTTCGACGCGGCGCGTCGGGCCGTCCTCCTCGAAGCGGACGACCGCGTCCACCGGCCGCTGCAGGCGCTGGGCGGTCTTGTACACGGCGCGCTCGGCCCGGGTGCGCATCCGCTCCGAAATGGTCGCGTGGTGTGCCTGAAAGATGATCTCCACCAGGTTACCCTCCCCTATGCAACTCCGCCGACCTGCCGCGCGATCCCGACGAGGTGGTGCTCGGTCTCCGCCGCGGCCCGCTCCCAGGTGAACGTCTCAGCGAAGCGGCGCCCGGCCTCGCCTAACGTTCGCACCAGCTCCGGCGACCCCGACAGGCGGTCGAGCGCTCGCGCCATCGCCTGCGTGTCGCCGTGCGGCACCAAGTAGCCCGTCTCCCCGTCGCGAATTGATTCCCTGATCCCCGGCGAGTTGGACGCTACCACCGGGGTGCCGCACGCCGCGGCCTCGAGGTTGGTGATCCCCCACCCTTCCTTGGGGGACGCGAAGGCGAGTGCCCACGCCCGCCGCAGCAGCGCAAGCTTCTCGACCTCACTGATGAACCCAAGAAACCGCACCCTCCCGCCCAGGTCAAGCGACTTGACCAGTGCCTCGAGCTGCGGCCGGTAGTCCCCCGTCCCGGCGACCTCGAGCGTGGCGGAGCGGTCTTCCATCCTGGCGAACGCCCTGATGACGACGTCCACCCCCTTGTACCGCTTGAGGCGGCCCAGGTAGGCGAACAGAGGGCGCTCGGCCCGTTCCGTAGGGGCCGGCGTGAAGTGGCGGGTGTCGATGCCACAATAGATCACCCGCACGTCGCCCGCGGGGATTCCGCGCGCGGCGAGATCCGCCCGGGTGCTCTCGCTGATCGCTTCGAACGGGACGCCGCGATACACCCGCGGTAGCGGACGCTCGGCGAGCCACACCGCGCCGGCCAGCGGCAGCGGCGCTTCCTGGAAGACCGTCCCGCCGAACAGGTGCGGGACGACCGCCACGACGGGCGGCCCGCCCCAGAGCGGAGTGTAGAGCGGGATCTTGTTGATGTCCTCGACCAGGAGGTCGTGCCCGGCCGCCGCAAGGTGCGCCCGGAAGTAGCGCCGGGCAAAGAGCGGAAAGGTGTACCGCGTCGCTACCCGGTGGACGTCAATGCCGTCCAACGTCGCCCGCGGGCAGCACCCCGGCCAGCCCGACGCGAGCAGGGTAACCTGGTGGCCGCGCGCGGCGAGGCGCCCGAAGATCTCGTGGAGGTGGAGCTCGGCCCCGCCCGCCAGCGGGTTCTCGCGGTCCTGCCAGTTGACGACGAGGAGCCGCAGACGCGCCGGACCCGTCAGATGCGCCCCATGCGGCGCGCCAGGGCGTCGAGCACGCCGTTGACGAACTTCGCGCTCGTCGCGCTGCCGTACCGCTCGCTGAGGCGCACGGCCTCTTTGATCACCACGCGAGGCGGCGTTTCGCCGCGCAGGAGCTCGGCGGCGGCGAGCCGCAGCACCGAGCGCTCGATGGCGCCGAGGCGCTCGAGTCGCCAATTCGTGGTCACCTCGGCCAGCTCGGCGTCGAGCGCGGTGTGCGAGCGCTCGACCGTACCGACGAGGAGGGCCGCCAGCCGACGCTCCTCGGGAGTGACGCTGAGATCGTCCCACACCTGCGCCGCCACGCGGTCGAGCCCGCGCTCCCCACGCATGTCCCACGCGTAGAGCGCCTGCAGGGCACGCGCGCGGGCGCGGGTCTCAAGCCTCGTCGCCGCCATCGTCCCCACCCCCGACTTCGCCGCCCGCCTGCTCGTACACGCCAGCCAAACGGCCGAAGAGGTCGGCCATTTCCAGTGCGGCCATCGCCGCGTCCCAGCCCTTGTTCCCGTGCTCGCCGCCGGCCCGCGCCTCGGCCTGCTCGATCGTGTCGCAGGTGAGCAGTCCGAAGCCGACAGGCGTCTCGAACTCCGCTCCCGCGTCGGCCAGCCCGCGCGACGCCTCGCCCGCCACGAAGTCGAAGTGCGGCGTCTCGCCGCGGATCACGGCCCCGACGGCGACGAGTGCGTGGTATCGCTCGGAGGCGAGGAGATACCGCGCCGCGGCAGGCAGCTCCCACGCGCCCGGCACCCAGACGACGTCCACGTCGTCGAGCGACGCGCCGTGCCGCACCAGGGCGTCCACCGCGCCGTCGGCGAGCGGGCGGGTGACGGTCTCGTTGAAGCGGCTGGCGACTACGACAAAGCGGCGGCCGGCACCGGAGGGAGCACCGAAGAACTCTGGCATCGTCGGACTGTACGCTGAGGAGAAGCCGGGCGCGTGATCGCCTGAATTATAACAGGGCGGGTACGAGGTACGGGGTACGCGGTGACGACTCGTACCCCGTACCTCGTACCCGCCACTCATGATGCAAGCAGGTGTCCCAGCTTCTCGCGCTTCGTCCGCAGGTACTCCGCGTTCTCGTCGTTCGACGGGGCCTCGATTCGGACGCCGTCCTCGATTCGGAGCCCGTAGCCCTCGAGGCCGACGAGCTTCTTCGGGTTGTTGGTAATCACGCGGATCGACCGGAGGCCCAGGTCGAGCAGGATCTGCGCACCGATGCCGTAGTTGCGGAGATCGGGCTTGAAGCCGAGCTGCTCGTTGGCCTCCACCGTGTCGGCCCCGCGGTCCTGGAGCTCGTACGCCTTGAGCTTGTTCAGCAATCCGATGCCGCGCCCTTCCTGATCGAGGTAGACGATTACGCCGCGCCCGGCCTCGGCGATCATGCGCATGGCGGTGTGGAGCTGCCACCCGCAATCGCAGCGCAGCGAGTGGAACACGTCGCCGGTGAGGCACTTGGAGTGCATGCGGACGAGCACGCCCTCGCCGTCGCGCACGTCGCCGTAGACGAGGGCCACGTGCTCGTGGGCGTCGACATCGTTCCGGTATCCGACGATGCGGAACTCACCGACCTCGGTCGGGAGCCGCGCCTCGGCGACGCGGTGGACGAGCCGCTCCGTCCGGAGCCGGTAGGCGACGAGCTGCGCGACGGTGATGAAGGTGAGGCCGTGCTGCGCGCAGAAGCGCTCGAGCTGCGGGCGCCGCGCGGTCGTGCCGTCCTCGTTCAAGATCTCGCAGATGACGCCCGCGGGGTACAGGCCGGCGAGCCGGGCCAGGTCGACCGCGGCCTCGGTGTGGCCGACCCGCTGGAGGACGCCGCCGGCACGCGCGCGGAGCGGGTGAATGTGCCCGGGCCGCCGCAGGTCGCTCGGCACCGTGGCGGGGTCGACCGCGACGTGGATGGTCTTCGCGCGGTCGGCGGCGCTGATGCCCGTCGTCACGCCGAAGCGCGGCGCCGCGTCCACGCTGACCGTGAACGCCGTCCGCATCGCCTCGGTGTTCGCCCGCTCCTCGCTCATCAGCGCCAACTGCAACTGGTCCACTCGATCCGGCGTGAGCGCGAGGCAGATCATGCCCTTCGCCTTGAGCATGAAGTTGATCATCTCGGGGGTCACGAGCTGGGCCGCGCAAATGAGGTCCCCCTCGTTCTCGCGGTCCTCGTCGTCGGCGACGACCACGAACTTCCCAGCGCGGAGGTCGGCGATTGCCTGCTCTACTGTTCCGAATGCCATACCAAGGGTCTCATGGGCCGCGGATGAACGCCGTTCCCTGTAAGCTAGCGAGCGATCGGTGCCCTAACTACAGCCTGGCCGCGTTCATCCGCGGCGGCATTGGTTCTCATCCGCGTTCAATTGCGATGCTCCGCGGCTGCTTCGTTTCATCTCAGCGCTCGCCGGCGGCCATATACGGCGCGACCAGCCGCTGCACGAACTTGCCGATCACGTCCGCCTCGACGTGTACGTGGCTGCCGGGCCGCAGGTCGCCGAGCGTCGTGTGGCGGAGCGTGAACTCGATGAGTGACAGCCCGAGAATGCCTGGCGCGGGCAAATGGTTCACGGTCAGACTCACGCCGTCCACGGCGACCGACCCGTGGGGCACGAGGAGAGCGCCGATGGCGTCGGGAACGCGCACGTCCACGAGCCATGCGTCCGCTTGCAGTCGCGTGTCGACGACTTCACCCACTCCGTCCACGTGTCCCTGCACGACGTGCCCCCCCAGCCGGTCGCCGAATCGCATGGCTCGCTCGAGGTTCACCCGGCGGCCGGGGCCCCAGGACCCGATGGTCGTCCGCTCCACGGTGGTGGCCACGGCGGCGACGGCGAACCACCCGTCCCCGAACTCCCGAACCGTCAGGCACGCCCCGTTCACGGCGATGCTCTCGCCGGCCGCGACGTCGCGGTAGCCGCATCGGATGCGAAGCTCGCGCCCCGCCGCGGTGTCGGCCACGCGCTCGATTGTCCCAACGTCGTCGACGAGGCCAGTGAACATCGGTCGGAGGTCAGGGCGGCCGGATCGCGAACACCGTCATCAGGTCGTCGCCGAGCGCGCGGCGTTCGACCACGGGAAGCCGCGGCGCGTCAGCCAGGGGCGAGGCGGGCACGGTGCCGAAGGCGGGGAGCGCCCCCGCACCGAGCACGATCGGCGCTCGAAAGATAATCAGTCGGTCGACCAGCGCCGCGCCGAGCAGCGCGCCGGCCAGCGTGGCACCCCCCTCGACGAGCATCGATCGCGTGCCGGTGCGCCGCAACGACCGCAGCGCGTCGGGGAGCGTCGCCGCCACGAGTACCTCGACGCCGGCCGCCTCGAGCAGCGCGACGCGCGCCGGATCCGGCCGCTCGGCGACCACGGTCACCGGCACCTCCCGGGCCGTGCGGGCGAGCTGACTGTGAGTCCCGAGGCGCGCCAGGCGGTCGAAGACGACGCGCCGCGGCGGCACGCGCGGTGCCCGACCCGCGCGCACCGTGAGCGCGGGATCGTCGGCGATGGCCGTGCCGATGCCGACGCCCACGGCGTCGTGACCGGCGCGGAGCCGGTGCACCTCGCGGCGGGACCGCTCGTTCGTCAGCCACCCGCGCGAGCGCGTCGCGTCCGCGAGCGCACTGTCGAGCGACACGGCCAGCTTGAGCGTGACCCAGGGCCGGTCCGAGACGAACGCGTGAAAGAAGGGCGCGTTGAGCTCCCGCGCCGCCGACGCCTCGACGCCGACGGCCACCTCGACGCCGGCCGCGCGCAGCCGCTCCACGCCGCCGCCGGCCTGCGGGTTCGGGTCGCGCGTCGCGCAGACGACTCGCGCCACGCCGGCGGCGAGCAGCGCGTCGGTGCACGGCGGGGTCTTGCCGTGGTGGTTGCACGGCTCGAGCGTCACGTAAACGGTCGCACCGCGCGCCCGGTCGCCGGCGGCGCGCAGCGCCTCCACCTCGGCGTGCGCGTCGCCGAAGCGGCGGTGAAATCCTTTGCCGACGACGGTGCCGTCGCGCACGACGACGGCGCCGACCATCGGGTTCGGCGCCGTCTGCCCCCATCCCTTCCGAGCAAGCGAGAGCGCCCGGCGCATGTACGCGCTATCGCGCGACCGCGCCGGGCGCTCCGCCTCGCTCATCGCGTCAGAAACCCACGCGGAGCCCGACCGAGCCGTAGAGCAGCGAGTCGTCCGCCTTCCGGTCGCCGAACGTGTTGTACGTCGGCACGTTCCCGCCCGACACCTGGCCCACCTCGCCGACGATCTTCACCATCAGCAGGTTCATGGAGAGGTTGGCGAAGTAGTTCGTGCGGGTGAGCGACTGCTCGAACGACACGGGAGTCGTCTCGTAGCGCTGGTCGACGCCGGGAACGGTCTGCTGGCGCACCACGGCGCGCAGGTCGCCGCTCGACTGGTAGCGGTCCTGCCCCGCGCCGACGGCGACGCCGAACAGGAAGAGGCTCTTGCTCGCCACGACGCGCCAGGCGTCAGTCTTGAGCGACAACTTGTCGAGCTGCAGTGTGTCCTCGCCGGCGCCGTTGCCCTGGTACGAGGCCATGAGCCCCATGGTGGGCATGTCGCGCCGGAGGTAGGTGACCGACACGCCGGGCATGACCAGCGACTCCTGAAGCAGGCCGACGCGCGCGCCGAAGCCGAGCTTGAGCGAGCCGTCGGGCGTAGCGAGCGCGAAGCCGTTGCGGTCGAGCTCCGGCACGTACGCGGCATTGACCAGCAAGTCGACGCCGCCGACGCGGGTCACGCCGAGCGGGAAGCCCTTGTACACGCCGAGCGCGGCGTCCACCGCCGGGAGGCTGAGGACCTGGGCCTTCGTGGGCACCTGGTCGGGGTGCGCGCCGTCGACGGCGACCGACATCTGGTCCACCTGCGGTAGGGCGCCGCTCACGGCGTTGGCGCGCAGGCCGACGGAGAAGTGGCCGAGGCCGCCCAGTGTCCCGCCGCTGCCCTGAATGGCGGCGCCGCCGGCGACGGAGGTGCCGAGCTGCGGCGCGACAAACTGGAACATGTCGACCGCCTTCTGACACGCGTCCTGCACGGCGATGTTCTGCCCGCTGCACTCGGGCCCCTGCGCGCGGGCGGTCGCGGCAAGCGTGGGGAGCACGGCGGCCGCGAGTGCGCCGGCAACGATCAAGCGTCCCTTCATCGAGACTCCGGTCTAATGGATGAGGACCTGACCCGAGCCCGGAACGACTTCCCCAAGGGCCCAGGCGTGGACGCCGGCCACGCGGGCCGCCTCCATGACAGGGCCCGCGGACTCCGCGTCCGTGATGACCACCATGCCGACCCCCATGTTGAACGCGCGAAACATCTCGTCGCGCGCCACGCGTCCGGCCTGCTCGAGCGCCCGGAACACGTTGGGGACCGTCCAACTCGCCGCATCGATCACGGCGTCCAGCGTCGGAGGGAGCGCCCGGTTCACGTTCCCCGGAAGCCCGCCCCCGGTGATGTGCGCCATGGCGTGCACGCGCCCGAGCACCGGCGCGAGCGCCGGCAGGTACGAGCGGTGGACGGCCAGCAGCACGTCGGCTACGGTGCCGGTTTCACCCGGAAAGGCGTCGCCCACCCTGAGCCCCATGCGGTCGGAGACGATGCGCCGCGCCAGCGAATAGCCGTTGGTGTGCAGGCCGGAGCTCGCCAGGCCGACGAGGACGTCCCCGGCGCGCACCCGCTCCGCGCCGAGCACCGCGTCTTCCTCCACATATCCGACGACGAAGCCGGCCAGATCGTAATCCGGCGGGGTGTAGACGCCTGGCATTTCGGCAGTCTCGCCGCCGATGAGCGCACACCCGTTTTCGCGACACCCGGCGGCGACGCCGGCAACCACCTGCTCGACGACCGCAGGCACCAGCTCGCCGAACGCGACGTAATCCAGGAAGAAGAGCGGCGACGCGCCCTGCACCAGCACGTCGTTGACGCAATGATTGACGAGGTCGTGGCCGATCGTGTCGTGGCGGTCGGCCTCGATCGCGACCTTGATCTTGGTACCGACTCCGTCCGCACTCGCCACGAGGAGCGGCCGCCGCGCGCCGGGCGGCATGCGGAACATGCCGCCGAACCCGCCGAACCCGCCCCGCGCGCCGGCGGTGAACGTCGATTCCACGAGCCGCTTGATCCGCGCCTTGGCGTCGTCGGCGGCGTCGATGTCGACGCCGGCCGCGCGGTAGCTGATCGATCCGCCGCCGTCGCCGGCGCTACCGTCGCGCGTGGCGCTCACGCGGGCAACTCCGCGTCGAACGCCACGAGGCGGTGGAAGTCGCGCACGCGCCCCTCGACGTCGCTTCGCGTGATCTCGAGCAGGCGCTCCACCGAGAAGCGCTCGACGGCGAAGCTGCCGAGCGCCGACCCGTACACGACCGCGCGGCGCAGGCTCGCCTCGCTCAAGTCCCCCGTGCGCGCGAGGTAGCCGACGAACCCTCCGGCGAAGGCGTCGCCGGCGCCGGTCGGATCGAAGACGTCCTCCAGCGGGTAGGCCGGGGCGAAGAACACGCTGCGCTCGGTGAACATGAACGCGCCGTGCTCTCCCTTCTTGATCACCACGTGCCGCGGCCCGCGGGCCAGAATCCACCGTGCCGCCTTGACCAGGTTCGAGTGCTCCGTGAGCTGTCGCGCCTCGCCGTCGTTGAGTGTGATCAGGTCCACCTTGCCGAGCAGCTCGAGCAGCTCGTTCCGCCGGCTCTCGATCCAGAAGTTCATCGTGTCGCAGGCCACCAGGCGCGGACGCTCGACCTGCCGCAAGACGTCGAGCTGCAGGCGCGGGTCGATGTTGCCGAGGAAGACGAACGGCGCGCGGCGGAACTGCTCCGGGATCTTGGGACTGAAGTGGGAGAAGACGCCCAGGCGGGTCTCGAGGGTCTCCGCCGAGTTCAGATCGTGCCGGTAACGGCCGCGCCACCGGAACGACTCGCCGTCCGCGCGCTCCAACCCCGCGAGGTCCACGCCGCGCCGCCCGAGCGGCTCCAGCCTCGCCATCGGATAGTCGCTGCCGACGACGCCGACGAGTTGCACGGGGGTGAGGTGGCTCGCCGACGCGGCGAAGAACGTCGCCGACCCGCCGAGCACGTCCTCGGCCTTGCCGAACGGCGTTTCGACGGAGTCGAGGGCGACGGAGCCGACTACGAGGACGGTCATGAAGAGCCGGGGTCGGAGGGTCGCGTAGTGCGGGTCGGGTAGTGCGGGTCGGAGGGTGCGGGTCGGAGGGTGCGGGTCGGAGGGGTCCGCTCGACCCTCCGCCCCGCAGCATCCGACCCTCCGACCCTCTTGCTACATCCGCTCGGGCGCCGAGATGCCCAGGATCGCGAGCGCGTTCCGCAGGACGATCTGAGTCGCCCGCGCCAGCGCCAAGCGGGCTCGCATGATCGGCTCGGGCTCGCCGAGGACGTGGTGGTCGTGGTACCACTTGTGCGCCAGGTCGGCAGCGGAGTACACGAACGTCGCGATGCGGTGCGGCTCCATGGCGTCGGCCGCGCCGGCGACCACCGCCGAGAAGTCGAGCAGCGCCTTCGTGAGCGCGAGCTCCGCCGGCTCGGTGAGGAGCGACAGGTCGGCGCCCTCCGCCGAGTAGGACTCGCGGTCGATGCCGCCGACGCGGAAGATGCCGCACATGCGCGCGTGCGCCATCTGCACGTAGTACACCGGGTTCTCGACCGACTGCGTGCGCGCGAGGTCCACGTCGAAAACGAGCTGCGAGTCCCCTTTGCGCATCAAAAAGAAGTACCGCACGGCGTCGCGTCCCACCTCGTCGACCAGCTCGCGGACGGTGACGTAGCTGCCGGCCCGCTTGGAGATCTTCACCTCCTCGCCGGCGCGCATGACGGTCACCATCTGGTGCAGCACGTACTCGGGGTAGCCCTGGGGAATGCCCATCCCCAGCGCCTGGAGGCCGGCCCGCACGCGGGTCACCGTGCTGTGGTGGTCGGCCCCTTGGACGTTGATCGCCCGGCGGTAGCCGCGCTCCCACTTGGTCACGTGGTAGGCGACGTCCGGCACGAAGTACGTGTACGTCCCGTCGCGCTTCCGCATGACGCGGTCCTTGTCGTCGCCGAACTCGGTGGTGCGAAGCCAGAGGGCGCCGTCCTGCTCGAACGTCCGCCCGGTCGCTGCGAGCTCGCGCACGGTGTCGTCCACCTTTCCGTCGGTGTAGAGCGAGCTCTCCAGGTAGTAGACGTCGAACTTCACGCCGAAGGCCTGGAGGTCGAGGTCCTGCTCCTTGCGAAGCTCCTGCACCGCGAAGCGTCGCACGGCGTCGAAGTCCGCGCCCTCGGGATCCTCGGGGTGCTCGGCCGCGTACCGCTCGGCGATCTCCTTGATGTACTCGCCGTGGTAGCCGCCCTCCGGGATCGCCTCCGCGCGGCCGGCGCGCTCGGCGAGCCGGGCCTGCACGCTGCGGGCGAGGTTCTGGATCTGGACGCCCGCGTCGTTGTAGTAGAACTCGCGCGTCACGTCGGCGCCCTGCCACTCGAGGAGCGTGGCGATGGCGTCGCCGAGCGCGGCCTGCCGTCCGTGCCCGACGTGGAGTGGGCCCGTGGGGTTCGCCGACACGAACTCCACGTCCACGCGCTCACCGGCGTGTGCGTTCCCGCGGCCGTACCGCTCGTTCGCCGCGACCACGTCCGCCAGGCCCTGAGCGACGGCGGCGGTGTCCATGCGAAAGTTGATGAACCCAGGGCCCGCGATCTCGGCGCCCCGCACGCCGTCGCGGGGGAGCTTCATCGCGTCAATGAGCGCCTGGGCGACGTCGCGCGGCTTCTTCCCCATCGGCTTGGCGAGCACCATGGCGGCGTTCGTCGTCCAGTCGCCGAAGCTCGGGTCGCGCGGACGCTCGATGACCGGGGAGAAGCCGTCGGGCGCGCCGATCACGCGCGCCGCCGCCGCGACCGCGTCGCGGAGCGCGTCGGCCGTGCTCATTCCGCCGAGCCGGTGCTCTTCTTGGCCGGCTTGCTCTCCGACTTCGGCTCCGCGGACTTGGGCTCGGCTGTCGTCGCCGGCTTCGCCTCGGGCTTGGCGTCCGGCTTCTCGGGCTTGGATTCGCCAGACGCCCCGCCCTCGCTCTTGGCGCCGTCGGCGCCGCTCGCGGCCGGCTTGCGGTGCGCGTTCTTGCCGTAGTCGGTGAGGTAGAAGCCGCTCCCCTTGAAGACGAGGCCCGCGCCTCCGGACACGCGGCGCTCGGCCGCGGCGCCGCACACGGGGCACGGCATCTCGGCCTGAGCGTCGCTGATCTTGCGGAAGAAGTGCTCGAAGTCGTGCCCGTTCGGGCAGCGATAGTCGTAAGTCGGCATCTACCTGTGACTTGAAAGGCGTGGGGGCAACCCGCGGAAGTTATCGGGCCGCCCTCGGCCGTTCAACCCGACTCTGTGCGCTCCCTCCCCGGCGCGAAGGCGAAGGGCTGCGGCCGCGCCGCGGGATCAGGCGCGCCAGCGGAGGCCGCCCTACACGGTGGGCCGATAGCGTCCCCACACGGCCTCCAGCGCGTCCGAGATCTCGCCGACGCTCGCGCGCGCACGCACCGCGTCGATGATGAGTGGCATGAGCTCGGGCCGCGCGCCGGCCGCCGCCGCGCCGTCGCCGTAGGACCGCGCCGCCTCGCGGAGCCCGGCCAGCGCGCGCTCGACGGCCGCGCCGTCGCGGCGGGCGCGCACCTCGCGCACCCGCGCGGCCTGGGCCCGCTCGAGGGCCGAGAAGTCGGGTGCGGGAATCACCGGCGGCTCCCGGCCGTCGGCGAACTTGTTGACCCCGACGATGACCGTGTCGCCGTGCTCGACCCGCAATTGGAACTCGTAGGCGCTGCGCGCGATCTCCTCCTGGAAGAAGCCGGCGGCGATGGCGGCGGCGGAGCCACCGAGCTCCTCGACCTTCGCCATGAGCTCGAGTGCGCGCCGCTCCAGCTCAGTCGTCAGGTACTCCACGTAGTAGCTTCCGGCGAGTGGGTCCGCCGTGCTGGCGGCGCCGCTCTCGTAGCCGATGATCTGCTGCGTGCGGAGCGCCAGCGTCGCCGCCTCGGCGGTCGGCAGGGCGAGCGCCTCGTCGTAGCCGTTCGTGTGCAGGGATTGCGTGCCGCCGAGCACCGCGGCCAGCGCCTGGATCGCGACGCGCACGACGTTGTTCATCGGCTGCTGGGCCGTGAGCGTCACGCCGCCCGTCTGCGTGTGGAAGCGCAGCCGGGCGCCGGCGTCGGCGGCGCCGAAGCGCTCGCGCATGAGGCGGGCGTAGAGGCGCCGGGCCGCGCGGAACTTCGCCACCTCCTCGAACAAGTCGCTGTGGCAGGCGAAGAAGAAGGACAGGCGGGGCGCGAAGCGGTCGACGTCGAGTCCCGCGGCCAGCGCCCGCGACACGTACTCCACCGTGTTCGCGAACGTGAACGCCAGCTCCTGCACCGCCGTCGCCCCCGCCTCGCGGATGTGGTAGCCGGAGATCGAGATCGGGTTCCAATTCGGCACCTCGGCCGCGCAGAACCGGAAGACCTCGGTGATCAGCGCGAGGCTCGGGCCGGGCGGGTACACGTACGTGCCGCGGGCGATGTACTCCTTGAGGATGTCGTTCTGAATCGTCCCGCTCAGCCGGTCGCGGGCGACCCCGCGCTCCTCCGCCACCACCACGTACATGGCCAGCAGCGTGGCCGCCGTCGCGTTGATGGTCATGGAGGTCGACACGCGGTCGAGCGGAATGCCGTCGAGCAGCGCGTGCATGTCCTCCACCGTGTCGATCGCCACGCCCACGCGCCCGACCTCGCCCAGGGCGCGGGGCGAGTCCGAGTCGATCCCCATCTGCGTCGGGAGGTCGAAGGCCACCGACAGCCCCGTCTGGCCGGCGTCGAGCAGGAGGCGGAACCGTGTGTTGGTCTCTTGCGCCGTGCCGAAGCCCGCGTACTGCCGCATGGTCCACAGGCGGCCGCGGTACATCGTCGGCTGCACGCCGCGGGCGAAGGGATACTGTCCCGGGTCGCCGAGGTCCGCTGCGTAGTCGACGTCGGCGTCCGCCGGGCGGTAGACGGGCGCGACGGGCACGCCGGCGGGGGAGACGCGGTCGGTCGTCCGGGCGGCCTTGGCGCTCTCGCTCGGGCTCAATTTCGCCGACATGCTCGAAAAGCGATCGGCGATCAGACCGGCCGGGGCAGGTCCGATCGCCGATCGCCGATCGCGGATCGCCCGTCGCTGGTCTTCATGCCCCGACGCCCGCCAATTCCCGTTTCAGCATCGCTTCGGCCTTCTCCACTGCGCTCTTGTTGCCGATGAAGAGCGGCGTGCGCTCGTGGAGCTCGGTAGGCTCGATGTCGAGGATGCGCTTGGAGCCGTTGGACGCGGCGCCGCCCGCCTGCTCGCACACGAACGCGAGCGGGTTGGCCTCGTAGAGGAGGCGCAGCTTCCCCTTCGGCGTCTTCTTGTTCGCGGGATAGGCGAACACGCCGCCGCCGAGCAGGTTGCGGTGGAAGTCGGCGACGAGCGAGCCCACGTAACGCACGTTCATCGGCGACTGGTCGCCGTCAAGGCCGCGGTAGCGGCGCATGAGCGCCTTCACGTTCTCGTCCCACACCTGCTCGTAGGCGTCGTTCACGGACAGGTAGCGGGCGGGATCCTTGATCTTGATGTTCGGGTGCGAGAGCAGAAACTCGCCGATGGACGGGTCGAGCGTGAAGCCGTGCGCCCCCTGGCCGGTGGTGTACACGAGCATGGTGCTCGAGCCGTACAGGATGTAGCCGGCGGCGACCTGGCGGCGGCCGGGTTGGAGCATGTCCTCCATCTCGCCCCGGGTCCCGCGCGTGATCTTCCGCATGACGGAGAAGATGGTCCCCACGGGAACGTTCACGTCGATGTTCGACGAGCCGTCGAGGGGGTCGAAGAGCAGGACGTACTTGCCGCAGCGGAAGCCGTCGGGGATGGGGATGATGTCCGGCTCCTCCTCGGAGGCCATGGCACAGAGGCGGCCGCCGTGGTCCATCGCCTTGATGATGATGTCGTTGGCGATCACGTCGAGCTTCTGCTGCAGCTCGCCTTGGACGTTCTGGTCGTCCGTGGCCCCGAGGATGTCTGCCAGGCCCGCGCTGCGGACCTTGTTGGCGATCATCTTCGCGGCGAGCGCAACGTCATAGAGGATGCCGGAGAGCTCGCCCGTGGCCTCGGGATACAGCCTCTCCTGCTCGATGATGTAGCGCTCGATCGTGACGACCGAAGTGGCGGTGTGTATGACCACGGGTCAAACGTCCTCGGAAGGAGGGCTGAAAGGGGCGGCCCGCACTCGTCCGGCCGCGAACTGCTGAGCGTCCGCCTCGAACCGGTTCCGGTGGTAGCCGCGGCGGACGCTCTCCCAGAGGTAGAGGATGGGGAAGGTCACGCTCGCTCGAAATTGGTGCACGTGCCGGAGTTCGTGCAAGAGTAGCTCCGGGTCGAACGACGTCCGCGGTGCCAGGAACACCGTGCGCCACAACGTGATCGCGGCCACGGTCCTTTGACGAAGGCCCCAGCCACCAACCCGTGGCGGGAGTCCGCCGCGGCGGTAGCGCGCCTCGCGGAGCTCGGGGTACCGCTCGGTGAGCCACTCCGGCAGCTCGACCGGGACCCCGATCAAGGGGGCGAGAGATCGCGCGACGGCGCGGGCGACGAGTCGGGAGCTACGGGCCACTCGATGCCATTGGTCTCCAGAGTGATGCGCCGGCCGTCGGTCCGGACCACCGCGCTGCCCACAAGGTCGGTGCGAACGACTTCGGCGCCGGCCGCCGCGAGCGCCCCGAGCACCTCGGCGTCGGGGTGCCCGTACGAGTTGCCCAGCCCCACCGACACGAGCGCCACCCGCGGGCGCACCGCGGCCAGGAAGGGGCCGGTGCTGCTCGTGCGACTGCCGTGATGACCGACCTTGAGTACGTCGGCCCGAAGGCCGGCGTCGGCATGTTGCAGCAGCCACGCTTCTTCCCCGCGCTCCGCGTCACCGACCAGCAGGAACCGCACCGCGCCGTAGCGCACGAGCGCCACGGTGCTCGCCTCGTTGGGGTCGCGGAGCGCGGCCGTCCACGCCGAGTCGGGCGCGAGAAAGGTGACCTTGACGCCGTCGATGGCGAACGTGTCACCGGGGTGCACGCGATGCCACTCGATCAGCGCCGCGTCGGCCGCCGTGAGCGACGCGCGGTAGGCCGAGCCGCCGCCGGCGAAGGCCGCATCCCAGTAGGCGCGCGGCCGCAGCGCCTCGATGACGCTCACGGCCCCGCCGACGTGGTCCAGGTGCGGGTGCGACAGGACGAAGGCCGCGAGCGGCCCGCCGCGGCGCCGCAGGTACGGGATGACGGCGGAACGGCCGGCGTCGCCACCCCGCCACCCGGGGCCGGCGTCGAACAGCACCCACTTCCCGCGCGGGGTGCGCAACGCCACCGCGTCGCCCTGCCCTACGTCGATCATGTGGAGCTCGGCACGCCCGGACCCGGTCGGCAAGGCGGGCAGCCACGCCAGCACCGCGAGCGCGGCGGCCGCGGCGAGCGTCGGCCGAGCCGGCCGCCGGCTCGTGCAGGCGAGCACGAATGCGGCGGCGGCCGCGCCGCACGCGCACGCCGCCGAGAACGTCGGCGCCACCGTGACCGACGCGTGCGGGATCATCGCCGCTGCCCGTGCGAGCTGGTCGAGCAGCCAGAGCAGCGGGTGCGTCGCGTCGGCGACGAAGCGGGCGAACGTGGGAACGGGTGCGCACAGCAGTGCCAGAAACAACGCCGGCTGCAGGAGCGTCACGACGGGACCGGCGGCAAGATTCGCGACCGGCGCCACCACGCTCACTCGGCCGAACGTCCAGGCCACCAGCGGCAGCGTGACGAGTGACGCCACGACCGACGCGAGCAGCTCGCGCCCGACGGTGCGCCGCCAGCCCTGGAGCCACCCGTCGAGCGTGCGGCGCGCGAGCCGCCCGCTGGCGGCGAGGCCGACGATGCCAGCGACGCTGAGCTGGTACCCGAGGTCGAGGACCGTCGCCGGCGCGAGGAGCAGGGGAACGAGCGCGCCGAGCGCGATAGTCGCCCAGGGCGAGGTCGGGCGCTGGAGGAGGCGCGATAGGGCCGCGGCGGCGAGCATCGTCCCCGACCGGACGGCAGGTGGCGGGGCGCCGATCATGGCGACGTACAGGCCCGTTGCCGCGACGGTGGCGACCGTCGCGGCCGTGCGCGGAAGCCGCGCGGCCTGGAAGACGAGCTGCATGGCCGCGGCGATGATCGCTACGTGCAGGCCGGAGATCGAGAGCAGGTGGACCAATCCGGCGTCGGCGAAGCGATCGCGCAGGTCGGCCGGCAGCGTGCGCGCATCGGCGATCAGCAGCGCGCGCGCGAGTGCCGCGTCGCCCCGAAAAGTGGCGTCGATCGAGCGGCGGGCGCGACTCCGCAGGCGGACGAGCCCTGCGTCGCCGCGCGCGGGGCCAAGGTCTGCGTAGCGAATGAACACGACGCGACCCGCGGGCACGAGCAGCCCCCGCGCGGTCACCACGTCGCCACCCTGCGCCGCGCCCCGCAGGACGCTCGCCCGCCCAGCGGTCCGACAGCCGTCGCCGTCGACCGTGACCGGCACGACGACCCCGGGGACGGCGAGATCCTCGAGCGTCAGCGTCCACGACGCCGCCCGCGCCAACCCCGCGACGCACGCCGCCGCCTGCCGCGCCGAGCCCCACGCCACGCCGATCCCGGCCACCGCGAGCAACCCGGCGCCGGCGATGCGCGCGTCGCGCCGCCATGCCCCCCACCCGAGCACCACCGCCCCGCACACACCGCCCGGGAGCACGGCACCGCCGAATCCCGCGAGGAGTCCGGCGACGTACGCGAGGCCGGCCGCGGCGACGAGAGGCATGGTCCGACCGTAACCGCCGCGCCCCCGATGGCCCCACCGGAATCACGCGCTACGTTTCACCGCCGCGCGACAGCCGAACCACACCGCGGAGGGCCAGCGGAGGCCGTCCGCGTCCATCCGCGTGCGCAGTCGCAGTAGCTGCGCGATTATCTGTGGCCCCGCGGCTCAGACCGCCATCGGCAGCGGGCGGCGCTCCTCCACCAGGGCGCCCGTGAAGGTCGAGCCGGTGGTGCCGGTGAGCTCGACCGTGAGGTAGCGGCCGATCAGCCGCTCGTCACCTGGCACCAGCACGGTCTTGAAGTCGCGCGTGCGGGCCTGCAGGAGCCCGCCACGGCGCGCTTCCTTCTCGACCAGGACTTCGTGGCGGGTGCCCAGAAGCGTCAGGTTGCGCTCGCGCGCGGCGCCGCGCACGGTCTCGATGAGCCGCTCCAGCCGCCGGCTCGCCACCTCGTCGGGCACCGTCTCGCTCGCCGGCAGTCGCGTGGCCGGCGTGCCCTCGCGCGGCGAGAACTTGAAGGTGAAGGCGTCGTGGAACCCCACCTCGCGCACGGCGCTCAGCGTCTCCTCGAAGTCGGCCTCGGTCTCGCCGGGAAAGCCGACGATGACGTCGGTCGTGACGGCCAGCCCGGGGATGGCGTCACGGAGCCGGCGCACGCATTCCAGGTACCCCTCGCGCGTGTAGCGGCGCAGCATGCGCTTCAGCGTCCGCGTCGACCCGGACTGCATGGGAAGGTGGACGTGCTCGCACACCGCCGGGACCTCGGCCATCGCCGCCACCACCCGCTCGGAGAAGTCGTTCGGATGCGGACTGGTGAAGCGCACGCGACGGACGCCCGGCACCGCGCCCACCGCACGCAGCAGGTCGGCGAAGTCGTGGGTGCCGTCGTGGTAGGAGTTCACGGTCTGGCCGAGGAGCACGACCTCGCTCATCCCGTCGGCGACCGTTCGCTCCGTCTCGCGCACCACGTCCTCGAGCCGGCGGCTCCGCTCGGGGCCCCGCGTGTAGGGCACGATGCAGTACGTGCACCGGTAGTCGCACCCGCGCTGCACCGGGATCCACGCCTTCACTCGGTCGAAGCGGCGCGGGGTGAAGTCCTCGTAGTGCTCCTCGAGATCGAAGTCGGTCGCCACCGCCTTCCGCCCCTCGCGCGCTCCCTCGACGAGCGCGGGAAGCGCGCGGTAGCCGTCCGGCCCGATCACGAGGCTCACGTGCGACGCCTTCTCGAGCAACTGGGGGCCGAGCCGCTGAGCCATGCACCCGGTGACGCCGACGACCGTGTCCGGCTTCATGTGCCGGCGCAGCTCCCCCAGGCGGCCGATGACGCGCTGCTCGGCGTGATCGCGGATGGCGCAGGTGTTGACGAGGATCACGTCCGCGCCGTCCGGGCGGTCGACCGCCCGGTAGCCGCTGTCGGTGAGCTTGCCGAGCATCAGCTCGGAGTCGCTCACGTTCATCTGGCAGCCGTAAGTCTCGATGTAGACGGTGGGGCGGGTCACGACGGGGACGAGTGGCGAGGGAGGAGAGCCGAGGGACCGATGGCGACCAGACGACCGAATTCGCCGCGAGCCAGCCCGGCCCGGAAGCGGGTACCGCGCGGCAGCGGCGGGTCGGCGAGGTCCACGGAAATATAATCCTCCGTCAGACCCTCGCGCCGGGCGCCGTCGCCGACGATCACGACGTCCGCCTGGCCGCCGGCCCGCGAGGCCTCGTAGGCGGCCGCCTTGGCGCGCCCCAAGGCCCGCAGCTCGGCCGCCCGCCGGGCGACGGTCTCGCCGTGTACGCGGCCGGGCAGGCGTTCGGCCGCGGTCCCCGGGCGCACCGAGTAGGGGAAAACGTGCAGCGAGGTGAATGGAAGCCGCTCGACGAGGGCGAGGGTTGCTTCGTGGTCGTCCTCGGTCTCGCCGGGAAAGCCGGCGATCACGTCGGCGCCGAGGCCGAACGCCGCCCGGCCGTCAATCACACGCTCGACGGCGTCGGCGTAGCGCACAGCGGTGTACCAGTGGCGGCCCATGCGGCGCAGCACCCGGTCGGAGCCGGATTGCAGCGGCGCGTGCAGGTGGGGCGCGAGGCGCCGGGGGTCCGCGCGTAGTAGCGCGCGGAGTCGTTCGTCCACCTCCGTCGCCTCGAGCGACGACAGGCGGAACCGCACGTCGGGCACCTCGCCCACGAGCCGTTCGACGAGCGCGCCAAGCGACGTGCCCACGTCGCAACCGTACGCCCCGATATGCACCCCGGTCAGCACGATCTCCGGGTGGCGGCGGGCGAGGTGTGTCGCCTCGTCCACGAGCGCGTCGGGGGAGCGCGACCGGTTCGCGCCGCGGGCGAGCGTCGTCGCGCAGAACGTGCAATGCTCGTCGCAGCCGTCCTGGATGCGGAGCAGCGCCCGCGCCCCGGTCTGGTGGTGCGGCACCGCTCGCGCGGCGTCGGGGCCGAGGCCGAGCGCCCGGGCGACGGCGGTCAGGTCGGCGCCGCCGACGACGTCCGCAACGGTGGGCAGCGCCGCGAGCGCGGCCGCCGAGGCGGGCAGCGCAGCGGCGCAACCCGTGACGATGGTCGCGAGCCGCGGGTTCGCGCGGGCGGCGCGCCGGACGCTCTGGCGCAGATCGGCCTCGGCGTCCGTGGTCACCGCACAGCTGTTGAAGATGCCGACGTCGGCGTCGTCGGGCGCGGATACGACCACGCCGCCGGCACGCTCGACCATCGCGCGGATCGCTTCGCTGTCGTACTGGTTCGCCCGGCAGCCGAACGTCCGCAGGTAGACCCTCATCGCGCCGCTACGCCTGGAGCGTGACCGCGGCGCGCGCGGGGTGCCGCGGCAGGAGGAGGTAAAAGGCGCTGCCCCGCCCCTCGGCGCTCTGCACCCAGATGCGGCCCCCGTGCGCTTCCGCCACGAGCCGGCAGAACGTGAGCCCCAGTCCCGAGCTGCGCACGCGGGGGACGTTCGGGTTCTTCCCGCGCTGGAACTTGTGGAAGATGACCTCCTGGTATTCCGGCGGAATGCCGGGGCCGTTGTCCGCGACGGTGAACAGCACGCCGTCCGCGTCGGCGCGGGCGCCGAGGCGGAGCTCCACCGCGTGTCCGGAATGCGTGAGCGCGTTCTGGATGAGATTCGACAGCACGCGCTTGAGCAGGAGCGGGTCGGCCTCGAACGCCGGGGCGTCGTCGCCCACGTCCACCGTCACCCGGGCATGCTCCTGCTGAAAGCGCAGTCCCCACTCCTGCATCGTCTCGGCGAGGAAGTCGCGCGGCGAGATGCGGGTCACGTCGAGCGGGAGCGACGCCTCCTCCAGACGCGCCACCTCGAGCAGGTCGTTGATGAGTGCGAGGAGCTCCTCCGCCTTCCCCTCACAGTCGCGGATCGCCTGCCGCTGGACGTCCGTCACCGCGCCGAAGTCGCCCTCGCCGAGCATCTCGAGCGTCCCGAGCACCGCGGTCAGGGGCGTCTTGAGGTCGTGGACGATCATCTTCATCAGGTCGTCGCGCACTTTCTCCAGCTCGCGCAGCTTGCGGTAGCTCTGCTCCAGCTCGTCGGTCGCGGCCTTGAGCCGGAGCAGGCTGCGCACGCGCGCGCCGAGCACGAGGCGGTTGTGCGGCTTGGTGAGAAAGTCGTCGCCGCCGGCCTCGATCGCCTTGACGCGGTCGGTCGTGTCGTTGAGCGCCGTGACGAAGATGACCGGCGTGCGCGCCGTGCGCGGGTCGCGCTTGATGCGGCGGCACACCTCGAAGCCGGTCGACCGGTCGTCGACCCCGAGCTCGCCGGCCGGCATCGACACGTCGAGGATGCACAGGTCCGGCCGGTGCTCGAACGCGGCGGCGAGCGCGGAGGGCCCGTCCTGCGCCGCCGTGGTGCGGTAGCCGAGTGTGTGGAGCTGGTCGAACAGCAGCTCGACGTTCGCCGACACGTCGTCGGCGACGAGGATGAGCGGTTGGGAGGCGGGCGCGGCGATGGACGTGGACTTCATGGGGGGCTGGTCGCTGGGGCGGGTTACGGGCGAACGCGGAGGCCGACGCTGAGCGTCCACGCCCGCTCCTTGACGTCCGGGCGGCCGCTGGCCGAGCGGGCCGCGCGCTGCACGGCGAGGTCCACCATCGCGCGGTTGGATGCGAGCGGGATCCCGACGCCGCCCGCGAAGGCCAGCTCCCGCACGTCGTCGGCCGCCGAGAGCGACCGACTCGTGTCGGCGCGCACGCCGAACGGGAGGTCGCGCAGTCGAGCGCCGAGCCGCAGCATGACGCTGCTCGCGCCGACGCGCGGCCCCGCCACTTCGGCGCCGACGCCGTACTCGAACGTATCGGAGACGGGGAGCCCCTCGCGGGGGCTCAGCCCCGCGAGCGAGGACCACCCCTCCCAGTTGACCCTGGCCGCGAGGGTCGCGCCCTTGACGCCGTCGTAGCGGAGGCCGGCGCCGTAGCGGTGCGGCACGCGCGCCTCCGCGATCAGCGTGTCGCCGACGTCCGCGCGGAGGGTGCCGCCGCGCCGCGCCGACGCCGCGAGGGCGAGCGCCCGCGCCGGGCGCCACTCCAGGCCCGCCGACAGCGCGTTCCCGCTGTAGCCGACCCGGCGCGACTCGCCGGCCGGCTGGAACAGCGTCGAGGTGTCGCCGCTCGCGGTGGGAGTGAACTCCTCGGTCAGGTCGAGCCGATTCTCCCCCGTGAGCGCGTGCACGCCGACGCCGACGCGAAAGCGCTCGCCGGGCGCGAAGGCCCCGACCAAGCGGACGTCGGTGATCGCGCCCTCGCTCCTCACTCGCTCGGCGACATCCACCTCCGTGCCGAACACCGTGTCCACCCCCGTCGACTGCGTCGCCCACGTCCGGTCGAGCAGCGTGGAGGCTGACACGCCGAGTGCAAAGCGCGCGCCGAGCGGGAGCGCGGCCGCGGCAACCGGGAAGCGGGCCGTGGTGGTGCGCGCGCTCTGGGACCCGACGTTCACGCGGCGGAACTCGGGGTCGTACTGGAAGTAGAGTCCCGCCGGCCCCCAGGCACCGACGGCCTGCGGGTTGACCATCGACTGCGGATCGGACTCGGCGAGCGCGCCGCCCATCGCCAACGCGCGCGTACTGAGCTGCCCCGGCGGGTAGCCGAATCCCTGGGCGCTGAGGTTGCCCTGGGCGCGAGCGGTGGACGCGCACAGCGCGAGGGCGGCGACGATCGAGGCGGAGCGCATCACGGCAGGCCGAAGGAGACGCGGGGGACGTAGCTGATGCGGAGCTGCGGGCGCACCTCCGGCGGAGCGTCCGACGAGAAGAACAGCGCCTCGTGCGGGGTCGAGCCCTCGAGCGAGGAGCGGAGCGCGATGGCGCGCGGCGCGAGCGTGTCCGGCCGGAAGCGCCACGCCTGGAGCACCTTGACCATCTCGACCGAGTGCGTGCCGCTGTCGCCCGGCGCCAGTGTGATCGAATCGAGCGCGAGCGCGTCCGCCAGGCCCGAGCCCGGCGCGAGCGTACCCGGCACCGGCCCGAGAAACTCGAGCGCCCGGGCGACGTCGGTGACCGCCACCCCGGCCACGATCACGTGCGGGTAGACGGCGAAGGTGTCGCGCACGTCCGGCCCGCCGGCGGGCCGCTGGGTGAGCAGGAGCGTGGCGCGAACCACCGTGGCCGAGTCGAGGATGGCGCTCGGAATGTCGAAGCGGAGATAGGAGCGGCGCGCCGGCAAGCCACCGGCGCCGAGCGCGTCGGTGGCCACCGGGGTACCGTTCGCCATCACGATGGTGTAGTCGACAAAGTCTCGGGCCACTGTCGGCTGGTCGGCGGGCGTGTCCGACTGGGGTGGCCCGGTGAACGGGTGGATGGCCGTGTCGGCCGAGGGATCGAAGCTCATTCGCGGGAAGAGGGTCGTCCCCGCGTTCTCGGTCGAGACGATGCGCAACTGCACCGATGCCAACGCGCTCACGCGCAGCCCGAGCCGGAGCCGGCCCCTATTCACGGCCTTGTCGAGCACCGCGGAGTCGGCGAGCGGCAGGAACAGCGAGTCCTTCACGTCAGCGGAGTCGATCGTGAGACTGCCGACGAGCCGGTCCGGCCGGAACAGCGCCGTTACCGCCGACAGGATCGTGTCCGCCGCCGTCGTGTCGACGTCGTACGCCTCGAGGGTGATGGCGCCGGTCGGGAGCCTGGACCGCGTCAGGTCGAGCTGCAGCCGAAGACGGGAGTCGAGGACCTCGGTGATCGGGAGAGTGTCGCCCTTCGCGTCGAGGTATGTGCTCGGCAGCGAATCGAAGCGGATCACGGCCCGGGTGTCGAGCGTGTCGCCCCGCGACGCGACCAGCAGGTAGGGCTCCGTCCCGAGCGCAGGGTAGCCGGCCACGGTGCTGTCGAGCGACACCGCGGCCACGAGCGTAGTGTCCACGATTCGCACGTTCTGGTCGGGGCAGAGCGCCGGGCACGCGGCCCCGCTCTCGAGGTCTTCGCTGCACCCCGCGCCGAGCGCGGCCGCGGCGAGCACTGCGAGCACGGCGAGCGGCCTACGCGAAGCGCGCACGCGATCCTTTCGTCGAAGCACAGGCACGGATGCAGACACTCATGTGTGGAGCGGCGGGGTCGCCGGCAGTCATTCGTGTTTCTGAGAGAGCGACAGGGGCGTGAACGGGTGCGGGAGCAAGTCGGCGAGCGTCCAGCGGCCGCTCCGACCCGCCCGCGTGTAGCTCACGATCGGCAGTGCCGGCGCGAACTCGACGAGCACCTGCCGACACTGACCGCACGGGGGCGTCGGCTCGTCACCGTCGGTGGCGAGGACGAGCAGGTCGAAGTCCCGGATGCCCCGTGCGACGGCGCCGAGCACGGCCCCGCGCTCGGCGCAGATGCCGGCGGGGTACGCCGCGTTCTCGACGTTGCACCCCGGGTGCACGGAACCGTCGGCGCCGCGGAGCGCGCAGCCCACCCGGAACCCCGAGTACGGCGCATAGGCGTTGTCCATCGCCTCGAACGCCGCGGCTCGCAGCGCCGCGAGCTCTACCTCCGCGGGCTGCACCGCGGCCCGGTTCCCGCTCACGCGCCGAGGAGCTCGGGCAGGAAGCTCGTGCCCCGCCCGCGGAACGCGCTGCCCAGCCACTCCGCCACCGTCGCGCCGAGGTCCGAGAACGTCGGCCGACGCCCGAGGTCGCGCGGGCGCACGGGCGCGCCGGCCGCGAGGAGCGGCACGCACTCGCGCGCGTGATCGGTCGAGGGCGTGGTCGGATCGTTGCCGTGGTCGGCGGTGATGAACAGCAGGTCGTCCTCGCGGAGCAGAGACAGTAGTTCGGGGAGGGCGGCGTCGAACGCGCGCAGCGCCGCCTCGAAGCCGGCGACGTCGTTCCGGTGGCCGTAGAGCTGGTCGAAATCTACTAGGTTGGCGAAGAGGAGCCCACCGCCAGCGCCGGCCAGCCATTCGCGGATCGCGGCGAGCCCCTCGGCGTTGTTGGCCGTGTGTCGGCCCGCGATCGCGCGGCCGGCAAACAGATCGTCCACCTTCCCAACGCTCTGGCGAGGCACGCCGGCCGCGGCGAGGGCGTCGAGCAACGTCTCGCCGGGCGGGGCGATGGAGAAATCGCGCCGGTTCGGCGTGCGCGTGTACGCGCCCGGCGGTCCCGCGAACGGTCGGGCGATCACCCGCGAGACGTCGTGCGGCGGGACGAGGAGCTGGCGCGCCGCCTCGCACGCCGCGTACAGCTCGGCGAGCGGCACGGTCTCCTCGTGCGCCGCCACTTGGAAGACCGAGTCCGCCGAGGTGTAGAGGATCCAGGCACCGGTCCGCTGATGCTCCTCCCCGAACTGCTCGATCACCGCGGTGCCGCTTCCGACGACGTTGCCGATGACTGGCCGCCCGGTGCGGCGGCTGAAGGCGTCCAGCACGGCCGGCGGAAAGCCGCGCGGGTAGGTCGGGAACGGGCGCGCCAGGTGCACGCCGGCGATCTCCCAGTGGCCGGTGGTGCTGTCCTTCCCCGCCGACCTGGGCACCATCACCCCCCACGCGCCCCGCGCGTTAGGCAGCGGCGAGACCCCGTCCATGGCGACGGCGTTCCCGAGGCCCAACCCCTCCAGGTGCGGGAGCGCCAGGCCGCCCACCGCGCGCGCCAGGTTGGCCAGCGTGTGGCTCCCCACGTCGCCGTACGCGGCGGCGTCGGGCGCGGCGCCGGCGCCCACGCCGTCGAGCACGAGGATCGCGGCGCGGCGGCCCCCGCGTCCGCGCGATGCGGTCACCCGCGCTCCATCATCCGCGCGCCGCCGCCGCGGTGCGAGCCGCGCCGCACTGCGTCGCCCGCGGCGTCGCCCGCGGGGTCGCTCGTGGCGCGCTCGCTCTCAACGTAGACGCGCGGCATCCGAAGGCGAAGGCCGGTGAGCAACTCGTAGGGCGAGACGTCGGCCGCCCGGGCGACGCTCTCGACGTCGAGCAGGCGGCCGCCGTCGCGCCCGACGAGCGTGGCGACGTCGCCCACGTCGCACGCGAGGCCGGTCACGTCGAGCATGGTCATGTCCATCGTCACGAGCCCGGCGACGGGCGCCGCCTCCCCTCGCACGAGGGCGGTGCCGCGGTTGCCGAGCGACCGACGGTACCCGTCCGCGTACCCGGCGGCGACGGTCGCGATGCGTCGGTCGCCCACGGCGCGCCACGTTCCGTCGTAGCTCACCGTCTCGCCGTCAGACACGGTGCGCAGGTCGACTACGCGGGCCCGCACGTGCACCACCGGCTCCGGGGCGAGTGCCGCGCCGGGCCCGCTGCCGACGCCGTACAGGAAGACGCCGGGCCGCACGACGGTCCACGGCGACGGCGCGCGGCGCTCGATGGCGGGACTGTTCTCGGCGTGGAGCACGGGGGGCAAGGCCGGGAGGTCGGCGAGCGCCCGCTCGAACCGGCGCTCCTGCTCCTCGCGCGTGCCGTCGTTGCGCTCCGCCGAGTGGAAGTGCGTGAAAGCGCCCTGGGGCGGGTGCGCGACGAGCGCGGCGCGCAGCCCGCCCACGTGGCGCCACCGGACGCCGGCCCTGCTCATCCCCGTGTCGATCCCGAGGTGCCAGCTCCCGCCGCCCTCCGCCGCCCAGCGCCGAATGGCCTCGGCGCGGCCCAGGGCGGGCGTGAGCCGCGCATCGCGCGCGGCCGCGAAGTCCTCGACCAGCAGGGGCGTGAACACGACGATCGGCCGCTCGACACCGGCGGCGCGCAGCTCGGCACCCTCCTCCACCGTGGCCACGCCGTACCCCCACGGGTCGAGCGCCTCGAGGGCGCCGGCCGCCGCGACCGCGCCCAGACCGTACGCGTCGGCCTTGATCATCGGGAGCAGCGGCCGCCGGGCGCGCGCGGCCAGGGCAGCCCCATTGCGCCGCAGCGCGCCGAGGTCGACCTCGACCCAGGCGCGCGCGGTGTGTGCCGGATGCGGTGCGGCGGATTGACGCGTCGTTCGCAAGACGGGAAAAGTACCGGCCCGTGTGGGAGCGATGCAAGGCGCGCCGCGGGGTTGCGTTACGCTCGCTGAACAGCGGCGCTCGGCGCTCGGCGCTCGGCGACTGCGGTGTGAGCTAGCGGCGCCCCGTTGTCGTGGGGTTCCTGAGCCGATCACGTGCCGTCCAGCCACTCCCGTACCTGAGCGACGCGGTCCGCGGGACTCCCCGTCGCCAGCATCCACGGGTCTCGTCGCTGCGCGAGCTGCTCCAGGTACCAGGCCTGCTGCCAGGTGCGGAAGGCCCCGTCGCGACGGGTGCCATCCTGCACGAAGTCGAAGTCGTCGGCGCACAGCACGCACAGGTCGTACTCGCGACTCGCGAGCCGCTCGACGACGGGATCGGCGCCCCGGAACATGCAATGGCTGTAACACAGCGTCGTCAAAGGAGACGTATCGCAGAACAGCAGCCGGTTCGCGCGTCGGGCCGCCACCTCCTCGAGCGCGACCTGCCGCTCGGCGATGCGTCGCAGGTCATCGAAGGCCAAGGCCCCGCACCTCCTCACCCACAGCTCGCGGCCGTACTCGGGGACGTGTTCGGTCTCGTACGATCGTGCCAATGCCTGCGCGAGCGTGCTCTTCCCCGAGGACTCCCCGCCAAGCAGACACACGCGACGTACGAACCAGCCGTAAACCTCGGGCGACAGCCACCGCCGATGCGCGTGGACGTCCCGGCGGATCGCCGTGCCCGACACGGGTGCTTCGCCCAGCGTACGGTCGACCAGCACGTGCCGGACGCCGGCGTCGGGCGTCGCGTGCCGCCGAAGGTACTCCGTCAGCGCGTGCGCGAACGCGCGGCCGTAGTCCTCGCCGGTGAAGACCGCGTCGACGTCGAGCCGGAGGATCGACGCGCACAGAAATCCCACAAAGCGGCGGTGGGTCGTGGCGTCGGCGTCGTTCGCGGGCACCTCGGTGAACTCCGGGTTCGGCGGGAGCAGGGGGCCGAGACGCTCGTCCGAGAGCACGAGCCGGCGGGCCCGGGGAAACAGCGCCTCCAGCCATCGCTCCCGTTGCTCCGGACCACAGCCGGGAAACTCGGGCTTCGAGTAACTGATGACGACCACCTCGTCAGACGCCTCGAGCGCGCGGCGAATGACGAGCTCGTGCCCGCGGTGCAGCGGCGCGAACTTCCCGACCACGAGGCCGCGGCGGAACCGCTCGCTCACGCTGCCCGCAGGAGCCGGCGCCAGTACACGAGCGCGACGATCGTGTTCACCCCGAACGCCAGGTATAGCGCCGCCGTGACGTACAACCCGCGCGCGGCGTAGAGCGGCACGGCGACCGTGTTGACGAGCAGCCAGCACCACCACGACTCGTAGCGCCGGCGCACGAGGAGCAGCTGTCCGAGAATGCTGAAGGCGAGCACGAGGGAGTCGAAGAATGGCGCGTACGCGTCGGTGAAGCGCCGCAGGACCCACCCGCACGCGGCCGCCGCGGCGAGGCCGGCCGCCAGCATCCAGGCGCTGGCGCGCGCCGTCCCGCGGCCTACCGGCAGCTCGCGGCCGCCGCCGCCCCGCAGCCAGGCCCACCAGCCGGCCGCGCCGGCCAGGAAGAAGAAGAGTTGCAGCGCCACGTCCGCGTAGAGCTTGGCCGCGTAAAACACGACGCCGAACAGCACGCTGGCGACGATGCCGGTCCACCACGTGTGGACGCTGTTGCGACCGGCCAGGAGCACCGACGCGGCGTTCAACACGTTCGCCGCGATCTCCCACTCACCGCTCACGGGCACGCGTCGGCGAGCCGAGACGTGTACTGCACCACCTTGCCGTCGAAGGCCTCCACGTCCTCGACGCTGACGCGCTGGCCCGCGCCGAACAGGTCGACGAGCGCCTCGCGGATGCGCTCGCGTTCGTGGCTCACGCCGCAGAGCCGGACGTGGAGCGCTCCGTCGGCCTGTTGACAGACCGTAAACTGCGGGATGGCGAACCGCTGCAGCGCGTGCGTGACCTCGATGTTGTTGATCCACTCTCCGGCCACGGTCCGGAAGCGCACCGGGGGGCGGCCCTCGAGGCCGACGAGCACCGGGACCGACCCGTCGAACCGGAGCGCGGCGTGGTCTCCCGTGCGGTAGCGAAGGAGCGGAAGCCACGAGTTGAACCCGCCGGTCAACGTCACCTCACCCCGCTCGCCCGCCGGCAGCCGGTGGCCGGCCGAGTCGAGAATCTCGACGAACAGGCGGTGCTGAAGCAGCACGTGACCGCCCACCGCGGCGTCGGCCACTGCGACGGG
>Ga0307409_100000082_pt1 | contig 34285 bp, 53 predicted proteins | sample 322Ometagenome_2_FD_203888 | JGI IMG/M metagenome (GOLD analysis project Ga0307409, IMG submission 203888) | Maize rhizosphere microbial communities from greenhouse at UC Davis, California, United States - 322HYB-O-2 | ecosystem: Host-associated > Plants > Roots > Rhizosphere > Soil | place... | reverse complement strand
GTACTTCCCCGGCACCGCCTGGACCCACCAGCAGGCAGGCGAACACCAAGCCGCCCTACGCAGGGCCGCGACTCCCACCTACGCATCCGGACCCACACCTATCGGCCTGCACGACTTCAACGCCCCCCGCCTGTCAGTGCAGCGCAGGTGCGCCGCATGACCCTCAAACGCCCACCATCCCCCGAACTTTTGGAACGCGCCGCCCAACTACTCGCTGACGGCGCATCCCAACGCGAAACCACCCGCACAACAGGCATCGCACGCGAAACACTACGCAAACACTTCCCCGGCAACGGCTGGAGCTACGTGGACGGCGGGAGGTTCCGGGCACTCACAAGAAACGAGAAGACCTAATGGCCGATAAGCGCGCCTTTGCCCAATTCGATGTTGGATACCTGGACAACCCGAAGATCATGGAAGTTTTCGATGCGTCACCCATTGCGGTCTGCATGCACATCGCATCCGTTTTGTACTGCGCCCAGCATCTAACGGACGGCATCATCACCGCCGGACCCATGCAACGCAAAGTCGGAGGATCTCCCGCAGACGTGACGCTCTTGGTAGAAGCGGGACTCTGGCACTTGCCCGGACATGCTTGTGAGTTCTGCCCTCAGCCCGACGCAGGGAAGGTCTACGTCCACGACTATACGGAGCATAACCGCACGTCGGACGGCGTAAAGCGCGCTTCCGAGGCGGGCAAGAAGGGCGCGAAGGCGCTATGGGAGAAGAAGCGGGCAGCGCAGAATCCGGATGCGGATCGCATGCCAACCGCATACGGATCGCATAGCGAACCGGAAAGCGATTCTTCCGAAATCGCTATGGCTAGAGAGAAAGAAAGAAAGAGAGAAGAAGAAGCTAAAGCTTCTTCCCCGGAGACGGTTCGCCCCGACATCGACGGGATCATTCAAGGCTTCTCCGAACTCCTCAAAGCCAACGACGTCAAACACAAGCCGGGAAAGAACTGGCACGACGCCGCACGCCTCCTCATCGACAAAGACGGCTACACCCCCGAACAGATCATGTACGTTGCCAGGTTCGCCACCACGGACGAGTTCTGGAAATCCAACATCCTCTCAATCCCCAAACTCCGCGACAAGTTTGAATCCCTCAAGATCAAGGCCCAAGCCCAAGCCCGCCCGAAACCCAGCACGGGAGCCCAAGCACGCCTACAGGTCGGATTCGACCTCATGCAAGAAACCCGCGCCGAAATGTCCGGCCAACTCGAACTAGGGGCATGACATGAACCTTGAAGAAACCGTGGCGATCATGACGTGGGTAAACCAGCATGACCCCCGCGTGCAGCTCAACAAACCATCCCGCGACATCTGGGCCAACGCTCTCCAGCCCTACAGCTACGACGAGGCCATGCAGGCCGTGTTGGACCATTACAGGCTCAACGACGACGAGAGCGTATCCCCGGCCAAGATCCGCAAACGCGCCGAACTGGTCCGCTCCCAACGCACCGGCCGAGAGTCAGCCATCGAAGCAAACCCCAAACAATCCAGCAAGCACCCGACGTCCTGGCGATCACGCAACCCCGAAGAATGGGACCGCCTCCTCGAAGTCGGCCAGCAACAACGCCGCGACGACCTCATCAGCCGCGGAATCACCCCATGACCCGCCCGGACCCCGCCAACCACCAAGCCGCCAACAAGGCGGCTTTTTCGTACCCAAAGGAGGCGTTGTGACGATCCGCTACTTCAGCATGTTCTCCGGTATCGGCGGTTTTGAACTGGGCATTGAACAGGCAGCCCAGGAACTAGGCCTCACCGCGGAATGTGTCGGCTACTCCGAAATCGACAAGCACGCCATCCGAACCTATGAGGAGCACTTCAACCATGACAACTACGGCGACGCAACAGGAATCAATGCTGCCGATCTTCCAGACTTTGACCTACTCGTGGGCGGATTTCCTTGCCAAGCATTCTCTATCGCCGGCAAGCGCCGCGGCTTTGAAGAATCTAGAGGAACGCTTTTCTTCGACATCGCCCGAATCCTCAAAGCCAAGCAGCCCCGAAACTTCATCCTCGAAAACGTCAAAGGTCTTCTCTCACATGACGGAGGGCGAACTGTCCGAACAATCATCGGAACGCTTACTGAGCTGGGGTACGGCGTGGAATGGCAGGTTCTCAACAGCAAGAATCATGGCGTCCCACAAAATCGAGAACGCATCTACATTGTTGGACATCTTGGAGGACCAAGTGAACGACAAGTATTTCCTTTCACTGAAGAAAGTGAAGGAAATCTGCGCGAGATCACGCGGGGTGGAAGTGCTAGTCAGCGGATCTACGAACCCTACCTAAGCCCCACGCTAAACCCAGGCGTCACCTCTGGCGGTCCTGAACTGGCGAAGTTCGCAATTGTCCGGAATAGGCGCGGTGAGGACGTGGGCTACGCGCAGCGCGACATTGCCACCTGCCTCGATGCGAACTACTGGAAGGGTATCGACTACCACGGGGCGCGAACCGGTATCGCTCATCTGATTAGTGGCGACCTGGCCGTTAGGAAGCTAACGCCTATCGAGTGTGAGCGGCTTCAGGGCTTCCCGGATGGCTGGACCATCGGAGCCGACACTCAGCGCTACAAGCAATGCGGCAATGCCGTGACCGTCAACGTCGTGCGGGATGTTGCACGGCGGCTGTTCAGAGGGAAATGATGATCGAGCGAACACAAACCATGAAGGGAAAGGTTAGAGATGATCGGCAAGATACTTTGCAAGGTTGGGCTGCATTGGGGCGAGACACGCGGCGGCGCGTATCCCCGATCCATCTGTTATCGCTGCGGAAAGCGGCGGTACTGGTAGCAATCCAAAAGCCCCTCACCCGAGGGGCTTTTTCATGCGCTCACGAGGGGGACTAATGACGAAGAAGATCACCATAAACGCAGACCATCTAAGGGCTACACTCCGGGAAGCCAAGGCTCAGGCGCTCGAAACGGCGGCAGAGATCAAGGCGGATGGGCTCTACGGCGAACCGCTGCACTCCTGGCTGTACGATCGCGCCGCATTCATCAGGGCGACTCATCTAGAGAGTCACGCTCACGAGAGGCTGGAGGCGTCATGAGCGAACAGCGAAAGATAACCGTCGAGCGGGATAACCCAGTCTGGCAGGAGTACGACCGCGAAGTGAAGGTTGAGCTGTGGCACAACCCGAACCAGACAACCAGCCTGCGTCTCTCTAGGGAAGAGGCGTGGAACTTGCGGGATGAGCTTGCCGAGTTCCTTGCCTGCCCCGTCCAAAAGCCACAGGAGGCGTCATGACCGAATGGACGATCACTATCCTGGCGCCGCACGTCAAGCCCGTTGTGAAGCGTAAGACCGGCAAGGTCTTCCAGCGCCAACCGTTCCTGAATAGTAACGACAGGGACCATTGGCGCGTGACGAACCCGATCAAAAACGGGTGGATCACCAACGCAATCACGGCAGCAACCGAAGCGGGCCTGCCAAAGAACCTGGCACGCGTCCGAATCGACGGGCACGTCATCAAACCCCGCGGCGGAAGCTACGACGCCATGAACTACTACCCCACCGCCAAAGCGTTAGTCGATGGGCTCACCCGCTACGGGCTGACAGTGGACGACTCAAACGAATACGTCAGCGGCCCATTCCTGCACGAAGGCGGCAAAGGGCCGGCCGCAATCAGGATCACCATTACGGAGGAGGAAGTATGACCCTTACCGACAACGTACACAGACTGACCCGCGAGCATCTGACCCGCGATAGGGACGGCAACCTGCGCACTGTGCCGGCGTTCCTGAATGAACTGCGGGGCGCGATAACGCCAGGCATGAATGGTGGCGGTGGCGGCGCGAGTGGTCCACCGATCCCCATTGACCCGTCAGCCGTGGACCTGCTCACCGAGATCCACAACGAAGCACGCCGCGACTACCACGAGATCACCGGCAGTCGCTGGCCCGGAAACGTGGACAGCCTACTCATCCACTTCGCCGCGATGAACCTCACCCCGGAATGGGACAGCTACCTCACGCACGTCACGACCGAATGGCTCGACAGGATCACGGCGATGCTGTGGCCCGTCAAGCCGCGCAGGAAGCTCGTCGGTAAGGTCTGCCCGTCGTGCGGCTGGGCAACCTACGGCGACGAGCGGAAGACCTGCCTCAGCCTCGGATGCTGGGACGACGACGGGAACATGCGCGCCATTGGAACCTGGGACATTGAATGCGCGGCCTGTGAAGCCGCATGGACCGGTGAGCAAGTCGCCTACCTACTGCGGGCACTCGACACGCCGGGAGCTGTTGTTACTTCCGAGGCGGTCGCATGAGTCTCTACTACCAGGATGACTACGTGACGCTGTACCACGGAGATTGTCTTACCGAGCATCGCGAATGGTTGGAAGCGGACGTGCTAGTGACTGACCCACCGTATGGTTACGACCACTCTTCCAACCGGGATGGGAAGTTCAAGGGCGAGGTTATCGCCAATGACAGTAGCCTCTCAGCCCGTGACGAAGTTCTTGCATCTTGGGGCAAATCGGCGCTCGTGTTCGGAAGCTGGAAACGCCCGAAGCCAGCCGGAACTCACACGGTTCTTACCTGGGATAAGGGCGAGAATGCCGGAATGGGCGATCTCGCAATCCCATGGAAGCCAAACACTGAGGAGGTATACGTCATCGGTCGGGCCTTCCAAGGCCACCGAAGCTCGTCCATACTCGCGGGTCATTCGGTTGTCACTTGGGCATCCAAAGGACGCGAGCACCCGAATATGAAGCCCGTATCACTCATGGAGCGCCTGATTGAAAAGTGCCTACCGGGGACGGTTGCAGATCCATTCGCCGGGTCGGGCAGCACCCTAGTAGCCGCGAAGAACTTAGGCCGAAGAGTTATTGGAGTCGAGCTTGAAGAGAAGTATTGCGAGATCATCGCCAAGCGGTGCGCCCAAGATGTCCTTGATATTTTCGGTGCGTCAGCTGTTGCGCCTGAGGTAGTTGTCATGTAGTGTTAGTCACGGCTGGACATATCCAGCTAATTTTTCAGGCTCGGACCGTCGGATGGTTCGGGCCTTCTTTGTTTAATCCGGCCACCTTCCACGCCGGAGCAAGACTGGAGCCGTGCGCTAACCCCCCATATGCGCACGGCTCCCGGGGGCCAGACCTGAGACCGCTGGCCCCGACACTCCCCCCATTGAAAGCCTGCGGGCGAGGCGGGAACGCGAAAGCATGGCGGCAGGTAGGCCGATGGGCGCTATCGAAGTGACGGGACACCGTTACCGATTAGGCCTTGTGAGTAGTAATTTGCATCGCCGTGAGGTGACGCGGGGTCCACAAGCAGCCATCCCCCACAAAAGGGCCGCATTGCCCCGCAGTCATCCTTTGATGGCTTGCGGGTGCTTAGGGAGTTAGTGAAGTGGTATCACGCCAGTCTCCAAAACTGGAAGCGTAGGTTCGATTCCTACACGCTCTGCTGGATCGAACGCACGCCGGGCAACTATTGAGCACGCGGCCATCGCAAGTAGATCCCACCCTTCAACACCAGGAGGCATCATGTCAGACGCAACACTGCAAGCCGTGCATGACGCCATCGCCGCGCACATCGCAGACGTAAACGAAGACGACCCCGAGTTCCTCACCGAATGGGCTTTCGTCGCCGCGTGTGCGGTCTCAACCAACGCACGCGCAACGTCGTACTACTACTACGACTCAGACATCCCCGTACACCACGCAGCCGGCCTAATGCACCACGGCATCAACCACCTCAACAACCCCGATCGCGGCGGCGACGAGGACGACTAATGGAGATATGCCCCGCGTGTGGCGTGAACATGCGCCTAGCCAAACTCCACTGCCAGAACGCCGACTGCGTGTGGTTGGCTTGTGGTGGATGCGGGTGCCTCGTCAGTGACAGTGGCGCCTACTTCGGCGTACTGCTCTGGGGCAATGAGAGCGGCTACCTTAAGGGGTGAGCGCGGGGAATTAATGCAGCCCGCGAACCGTTGAACAAAGTAAGAAGCTCCCGCGCTGCGTCAACAGCCGGGAGCGTGAACGAACTGGTTAAGGAGTTCGATATGCAGAAGCCTACATGCTCGATTGAATCTTGTGAACGCGAAGCGGGCAACCGCGGATGGTGCAACGCTCACTACCTGAGATACCGGCGACATGGCGACCCGCGAGGTTCTGCCCGCATTCCCTCAACCGAAGAGCGGTTCTGGTCTCGGGTAGATAAGTCCGGCGGAGAGTGCTGGAACTGGACGGGTGGACTGAAGAACGGCTACGGCCAATTCAACGGCTACCAGGACGGCGCTAGGCGCAACCTAAAGGCGCATCGCGTGTCCTTTGAGTTAGCGAATGGTCCAATCCCTACAGGCCTAGAGATCGACCACATCTGCCATAACCGCGCCTGCGTAAGTCCCACCCACCTACGACTGGCCACGCACAAGCAGAACAATGAGCACCTGCAAGGCGCGAAAGCTTCAAGCGCTTCCGGCATCCGGGGCGTCTTCTGGAACAAGCGCACGAAGAAGTGGGTCGCTGAGGTTCAGCATCACGGCAAGTCCCACCATCTGGGATACTTCGACAGTGTCGCGGCCGCTGAAGTTGCAGCCATCGCCAAGCGGCTTGAGCTGTTCACGCATAACGATACCGACCGCGCAGCCTAATGGCGTGGGATACCAGCACGCGCCGGCAACGACTGCCGAGCAACTGGCCCGAGCTGAGACGCCAGACCAAGCAGCGCGCACGCGGCATATGCGAATGGGTAAGCAACGACACCCGATGCACGCGACAAGGCAGCGAGTGTGACCACGTCCAACAAGGCGACAACCACACACTAACGAACCTTCAATGGCTATGCACCGAACATCATTGGGCTAAGACCAAACAAGAGAACGCAGAACGCAACACGCGTAACGCCACACTCAAACGCAAGCCCAACGAACAACACCCAGGGAGAATCAAATGACCGAAGTAAAGTTCACCAAAGCAACCGGCGGACACAGCGTTGGTGATACCCTGAACACCAGCGACGGAGCAGCCGCGTACCTCGTTGAAACAGGTGTCGCAGAGCCAGTCAAGGCAGCCGAGAAGCCCGACTCGAAGACCACTTCAGGCCGAGGCAAACGAGGGGTGGGGGGCGCCTCCCCCGCCTCCATTTCCACTACCGCTGGATAGCAATTCGGATCCTACGTGCGGCTTTTCTGGATTTTTGATCGGCTTCTGGCGCTTCTGCCGAATATCGTGCGGCTCTTTGTGCCTCCGCTGAATATCCTTCGTTGCTCCAAAAATGGAGCTTCAAAACCGGGCAGACTTCCGCGTAAACACTGGGATTATCCGTAACAACTGATAGACTGTTGCCATGGAACCAGGGGCGTGCGAATACTGCGGGGCATCACTCAAGTTGCTGCGTGCCGGCGCCCGGTTTTGTTCCACGAAGCACCGCGTTTACGCATCCCGCAAGCCCGTGTTTCCGGTTGAAATGACCTCAAAAGATCGCTGGGTACGGCGCGAGAAGACGAAACGGCCGGTCACTTTGGCTCGCAAGTCCGCCAGTTCAACCAACCCTGACACCTGGTCTTCATTCGCTGCGGCCAATGCGTCCAGCGTCGGTGTTGGTGTGGGCTTTGTACTTGGTGATGGCATTGGTTGCATCGACTTGGACCACTGTTTCTCTGACGACAAGTTAGCGCCGTGGGCTCAGGAAATTGTCGATAGCTGCCCGGCGACCTTCATGGAGGTTTCCCAGTCGGGTGAGGGTCTGCATATCTTCGGGTTGCTGCCCGAGGGTGCCGGCCGGAACATGCGCGATGGTGTCCGCAGTGTTGAGTTCTACTCCACTGGCCGGTATATCGCAGTGACGGGTGACAGGTTCGCTGGTTCGCCGTCAAAGCTTGCTGATTTGTCCGGGGTTGTTGCCTCGGTTCTTTAGCGTCCCTGGTGGGCGCGTCCCGCGTCCCAGGAGGATGACTATATGGCTGCTCACGCACCGGCTGGATTGGCCGCTAAGGGTAAGCGTCTCTGGAAAGAGACGGTTGACAAGTACGATCTGCGGGCCGACGAGTTGGACACGCTGGAGGATATTTGTCGTGAGGCTGATCTGATCGTGCGCCTTGAGAAGGATCTTGATGGCGCGGACCTTATCGTGCAAGGCTCGCAGGGGCAGCAGGTAGTCAACCCTATCGTGTCTGAGATTCGCCAGCACCGTGCGACTAAGAAGGCGCTGTGGGCGTCTCTGAAGCTCCCGGATGAGGGCACTGAGGCGGGTGGCGCTAACCAGCAGCGTGCGGCTGCACAGACCCGCTGGGCGGCGTCCCGTGGCAAGAGCGCGTAGCGGTGCGGCTCTCATTTCTTCTGCTGAATCGGATTTTGCGGAAATCATCAGGTGGTACGAGGATCTTTTAGAAAAGACGTTCCCGCCTGCTGATTTGCAATGGGAGCCGGTGAAGATCGGCCCGACGTGGCAATGGGATAACGGGTGGAAGCTGCCCGAGCATTCCCTTGGCTGGCAGGTTTTGGCGTGGTGCGGTTACTGGCTGCGGGATAAGCACGGGAAGCCGTGGGCGTTCACACCTGAACAGACGCGCTTTATCCTCTGGTACTTCGCTATTGACGAGTCCGGTTCACTGCTCTATCACTCAGCCGTGCTACAACGACTGAAGGGCTGGGGTAAGGATCCTGTTGCGGCGTGCTTGGCGATGGCCGGCATGTTTGCTGATGTGAACTTTGATTCGTGGGGTCCTGACGGTCAGCCGATTGGCCGGGATCAGCCGAATGCTTGGGTGCAGGTTGTGGCCGTGTCTCAGGATCAGACGAAGAACACGATGAAACTGTTCCCATCGCTGATTAGTCCCGAGGCGCGTAAGCATTACGGCATCCAGGTTGGCAAACTGAACGTGTGGGGCTTGGGTGATTCTCGCCAGGTTGAGGCTGTTACGGCGTCGGTTATGGCGATTGAGGGCGGGCGACCAACTCAGATCATCCGCAACGAGACGCAGAACTGGAACTCTTCTAACGGCGGTCACGACATGGCCGGCGCCATTGAGGGTAACGCGGCTAAGTCTGCGATTGACTCCCCCGCCCGGATGCTTGACATTTGCAACGCTTACCGGCCGGGTGAGGATTCCGTTGGTCAGCGTGCCCGTGAGGCCTATGAGGCGACGGTGGGCGTTGATGCCGAGTTCGCGGACTTCGGCGTTATGTACGATTCGCTTGAGGCCCCGCCAGAGGCACCGTTGACGCTTGCCGCGGCCCCGTCCGTGGTTGAGGCTGTGCGCGGTGACGCCGTGTGGCTTGACGCTCACGGGCGCATCAAGAACTCCATTGCCAACCCTGCCAACTCTCCTAGCGAGTCGCGGCGTAAGTGGTACAACCAGATTACGGCCGCTGAGGATTCATGGACTGAGCCGCTGGAGTTTGACCCTCTCAAGGATTCTGAGAAGACGGTTGAGCCTGGCGAGGAAATCACGATGTTCCTTGACTGCTCCAAGTCCGATGACGCGACTGCCCTCGTGGGTGTTCGCATATCCGATGGGCATGTGTTCACTCTTGGGATGTGGCAGCGTCCGCCGGGTAAGCGCGGTGATGGCTGGTTGGCGCCGCGGGAAAAGGTGGATGAGGTTGTCAAGGAGTCGTTCGCTAAGTACACGGTGGCCGGATTCTTCGGTGACCCTTCGCACACGGTGGACGACGAAACCATGGACCGTTACTGGGATCCGCTGTTTGACGAGTGGCATCTGCGCTACAGGCACAAGCTGAAAGTTTGGGCGTCGGGCACTAAGGGCGGTAAGGGGCATTCAGTGATGTTTGACATGTCTGCCCGCGATAACGCCAAGTCGTTCGCTTCTGCTGTGGGCTTCACGCTGGAGGAAATCAAGTCAGCGGCTTTCACGTGGGACGGGGACGCACGTTTGCGCCGGCACGTTCTGAATGCCCGCCGCTATCCGGTTCAGGGCTTTGTTTCCATCGCCAAGGATAACCGCGAGTCGAAGAACAAGATTGACCTTGCTATCTGCATGGTTGGTGCGCGGCTGGTCCGCCGTCTCATTTTGAACAACGGAAAGAAGCGGGGTGGCCGGGTATGGTGATGAAACCTAATGCCGTAATTGAACTGGTCAATGACGTTCTCTTGCCGACCTACACGACCGAGCGGCAGCGCCTTGATGAGGTGGATAAGTGGTATCGCTGGTCCCCGGACAAGGTGAAGACTTCCAACGCAGCCGACAGGGAACTCAAGGACCTCGCGGACATTTCGGAGGCGCCCTGGCTGGGGCTGATTGTGACCACTTTGGCGCAGCAGCTCCACGCCGAGTCTGTCCGTTCCGCTGACCGTGACACAACTGAGCTTTGGGTGCCATGGCAGCGTAACCGGATGCACGCGAAGCAGAAGCCGCTGTATCGTGCGGCACTCGCTTACGGGCAGTCATTCACAACGGTTGTCCCTGGCGATACTGGCGCCGTGATTCGCGGGATTAGTCCGCGTGACATGGTCGCCGTGTATCAGGATCCGGCTGAAGATGAGTTCCCGATGTACTCGCTGAGGGTACAGGGAGCGCACTACCGGGTACTGGATGAGGAAGCCGAATACTGGCTGTCACTTCAGGACGGCAAACTCACGTTCATTGAGTCCCGCGTGCATGATGTCGGGGTTACGCCTGTTGTTCGGTACACGAATCAGATGGACCTTGAGGGGCGCACGCCCGGCGAGGTTGAGCCGTTCATCCCACTGGGCAAGCGGATCAATAAAACATCCTACGACCGTCTCCTGACGCAGCACTTCAACTCGTGGAAGATCCGCACGGCGACCGGGCTTGATATGCCCGATGACCCCGCGGAGCGCGACCGGATCAAGATGCTGCTGCGGCAGCAGGACATTCTTACGGGTGAAGATGGCGTCCAGTTCGGAACGCTGGATGAAACGCAGATTGACGGCTTCATTAAGGCGCACGAATCTGACCTTGAAACGCTGGCCGCGGTTTCCCAGACGCCTTCCCATGGCATCACTGGCAAGATGGTAAACCTTTCCGCCGAGGCCCTGGTTGAGGCGCGCTCCATGCTTGACCTAAAAGCCGGCGAACGCAAGGTGTCATTCGGTGACTCTGACTGCCAGACGCTCCGCCTTGCCTCTCATATTGAGGGACGCGCTGAGGATGCAGCCGATTTCACACTGTCGATGCAGTGGGCGGATCTTGAGTCCCGCTCGATGGCTCAGGCCGCGGACGCTCTTGGCAAGATGGCAACCATGCTGGGCATTCCGGTTGAAATGCTGTGGGAGCGCATACCGAACGTTGACGAGGAAACGGTGAAGCGGTGGGTTAAGTTCAAGCTTGAGAACCCTTCCGCTGAGGCGCAGCTCGCTAACGCTCTGAACACGCAGTCCAATGGCGTCAACGGCTGAGGGCCGGGCGCTCACTGAGGCTAACCGTATAGAACAACTGGCTGTAGCGGCTCGCGCCGTCGTTGTGTCCCGCGCTTTGTGGGGACGGCTGGACCCGTTCGACATTGACCGTTCGGTTGAGCGGTGGATGCCTTCGCAGGTTGCCACGTTCCAGCGGTTCTATGGGGAGTCTCAGGCGCTCACGGAGTCTTATGTGGCGGCGTATCGGGTTGCTGAGATTGGGGCGGCTGTGGGGCCTGTTATGGCCCCGCCGTTCCCGGTTGAGGAAATGCGTAACGCGGCGCTTATTGCTGGCCCGGTGCGGGTGAAGATGCTGATTGGCCGTGGTGAGTCTCCAGGTTCGGCGCACGCTAAGGCGTTCACGAAGTTCTCTGGGATCGCCCGCCGGCAGGTGCTTGATGGTGGCCGGAAGATGATCGATGCGACGACTGCGGCGGATTCACGCGCTGTCGGGTGGCGCCGCGTGACTGACGGTAACCCATGCACGTTCTGTGCCATGCTCGCCAGCCGCGGCCCGGTCTACAGTGCCAAGTCCGCGCAGGGTGACGTTATGCGCCCGCTGCGCGGCGGCGGTTCTGGCCTTCGCTATCACGGGCACTGTGGCTGCACTGCCGAGATTGTTTACGGCGAGTGGAAGCCGAACGACGCCGAACGCCTCTACCAAGAGGAATACGAGAAGGCCGCGAAACAGGCCGAAGCGGAAGGCCAGCAGCGCACCGAGCAAACGGTGCTGTGGCGCATGCGTGAAAACGGCGTCTTCCGCGATTCCCCCCTCTCCCGCAACAAATAAGTTTCCGTGCGCCACAAGGTGCGCGGGTAATGAGCTGCCCCGGTGGCGGCAATAACTAACAGCCCCAGGAGGGCAAATGTCAGAACAGGAACTTGAAACCCCCGACATTGAGACTGAGGAAGTGGAAGCCCAGGAGGCTGACACTGAGACGGACGAAACGGAAGACGAAGCGGGTTTCGATGCTGAGAAGGCCCGCGAAAAGATCCGCAAGATCAACAGCGAGGCCCGTAAACTCCGCGAACGCACCAAGGCCGCTGAGGAAAAGGCTAAGGGCTCCGAAGAAAAGGACTCACGGCTGACCGCTCTGGAAGCGGAAAACCTGCGTCTTCGCGTCGGCGTCAAGCACGGACTGCCCGAGACGCTTATCAAGCGGCTCTCCGGCACGTCTGAAGAGGAAATCCTCAAGGACGCCGAGGAACTTATGGAGCTGTTCGGTTCCAAGAAGCCACCGACCAACCGCCCAAAGGAAAGCCTTCGCGGCGGCACGGATCCAACTGAGGCTGCGGACGAACTGGGCGACCTGGACAAGTTCGCAGAAAAGATGTTCCGCAACTAACGCACTGCCACGGTGGTGCAAACCAATCCCTAACCTTCAAGGAGGCCCATCGTGGCTATCACTCTTTACACTCCCGAGCAGGCAGCTCGCGCTACCCTCGCTTCCCTTCGCTGGCTGACTTCCCTGCCCCGCACTGTGCGGCAGGACTTCTCCGCTGAGTTCGTTGCTGGCCGCGGTCAGACCGTCAACGTTCTGGGTCCGATCACTGCGGGCGAGGCCAAGGTTTACACCAAGGCCAACCGTGATGCACGCGACGCCATCCAGTTCAACGACATCGCGCAGACCTGGTTCCCGGTGACCCTGGAAAACCAGATCTACAACGCCGTGCGCCTGCCGGATGACTTCGCCACGTTCACCCTCACGGACCTTACCCGCCAGGTTCTCAAGCCGCAGGCTGAGTCCGTGGTTGATGAACTGGCCGCACCGCTGGTCGCCGAGATGGTGGCTATCGCTACCGACGCTTCCATCCCCGCCGTCGCGGCCGATGGTTCTAACGTCCTTCAGGTTCTCATCGCGGCCCGCAAGGTCCTGAACCAGCGCCATATCCCCACGGATGGCCGCACGTTCGCCGTTGGTGCGGATATTGAGGCCGCTATCCTGTCGCTGCCGCAGCTTCAGAAGGTCAACGAGTCGGGCACGTCCGAGGTGCTGCGTAACGCTGTCATCGGCCGTCTGTTTGGCTTCACGATCATTGCTGACGCTGCCCTGCCTGACGACTTCGGCATCGCGTACCACAAGGACGCTTTCGCCCATGTGACCCGCCCGTCACGCCAGCCCGAGGGTGCGGCTAAGTCCGCTACCGTCGCGCAGGATGGTTTCGCGCTGCGCTGGATCCAGCACTACAACCCGCTCCAGCTTGAAGACCAGTCCGTTGTTGACACCTTCTACGGTGCCGCAACACTGGACGCTAACCGCGCCGTCTCCGTCACCCTCGCAGCAGGCGTCTAGTGGTTGCCCCGGCCATACTGGCTGGGGTCTCTGAGTTAGCCGACTGGCTGGGTGAGCCCATAGTTGAAGGTTCTGCCGACGACAAACGCGCACACCTATGCCTGCGACTCGCGTCTGCCCTGGTCCGAAAGGAAGCAGGGCAGACGTGGGCGGATGACGCCGGCAACCTCATTGACTTCGTGCCAGAAGATGCAGTCATGGTCACGCTTTATTGTGCTTCCCGCGTCTATGACAATCGGAACGCGCAGACGATGGGCGCTATCGATGACTCCCGCGAAGGCTGGAAAGTTGACGAGGCCGGCGCCTACCTGACCGAGTCGGAAAAGCGGATGCTGTCGCAGTTCAAAGCAACATCGTTCCGGGGCCTTGGGACTGTGGCGACTACCCGCACGGACACGGTTCCCGCCTCTAATGGCTGGGTTCCAACACCAACGCCCGGCGTGGAGTTCCCCTGGTATTAGGAGGCTGTATTGCGTGCTGAGGTTTTACTGAAGCGCAGGCGTAAAGCTGCCGAGGCGTTGATGGTGGATGAGTGCCGGATCTCCGCGTTGGGTGAGGCTGTCACCGACTACCACACAGGCAATGTCACCACGTCCCGAACGACGGTTTATGAGGGTCCTTGCAAGGTTCAGTCAAAGGCGGCGGCTATCACGTCTCCTGAGGCTGGCGGCGCAACGTTCACGGTTGTGTCCCGTGAGGTGCATATCCCGGCGAATGCGGCGGAAATTCTAGACGGATACGAAGTGGAAATCACCGCGTCCCTGTTGAACTCATTCACGGTTGGCAAGGTTTATCAGATCGAGGGCTTCACGCCTGATTCGTTCGACACGGCGTTTCGGATCCCTGTGAAGGAGAACCTCTAGTCGTCCGGTTCGTCTGCCCAATTCGTTAGAAGCTCTCGGGCCTTCTCGGATGCGGTAGTGCCCAGCCGTGCGGCCTTAGCTTGTGCCTTGGCCCAGACGGCGTCACTGATTCGGATGGGCCGGTGCGGGGTCCCCTTGCTCATGCCTGCTCCATCATTTGCAAGTACAGGTATCGACTAAAGAGAAACGTCAGGATCGTGGCTAGGGAGAAGCCGATAAGGACTACTAGGGCCGCGAGGAAATCCCGCGTCCGGTCACTGCCACACGACTTCTCAAACAGGCGCCCGTACCACCTAAAGCCGATCACGAAAACCGCAAGCGGCGCCAAGAAAACTAGCATCGCGGGGCTCAAGGCCGCTCCCTGATTGACTTCTTGATCTGCTTCAATGCGGCTCGGTATGCGCGGTCAGCCTCGAAGTACTGCCTGATAAGGCTTGCCATCTCACGGAGCCACGTCATGAGATTCCACCGATCATCCGGCGGTCACGAGTGTCCACGTCAAAGTGCCAGAGTCGATATTCCAGCTGGACGATATAGCGGATGGCTACTTGTTCATACGGTGACGCCGACGAGTAGCTTGGCGCGAAGAACTCGCTTGCAACTTCATCACGCCGGGCGTCCTCATCCCATGCTTCATCGGCGCTCACTTGCCCGCCTCTCCTGCGCGCTTCACGAGTGCATCGAACTCTGCGCGGGGAACGGACATGGGAATCCGCAGGGTAACAGACACGGACGTTGCCCCTCCGTTGTAGCGAGCGTCCCAATCCTCGGAAACTTTGTCCGGGTCAATCTGCGCACGCTCCGCGAGTAGCTTGCCTAGTGCGATGTTGTAGCGGTGTTCCTCGTCGTGCTGCTTCATTATGTCCCCAATCGTTTCGGCGTGTTCCGATACACCAACTTTAACAGGGTGGATATCCACCGTCAAGCTATGGAGGCCAAGTGAGTGCTGACACTTCTGATCTGGACCGTCTCGCTAGCGACTTCCGCAAGATCCCCGCCGCGATGGTCCCGAAGATTCGCGGGGTAGTCGCTAAATCCGCGCTCAACACCAAGAAGATCATGGTCGCGGACGTAAAGAAGTCTAGGCACTTTAGAGGCAAGAAGAAGCCGGGCCTTGATGCGTCCATCGACTATGACCTAAAGGTGTTCGGGTTCGGCGGTGACGGCGTGATCGAAGCTGAGATCGGACCTAACCCGGCGCGTAATCCCGCTGCGGGCCTCGCTGGCATCGCCTACTTTGGCACCTCAAAGCCTGGCGGCGGCACTGTCCGCAACCCTGAAGACGCGATGCTTGAAGAGGCCCCGAACTTCTACGAGTTCGCGTTCAAGGCGACGGAGGGGCTGCTGTGAGTATTGCTTACGCTACGGTCCCTGATGGGCATGTGGGCGACTTTTACGGGGCTGTTGCGGGGTTGTTCCCTGGCTCTGTGAAGGTGTACGTGGGGAGTGTTCCTGACAAGCCTACATACCCTTACGCGGTGCTGTGGGGCTCGCTCGGTGACGAGACCTCCGAAGCTCTGGCTGACGTGCCCGACGAGATCCGCATCCCTTTCCGCGTGACCTATGTGGGGCTCACCCTCGCACAAGTCGCGCACGTCGCATCTAAGGTCCGGCCGGCGCTGAACCGTGCCGCACCCTACGTGTCCAACTGGATCACTTCACGGATGCGCCAATCGTCCATCATGGATGTACAGACCGACCGGGACGTGACTATCACGGGTTCCGGCGCCCACCCGCTCTACGCGGTTGATGAGTTCCTACTCGTTGCAAGCAAACTCCGAAAGGAAGCCCAGTGACCGAGTTCATTGACGCTTATTCCAAGACGACCGGCGCTAAACAGGTGGTCCCCGCCGCGTGGCTGGGCCGCAAAGACGCGCCGTTCAACGACCTGACAAAGACTCCCAGCCAGAAGGCAAGGGAAGCGGCGAAAGCCGAAACCACCAAGCCGGCCTCGCCGGAAACGAAGGAGGCCTAAATGGCTCGCGTGCTTGCCGATGGCAAAACGAAATTCACTATCCTGCTGACTGCTCCCGTGAATCCAAAGGCGCCCACAGCCACGGAACTCAATGCGGGCATCGACCTTTCCTGTGACATCCTGACCAGTGACTTCAACTGGTCAGCCACGGATTCGGACAAGATTGCGGAGAAGGCCCTGTGCGACACGGGCAACTCCAACGCTATCGGCGCAGGCAACTACACCACGGGCATCACCCTGTGGCGTAAGTTCGCAACCGCGGGCGGGTTCGACGCCGCTGCGGAAACCGGCTGGGCTGCACTGTCCGAGAAGGGCGCTGAGGTCTACGGCTACGCCCGCGAATCCGATAAGGATTCCACCGAGGCGTGGGAAGCTGCGGATGAGATCTATCTCGGCGGGCTGGTCGCTACGGATACCCCGCAGCGCACCGATGGTTCCGGCTTCATCAAGCGCAGGATTCCGATGGAAGCCCAGCGCATGTACGACAACATCGTGGTCGCTGCCGGCGCCTAACCCCCTACTGGCTGGCCCCTGTGATTTCAGGCTCCGGGGGCCAGCCGCACCACCTTTAAGAGCCTGACCCTACGAGTAGAGAGCCTGAAGCCTCATGACCGAAACACCCCAAGATTTTGACTTTGACGCCTGGCTGGAAGGTGCGGAACGTCCCGAGCGGGCGGTGACCGTGTATCAGAAGGCGGGCCTTATCGCTGACCTTGACGCGCTCGAAGCCAGGATCCTCGCCGCGGATGATGATGAGGACGTGGACGGCCCGAGCATGGGCGGCGGTGTTGCTAAGTTGCGCGCCGAGTACCAGAAGCTTGCTAAGCAGTTCCACGACTCAGCGTTGACGATCCGGATCCAGGGCCACGACGAGGCTGAGAAGCGGGAGATTGCCGTAGCCAACAAGGGCAGCGAGGACATCGCTTACATCGTTCTTGCCGACGCCGTCCAGTATCCCCGAGCCACGCCTGAGCAGTTGAAGCGGCTGGCTAAGAAGATTGGCGAGGTTCAGTTTAGTCAGATCCTCACCGCCTACCACGAGGCGTGCACTGAGTTCCCCACTGTGAGCGCCGATTTTTTGCCGAAGCACTCTTCACGGGACGATGGTGGAGAGTCTTAGCAGCCCTCAAAACGGCTGAACGTTTCCAGCGCCCGCCGTCGTCCTATCTTGGGCCGTTGCCGCACTCGAAGGATCGGCTCTTAGAGTTCGCTTACACGCTCTACGTCGAGGGCATGTGCGAGTGTGGCCGGCCCAAGTTTGAGTGCCGGCACCCTGACAACGCGGGCCTGTACGAAGTCGCTGACGTTACCTGCCACGCTCAGGCCGCCATCGAAGAACACACCGGCCAGAAGGACTTCAAGGCCGAGCCGGGGCAGCGCTTCTACGCCACGGAAATCGACGACGAACTAATCACCCGCAGGACGTTCGCGCCACTTCCCAATGCCGATGATCGCGGTCAGGAAGCCGATAAAGGCGACTAGCGACGCGAAGCCCACTACGCCGCCGGGTTCTTCCTGTCCGTAGCTGAATGCCAGTGCGACGGCTACGCCGAAGACGAGCATGGCTAGCCCGGTTTTAATTGCCATTGCGCCGCGCTTTTTGTGGTCTACCCCAGTTTGAGTCATTGGCCTAGTTTGCCATGCCTCCCCTGTTTCTAAAACCCTTGGAGGAATTATGGCTGACCGCCGTGTCAAAATCGTGTTCTCGGCCGAGATCCAGGGATTTAAGTCGGCAATGGCGGAAGCCGCCGCGTCTACTAAGAAGGTCAAGGATTCTTCCGAGGAAGCGTCAAAAGCGGCAGATACTACTCTTGGCAAGCTTGTTCAGTCTGCGACTAAGAACCGTGAGGCTTGGGACACTGCCGGGACGACGATGCTGGGCTTTGGTACGGCGGCGGTTGGTGGGCTGGCCCTGGCGGGCAAGGCTGCGATGGATTGGGAATCCGCGTGGGCTGGTGTCACTAAGACGGTTGATGGTACCCCGGCGCAGATGGACGAGCTTGAGGCGTCCCTACGTGGGTTGGCGAAAACCCTACCCGCAACCCATGAGGAGATCGCGGGCGTTGCTGAGGCTGCGGGCCAGCTTGGTGTAAAGCGTGAAGATGTCGTCGGGTTCACAAAGACGATGATTGACTTGAGCGAGACAACAAACCTGACGGCAGACGATGCCGCTACGTCTATTGCTCAGATCAGTAACGTCATGGGCACGATGGCGCGTGATGGTGCTGAGGGTGTTGAGCGTTTCGGCGCTACCCTTGTGGCTCTTGGTAACGCGGGCGCTTCTACCGAGGCTGAGATCCTGAGTATGGCTAAGCGGATCGCTGGTGCGGCGAAGCTTGTGGGAGCGTCTGAGTCTGATGTGCTGGCCCTTGCTAACGCCATGGCGTCGGTTGGTATTGAGGCCGAGCTTGGCGGCGGTGTTATTTCCCGTGTCATGCAGCGCATGTATGGCGACGTGAAGAGTGGCGGCGAGGGGCTGGAAAACCTGGCTAAGGTTGCCGGGGTCTCGTCCAAGGACTTCGCTGCGGCTTTTGAGTCGGATCCGGTGCGCGCCGTTGACATGATGGTGCAGGGCCTGAACAAGGTCAAGGAGTCCGGCGGCAACGTCGTTGACACGATGGCCGATCTTGGCATCAAGGGCACTGAAGAGACGGGCGTTATTCTGCGTCTCGCTGGGGCTGGAACCCTGCTGGCGGACTCACTGAAGCTTGGCGACTCGGCTTGGCAGTCCAACTCCGCGCTGGCCGAGGAAGCCGCTAAGCGGTATGAGACTACCGAATCTAAGGTCAAAGTCGCTTGGAACAACATCAAGGATGCGGCTATCGAGGCGGGCGCTGTCCTGCTGCCGATGATCGCTGGAATTGCTGAGGGCGCCGCAGGTTTGGCGGGTGCGTTTGGTTCGCTGCCTGACCCCGTGAAGGGCGTCCTGTCTGTACTAGGCGGCGTGGCTGGCGTTGCGGCTCTGGGCGCCGGCGCGTTCCTGACACTGACGCCTAAGATCCTTGACTCTATCCAGGCATTCAACACGCTGGCCCCTGCTGGTGGCAAGGCTCGCACCGCGCTTGAAGGTGTAGGCAAGGCTGCGGGCGCTGCTGGCGCGTTGGCTGCCGTGACGATGATCTTTGCCAAGCTCGCAGAGTCCGATTATATGTCCAAGATTGACACGGGCATGGGTAAGGTTTCCCTGGCTTTGGCTGAGGTTTCCTCGAATGGGCCGGGCGCTGCTTCTGCCTTGGATGAGCTTTTCAAGGACCGTGACGGCGGGGACCTGATCGGGTCCGTTACTGATCTTGAATCGGCTATCAATCGGACTTTCAACAAGGACGCAGGGCAGCAGTTCAACGACACGATGGAGTCCTTCTTCAATGGGATCACAGGGCTGAAGGGTTCATCCCAGATACTCGGAGAATCCTTTGAGCGGATCGATACTGGGCTAGCTGAACTCGTATCCGGCGGCAAGCCTGAGGATGCCGCTAAGTCTTTCGAGCGGATCAAGCAGGCTGCCGAGGATCAGGGCGTCAGTGTCGAGGAACTGGCAACTAAGTTCCCCCAGTACGCGGACGCACTCAAGGCCGCAGAAGCTGCGGCAAAGACTGCGGCTACTGAAACGGATGGCGCAAAGTCGGCAATCGAGGAAGCGGGTGTCGCTGCCGAGATTTCGGCAGAGCAGGCCGAGGCTATCGAGACGGCGCTAAAGGAAGTTGGCTTAGCGGCGGACGGTTCGGTAACGGACATCGAGAAATTCACTACGGCGCTATTCAATGCCGGGCTACTGTCCCTGTCTTCCTCTAACGCCGCGATTGCTTACCAGGCTGCAATTGATGCTGTGACTGATTCGGTCACAAAGAATGGGACGACGCTCGACATCAACACGGAGCAGGGCCGGGCTAATCAGTCGGCTTTCAACGGGTTGGCATCGGCTGCTATGGCCGCGGCTACGGCTACGGCTACGGAAACCCTCGCTACTCAGGGTTCCGACGCTGCTTTGCAGAGTCTCCAGGGTGCGCTTCGGGGGAGCTATGACGACCTTGTTAGGGCTGCCGGTCAGTTCGGTATCACGGGTGATGAGGCGGACACTCTGGCGCGTAAGGCGCTGGGCATCCCTAAGGAAACCCCGATTGATTCTTGGGTGAATGACCAGGCGTCCGCGAAACTCGACGCGATCAAGGGCAAGGCTGACGCTGTAGATGGCACGAGCGCCACTATCACCATTTACGAGCGCACAATCCGATCTATCGAGGAACGCGCTGTAGCCCCCGACTTGAACGGCGCTGGCTCGGGTGGTGGCCGTCCTGGCCTGTGGATGGGCGGGCGTGTTGGGGATGTTATGCCCGGCGCGTTCAGTGGCAAGGTTCCCGGTAGGGCGCCTGCGAATCGCCGCATAGATAACGTCCTGGCGACGGTCAACGGCAAGCCGCTGGCGGTTCAGTCTGAAGAGTGGATCATCAACGGGAAAAGCTCGAAAGAGTATGACCGCGAGCTGGCCGCGATCAACGCTGGGACGTTCCCGAAGATGCCGGGGTATGCGAACGGCGCAAGGGTTGGCCGCGAGTTCTCAGCCCAGCAGCTCGGCTACTACGGCGGATCTAGTGCGGCTGGCGTCGTGCAGAACACCACCTACCAGATCGACGCTAAGCCGGGGCTCGCTTACGAGTACGCCAAGGACATCGCACGTCAGGCGGAAACGCGCCGGCGTGACCTGGATAAGGCGTATGGAAACTAAATACTGAGGGAGCGCTGTGGCGAACATTGTTTACGGGATGCCTTGGGCCCCGCCACCAACACCGGCCCCTAACTGGTTGGGGATGTCGATGTTTTGGCGGGGCTGGGACGGCTCGGAGTGGGCCATTAGTGACTCCCGCTCGGGTGCTGTGTTGTTGGCTGGGACTCGGGGTTTGACGTTGCCGCCGACTAGCCGTGTCGTGGATTCGTCTCCGGCGCGTGCTGGTTCGCGGCATCGTGGGTCTGTCACTTCTGAGCGTGAGGTGTTTTGGCCGATCAAGATTTTCCATGGTGACGGTTCGCTTGATTGGGTGGCGCGTGACCGGGCGTTCCGGCGCACGTTGGATCCTGACCGGCCGGGCGTGTGGACGGTGACGCAGCCCTCGGGCGAGACGCGTTCGCTGACGTTGCATTTCGATAATGAGGGTGCGCAGGCGTTCGACACGATCCCGTCCCTTATCGGCTGGGCTCACTATGGGCTCTACCTTGTAGCCGAGCAGCCTTATTGGGTGGGTGACCCGGTTACCCGTTCGTGGGCTGCTGATGTTCCGATGCCGTTCTTTGACCCGACCGGCCCACAACTGGTGAACATTTCGTCTGCGCACAAGCTCGCTACTGCCACCCTGGATAATCCGGGGGATGTGGGGTCTTACCCTCGCTGGTACATTGACGGCGAAATTGAGTCCGCGACGGTTGGTGTTGACGGGGGGATGGGAGGGGTTCATATACCCTTTGCTATTGCCGCGAATCAGTGCTTGATCATTGAGACTGACCCGGACGTTATTGGCGCAACGTTGTATGAGATTAGTCCGGAGCAGTTGGCTTTGGACGAGAGGGACCGCAAGAAGCCGTCTGAGCGAGTCGTTGGCGTGGACCTCATTAGCCCGGTGGATATGACGGCGGCGCTTGGCCCGGCCGACTTCCAGCCCATCCCGGCTGGTAAGGCTGTCCCGCTGACTCTGGTGATGACGGGCACGGGCAAGATTGAGGTCTTCCTGCCCACACTGTGGAAGGCGGCTTGGTGATGGCCGTCTTCCGTATCGGCGTCTATAACGGTGCCCGTGAGTTCCGCTGTCAGATTGGTAACCCTACCGAGTTGCGGGCGACGATCCGCGACAATATGGTGTCCACTCTTTGGCTGACAGTCCCTCTTGACCACCCGCGCATTGATGAGCTGCTGGCTGATGATGCGCGCCTGAAGGTGGATTTCAAGGGTGAGCATCTTATCTCCGGGCCTGTTACGGAGTGGGAGGGCGAGACGGACGGCGTGTCGGGTTACCTGACCGTTGCTGTTGAGGATGACTCGCGGATGTTGCGGGAGATCCTTGGTTTCCCCGTGCCTGGTGCGCTGGTTGGCGGGCAGGGGGCGGCCGAGTATCGGACGTATACGGGTGACGCGGAGACGATCATTAAGACGGCCGTCACTGAGAACGGCGTGAACCGGATGCAGATACCGGGGCTGACCGTTGCGCCGAACCTGAACCGCGGTGCGGTTGTCCCTAGCGGCATCCCGTTCAGGATGCACCCGCTGGCCGACAAGCTATTCCCAGCGGCCACAGATGCAGGCCTGAGTGTCACCGTAGAGCAGCAGGGCACCAGCCTTGTTCTGGACGTGCGCGAACCCGTTACGCACCCGCGCAGCCTGTCCGTTGCTGGCAGGACGTTGAAGAGTGCCCGATGGACGAGGACGCGACCCAAAGCTTCGTGCGTGATCACGGGCGGTCCTGGTGAGGGTGTGGAGCGTAACTTCCGCTATCTCGTGGACCAGCCAAGGGAAGCGCAGTACGCCATGCGCGCCGAAGTGTTTCAGGATGCGCGGGACGCGAAGGACGACCCTGAAGAGGGTTTGGTTGCCGCTGTCATTATGGATGACCGCGGCAGGGAAGCCCTTGCCGAGAACGGGCCTAAGAGTGGCGTTGAAATCCAGCTCGCGGACTCTGGCATCTTCCAGTATGGGCCGGGCGGGTTCCGGGTGGGCGACCGGATCCCTATCAACCTCGGCAACGGCGTCACTGTCACTGAAGTTCTACGGGAATGCACCCTCGAATGGGTGTCTCCCACTTACGCAAAGGTTGAACCGCAAGTCGGGGAGATCGTCAATCAGCCGGACGCGGTGCTGCGTAAACAGGTAGCAGCCCTAGCCCGAAGCAAACGAGATCAGGAGCGCCGATAGATGGCAGTTGAGTTTTTCAGTAACGGGTATGACACGACTAGCACGAACCCGTATACGGAGGGTGCGTGGGCGGATGCTCACCCGTCGATTGGTTCGGCGACGTATGGTGTTAGGTCCCCAACGCATTGGAAGGTGTCTGCTGTTGCGGGGCAGGACCGGACTGTGTCTATTGCTGCGGGCATGGGTTTCGGCTATGGCGTCACGGACATGACGTACGCGAATGACACCCTTCAGCTTGACACAATCGCTACGGGTTCGCGGTGGGATCTGATCGCGGTTCGTCGTGACTGGACCCCGACTGCTGGCGTGTCAAAGTTTGTGAAGGTGCCGGGTGGGGCTACTGCTGTTATCCCTGGTAATCGGCAGCAGTCGCCGGGTGGGATTGATGATCAGCCGCTCGCGTTGGTGCAGGTCACGGCGGGGCAGACGCAGCCAACGGGCATTATCGACTTGCGGACGTGGAGTGGTGATGGTGGCGGGATTGTTGCCGCGCATGATCTGGTGCGGTCCTTCCTGAACAAGACGGGCACCCGCCTGAATATCAACGGTGTGGATTGGATTCGCCGCTCTGGCGCGAACGACACGCCGGAGTGGTTCGCACCGCCGGCTGTGACTGTCAGGTCTTTCGCTTCGGCGGAAGGGAACTGGGCTTACTCAGTCAGGGCGACTATGTCCACCGAGGGGACGGTCAAGCAGGTCACGGCGGCGATCACGATTGTTCGCACGGGCGGCGGTAACTTCACGTTCGGCCCCAACGCTTACACCCCGATCTTCTCTGACCTGGTCCCGACTGGTTGGCGTCCCGGTACTGACTATGTGGCCCCGCTTGTCCTGACCGGCCCCACGTTTGGGCAGTGCGCCGGGTACTTCACACCGGGCGGCGGGTTCCAGTTGCGCACGTTCGGGCCCACCTACACGATTGCCGCGGGCCTCGGCATAACGGGTACAGCGTCTTGGACTGTGGCCTGAACTAAGGGGGGCTAGCGGTGTGGATCTTCAATGGCTGGCCCCGCTTGGTGGTTTCCTCGGCGTCCTGGGCGGCGGGATCGCGTGGCTTATCAACCGTGCGGATAAGAAGCGTGAGAGTAGGGAGGCTGCGGTGATTCAGACGTTGAAGGACCGTATCGAGGAGTTGAAGGCGCAGTTGTCGCGGGTTACGCGGCGCCTGAATCAGCGGACGCGTGCGGGGGATCGTTGGCGGGAGCAGCTTGTGGCGCATGACATCAAGCCGGACCCTGACGCGTGGCCGGAGGATGACGATGAGTAATGACGCTGAGTTCAATAAGTCTTTGGACGCGCAGGAGGAGGCGTTGGCGCAGTCGCATCGTGCGGCTCGCCGGCGCAACCTTCTGATCTGGTTCTTGCTGATCCTGTCGATTGCGTTTGGTATCGGCTGCTTGTTCTTCGCCATGGATAATGCGCGTTTGGCTGGGGCTGCTGCGGTGTATGGGCAGGAGCAGCAGCAGGAGAAGCAGGGGCTTGCGGAGGAGTTTGACGCGGCGTGCAAGTCGGATGACTTCGCACAGTCCGCGGCGGGTTCGAGCATTTGCGAGAAGGCCGAGCAGGTAGCGTCCGAACCTTCCACCCCGCTTGCTGGGCCGCAGGGCATTCAGGGTGTTCCTGGTCCTCGCGGTGAGCAGGGTTTCCCTGGACCAGCGGGAAGTCCGGGCGCGCCGGGCAAAGATTCCACAGTGCCGGGACCAGTCGGACCCCAAGGCTTAGCGGGTTTGCTCGGATTGACGGGCGGGCGCGGCGAGCCCGGAATCCCAGGCCCTGTCGGACCAGTCGGGGCTACAGGAAGTCCGGGCGCTGACTCCACGGTTCCGGGACCGCCCGGAGCGACGGGAGCGACCGGGCCAGCGGGACCAGCGGGCGCTGACTCCACCGTGCCGGGACCTGCCGGAAGCCCCGGTGAGCCAGGACCGCCCGGACCAGCCGGAATGAACGGTGCTGACGGCCGCGGCATTACTTCTGCGTTCTGCGGCGATACCGGGCGCTGGACGATCACGTATACGGACGGCGCAACCCAAGACGGCGGACAATGCCGCACCACACTACCCGTAGGAAATGGGGCACCATGAAACTATCCAACCTTGCCAACGTCTTACGTGACGCTGGCCTGACTGTTGTGGAGATGGCGGGCTGGGCTAATCGTGGCTATGCCGGGCAGGATCTACAGGCTGTGGCTGGCGTGTTGTGGCATCACACGGCGACGAACCGTTCCCGGTTCAATGAGGATGCGCCTACGCTGAATATGTGCCTGAACGGCCGCTCTGACCTTGCGGGGCCTCTGTGCAATATCGTGTTTGGGCGCACCGGAACCGTCTACCTGCTGGCTGCCGGTGTCGCTAACCATGCGGGCGCGGGATCAGCGGCAGGCATCCCCACGAACATGGGTAACCACTACCTCGTGGGCATTGAGATGGAGTCCTCCGGAATCGCGCCGTGGGACTGGACCGCTGACCAGATCCGGGTAGCCCCTCATCTTGGCGCGGCCATTGAGCGAGCCTATGGCGCTTCCTTGCAGATCGCCCACTACGAGTATTCGAGTCAGGGCAAGATCGACCCCGCGGGTTGGCCGGGCGGCATGGACGGGCTGCGGGCAAGCATCAACGCGATCCTTGACAGCCCCAGCATGAACCTCGCGTCAACCGGCATCACCCCGCAAAGCGCAACTATCACACCAGCAGCAGAGGAAGACATCATGGCATCGATTGACGATCTTAAGAACGCGCTCCAGTCCCCCGACGTGCTGGAGGCGATTGCCATGCGCGTACACACCCGGCCGGTACCCTACTTTGACCCGAACACGGGTAAGGACACGGGCACCGGTACGACCTTGGCTGTACTTGCGGGGGCTTCTGACTTTCAGCACGCTGCCAGCCGCCGCACCTTGGCGGATGCGGCCGGCGCGATTGTGGATGCGGTGAAGGCAGCCCAGCCTCAGGACGCCGCGAACGTTGCGCAGGCGGCTTATGACGAGTTCATCAAGAAGCTCGACTCAACGACTATCAAGGTGGTGGCGCAGTAATGTTCACTCTCATTTTCTGGAAGGCCGCGACTGAGCGTGCGGTCAAGACTGGCGCGCAGGCGATCCTATCCGTGTACTTCGTCGCTGACGTTGCGCTGAATGTGTTCCAGGCGGACTTCGCAAGCATGGCGGGGATTGGTTTGGGCGGCGTGCTGCTGTCTTACCTGACCTCGTTGGCGTCGGCAGCTCATGACGGCAACCCGTCTGCGATCAACGCCGAGGTTACTCAGGGCCGGCACGAAGCCTAGTCCGTCACACAAAAATAAGTGCCGTAATGTTCTAGGCCTAGCATGGCTGTCAAGGCCGATAATACCTCTCGCACAATTTTAGGAGCCAAGACATGGCCTACACCTACGATTCGATTTTCGCTGTTGACCCCGCCAACCCGGCGAACGTCGCTAAGAACGCAAGCATTACCATCTTTGACCCGGCGGACGCAGCTCAGGCGCCCATCGCCATCACGGACCCGACAGGCGTTCCCCTGCCTAACCCGATGACGTTGGACGCGGCGGGCATGGGCCCCGCGTACCAGCACCCCACGCTCGCCCGTGTGGGCTGGAAGGGTGCCGGGTTCGTCGGCTACTTCACCTCCTACGAAGGCATGTTCAACGAAACGCAGGCGGCTAAGACTGCGGCTGAGTCGGCAGTAAGCCAGGCGCAGGCGGCGGCTAACACGACCGTAACCGCGGCAAGCGTCAACAGTTCCGGGCGGCTGATCCTCACGAAGGCGGATGCTTCCACGGTTGACGCGGGCGTAGTTGTCGGCGGGGTTGGACCTAAGGGTGACAAAGGCACGGACGGCTCCAACGTCCTCCCCACACAGCAAGCCATAGAGCAGGCGATCACCACCGAAGGCCCGGCAAGGGCGGCACTGAATACCACCTTCGGGCGCAAGTCGGCGGCGAACGTGGACGCCTACACAAAGTCCAAGAACATGCCCACTGGCGCGGTTGCGGCCATGTCGGAAACTGGGCAGGCCATCCGCACCTTCGGTAACGGCTCATCCTTTGTTGTTAGTGATGGCGTTATCACCAATACGCACACGGCAGCGAACAACGGATCTGCCTACCTGCAAACCCAGATCGAGGGTAGCGAGAAGGTGCGGCGCATGTTCGCCGTCGTCAACGCGCCTGCGAACAATGGCTCTTCCCTCGCACTTGTATTCCCAGCGGCGGAATGGCGAAAAGACGGGACCGGACCCCTCGGACCCGCAGGCATCCACTACGTTGTTGACCCCAACGGTAACTGGCACGTCGGCTACTGGACCGGCTCGGCTGAGGAAACCTTCACGTCGGGCACGTCGGGCGCGTGGAAAGACGGCACAGACCGCTACGTCGAAGTTACCGTAGACGTTGCCGCGTCCTCTTGCACCATCACGCACCCGGACGGCACCAGCTCCACAGTGACGGACGCCCGTATCTCCCCGAACATCAGCGGGTGGGGCATCATCGAGTCCTACGTGTTCTCCGGCACGGCGCCGTCGTTCGCTATCAAGGACTTCGGGATCGCGGCGAAAGCACCAAGCGCGGCCGAACCGTTCGTCGGCAAGGCCACCTACCTGGCTGGTATCGCCGGGCTGAAGACCTCACATGTCGCGGTCACCACTGAGGGTACTTATGTTGCCACCACGACGGCCGCGGAAGTCGCCGCAGGGGTTACACAGATTAGCTTCACGGCCCCGCCGTCCGGGAAAGCAACTCTCCGGGTGGAAGCTTTCGTGCAGATCACCGACGCCGCAGCACACTACATCTGGGGACTCGCGGAAGTGACGGGCTCCACAACATCATCGGACGCGTCGGGGCGGTCACTGCGCAGGGTTGCTATCGGCGCCCGTCACGACATGCTCAGTGCGACGTTCAACATCACGGGCATGGTCCCTGGCAAGACGGCGATCCTCGGGCTGCGACACATGTCCACTGTAGCCAGCGCGGCGACTCTCAAGGTTGGCGGCACTAACGCTTTCCCGTTCAACATCACGGTCACGCCGTACGGCTAACGGATAGCGGTCATCCACTCGTCCGCGCTGGTGCCTGTCTCTGGGTCTTCAAAGGCCCGGAGAATGTCAGGGTTGGCGCGGGCGGTGCGGACGGCTGACACGAGGCCCAACACGCACAACGCGGCGGCTGCAAAAAGAAGAATCCCCCAGAGAATGACCATGCCCCAAGTGTAGGGCAAGCCCCGACAATTCAGCCCCGCTCTCCACTTCGGAGGGCGGGGCTTTTTGTCGTCCCGATTTAGTGGGGTGTGCTGTGGTGGGCTGTGATGTGCTGAGAATCCAAAGGCGCTTAGGCTACAGGCGAGGCTAATTTCAGGCTATTTTCACCCTGTTTTTACCCCCGCTTTGGGCAGTAAAAAACCCCTAGAACCGTTGAGTTCTAGGGGTTTTTGGGGGGAGTAGCGGTGGGGAGGCTCGATCTCCCGACCTCACGATTATGAGTCGTGCGGTCACCATTTAATCCATTCGTTTTACTTCCATTCTGGCGCGGAAATCCGCGGAATCTAGAGGTTTATGGCAACCCCTCAGAAGGGCCTGCATACGCTAGCGCACGCTGGCATTGGCTACAGTATTGGCATAAGGGCTTGACTCTGGTGTCCTGACACCCTAGAGTTAGTACATCGGAACAAGCCGATGGGGAAAGGGTAAGAAAATGACGAAGAGCATCGAAATCAAAGGCCGCAAGTACAACGTCGCTGGCGAGTTCAAGAACGGAAACTTCCACCTGGAAGGCCCCCGCGGTGGTTCGGTCCTCTTCGCAAAGCCCACTGAGGTTGGCTACTTCTTCTACAAGGCAACCGGCGGCGCGGCACTCACCGACGCTCGCGGCCTCGTAATCACCGCGACCCGCGAACAGCTCGCAGCATGAGCGGGGCGGCTATTCCCGCCGAGGCGGTCGAAGCGGCTGCGCGGGCGATCTACGCCGCCGAAGAATATCCGAGGCTATATGAGCACTCATGGGATACCTATCGGGAAAAGGCCCGCGCCGCCCTTGAAGCCGCAGCCCCGTACCTCATGGCGCCCCGAGTCGTGACCACGCAGGACGAGTTGGACGCATTGCCGCTCAACACCATCATTCTTGACGCGGAAGAGTTGCCGCTCTACAAGGACGACAGTGACCGGGTAGAGGTGTGGTGCTTCGGGGATAACGAGGTGCCCGTCAATCTGCCGGCGCGTGTCCTATACCTGCCCAATGTCTAAGGGCACGCCCATGCGGCATATCCGTGTTGACGACGCCCTGTGGACCGCGGCCAAGCAGACAGCGGAAGAACAAGGCGAGAACCTGAGCGCAGTCATACGGGAATGCTTGAAGGACTATGTTGAGAAGGGGACGAAATGAACGTTAGTGAGTTTCTAGAAGCGCGGATTGCTGAGGATGAGGCCGTGGCACGGCGTGCTAGTCCCGGCCCTTGGAGCTTCGCGGACATCGCCTCTGTCGGCGGGGGAACCATCTATGATCCAACGGTCGCAATAGCGAATGTCAGTTGGGACGTTGAGGATATTAACTCCCCCATTCGCCGGACGCGCCCAGCATGGCAAGCTGACGCAACAGGCATTCACATCGCCCGCCACAACCCCGCCCGCGTCCTTGCCGAGTGCAAGGCTAAGCGGGCGATCGCAGATCTGCACGGGCCGGTGGAGGACCGCGGATGGCAAAGCGGCGTAGCCCATGACTTCCTGTGGTGCGGCTCCTGCGGGACATTGGACGACGCGCCCGTGCCCTTCCCCTGCGAAACGCTTGAGGCGCTCGCATCCGTCTACGCTGACCACCCGGACTACCGGCCGGAGTGGGCGCGTAATGCCGACTAAGGGCACGAAGCAGCGCGATCCGCATCCCGGACGCCCTGTGGACCGCGGCCAAGCAGACAGCGGAAGAACAAGGCGAGAACCTGAGCGCAGTCATACGGGAATGCTTGAAGGACTATGTTGAAAAGGGGACGAAATGAACATTAGTGAGTTTCTGGAAGCGCGGATTGCGGAGGATGAGGCGGGCGCAAGGGTAGCCGCCATAGAGGACGGCGGCGTATGGGGCTCTTGGACCGAGCTGCATAACCCCGCCCGCGTCCTTGCCGAGTGCAAGGCTAAGCGGAAGCTGGTGGCTGACTATGCGCGATACGAAATGTACTACGGCCCGAACCTGTTCTACGTCCTCGCCGCCGTCTACGCGGACCACCCGGACTATCGACAGGAGTGGGCGCCATGACCGAGCGCGGCCCTAACTTTGACGCGGCCCGTGACCCTGTATGAGGCCGCACAGAAACGCCTCCTGGACCTCATCGGACAACCCCGAAAAGGAAGTCTCGGTGCACATCTACCGGGCACACCTGACCGACGCCCTCAAAGCCCAACAACGGGCACACAAAGCAATGATGGAGGCATGGGCATGAACATTAGCGACGATGCGGTAGAGGCCGCGCACACTCTCTGGTGCGCGGGTAACCATGAGGGTCCCTGCCGACGAGGGCAGGCGACTGGCACCGAAGCTCCACAGCTTTCCCTTATCGCGCCCGACCCTGAAACGCGGGGTGAGGCTGCGTGATCCCGGATGAGGCGGTAGAAGCGGCGGCGCGGGCTGCGTATGAGTTCAGGCATGGCGGCTACAAGGCGTGGGATGATCTGGCCCCGGTCGAACAGTGCGAAGCGGAGGCTGAGATGCGGTACGCCCTCCGAGTCGCCGCGCCGCACCTCATGGCGAGGGCTGCTGCGGATTTACGAGGGTGGTATCAGGAGCGCATGGACGAGGTTCCCGCCGAAGACGTGACGCTTACCGAATACGAGGAGGGGCGCGAGGTTGGTGTCACTGAGGGCATCCTCGCTGCGTCACTCAAGATCGGAGCAGAAAAGTGATCCCGGACGAGGCGGTAGAGGCGGCCCTTATAGTCGCGCCACTTGAGGGCATCGTGACCCCATGCGACGTGGGCAGAGTGTGGGACATGGGCCGAAGCGGAACAGACGAACCTACCTGCTCAAACCCAGCAGAGTGGTCAGCCCTAGCGCATGACTGTCACTTGGGCCAGCCGATCCTACTATGCACCAAACACCTAGCTATGGGCAGAGAGGACCGCCGACCAGAGCAATTCATCAAGTGGCGTTGCCGTCGATGCAAACTCGTCGCCGTAAGTGCTGACGAACTGATCTGGAACGTGAGGAGACTGACATGATCCCGGACGAGGCGGTAGAGGCGGCATTGTATGCGTGGGGTTTTTCGGCGCAGAACATTGACGAGCGGCGCGAACTGGTCACGCACATCTTGGAAGCCGCAGCCCCGCACATCATGACGCAGGCATGGGACGAGGGCTACACCACCGGAAACGCGCACAACGGACGCGGAGACGCCAACCCCTACCGAAAGCCCGCCGATGCCTAGCCCGCGGTGGACGGCTGAGGATGAGCGGAACTATACCGCCGACCGCACCATGATAAAGAAGCTGGCAAACCGCGGCGAGGAACCCGCGCAATGGCTGACAGACGAATACACCGAACTGACCGAGCGCCGGAAACAAGCCAAACGCCGACGCCCAAAAGGTGAGGGCGCCGTGTATCAGCGCGGCGACGGCATGTGGTGCGCTTCCGTTGAGCTACCCGAGGGCCTAGACGGGAAACGCAGGCGCAAGGTGATCTGCCGCAAAGACAAGGGCAAAGTCATTGAAGAACTGCGGGCCGCTAAGAAGGAACTCGAAAAACTCGGGGACCTCGCAACCAGCAGCGTCCGGCTAGATGCCTGGGCCGCGCACTGGCTCGACCGGATCGCCCCGAAAGAAATCAAGCCGCGCACGCTCGCCGGGTACAAGACAGTCATCAACGGCTACGTCCTGCCCGTCCTCGGCCGCAAAACGCTCGGGAAGATCAGCGCCCAAGACGTGCGCCGGCTACACGACGTCATGGCCGCGACACCCAAAGACCCCAAACTCAGGGATGGCGGCGAGCTGCCGGAGGGTACGGTGATGCTTTCCAGTACCTACGTGCTATTGGCGCACAATGCGCTCTCTGTCATGCTCGGGGCTGCCATGAACGAAGGCAAGATCTCAGCCAACCCCTGCGACATGGTCAGCCGACCGAGGAAACGGAAGCTTGAACAGCAGGCGCTCACGTTGGAGCAGTCGATACAGTTACTACGCTACGTCCTCGGCAGGAAGAACGGGGCACTATGGGCCTGCTCGCTACTCACCGGGGCGCGGCGTGGCGAAGTGATAGGCCTCGAATGGGACAGGGTGACCGAGTCCCTGGATTTGTCCTGGCAGCTCCAACGCATCACGGACATAAAGAACGTGCCCGCAGACTTTGAGTATCGACACGTCAAGTCGACGCTCTATCTCACGCGGCCCAAGTCGTCGTCCGGTTGGCGCATCATCCCGCTAGTTGAGCCGCTGAAGTCCATCCTTGAGCTGCACCGGAAAGACGCGGTTGTAGGGGACGATGGGCTCGATCTCGTGTTCCGTGAAGACGGGCGCCCATGGGACCCCGACCGTGTAACCAAAGCCTGGAAACAACTCATGCGGGATGCCGACCTGCCCGAAGATGTCGTGCTGCATGGTGCGCGCCATGCAGTCGTGGACATCCTCTACACTGCCGGCGTCCCCGAGGACCTGATAACCCAGATCATCGGCCACTCCACAAGGTCCATGACGCGCTCCTACAGGACCCGTATAGACGTTGACAGGGCGCGTGCGGGCATGGAGGCGCTGAGTGCACTCCTACGCCCGCAGATCGAAGCGTGACCGCGCACAAGTGACCCCCACATCAATCCGATGTGGGGGTCATTTTTTGTTGGGCTGGGGACGGTGCGGCCTACCTCTAGGACTCATAGCCGGCGGCCTCCAAAGCGGCCTGAACGAACTGCACCACCTCGCGACCTAGCACTTTGCAGATCGACTCGAAATCGTTCGCGTTCAACGGGGCCTCGTCACGAAGACGCTTCCCCAAGTAACCTTGCGACAACCCGCACGCAGCAGCCAGGTCCTTCACGGTCATGTTCTGGCGCGCTAACGTGGCTCTGACCTCGGCTGATATAGCACGAGCAAACGGCCCGGCTGCGGGCGTGGTTCCTGAAGGCATAACTGTCATGGTAACTCTTTCCGACACTGAAGGCGCTTGCTAGCACGAGTAGTCATAGTTTCGCGAGTCAAATTCTATATGGAATCTACAGGCTCATTCCTAAGCTTACGCACCAGAGACAGGATTCACAATCCCAAGGGTGCGATCCACAGCCCACTTAAGGTACCGTGAACGTGAGACATAGGTCTTAAAAGAGTTACCCCACCGACACTTTGGCGAGTGTCAGTGGGGCGAACTACTATTTCAAATGTTCGAATACCAGTTCGAACAGCACTACTTCGGGGGCACTACCAAATGAAAAACGAACACGGTCTCAACCGTCCACCATCGCTCGACTCGATCAACCTGGAAACAATGACGATCCGGGGGTTCGGCAAGGAAGCCGAAGGCAGGGGCAAGCTGGCGTCTACCCTTCTCGCTGAATACGTTCGTCGGCCCGCTGCATTAGAACAACGGGAGTAAGCCCGAGGGCTTCTGCTACTTTGCAGAACGTCGGCATCGGCATGGAACGCTTACCCGTCATGTAGCGGCTAAGGGTTGCGCGCTCGATGCCGACGGCGTCTGCCAGGGCCTTTTGGTCCATGCCGGCTTCGATCAGCTCCACCTTGATTTGGGTGGCAACTGCTGCTTCGAGGCGTTCTCCGTATTCCATGAACACCATTTAAATACCTTTGGACAATTTTTGCAACTATTTGAACAACCAAGTAGTACGCACGCGCACATGCGCGTACACGCGGGCGCGTAATAACACGCGGCTTCCCCTATTGACTTTTCAAAAGTCACTCAGATTGGCACTTGCAATTGTTCGCTTGGACAATTACCATGGTCTCATGAAC
>Ga0307409_100000081_pt1 | contig 34429 bp, 31 predicted proteins | sample 322Ometagenome_2_FD_203888 | JGI IMG/M metagenome (GOLD analysis project Ga0307409, IMG submission 203888) | Maize rhizosphere microbial communities from greenhouse at UC Davis, California, United States - 322HYB-O-2 | ecosystem: Host-associated > Plants > Roots > Rhizosphere > Soil | place... | reverse complement strand
TCACGCAGGGCAGCCCGCGCAATGTGGAAGTCACTGTCGTGCCCGTGGGCGGCGGAGGCCAGCGCGATAACGTTGTGCGCGGAACTGTTACGTATCGCCAGCGCATTGCCCTTCCGGCGAACTCTGAGGTGACGGTTAGACTAGTGGATGCTGCGGAACCGACCGGCCCGGCCGTTGCGGAAACGAAGGTTTCCACCGCCAACCGTCAGGTCCCCATCTCGTTCGAGCTGCCGTATCAGGCCCGCGACATCAACCGACAGCGTAATTACGAGTTACAGGCGGAAATCCGATCCAACGGCCAACTGCGATTCAAAACCGAAAGGGGCCTCCCCGTCACCCTTCGCGGCAATCAGGACCAGAATATCGAGATCGTCGTGGTCCCCGCGACAGAAGGCCCCGAAGCAATTACCGGTCGCACCATCAACCTGTCGAAATTCGGCACGGGAAATCTGCAGATCGGAACGCGCGGCGCCGAACTCATCATTCGCGGAAACGTTACGGTTAACACGAATGGTGACGCCACCGTCACGCTTTCACGTCCGCTAAGCGGCTCTGTCGCATTCACCGGAAAGCTGACGTATTTTGACGAGACAACGCTTCGCATCACGGTCGAAAGCTCTGGGGACGCAAGCGCGAGCGGCGAAATACAAGTAAGTTATGCAGGAAGAAACTTGCGGAATATCACGGCGACGAACCTAGTTGTGGACGGGCAGGACGTAACACTTAGGTTCTAAGCTAGACAAAGGAGCGGGGGCAAGCCGCCCTTTCTGACTGTTATTGGTTTAGTCGACTCGTCAATGCAGTCGAGTCAATATAACCAATCTCAGTTAGAAAGCTAGGCTTGCCCCCGCTGATCTTGGATCACTAGGGCTGAAGCATCCGCGGCGGCGTGAAGCCGGGACGAAATTGGCAGCAGCCGGGAATGCAAAGTCATCCGGTTTCGTGCCCGTGGTTACCCAACTGTTTATGGCATTTACCGCCGTGATCCGCCTTATCGTGGTAACCGTGAGCGTAAACGAGAAGCGTGCCGTTCCAGTTTGAGGGGACGACAATACGGTAAGGCGCGCCATTTATCTCGCCGCTAAGATCGAGAGGGCCGACCTGCTCGGCTGCGAAAACAGGAGAAATGACGGCCGCGAGAGCAAGAGTGCAAAAAGCGAATGCTTTCTTGAGCATTTTGGGGGTCTCCTTGTAAGTTTGGACAAAACCGTCGCACCGGCTGCTTCGCGGTTCGGTCCGGCTGAATTTTTAGGGACTGATTGGTTGTACTACTGGAAGCAAAGGGAGTCAACGAACTCCGTTTCAGATGACGATCCTGATCCAGCCGTCTTCGATACGAACTTCATAGCTCTCGACAGAGCATTTGCGGTCGGTGAAGCACTGGCCGGAGCGCACATCGAAGCGCCACCCGTGCCAGTCGCACTCGACAATCGTCCCGTAAAGCCGCGAATCCGCAAGCGGATAGCCCTTGTGCGGGCAAAAATTCTCGATCGCGTGGAAGGTGCCGCCGATGTTGTAAAGTGCGACCTCGGTGCCGTCTTTCAGCCTGACCGTCGCCCCGCGGCCGGGCGGGACTGATTCGGACCGCCCGACGGTGACCGTTTTACCTGTCCGCTGCGGCTTTCGCTTGTTCTCTCGATGCTTTCCCATTTGCAAAGGCCCGCGTCGTAAGCGAGGGCGTAACTACCAATTTGGATATATCGCCCTTGCTCACGCGCGAGCTTCCGCATCCGGTAGTTCACTCAGTTTCGCTAATTCACCTATGCACCCGCAACCCCGCGTTCCAAAACTCTTGCTTTCTAGGGCTAACTCACAGAAAATAAAGGTATGGCGGAATCTCAGGCACGGGCACGCATGCGATGCAGCGAAATAATGACGCGTGACGTTAAAACGGCGACGCGGGATATGCCTCTCCGCGAAGTGGCCGTGATGATGCGCGAGGGCGACGTGGGATCGGTGCCCGTCGTCGAGGGCGGAAAGCTCGTGGGCATCCTGACCGACCGCGATATCGTGGTTAGAGCGATCGCGGACGGGAAGGACGCCTCAGCACCCGTTTCCGACGCGATGACCGCCGAAATATTTTCCGTCAAGCCGGACGATTTCGTTTTCGAGGCGATCCGAATCATGGGTGACCGGCAGGTCCGCCGGATACCGGTTGTCGCGGATTCAGGTGATCTCGCCGGCATCATCGCGATAGCGGACATCGCGCTCGAGATGGAAGACGAACGCGAGATAGCGGAAACCCTGGAAGAGATATCAAGCGGTGCCGGATTTTGGGGTAAAAAGTAACAGAATGGCAAAGTCTTTTAATCGCCACTTTCAATTTTTGGGCTCATCAAAAAACGTTCAATCCGGCCGGTTGTGGCTACCGGCGGCTGACGTTTTTCAAACCGCGGATGGGTGGCTTGTAAAAGTCGAACTCGCCGGAGTCTCGGCGGAGGATATAGAGATCGACATACAGGGCAAATCGCTTTACATCGCGGGCTGCCGAAAGGACAAGTCCTGCGCGGTGGGCATGTCGTATCAGCAGATGGAGATCACCTACAGCCGATTCGAAAAGACCTTAGAGTTTCCCGCATCTATCGACGGGGCGACGATCGAACATAATTTCGAGAACGGCCTCCTTATCATTAATTTGAAAAAGGCAGCCTAGCTTTATTTTGGCATTTTGCCTTTGCCAAAAAGACATCTAACAGACGGGTATATATGGCTGACGAACAAGTAAAAGATCAAGTAAAAACAGGAGCACCTCCGTTCCCGGGACCATTCGAGATCGCGATACTGCCGTTGCAGAACACGACGCTTTTCCCTGAAACGGTCGTACCCCTTGCGGTCGGGCGCGAGCGCTCGGTGCGCGCGGTCGAATCGGCGTTGAGCACGGAAGAAAAACTCATCGGCTGCATCACGACGAAGACGGAGAACGTCACCGGCGACGAGGCGAAATTCGAAGACCTCTACAAGATCGGCACCATCGTGAACATCAAGCGAATGATGCGAAATGACGGGGTCATGCAGCTTATTGTGCAGGGGACGGACCGCTTCGAGGTGGTCGAGTGGATCGAGGAACAGCCTTACATCAAGGCAAAGATCCAGGTGCTTCCCGAACTTCGCCGCGTCGATGAAGAAGAGATCGAGGCGCTCAAGCGGAATATACAGGGATTGATCCAACAGGCATTGGCACTATTGCCTAACGTGCCGCCCGAAATCCGGATGGCGGTGATGACGCAGACCGATCCGGTGCAGATCTCTTATTTCCTCGCGAGCGTGCTCGACCTCGGCGTCGAGACCGAACAGAAGATGTTGGAATCGAGCACGGTTGATGGGCTGCTCACGCTGACCCACGCGGCACTATCGCGCGAGCTTGAGATCATGCAGATCCGCTCGAAGATCGCCACCGAAGCGCAGACCGAGATGGATAAGTCACAGCGCGATTACGTCCTCCGCCAACAGTTGAAGGCGATCCAGAAAGAGCTCGGCGAAGACGAAACAGGCGAGAAGGCCGAGGCCGGCCAGCTCCGCGAGCGCCTTGAAACGGCCGACCTGCCCGAGGATGTCCGTAAAGAAGCCGAACGTGAATTGAAACGGATGGAGGCCCTGCCGCAGTCGGCTCCCGATTTTCACGTCATCCGCACCTATCTCGAATACATTTTGGATCTGCCGTGGAGGAAATCGAGCGAGGAAAAACTCGACCTCAACGAGGCCCGCAAGGTGCTCGACGAGGACCATTACGGGCTCGAGGATATAAAGGAGCGGATCCTCGAATCGCTCGCGGTCGTAAAACTTCGGCCCGATTCGAAGAGCCCGATCATATTATTTGTAGGGCCTCCGGGAGTTGGGAAGACTTCTTTGGGCCGCTCGATCGCCCGATCACTCGGACGCGAGTTCGAACGCCTTTCTTTAGGCGGAATGCGTGATGAAGCAGAGCTTCGCGGGCATCGGCGGACGTATATCGGCGCGATGCCGGGGCGGATCATTCAGGCGCTTCGCCGTGTGGGCGTGAACAATCCTGTGATGATGCTGGACGAGATCGACAAGCTCGGAAGCGATTTCCGCGGCGACCCTGCATCGGCTTTACTCGAAATTCTAGATCCGGCGCAAAACAACACGTTCCGCGATAACTATCTCGATCTCCCCTTCGATCTGTCTAAGGTGTTCTTCATCGCGACGGCGAATTCGCTTGGGCCGATCCCCGCCCCTTTGCGCGACCGTATGGAGATCATCCAGCTTGCGGGTTACAGCGACCGCGAAAAGCTGAACATCGCGAAACAGTATTTAGTCTCGCGGCAGATAAAGGAAAACGGTTTGACCGAAGAGCAGTTGACCATCTCGGACGACGCGATCAACCTGCTCACGTCACGCTACACACGCGAGGCTGGCGTTCGGCAACTGGAACGAACCATCGGGAACCTTGCCCGTAAGGTAGCTTTGAAGGTGGCTCAGGGGTCTGCGGACCGTGTTGCCATTGAGGCCAAAGATATAAAGGAATACTTGGGAGCCCCGCGTTTCTACCCGGAAGAGGCACGCAAGGAGCTGCCCGCCGGCGTCGCGACCGGGATGGCGTGGACGGAGATGGGCGGCGAGGTGCTGTTCATTGAAGCAACGTTGCTTCCGGGCAGCGGCGGACTGACATTGACTGGCCAGCTCGGCGAGGTGATGAAGGAATCGGCCCAGGCCGCCCGCAGCTATTTGTGGTCGCACGCGTCGGCGTTCGGTATCGATCCGGAATTGATCAAACAGAACGGCGTACACGTTCACGTTCCTGCGGGGGCCATCCCCAAAGACGGCCCGAGCGCCGGCGTGACGATGGCGTCCGCCCTCGCGTCTCTCTACACGGGCCGCAAGGTGCGCACCGACACCTCGATGACGGGCGAGATAACGCTATCGGGTCAGGTCTTCCCCGTCGGTGGAATCAAAGAGAAGGTGTTGGCCGCTCACAGAGCGGGAATTCGTCGCATCATTCTCCCGGCTCAAAACGAACCTGACACGGAGGACATTCCTGAGGACGTTCGGGCCGAGCTCGAGATCATTCCGGCAAAGCTCGTTAGCGAAGTGCTCGATGCAGCGTTGGAGAAAGAGGTGAGTGAGCCGTTACCGAAGGAATACACGCTGCCCGCAACCGACGTATCGCCCGATGGCTCGGCTGATCGCTTGATTGCGCGGAAAGGCGAGTGAATTGTAACTATTGATAATTTGACCCTAAGCTTGCCGGCGAAAACGGCGAGCTTTTTTGTTCTCAAGCATTTACCAACATGGTAAACTGGCTGTCGCACAAGTTTCGCTCTAATCGATCAAGATAAAGTAAATGAATCGTCGTTTCGCGCGCGTAAGGTCATTTTTGTCGTTGCCGGTCATCGCGGCCGTGATAGTCATGTACGGCTCTCTCTGGAACCGACCGCAATCGGCACAAGTGGTGACACCCCCCCGCGGCCTGCCCGCAAAGTTCGCGATGGCAGATCACGTGACCCGAGCCATCCGCGATCCGGAAACACGGGTCAGGATCGTGTCGGTGGAAAGCGAATCTGACCGGGAAGACGTTGCGGGTAGCGGAACCGTGCTCGACGATCACGGCAGCTTCGTTCTTGTCGCGGATCAGGCGGGAAATGCCGTTGCGAAAGCTGATTCCCAAGAGCTCGAAACAACGATCAACCTTCCCGGCAGATCGTTCCGCCCCTTGAACGAGAGCATTCCCGAATCGGTCGCTCACGAAGTCGATCCGGCGGAAATCGTGGACGGTTATTACATTGTCCAGTTTGGTGTGCTCGCGACAGATGAGCTGCTCGAAAGTCTGAAAGCGGCGGGCGTCGAAGTGATCCAGTACATACCCCACCAGGCATTCTTCGTCTACGGGAGCGGGGAGGCGATCGCGAGCGTGGCGGACCACTCTCGCGTCCGCTGGGCGGGCCGATATCGCGCGGAACAGAAGACATCGAACGCACTTCGCGAACAATTGCGGGCACATAAAGAAAAGCGCACGCCTCGAAAGGGCATTTCGAAGCTGGAATTCGCATCGAAGACCACGGCTGTTTTCGACATCGCGGTTTTTGATCGTGCAGATCTTGGGGCCGCCGCCGGTAAGATCGTGGCCCGGACCGGCGGACATGTAAGAGATCTTGTCCGGCTGCCGAACAACTTTTTCAATATCGTTAGGCTGGAAGCCTCGATCGATCGCATCGAATCGGCCGCGGACGTCGACGATGTATTCTCGATCGAGTCGTGGGCGACGCCGAAAAAAGAGGACGAAATCGCTTCTCATATAGTGGCCGGGAATTACGTAGGCAACACGGTCGCGCCGCCGGGCTACAGCCCACTTGCCCAGTTCGGCGTCAATGGTCAAGGTGTGACCGTGGCCGTGGTCGACGACGGCGTCGGAATCCCCGGGGACGGCGGTTTTTACGTTACGGCCAACAATGCTGTCGACGGGCCGCTTCGGGGCGCAACGATCGGCGCGAAGGGGCACGGCCACCTGCAGGCGTCGATCATCGCCGGTGATTCCCCATTTTCGTTGCTCGATCCGGGCGGATACAACTACGGCGGCGGAATTGCTCCGAAAGCAAATATAGTTAACATCCCCTTTCTTCGTGCTGGTTACACCGGAACTGAAGCGGACACCGCCAACGACGTTGTCTCGTATTCAGGCCCAAACGGCGTGCGAGGATTCATCAGCAATAACAGCTGGGGCTACCTTACGAACAGCAATGCTTACGACTCGTATGCGGCCCAGTTCGACGGTTTCGTGAGGGATGCGTCATACGCAGGGACGATAGACCCGCTGGTTTTGATCTTCTCGGCCGGAAACGAGGGCACGTTAGGGTTAACCCGCCCAAAGGTCGCAAAAAACGTAATATCGGTGGCGGCTACCGAGAATGTTCGTCCCGCGCTGAAGAATAGCGGAGGCAGCACGGGCATCGCTGACGATCTGGAACAGCTTCCCGATTTTTCCAGCCGGGGGCCAGCAGCGGATACAAGAATCAAGCCGGACATTTCAGCCCCGGGAGATGCCGTGACGGGTGGGCGTTCCGGGTCGGACATTCTTTTCGGCAACATTGACACCTACCACCGAGTCAGCAGCGGAACCTCGCACGCTGCACCGTTGGTCGCGGGTGCGGCAGCATTATTCACTGAGTATTGGAAAAACACGAACAGCGGAGCGAATCCGAGCCCGGCGATGGTGAAAGCCGCACTTATAAATGGTGCTGTTGAGGTGACGGGAACCGGGGCATTAACCGCTCGCCCGAATGGCTCGGAAGGCTGGGGGCGGCTGAACCTGAAAAATGTATTAAACACCGGGGCCGCAATATCTTATTTTGATCAGAACACCGTATTTGGCAACATCGGGGTGGCCCAAAATTATACTGGGAGCGTGTCGGACACCGGCCGCCCCGTCAGGGTTTCGCTTGTTTGGACCGACCCGCCCGGGGCCGGTGACCCGGCTCTCGTAAACGATCTCGATCTCGAAGTGGTAGTTGGCGGGATCAAATACCGTGGAAATGTGTTCTCGGGTGGTTCATCGGCTACATACGGGACGGCCGACAATCGCAACAACGTCGAGAACGTTTTCCTGCCGGCCGGTGTCTCCGGTCCGATCACGGTTCGTGTGATCTCCAAGGCCCTAAACGGCGACGGCGTTCTCGGCAACGCGGACACGACGGATCAGCATTTCGCCCTGGTTGTGTTCAACGCCGGAGTCGCACCGACCTCCGCCGCCAACCCCGACGCGGGGGAGCTCACCATCGTAACAGGCAATGGGGTCGTGGAACCCAGCGAATGTAATATCGTCAACATTCCGATCACGAACTTCGGCCAGTCCGCGATGACATCCGTTTCCGCTGCGCTATCGACCACCACGCCCGGCGTGACGCTTACGGTCGCGAATGCAAGTTATCCGAACATCGCGGCCGGGGCGACCGCGAACGCGTTCGGATCATTCCAGATGTCCACGACCGGAGCGCTCGCCTGTGCGACGAACGTGGATCTGCAGTTGACGGTAAGCTACGCGGGGATGACGACCCCTGCGATTTTCAATTACACTTTGCGGGTCGGCAGTCCTCCCGCGACGGACTACAGTTTCACTTCTGCTAATGGTGCGGTGATTTCCCCAGGCGGGACGTTCCTTTCGGGAAGTGCCGCGGACGACGCTGTCGTGGATCTCGCGGTGCCGTTCGCATTCTCCGTTTACGACACTGCAGTGCCCGCGGGGTCGAACATTCGTATTAGCACGAATGGACACATACGGATCGAAGCTTCCGGGACCTCCGATGCCGGAGTTACCAATACATCGCTGCCGGCGAGCGCCGGCGGAGAGTTTCCAGCAAATCTCCCGATGTTGTTCCCATATTGGAGCGATCTGGACCTGAGAACGACCACGACGACCGGCGGCGGCATCTACACCGAGGTCACCGGAATCGCGGGCTCGCGCACGCTCAAAATCGAATGGCGGGCACGAAATTACCTTGCAGGGCAGCCGCAGAATGTGCCCAATGTGAATTTCGCCGTGTACTTCCATGAGGGGACAAGTAATTTCGAATACGTCTATGCGTTGACGGGGGGCGGCATCAATGCTTCTGGAGCGACCGCGACGGTCGGGGTGCAGGCGGCTTCGAGCGGCGCCACGGTGACCCAGCACTCGTTCAATTCCGCATCGCTTTCAGCCGGTTTGATGCTTAGCGGAAACCGGGCAGCGGGGTCCTGCATCGCGGGTACGGGCGTTTGCGTTAATACTGCCGCCGATGTGGAGGTTTCCGGCCGCGTCGTTTCGCGTAACGGCCGCGGGCTTCAAAACGTTATCGTCACTATCGCCGGGCCGAACGGATTTTCCAGGACAACGACCAGCAACAAATCCGGAAATTTCCGGTTCGCCGACATCGAGTCTGGCAGATCTTACGTCCTTTCTGCGTCGTCTAAAGGAAAATCGTTCCCACCGCAAATACTAGATCTCACCGACTCGGTAACGGATTTGGTAATCGTCGGGCCCAAGTGATCCGCTCCGACAGTCTTTCACTATCGGGCTCGATTCCCGGCTTCGGAGAAATTAACGCATTATTTCTCCGAATACCCTTCTTTCCAGTAGAAAAACCAAACTCAATAGTTGTAACATTATGGGTTAGACGTTTTGGCCGACGGCTGCCCCTGCTTTGACCATAAACAAGCTCGATTTAGGTTCAGGCTTCACTGCTGTTCGACTCGATCTCTAAATTTAATTTAGGGCTTATTTGGACTCTTAAGAAATGGCATTAAAATCTTTGTTTAGTTTGTTTTCCAGCGATCTCGCGATCGACCTGGGCACGGCCAATACGCTCGTTTACGCGAAGGGGCGCGGCATCGTCGTCTCGGAACCTTCGATCGTGGCGATCAACAAGGTCACCAATCAGGTCGAGGCGGTCGGCCGCGATGCGAAGGAAATGCTCGGCCGCACGCCCGGGAACATAGTCGCGATCCGGCCGATGAAAGACGGCGTCATTGCCAATTTCGAGGTCACGGAGAAAATGCTGCAGCATTTCATCCGCAAAGCACACAACGGTAAATCGTGGGTGCGCCCGCGAGTCGTCATCGGGATCCCTTCGGAGATCACCCAAGTAGAACGGCGCGCCGTCGAAGATTCAGCTTACCGTGCAAAAGCGTCCGAGGTTTATCTTGTCGAGGAAGCGATGGCCGCGGCGATTGGTGCCGGGCTCCCTATCACCGAACCGCACGGGAACATGGTCGTCGACATCGGCGGCGGTACCACCGACATCGCGGTGATTTCACTCTCAGGCATCGTTTATTCCCGGGCCGTCCGCGTCGCAGGCAACGAGATGGACGAGGCGATCACGCAATACATCAAGCGCAAATATAACCTCCTGATCGGTGAACGCACGGCGGAAGCGATCAAAATCGCGCTCGGAAGTGCCTTCCCGCTCGACGAACCGCTCTCGATGGAGGTCCGTGGACGGAATCTGATCGAGGGTATCCCCAAGACCATCACGATGACAGACGAGGAGATTCGGGAAGCACTGTCCGACGCGATCTCGACGATCATCAACGCCGTTCGCGTCGCTCTCGAGCGGACCCCACCCGAACTTTCCGCTGACATTGTCGAGCGCGGCATCGTCCTCACCGGCGGCGGCGCTTTGTTGAAGAACCTGGATAAGCGTCTCACGATCGAGACCGGGCTGCCGGTCGTGATCGCGGACGATCCCCTTTCATCCGTAGTACTCGGTACCGGAAAAATGCTTTCCGATATCGAACTCCTCAAACGCGTCAAGTGGGATAATTCATTAATGACAGGGAATTAAAAAGGATGAAGGATGAAGGCGGAAGGATGAAAATACGTTAGTTAAGATTCATCCTTCATCCTTCATCCTTCATCCTTCATCGAAATGGTTGAGCGAAGTCAACAGGAAGTTTGGAGATTGACGCCGTGGCTGGCCATTGTTTTGTGCGTCGCGAACTTTGTTTTGATGGCGTTTGACGCCCGCGCGGACGGCGATCAAAGGGTAATCCGCGTCTGGGCGCAAACGGCCGCCGATTTCGTTCAATCTCCGGTGACGACGGTCACCTCCGCATTCTCCGGCTACTTCGGCTCGATCTCCAATCTTCGCTCAGCTCAGGACGAGAACGAGCAGCTCAAGCAACGCGTTCAGGAACTGGAGGTCGAAGTAAAGGCCAAAGAGGATCTCGCAGCGGAGAATCAGCGGCTTGGCCGCTTGCTGGAACTAAAGGAAAAAAGCCAATACAAGGTCATCACGGCACGGATAATCGGGCGCGACCCTTCAATTTGGTTCGATTCGTCGATTGTGAACCGCGGCAGTCTGGATGGCGTGAAACTGAATATGCCCGTCGTGACCAACGGCGGGCTTCTCGGGCGCGTAACAGCCGTCGGGCCCCTGACGTCGCAAGTGGACCTGATCACGAGGGACAAGTCTGGGGTCGGCGCGGTCGTAGGTGAGATTGCCGGTTCCAGCGCACTGGGCGTGGTCGTCGGGACCAGCAAACGCGGTTTGGTCGAGATGCGTTACGTGCCGGGGAGCATCGATGTGCAGCAAGGGCAGGCCGTTTACACGACCGGGCAGGACGGAATCTACCCGGCGGGCCTAAAGGTGGGCGAGATCGTCGAAGTGGAATCCGGTTCCGCGACGACCCCGCACAAGATCCTTATTCGCCCGAGCGCCGGGATCGATTCGATGCAGGAGGTCGGGATCCTTTTATACGAACCGCAGGCGAAGGAAGAATTCGAGAAACAGGTCGCGAGGCCCACGAAACCGAAGTAAATAATGGATCAATTGAAGATCACAATCGCACTGATTCTGGCCGTTTTGCTGCAATGGACGCTGCGGAACGTGGCGGAGCCTTTGGCGTATATCGATTTTCCTTTGATCATCGTCGTTTACGCGGCTCTCCAGCGCGACGCGACCAAGTCGATACTTTTCGGGGCTTTTTCGGGTCTGGCGATCGACGCCCTCAGCGGTGGTCTGCTCGGGGCGAACGGATTCTCGAAAACCCTTATAGCATATGCGGTTTCCGAGCTCGCCCGCCGCGTGTATCTGGACAACCTTTTATTGCGCATCCCCGTCATAGCGGGAGCTTGCCTGCTGGACGATTTTATCTATTTCGGACTGCACCGCCTCTTCGGCCAGGAACCTTCGGGCCAGGTGCTGCTGACGGTGTCGTATTCGCTTATTGGAACGACCATTGCGGGTACTATGGTATATCTCATCCTCGATCACTTCTTGAACGAGAAAGCCAGCGGCGGGCGCCGTCGCGAAACGTTCCCCTCCCGGCGGCAGTCGAGGCGCAGGAATCCTATCAGGCTCGGCAAATAGCGTAATGAAGCTGAACGAATACACACAGAATGTCGGGATGCGAACGATCGTCATTCAGGTCGTTGCGTTCGCTTTGCTCGCCTTGCTCGGCGTGCGGCTTTATTACCTTCAGATCGTCCAGGGCGATTATTGGTCCGGGCGGGCGGAGAACCAGCGTATTCGATTGATCCCGATCCCCGCTCCGCGCGGGGCGATATTCGACCGCAATGGCAAGATCCTTGTCGATTCGCGGCCGACCTATAACGTCGTCCTGTCGAACGAGCCGCTCAAGACCATCGATGTATCGACTCGCGTCCCGGAGTATTCGAGAGGGCTGAATCTCGAATCGGATTTCGTCGTCGAGCGGCTCAACCTGATCAAGAAACAGAACGAATTCGAAGCGCTCGTCTTGAAAGAGAGTGCGACGATGCAGGACATCGCATGGGTGGAATCGCACAGTCTTGAGTTCCCCGAGCTCCGGATCGAGCTGCAGCCGCAGAGATTTTACCCGCACGGGACGATGCTGGCGCACGTGCTCGGATACGTGGGCGAGATCAGCCCGAAGCAACTCGAACAGGAAGAATACAGTTCACGCGGCTTGCGCCCCGGCGACATCATTGGCAAAGGCGGGTTGGAGCAGTCTTACGACCAGTACCTTCGTGGGCGTCCGGGTTACCGCAAGGTGATAGTGGATAGCCGCGGCCGCGTTCAGAACGAGATCGAGGTCGTGCAGCCGCAGGCCGGCCAGGACCTGGTCTCCACGATTGATCTGGATATACAGACCGCTGCCGAGCAGCACTTGGCCGCGTCCGCCACCGGGCGCGGGGCGGTCGTCGCGATGGATCCGAACAACGGAGAGATACTCGCTCTCGCCTCGGCCCCGTCATTCGACCCAAACGTTTTTACTCAGGGAAGCAAAACTCCCGAGGGGCGCAGGCAGATCGCTGCTTACTGGCAAGACGAGAAACGTCCGCTTTACAACCGCGCGATACAGGGACAGTATCCGCCGGGCTCGACTTGGAAGATCCCGGAATCGATGGGTGCACTTCAGCAAGGCGTGATCACAGTGAAGAATTCAAACCTGGCGTGCGGCGGCGGCATCCAGGTGGGAAGTAAATTCACGCGGTGCATGGGCAGCCACGGCTCGCCCCCGCTATCGTACGCGATCACGAAGTCGTGCGACGGCTATTACTACCGTTTAGCTTTGAAGATGAAGATCGAGGGCCTTATACAGATGATCGAGACGTTCGACTTTGATAAGCGCACAGGTATTGACATCCCCAACGAAAAGATCAGCCAAACGCCGAAGAGCTGGAAACCGATCGTCGAGAAACGCGAAGGCCGTTGGAGCGACATACGCACCGTTTACGCCTCGATCGGCCAGGACACCGTCGTCGTTACGCCGATCTCAATGCTGCGGGCTGTAGCGAGCATCGGTGTTAAAGGCAAGATGTACGTTCCGCACCTTATGAAAGAGTTCAAACCGATCGGCGCGATGGGCGAGGAAGGGAGCCAGAGTTATTTCGCGGAACGCCCGGGCGTTACCTTCGACCGACCGGATCCGAAATTGGTCCCCATGACGCCCGAACAGGAAGAGGTCATGGTGAAGGGGATGTGGGGGGTTGTTCAGGGGGGCGGTACCGCAGGTTCGATTCGGATTCCGGATTTCGACATCGCGGGGAAGACAGGCACCGCACAAGTAGCCCAGCTTGGGAAAGACGTCGGGGCGAAGAAAGACCATGCGTGGTTCGTATCGTTCGCTCCCGCGTTCAAACCTGAGATCGCGGTGATAGCCTTGATCGAAAACGTTGGCTTTGGCGGCAGCCACGCCGCGCCCGTTGCAAAGGGTATTTACGAAACGTTCATCGCCACGCGGTATGGGGGCGTCCCGCCCGCTGACGCGGCGATCGATCCGAAATTGGTTGCGAAAAGGTAATGGTAGCGATAATCGAAAAACGTGACCTTCGGGACTTTGACTGGTTAACGACCATCCTCGCGGTCGCTATCGCGTGTTTCGGCGTATGGCAGATACATAACGCTTTGCCGAACGAGAACTACTGGTCGAAACAGATCATCGGCCTTGGCATCGCTCTCTTCGCGTTCTTCGTGATCGCGTTCAGCGATTACCGGCGCATTATCGAGTTCGCGCCATTCTTTTACGGCTTCGGGCTTTTATTGCTCGCACTGGTATTAACGCCACTTGGGGTCGAGGTCAACGGGCAGCAAGCCTGGTTAAAGCTCCCCATAATTGGTCAGTTCCAACCGTCCGAGTTCATGAAAGTTCCGACGGTTCTTATGCTGGCTCGTTACTTCGGGAAGAAGAAGACGGGGGCTCTTTCGATCCGCGAGGCGTTGATCGGCGGCGGCATAATGGCCGCCCCGCTCGGGCTCATCATGCTTGAGCCGGACGTGGGGCAGGCGATCACGTACTTCCCCATTCTTGCGGCGGCGTTTTTCCTATCAGGCATAAAGATCCGCTACGTGGTCGGAGCGATCGTACTGGCGGCTGTTATGGTCCCCGCGGCGTGGATCGTCGGCGTCAAAACGGGCAAGATCAAGAAGTACCAGCAGGAACGTATCATGGCGGTGGTTGACCCCGAGTCAGTCGACCCGCGCGGGTTCGGTTACCACACTATTCAGTCGATCATAACGGTCGGCAAGGGCGGTCTCTCCGGCATCAAGGGCGATACCGAGACGTCACAGAGCGTCTTGAAATTCCTCCCGGAGCCGCACACGGACTTTATTTTCGCAGTTACGGCTGAAAATACAGGCTTTATCGGGTGCATTTCGCTGCTTCTGGCGTACGCTCTTCTCTTGTCCAGACTCATAGCGGGGGCCCGGGAAACTACTGAGCGTGCGGGAATGCTTGTTATAATGTCCATAGCGACGGCGCTGGCGTTCCAGATATTTATCAATGTCGGAATGGCTCTGGGCTTTCTGCCCGTGATCGGCGTCCCGCTACCGTTAATGAGTGCGGGGCTTTCGGCAATTCTAACGACGTTTTGCGCGATCGGTTTCGTTGTCAGCATCAGAATGCGCCGGTTCGTGAACTAGACGAGGTTTTATGGCAAGGGAAAGAAGGATAGTCGAACGAGAAGTACGATCGGTTGAGGCGAAAAGAGGTTTTGGGGCCAAGGCTCTTTGGCTTTTGACCGCACTTCTGCTTGCGACCGCCGCGGGTGCTCTGACGGGCGTTCTGGCGTCTTATTACCTTAACAACTCGCGCCACTCCGTGGAGGTTTCCGCTCTCGCGACATATCGGCCGCCGCAGGTCACGACCATCTACGCCGACGACGGGGAAACCGTCCTGGCGGAATTCGCCATCGAAAAGCGAATCCCGATCAAGGAGCAGGACATCCCGAAGAACGTCGAAAATGCCCTTTTGGCGGTGGAAGATTATCGGTATTATAGCCACCCCGGGATCGATCCTTACCGGATCGCAGGTGCTGTTTTCAAGAACCTCACCACCGGAACGTCGGAGGGTGCATCAACGATCACCCAGCAGCTTGCCAAGAACCTATTCCTCTACAAGGACCAGACGTACACCCGCAAGGTGAACGAGTGGATGGTGGCCCTCCAAATTGAGCGCTTTTACACGAAGCGCCAGATCCTAGAGATGTACATGAACTACGTGTTCCTAGGGGCCGGCGCGTACGGTTTCGAGGCGGGAGCGAGAACGTATTTCGGCAAATCTCTTAAGGATCTGAACCTTGAGGAAGCAGCCCTGCTCGCTGCTATCCCGAAATCTCCGGAATACTCGCCGACTCGGAACATGCAGAAGGCCGAAGCGAGGCGGAACGTCGTGCTCGACCAGATGGCCAAGTACGGTTATATCTCTGCGTCGGAGGCCGCGGCTGCAAAGTCGAAGCCGATCAAGCTCGCCGACACGGCTTACTACCAATCGTTGCCCAAATCGACCGCTTGGGATTACCCGGTGGAGGAGATCCGCCGCTATCTTGAGGAAAAATACACGACCCGCGTGGCGCAGGGCGGCTTGAAGGTTTACTCGACGATTAGTGTTGAGGGGCAACAGATCGCCACTAAGGTTATCCGAGAACGGCTCCGCGCTTACGACCGTGGGCGCAGATGGCGCTCGGACTATCAAAATATTCTGGTGGACAGTGAAGGCCAGCCTCTGACCGACGAGAAGGAAATCGTAAAGACGCTTAACGCTTACAAGCACGCCGATTGGTACGGCGACGAGTATGACGAAGGCGAGTACATCAAGGGGCTGATCGTGACGCAGAACCCGAACGCCGACGAAGTTGGCGTGCGTTTCGGTCGGTTCAAGGCTGTCGTCCGTGCGGGCAATATGGGCCGAAGCGGGAAGCGTCCCAAAGAAGAACTAAAGCCGGGGTTCCTGGCCGAGTTTCTGGTCAAAAAGGTCGACAGCGATAAGCAGATCCTCGAGGTCGAGCTTTCCCAGGTCCCGGAGATCCAGGCGTCGATCGTCTCGATAAACGCCCAGAACGGCGAGATCGTAACGATGGTCGGGGGTTACGATTTCCATACCAACCGGTTCAACAACGCCACGCAGGGTCTTAGGCAAACGGGGTCGGCGTACAAGCCGTTCATCTATACCGCCGCCGTCGAAGACGGGATGACGCCGGATATGCTCGTCAGCGGCGCACCGATAAAACGCGGCGGTTGGATGCCGCACAACTTCGACGGATCGCCGAGCCACCCCAACGTTCCGATGAAGATCGCACTCGCAAAGTCTTACAACCTTGCGGCGGTGCATCTGCTCGAACAGGTGGGCATTCAGGCGGGGGCCCAGATGGTTCGAAGATTTGGTATCTCAAACCCGATGGCACCCAGCCTTCCCTCGGCTCTCGGGGCGAGCGAAGCATCGCTTCTGGAGATGACAGCGGCTTACAGTTCGTTTCCGAATAAAGGCGTCCGCGTGCAGCCCCATTTGATCAGAAAGGTTTACAGCCGCGATGGCAATCTACTCGAAGAATTTGACGGGAGCAGTTCCAGGGTCACGAGCGAGTACGTCGCTCTCACGATGGTCGAGATGATGCGCGGTGTGACCGCGGCGGGCGGAACGGCTCCTGGCGCCGCGGCGGGTGGAAATCCGGTCGCGGGTAAAACCGGGACCGTTAACGACCACACGGATGTGTGGTTCATCGGCTATACACCGAGCTTCGCGACCGGGGTGTGGATGGGGAACCCGGAAAGAAAAGAAAATCTCGGTGGCGGCATGACGGGCGGTCACGGGGCCCTTCCGTTCTTCAACGCATTCATGAATCCTTTCATGAAGGACAAACCGCGTGAGACTTTCCCGGCCACGCCGCCGATCCCGCCCGAGATAAAGACGCTAATGGAGCGGAACAAGCGGGAAGAACTAGAAAAACTGGAAAAGGCCGATCAGGCGGCCATACGTTCCGGGGCCACCACGGCCGCGGCAGCAGTGAAGACTGATACAGATACTTCGGCGGGAACGGGGAGCGATCCCGCCGCCGGCAATCCGTCTGGTACTGACGTATCCAAACCCGCATCCACAGATACCGCGCCACCACCGGTTACGCGCCCCCAAACAACAAAGCCTTCTGTTCGCGATCCTAACCCGCCCGACGCCGAAAAGCCGGAAGGCTCGAAACGGAAGGGCAAGAAAGGCGATGGGTAAATGAAAAAAGACAGGTCATGCAACCTGTCTTTTTTCATTGCCATCTAGGAAACAAATTTACTCAAATAATAGGGGAGCATCTTTCGCCACCAAGGCCAATCGTGTGCGACATCGTGGCCCCAAAGTTCAAGTAAGTGCGGTATCCCTTTGGAATGCAGAATGGCCGACAGATCACGGCTACGGTCCGGCGCTTCGTAATCGCCCTGCCCCGATACGACAACGATCGAATCCGCCTGACGCAAACGTGGCAGATGATAATCGTCGTTGAGATTTTTCAGGTACATCGCGGGGTTGTTGAAATAGACGTTGTCGTCGTAGTAACCCTTATCGAGATAGTTGTAGATGTCGTAGCTGCCGCTCATCGCGATCACGCCGCGAAAACTATCGGAATGTTTGAAGTAGGTATTTGCCGCGAGGAAGGCCCCGAGGCTTGCGCCCGTCGTCAGCGGTTTAGCATCTGCACCGCATTCATTGCGTATGAGGGGCAGCACCTCTTCCATAATGTACTTGTCGTAACGGGCGAGCATTTCTACCTTCCATGCGGGGTGCGATTCGCGATTCAGCAAACTGTACTTGTTTACCGAATTTATCGAATACGCACGGATTTGACCCTGCTCGATAAGCGGTTTGATCGCGTCTACCAAGTGGAATCGCTCGTATTCGAGATAATCAGCCGCCGCCGTCGGGAACATAAGAAGCGGGTAGCCTGCGTGCCCGTAGGCCACCAGCGGCATATCCATATTCAAATTGTGGCTGTACCAGGAAGTGATGTCGCGTCGCATAGTAGTTCAATGGAACGCCGGCAACCTGCCGGCACGTGTCCCGTCCAAATAGTCGAGAGTATGTGAATCTCGTCGTCGCCGCAAGCTCAAATGCGGAAGTCCGCGCGTGAGCAAGGGCGTATGCTTGAGTGAATGTCGCCCTCTCTTACGGTCAAGCTTCGGATTCAATTCGGCGATGTGATCTTCAGCCCCGCGATCCCCGCGATGATCAAAGCTATACAAAGTAACCGAACGGCGTCTTTTGGCTCCTCGAAAAGGAACATCCCCAATATCGCCGCCCCCACCGTCCCGATTCCCGTCCACACCGCGTATGCCGTCCCGATCGGCAGAGTGCGAACCGCGATCGACAGAAAGTAAAAGCTGGCGATCATCAGCACGCCTGTGATCACACTCGGCCAAAGCCGAGTCCACCCTTCCGTGTATTTAAGCCCGATCGCCCAAGCGATCTCGAGAAGGCCGGCGATGAAAAGGTAGATCCAGTTCATAAAGTAGAACAGGCTTTCCAACCGGTTCCGTAGACGAGTAGAGCTCGACAGTACGTCGCAGTAAACAGACTGGAAGGTCTGTCCTACTTCACCACGGTTATCTCGCGGGTCGTCGAGTTGTAACCCCCGTTGTCCACAACGTTGCCGCTGGCATCAACCAGTTCCACTTTCACGCTGTGCTTACCGGCAGACCAGCCTTGCAGCCAGAGTGGCGCCCATTTTTCTATATATTTTGGCTCGCCGCCGTTGACGGAATATCGAACCCGGTATTCGCCGCCGTCGCCGGTCAATTTGGCGTTTGCCAGCCAGAAATCGATCATGATCGGGTCGGCGTCCGCTTCCTTATATTCGCCTTTCGGACGGCTATAGGTGAGCAGTGGTTTCTTTGCGTCCACCGGCCCGGCAGCCGATTGCTGCATCGCCTTGCCCTCGGTCGACGGCGCGGCATTCGCGTTCGAATTCGCGTTCGACATTTGCTGCCCGCTGTTGGTAGTGGCGGGTTGGTTGGTGTTGGCGTTGCCGTTTTTCACGGTGAACTTCACTATTTGGAACGATCCCTCATTCTTGTAGCTCTCATGCCATGGACGTGAGGCGAAAACGCGCAGCGTATGATCGCCGTCCGGCACGTTTCGCAGTTCGAACGGACCGCCCTCGATATTGTAATAGGCCTCGTAAGGCTGATTGTCTAGGATGACGTGGATGTGATTCCCCATCTTCGTCTGTGGGTCCTGCCCGGGCTTGTAACCTTTAAGGTCGCCCGAAAGTTCGAGCCGTACCAGCACCGTCGAGCCGTTTATCGTCGAGCTGTCCGCGGGTGAGGCGATCTTCAACACGGGAGCCGCGGCGTCCTGCTCCCCGCGGCTCGCCATCATATCTTTAATGCGTTGCGGTGCGCCTACCATAATTAGGTTTAAAGGTCCGCCAGGCGCGGCGTTAATGTTCGCGTTGGCGGCGTTGTGGTTTGTGTGATTCCCGTTTGCGGTATTGGTCGCCGGGTTTCCACATCCCGCCGCGACGATCCCAGCTGCCACCAACAAAGACAATAAAATATTTCTCATTCCGAATCCCCTTTATTAAATGTAAAGATCTTCTAAGCCGTCTCGGACTGGAACAGTTTCTTAACGCAGACGATCAGAGATCTACGCCGAAACCGCCGAGGCGGGCACCTCGACGCCCATCGCCTTTTCATCGAATACCTCAGCGAAATTCGCCACCAACCTGTCCTCCACTTCCTCCAGGAAAACCTCGCGCCCGAGCAACCGGTCCATCGAGGTTACGGGTTCCCCTTCGCAGGCGATGATCCAATTGTAATAACTGAGATCGGTGTTAACGTTCAATGCAAAACCATGGGTCGTCACCCAGCGTTTTATGTGCACGCCGATCGCCGCAACTTTCCCTTCAATAGTGTGAACGCCGGTCAGGCCTTCGATCCGGAATGCCTTGATCCCGAGATCTCCGAGCGTACGGATGAGCACCTCCTCGAGGTCGCGAACATATTTGTGCACATCCTCGCGGTCCGGCGAAAGGTTGATGATGGGGTAACCTACAATTTGCCCGACCCCGTGGTAGGTCACCTTCCCCCCTCGATCGGTTTCAAAAACCTCAACCCCAAGCGAATGAAGGACTTTTGGGTTCGCGAGTACGCCCGATTCTTTGGCCCGCCTGCCGATCGTGAAGGTGTGCGGGTGTTCGAGCAGCAATAGAAAGTCCCGTTCACGCCGGGCGATCACCTCAGCCTCTAACTCTTTCTGAATCTCTAAGGCGCGAGAATAGGCAACCCGGCCGAGACGGCGAACTTCCAACAATCTCTCCCGCATATGTTGTATGATAAGATGTTTAGCATCTATTGAACAGGCGGGAAAGGTGATGAGAACACTCAGGTTTATAGTCGTTTTATCTATTTTGATTTTTTCGTTTGCCGTTTTGGCGTCCGCCCAGAGGACTCGCCGGCCCGCTCCGCGAGCCACGCCAAAACCGACCCCTGCAAAGCCAACAGTCAATCCGGTGGTCGCCGCCGCAAAACAGCAAGTTTCGAATCAGCTGTTCAACGTGAACGTTTTCGTCGACAAGATGGGCCCGATTGCGGTTATCATCGAGAACTCCGATAAAGACGCTGCCGCGAGGCGGCTTAAGAGCGACCAGATCGCTGCGAACGATCGAAACAAAAAGGGCGTTATAACCGCGATACGGGGATTACGCGATGCGTTGGTGGCGTTAGAATCCGACTTCAGGACGAAACCGCAACTTGCCCAGTACCTGCCGACGATCCAGGGGATCAGCACACTGTGTGCTCAATCGGAGGACAACGCCATCGCGGGAAGGTTTGTCGCCGCAAAGGATCCGTTGAGGCAGATCGCACTTAAATTGAACGACACGCTCGCTGTACTCCCCGGCCCTCTGGCGGGCGGAGGCGTCACAACACCTGTCAGAACGACTCCTGTCTCGACTTCGCAGAACCGACCGGTCTCAACAGCCACACAGAACACGGCGACCTCCAGACGCGATCCCGCGTTAGGGATGACCTCTGCCGAAGTTCTGCAAAGCGCCTGGGGTGCACCCAGCAACAAGCGCAACTCGAGTACCGCAAACGGGGCCACGGAGGTGTGGAGCTATTCGGGAAACAGAACTATATATTTCTTCAATGGGAAGGTCAGCCAGATCGTAAGGTAACTTTAAGGAACCTACACAGACCAAACTTTGAATTTGGTTAACGGACGCGACACTACCGCGAAATTTACACCAGCCCCCGCCTTTACCCTATTTCGTTGATCCGAAGACGCCCAATTTTTGCTGTATATATTTCTCCGCGTCCTGTTTTATAAGTTCGCCGTTCACCACGGTCGTCTTTAGGGTCAACTGGCCGGTTTGCTCAAGTGCCGCGGGGTCCAGAATCACGTACCACGGGGAACCCCACTTTCGAGTATCGCCCGCCTCCGTCCGTTGGCTGTAATGTACAGTGGTGACCCGGGCACTGGAATTCTCCGATTCGTAAACGGTTGGGAAAGTGACCTTGTTCTGATCGGTGAAATCCTTCATCTTCCCGGTCGAATCGTACTCACCCACGCCGATGATGCCCAACCCCGCGTCTTTGTACTTCTCGTGGAGTGACTGCACGAACGCTACGTCGTGCTTCCAGTTGGGGCACCAGGGGGCCCAGTACACCACCATTACTAGCTTTTTCCCTTTTGCAAATTCGCGGAGGTTCGTCTCACCGCCGTTTTTCAGGTTTTTATAGGTCCAATCCTTATAAGCGAATGGTTTTTCAGTAATAGGCGATTGTTCATTCTGGCCGAAGGCGAGGCCGGCTAGAGCGAAAAGCAACGATAATGCTGATAAGAATTTCATGGTAATGCGGATTTCAGACTAAGCGTTGAGATGAGCAAATACAAGACTAAAGTTGGCAGCCATTCCGGGCAGAAACGCGGCCGGTGGGGAAGCGCGGCGGGCGCTTGGAATCCAAGTCATTGTTCGCCCCGGTCGCCACACTCGTTCACACCCGCGTTTCCGCCCGGGGCGATCGAAGCTTTCGAGACCAATGCACAATATTGAGGTAGATTCCCGTGATCACAGAAAATGCCGCCAAGGCCGAAAATACAAGTAGGAGCGGCATTTGCCAGCCGCCCGCGAAAAAGTAAAAATGTGCCTCTCGGAAGAAACGGGTTTTCCACGTCGGCGGTTTCGAAAAGGCCGCCTCACCGGTTTCCGCGTCGATAAAAATGGAGTCCGCACCCAACCCTCCAATGGACTGGTATTGCGGGCGCCCGTCTTTCATTAACAGAGTAAGTGCCGTGGTCGGCAGTGAACGGCCCGACAATGCGTTTGCCGCCGAGATCGCCTCGGCGGGCGAAACACGAGCTCTCGCCGCATCGATCTTCTCAACTGTGCCCCCATCGACGGTGTTAGGCAGCGCGTACATAAATCCACTCAGCGCCCAAGCCAAAACCGGGATCGAGACGAAAACTCCGAGGATCAAATGTGACTGATAAATGAACCTGTTCATCGCAGATAACTATCCACTATTCGCTTGCCACTATCCACTGAAGTTAAGGAAATTTTGTGCTAATCTTACAATCGAAACGAAAATGAGCAGCCCTACAGTTACAGAAATATTCAAGCGAGCGCTGGAACTGCGAACCGAGAACCCGAGCGGATCCTTCGACAGCGTTCGCTCGCAGCTCTTGAGCGAGTTCGGCCGTAACCCTTTCCCAGAGACGGCGTATCTCACCATTCCCGAATACGACCACATCGTGCCGGAAGAGGATTGGACCGCCGGCCTCCCGGTGACGCTCCGCGGCATACAGAATGAAGACTGGAACGACGTCATCCATGGCATCATCATCTGCCTCGAACAGGTCGAAAATTATCCGAAAGAATCGGGCCGCGAAGATGACCCGGCGAAAGAATGGCGTAACCGCCACAAATCCATCGCCGAGGCGGAAGAGAAGAACCTTTCAAAGTGGATGCCGGAGGAACTTATGTCGCTTGCTCAACGCAATGTAAAGAGTTAGAGCACGATAATATCTTTGAAGCGGCGGCCGGTGTTAACACCGGCCGCCTTTTTCGTCAGAAATCCACTCTCATGCCGTCGAAGGCGATTTCGGCCTGCAATTCACCAAGCAGCTCCACAGCATCGTTTTCGCGCCCGTCCCACTCCGGATAAAGATGCGTGAGCACGATCCGCTTCGGTGTCGCAAATCTGGCGAGATGGGCGATGTCCGCGAGCTCCAGGTGAAACTTGACGGGTTTATTCTTTATGAAGGAACATTCGGCAAGCAAAAGGTCCGCCCCGCGTGCGAAAACGCCGAGATTTGTTGAGTAACCCGTGTCGGCGGTGTAGACCATTGATCTCCCGCCGCTATCTTCTAGTTTGATAGCGAAGCTTTCATCAGTGTGCGGAGTCGAAAAAACAGATCCGCTCAACTCATCGAATATCTGAAATGATTCTCCGGCTTCGACCTCAATCAACTCAATGGGAAAGGGCTGTTTAAAGAGCCCGTAGTCGTTCGCGGAATCGAACGCCTGGATTAGCTTTTGCAGGCCCGGCGGCCCGAAAATGCGAAGCGGCAGCTTTCGATCTTGTGTGTCGGGAGCATGCTTCATTCCGAAAAGCAGAGGTGCGAGCCCGCCGCAGTGATCGAGGTGAAAATGGGAAATCCATATAGCATCGACGTTCACCCAATCGCAGCCCTCCTGCGCCATTCGGTGAATGGCCGATGCGGAACAGTCGAGAAGGATATTTTCGTTGCCGGTCTTGAGCCAGTAGGCGGAACTGGACCGCTTGGGGTGAGGGACCGACGTACCGGAGCCGAGAACCGTGAGCCTCATACCGAAATCATATAGGAATTTTTCCGGCGCCAAAATAGCGGAGGCAACGCCTCTTCCCGGACCGAGAGTTGTTATTGTATGTGGTAACGATCACCGGTCAATTTAATAAATGACAGCCAGGAAACGCGGCTTGCTCCCGCCCGCAGCGATCATTTCAAGTTTCGTGTGATAAATTCGAATTGATGGCCCAAGTCGATATTCTCGCCGTTTTTGCGCACCCGGACGATCTCGAACTCACCGTCGGCGGGACGATGCTTCGGATGAAGAGCCTGGGGTATCGAACGGGCGGGCTCGACGTGACCCGCGGTGAGATGGGGACGCGCGGCACGGTTTCGGGCCGGGCTGAGGAAGCGATCCTCGCGGCGGAGATATTGAAACTCGACCTTCGCGAGAATCTCGGTCTCGCCGACGGTCATGTCTTCCTCGACGACGAATCGCGCGCGAATATGGTTCGCGTGTTCCGCCGACTCAAACCGAAGGTGATCCTCACCCATCAGATCGACGACCCGCACCCCGACCACGATCATATAGCCCTGCTCGTCCGTGAAGCGGCACGGCTTTCGAGCATGCGTAATTACGACCCTGAGTCGGGCGGCGAAGCCATCCCTGTGCCCCGCGTGGCTCATAACATCTTTTCGCGAAATGTTCAGCCCTCTTTCGTCGTAGACATTTCCGACTTTCTAATACAAAAGATGGCAGCAATCCGCGCTCATTCTTCCCAGTTTTACAACCCGGAATCGACCGAACCGGAGACAAGGCTTACCGACAAGCGGTTTTTGGATGAACTCGAGAATCGCTCAAAATATTTCGGTTCGCTGATCGGGGTCGAGGCTGGCGAGCCGTTCTACGTCAGGGAATCACTGAATGTCGCCGACCCCGTAGACCTTTTAACGCGGTCGATGAACCTTTATTCATGACCGCATCCGCAGGTGCGATAAAATTGTCACTTCATGACCGACCTCACCCCTGAACAGATCGAACTCGAAAAAAAGCGACGGATGCTCGAGCGTCTCAAGGACAAGCTTGCCGACCAGGAGGAGGAACTGGCCGATCTGCGCGCGGAACTTGAACAATTCGAAGCGCGATATTCGATGGAAGTCGCTCGCCTCTACGCCGAGTTCGACGAGATCGAGGCGGAGATCGCGGAAGAAGAATTAAAGCTCGTCCCCGACGATGAGGAAATAAAGAAGCGTGTCGAAGAACTTCGCCGCCGCGCCGAGGAATCGGCAGCCCGCGCCGAAGCCGCCCTCGATGGGGCTGAGTATGTCCCGACGCCGGAAGCCAAAAAGGCCTACCATAATCTGGCGCGTTCTATTCATCCCGATCTTGCCCTGGACGAAGGCGAGAAGGAGCGACGCCACGGCCTGATGGCGGAACTAAATCAAGCCTACTCATCGGGCGACCAGCAGAAATTGGACAAGATGATCGAGGATCTTCGCCATAGCCCCGAAAGTGTAAGAGGTGATTCGATCGGCGACGAACTTGTCCGCGCGATCCGGCAGATCTACCAGATCAATAGACGCTTTCGCGAACTTGATGCGGAGAAGGCCCAGGCAGAGTCTTCGGAACTCTACGAACTAAGGATGAAAGTGAAGGCGGAATCGGCGGAGGGACGTGACCTGCTTTCCCAGATGGCGGCTCGTACCAAAACCCACATTGTAAAAGCTTCACGCCGGCTGGAAAATCTCAGGAACGTGAACACGGCTCAGGAAGAATACGTGAAGGACGAGTACGGAATGGACATTTCAGATTTCCGATAGCGTGGTGCGAGTGCCGATCGGGGTGACGACGCGTTTCCCATGCTCGTTCGGATTCCCGGCTTTCCCGATGATCTTGCCGATAAGATCCACCGTGCCCTCGTCGAAGAGTTGCGGTACCGAATCGCAGCCCTCAAGGCATACGACCCCGAATTCCGAATCGTAGAACCCGCAAACGATCTCACCGGAATCCAGCTCGCGAAGTGCCGCCATGTCCCCGCGCTTGATCGGTGCGTCCGCCGCAATGGCCAACGTTCCGCGCATCAATCCGACACATTCGAGATGATCGTTGTTGATCCAAATGCCGCGGAACCGCTCATATCCCGCCAGGGATGGCGGCAATACGAGCTCAAGCTCGCCTATTTCCAGCCCGTGCGGACGGCTTTTATCTGTGGGCTTTACGTTGTTCTTTTCTTTAACGGTGTCTTCGAATTGGCCGATCAGAGATTTCGCGAACCGGCCGCCGGAATAAGTGCGAGCAAGCTGCACCGCTTCGAAAAGCGCGGTCACGGCCCCGGAAAAATTATCCAGCCAGACGAGAATTTTCGCTTCCGTGGCGAACGCTTCGGCAAGAAAGCCTTTGTTCTCGCCGTCCTTAAGGATCCCGATCGCACGCTCAATGGTCCTCAGAGCTTCAACAAAGGAACCTTCGGCTAAAAAGATCGACGCCTTGCTGTCCAAAAGCATCCCCTCGCGAGACATATCGCCGATCGATCTGTACACCTGCACGCCGTGATCCACGGCCATGTGCGCCTTTGCGAATCTTCCAAGCTCCTTAAAGACGAGGGCCCTTTCGTTCTCGATCGAGCCGAGGGTCATCCAGATCGATGAACGCTCCGCCCGGTATCTGGCAAGGTCGTAAGCGTCGAGGGCCTCTTCGTGCCGGCCTGATTCCAATAGCCCAACGCCCGCGTTGACGTAAAAATTGGCACCGATCCAATCGTCGGCCCGGGCCCTAATCATTGGCTCGTGCTCATTATATAAACGGACTATACCTTCGTACTGATGCTCGGATGCGTCGATCAACATTTCAAAGGTTATCGTCGCTAACCGATGGATGTTGCTCGCGGGTAACGGGCGCTCCATGGCCGCGGCAAGCCAGGTTCGGGCTTCGGGGAACTCTCCGGTCCGCGAATAGGTCAGCGCGATGTGGTTTTCACACTCGGCCGATTTCTCCTGATCTTGAACCTGCTCGAAGATCGACAGCGTTTCCGTGAGAATGTCTCGCGCGCGAAGCTGGGAATCTTTGATCTTCTTGAAATGCCCTTGATACCCCAAAAGGCTCGCGAAGCGAAGTTTTACTTCCGCGCCAAGGGGAATGGGCAACCCCTCGGTCGAAGGGAGAAAGTCCGGCACAGCCCATAAGTCGGAAAATTCCAGCAGACCCGCCTCGAACTGGCCGCACCTTTCAGCCGCCCAGGCGGCATGCACGATGTCGAGTGTACGCGTGCGTGCATTGGTGAGAGCCCGGGTCATAAACAGTTAAATGTCTTTGTTGCTAGGATGTACGAGATACCGATTGTATCAGAAATCCCAATTTTGGAGAACAAATGAAAAACATAGCAAAACTCATCCTCATCGTCACGATGTTCACTTCCGTCACGGTCGCCAATGATGGGCACACTGGTGGGGGCAATCGATGCGATACGTGCACACCGCCGCCTTGCACTGAAAACTGTGCAACCGAAACCGCAGGCGTCACCGAGGTCGAAGCGTTAGCTCAGGAGAGTGAGGAAAGTGATGAATCCATTTTGGATTACTTCACGGAAATAATTCTGGAAATGATCGGCTAGTTTGAGAGGCGCAGCGAAAAGCTAGGTTTTGTTAAGATCCGGGATCTCTCTCCTGATCGATTCTGATAAGACCTCGTCGGCTCTTAGAACGATGGTTCTGGTTTCGGCCGCCGGTTCAGCGGACATTGCTTCGGCGACGGCGGCCTGAACCTCCCGCCTAATTAATTCAGAAATTTGGCGGGCAAGTATAGGTGTGTCTTGAGACCGTTGAACACTAGAAAATTTTTCGCCGGCCCCGGTCAATAGCCAGTGTATCGAGTACGGCGTCCGCTCGGCTATAGTGATCAAAACGCGCGGGTCGGGTAGGCGCCCGTTCAAATAATTCTTCGCCGCCTGGTAGGAGATGTTCAACAAACGTTGAACCCGGGCCGCCTCCGAGCTGCCACAAACTTCCGCAAACCTGACCGCAAAATCGGAGTTTTTCCCGTTATTCGAATTACCGCTTGACATTGATTTTGTCATCGTGTAAATATCTTACACGTTCGTGGAATTCGTGTAAATCGAGTTTTCAGAAATCATAAAGGAATTATCTTCGTTGCCGGTTGCTCCACGTAACAGGCACGAAAAAGGAGGGAAACGGTGTGGGAGACGTTTCCCTCTCTTCATTTTTAAATGGATTCCGCTGCGGCGTGCCCGGATGCCCACGCCCACTGAAAATTGTAACCCCCAAGCCAGCCGGTCACGTCCACCACTTCGCCAATAAAATATGATCCCGGCACTTTTTTAGCTTCCATTGATCTGGACGAAAGCTCATCCGTCGAAACACCTCCGAGGGTCACCTCGGCCCGATCGTAACCCTCAGTATCTTTGAATTTCACTTTCCAGTCTTTCAGCCGCGCCACCGCCGCCTCGATCTGTTTCGGGCTATACGCGGCCAACGGTTGAGCATCCCCTTCGCGATCGAAAAGAAAGTTCGCGGCTTTAGCCGGGATCTGGTTCGAGATCAGGTTGCCGATTCGTTTACGACTTTCCTTATTAGCTTCCAACAGCTCACGGGCGTCGATATCCGGCATCAGATCGATCGTCATCGGCCTATCCCGCTTCCAATAATTGGAAATCTGGAGCGTCGCCGGACCGCTAAGCCCTCGGTGTGTGAAAAGGATATTTTCGCGAAAGCTGACACCGTCGGCCGATATTCGGGAATCTATGGAAACCCCCGCCAGTTCGGAAAAATTTCCGCCTTCCAAAACCAATGGCACCAGGGACGGCCTCGTTTGGACCGTTTTCAGGCCGAATTGTTTTGCGACCTTGTACCCGAGGTCCGTGGCTCCCACCTTTGCGAAGGAGAGGCCCCCGGTCGCCACCACCAGCTTTTCCGCATCGAAGGTTCCTTGGTCCGTGGAAACGATGAATCGGGTTCCGCTCGGTTCCACCGATTCGACGAGGCATGAAGTAAGTATCTTTACCCTACCGTCGCGGCATTCCGCGAGCAACATGTCGACGATCTGCCGCGAACTCTCTCGGCAGAAAAGCTGGCCGAGCTTCTTTTCATAGAACGCGATCTTGTGTTTCTTAACGAGTTCGATGAAATCCTGCGGGGAATAGCGAGCGAGGGCGGATTTTGCGAAATGGGAATTCTGCGAGACGAAGTTTTCGGCGGAAACGTTAAGATTGGTGAAGTTGCAGCGCCCCCCTCCGGAGATAAGTATCTTCCGTGCGACCTGTGCGTTCCGCTCGATCACCAGTATATGCCGGCCGCGCTTTCCCGCCTCCGCGGCACAAAAAAGTCCAGCTGCCCCGCCGCCGATGATTATCGCGTCGAAACTCATCTAAGCGAGGTATCGCTCTCTCAGAATGTTAAGGTGGTGCCGAATATGCCCTGCCATGATGTAAGCCAATGCTCGTACCGAAACGGGGAAACCGCTTGCGGTTCCCATTCTGGTCCAGTCCCCCTCGCCGAGGCTCCCCATCAAACGAAGGTTGGCTGCGCGCAAATCTGAGAACTCACAGATCAGATCATTGAATGTGCGGTGGTTCGCATGGGAATTCTCAATGTAACCGTCCTGCTCGAACCCCTCCAATGGCGTCTCGTCGCCGCGGGATATTCGCAGCAGACGGTAAGCGAAGATCCTTTCGCCATCCAGAATATGGCTGACCACTTCCTTGATCGTCCACTTGCCGTCAGCATATGAATGACTGCCGCGCTCGTCCGGAAATCCGGCCAAGAGGTCGCGCATCTCTCTTATCTGTTCCTCCAACGTTCCGAAAATATTGTCGCTTTCCACAAGAGATATATAACCTTCATAATATTCGTTATATTCTCCCGCCGCGGGCTTTTCTATCGTTGCGGGTTTCGTTCCGGTTTGCATATCGATATATTATCAGAACAGCATTCTCTCCATTCAACATTACATTAGGAGTCCATCGTATGAAGAAGTTCTTTTTAGCTTTCGCTTTTGTCGCCGTGGCCGCTTTCGCCGCTGTGAAGTTCACGACCTACGCAGATGCCGGCATCGAAACCACCATCCCCCTCGACGCGAAGGCGATGAAAATGGCCGAGACGGGTACATACAGTTTTGACAAGGCGCACAGCTTCATCGGTTTTAAGGTCAAACATATGGGATTGGTCGAAGTCCCGGGCTTTTTTCGCGATTTCAATGGCACGGTCAATTTCGACGCCGCAGACCCTTCGAAATCGTCGGTGGAATTTAAGGCGATGATGACGAGCGTCGATACGGGTGTCGCGGGCCGCGACGGCCATCTTCGTAAGGCCGATTTTTTCGAGGTTGAAAAATACCCCGAGATGACATTCAAGAGCACAAGCGTTGCGAAAAAGGGGAACGGTTGGATCGTCGAGGGCGACCTGACGATGAAGGGTGTGACGAAATCCGTCTCGATACCGTTCGAGGTGACCGGTTTTGTGCCGGGTGGCGAGCGTGCCGGTGCGAAGATTGGCATCGCGGGTGAGACTAAGATTAACCGCCGCGATTTTGGCGTGAATTACGGAAGCAATCTTCCGAGCGGTGTTCCCCAGATCGCGGATGAAGTGAAAGTGATCCTGCAGATTGAGGCTGGGAAGGCCCGCCCGGCCGCCCCTGCCGCCGAATAGTTCCCTCCCGGTACACTGAACATCAAGAGCGAGGGCAAGCCGCCCTTCCCGACTATTAGTCGTTAAGTTGACCTGCAGATTATGCTCGCCGACGTAACAGATCTCAGTCCGGAAGTTGGGCTTGCCCCCGCTCTTTAATTGTCTTGATCGTTAGACTTCGCCGCCTCGCCAAAGGAAATGTCGTAAATCGCGTACCTTTCCCAATCTTTATAATCGAAGTGCCACCATTCGTTAGGGTTGACCGTGAACCCGGCATCTTCCATCAGCTTGCGGAGCATTTCACGGTTGGCCCGTTGTTCGGCGGTGCCGCCTGTGTAATCCGGCGATGCCCGTTCGGTGAATTCATCGTACCCCGAAGGCATATCGATCAACTGCCCGGTTCTCAAGTCGAAAATGCTAAGATCCACCGCGCAGCCGCGGTTGTGCTTTGAACCTTTGGCCGGGTTAGCGACGAATTTTCGTTTATCTTCGGACGTCACTTCCCAGAAAAGCTTTGTGATCGACCACGGCCGGTAACCATCGAAAATCACGATGCCTAGACCCTTGTCGCGCAGCTTCCGATGCACCTTAGCGACGGCCTTTGCCGCCGGTTTCTGCAAAAAGGCACGGGCCTCGGGGTAAACCTTTTTCCCGACGAAGTTGTTGTCGGTTGCGTACCTGATGTCGAGTTTGATCGTGGGTTCGAGAGTGATGAGTTCTACCAAGTGGGCCTCGCGTTTTCCTACTTCCCTGGGCAGCCCCGCCTGGGGGACGGCCTGAAACGTAAGGATAAGCAACAGAAGTGAAAGCGCAAAATAACGGCGGACGGCCGCGCCAACGATGTTGGGATGCATACTAATTCGTCCGGTCGTAAATGAACGCAGGACGCGGGCGGTTGGGGCATCAGTCGCAAAGCGCCCGAGTCCCGCCCCGCCCAACCGTCGCGTTTCCGCCCGAAATCTCACGGTTTCTCTTCCTTAACGGGCTCCGAATCTTCCGGCCCGATGATGATGTCAGTTCCGAATTTCTGGTAATTGGTGAAGCGGATCAAATTACGGGTCTCAAATGACCGACCGCTTTCGCGAATCGTAAGACGCACATCTGATACTAACGGAAGAAGATATTTCTCTTCGGAGATCATAGTCCAGTCGTAATCGATCGTCCTGCGGGCACCTGTGATCGGGAACCCCTCGGGGATCTCGGTCGCCTCGCTCTCGACGCGCAGTACACGAAAGTCACTGCGATCTATCCAGATCCGGCCCTTCATCCCCGTGGTCGCGGACTGCGCAAGGCCGCCGCTTCCCGAGATGATCCGCTGTTTCGCTTTATCTCGTTCCACGCCGAATTCGAAGAGCACCGTATTCCGCCCGCGGACGATATCGGTTTGTACGGGCGTGAATTCGGCGTCGTTTTCTTCCTTAAAGATCGTGGCCAGCATCGTCACAAATTCGCCCGTCGAACTCGTTCCGCCGGCTTCCTCATAGTTTCGTTTCGATTCGGCGTTCGCCTGGATCGCCCCGTTTATGGATAAAAGCTTATAGGATTCCTCACCCGACGCGCGATAGCTCACCCCAACGACGAGTTTGTCCTGATTTCTGAAATTCCCCGTTCCCGCATATGAAGCGGATCGCTGTATCTGCTGTTTTACGACGAAATCGGGCATCTCTTCGACAGCGGACAGGGTCTTCCGACGCGTTTTGTCGATTATGCCCGTCACCTCGAGTTCGCTCGGAAGTTTCGTGCCGACCGGGTCGCGTCGCCGTCGTTCCGCTTCTTCAAGAGCGCGCTTTAACTCGTCGTTGTTGGCCCCTTTTGACCGCGTTAGGCCTCGAATGCCGTCCGTAAGAGTAAAGGCGATCCCGCGACGGCGCAACGTGTCGACGAGATCTTCCTTGCTCACGGACCTTTTTTCGACCCCATAAAGCAGCTGCACGTACTCGGCCTGCGTTAAAGGCTTTTCCTGCGCGAATGCGGGAACGCAAAACGCGATAAATAAAAACGAGAATAAAATAGCGAATCTCATTGAATCAATTGATGCTAAAAGAAGATGAACTGTTGTAAAAGCCGCGCGGCCCGGGCGGAAACGCGAGTGGGAACGACCGGGGACGGCGTGGCGGCTAACCCGTCACGATCGAATGTCCGAATCGCTACGATGCTCGCAAACGATCGAGTTGCCGCCTGGTTGGCGACGAGAAACGGGGAAACGCAATTCGCATTTCCCCGTTTGAATTCGCTGAATTAAGGAACCGGGTTAATTAACCCACTCTTCTTCGTAATTGAGCTTCCAATGGTGCGTCACCCAAGCCTGGGCCGCCTCCATCGCAACTTCTTTCCACTTCTTCAAATTCTGAAGAACCGTCAAGGCCGCAAGCGGCTTGCTCGGGTCGCGTTCCACGCGGATCACTTCCGTCGCCACTTCGATAATCGTCTTGTCTTCACTGAGAATTCGGAGCTTAACTTCCGCTCCGACCGGCGGAAGGGTTTCCAGGTTAACCAAGGCGCTGTTTTCGCCAAGATTTTCCGTCGTCCCCTCGACCTTCACCCTTTTCCCGCTCTGCTCGTCCGTCCATATCGCCTGCACCGGCATATGGGCCAATATCCGATGGTGCATCGGAGTCTTATATGATGATGTTGCGTATTCTATTTGTGCCATATATTCCGCCCTTTTTCGCTTGTTCACCCCTTTTCTAAACCCGTTTTCGTTCCTGCCCCCTAGAAAGAGAACGACCAAATTAAATCATTCTTACAAAAAAGTCAAGTTTCCGCAAAATAATTTAATTAAAGCACCTCAATCCTTCGTCAAGCCCATCAGGCCGGGTCCAAGTCGCCTTGTGATGCCGCGAATTATGGGAAGTTTGCCATTAAAATGGGTACGTTCTGTCTTCGCAAATACCTTTGCGAGAAAATTATTGGATCGAGCCCAAACGCGGGCCGTTAACGCGCAGTTTACGCTCGCGATCTACTCTGCTGAATCCGATCATTTTCGATCCCGATTCGCGATATTTTACGGAATTCGATTTGCGTGTCTTATCAGTGCCCTGAAGCTCTTGGCAAATTTGGAGATCTTGGACACCCGGGCGGCGTTAAACCCGATTCTGGGTAATGGTGTGTAAACACAAAGGTTAAAACTCTTAGAGCTATGGCTTGGGCGATCGGCCCCTACGAACGTTCCTGAAATCGTACGCGCCGAGCATCCGAAAAGCCATAGAAAAATCCAAAAAACGAGAGCATTCGGTGCGGCTTATATATAAAAACAATATTGGCATTATTGAAAATACACTAGAGGTCAAAATCAAATGATCAAGTTTTCTCAAATCAGATTTTTAGCGATGACGTTCCTGATCGGCCTATGCTGCATCGGGACCGCTCTCGCCCAGTCATCGGTGACCGGCGGCATAAACGGAACCGTCTCCGACCCGCAGGGCGGAGTCGTGCCCAACGCCTCGATCACGGTCACCAACGTCGGCACTAATAATTCGGTAACTGTGACCGCTAATTCGGACGGCGGATACCGCGTCTCCAACCTTCAGCCCGGGCGTTATAGGATCGCAACGACCGTCACCGGCTTTGCCCCGATCTCGTCGGAAGTGATAGTTGAGGTCGGTCAGTCAACTCCTGCCGATCTTAGATTGAATGTCGGCGAGGCGACAGCGGAGGTCGAAGTGACCGCCGAAGCCCCGGTCATCAACACGAACGACAACACGAACGCGACCAACATCAACCAGACATCGATCAACGAATTGCCTATTAACGGACGAAGGGCGTCGAATTTCGTTCTCTTGACGCCAAGTACCGTCCCGGACGGCGGGTTCGGACTTATCAGTTTTCGCGGCATTTCCGGTCTGTTGAACAA
>Ga0307409_100000080_pt1 | contig 34467 bp, 30 predicted proteins | sample 322Ometagenome_2_FD_203888 | JGI IMG/M metagenome (GOLD analysis project Ga0307409, IMG submission 203888) | Maize rhizosphere microbial communities from greenhouse at UC Davis, California, United States - 322HYB-O-2 | ecosystem: Host-associated > Plants > Roots > Rhizosphere > Soil | place... | reverse complement strand
TGTGGGATATCAGCACACTGAAGCAGATACCGACGTGCTCGCGTTCCGGCAGGAGGGGCCCCGGGTCGAGCTGGTGCTCAAGGAAAACCCGTTCTACGTGGAGTCGGGCGGGCAGGTGAGTGACACCGGTGCTCTCGCCGGCCGGGACTGGTCGCTCCCGGTGGACACCGTGCGAAAGGATCCCAAGGGCACCGTGGTCGGTGGCGCCTTCGAAGACGAGTTCGAGCCGGATTCGCTGCACGCCGCGGTAGACGCTCCGCGGCGACATGATATCGAGCGCAATCACAGTGCCACCCACCTGGTGCACTACGTGCTCCGCCAGCGCCTGGGCGGCCACGTCCGGCAACAGGGCTCGCTGGTCGAGCCGGAGCGGCTGCGATTCGACTTCTCCCACCATGGCCCTATCGACAGCTCCACGTTGAGCGCGATCGAATCGGAGGTGAATGACCTGCTGCTCGCCAATGACCCGGTCGCCACCCGCGAGATGGCCTACGCCGATGCCTTGGCGCTGGGAGCCATGGCGTTCTTTTCGGAGAAGTACGGTGACGTGGTTCGCGTGGTGCAGATGGGGCCATCCATCGAGCTGTGCGGCGGCACCCACGTGCGCACCACCGGCCAGATCGGGACCTTTCGATTCTCCGGCCAGTCAGGCGTTGCCGCCGGAGTTCGGCGCATCGAGGCGGTGACGGGGATGGGCGCCTTGCGGGCAGTGCGGGAGCTGGAACAGCGGCTCGCAGCGGTGGCGGGCGCGCTCAAGGCCCAACCCGAGCATCTGGTGCGCCGGGTGGAGCAGCTGCTGGAGGAGCGGCAGCGCCTGGAACATCGGCTGGCCGATGCTCTCCGGGCCGGTGGTGGTGGGGTCCAGGGCGAGGTGTCACGGCTAGGCGACGTCGAGCTCACGGTGGGCGAGACTTCGTCGGAAGACCGTGCCGAGTTGGGGCGGATGGCCGATACCTTTCGGGAAGGGCGGCGCAACGGCGTGCTGGTACTGTTCAGCTCTGCCGGACGAGGCTCGATTCACGTTACGGTGACCGATGATCTGGTGCGCGCCGGGCGGAAAGCGGGCGACCTGGTCAACCGGATCGCGGCACTGAGTGGCGGCAAGGGCGGGGGAAGACCCCACTTCGCGTCAGCCGGTGCCGGAGACCCGACCCGGCTGTCCGCGGCGCGGGCAGCCACTCCCGAGCTGGTGGCGACCTGGCTCGAAGATGGTCAGGTCGCGGAAGCACGCGGCGCCTGAGCGTGGACGCTGACTGGCTCGACCAGCACACCGCTGACGCGCCTTCCGCTCTTCGGGCCAGAGTCCAGCAGTACGCGAAGAGCGAAAACGCCTCCTCACTTCCAAGTCATCTCTCCAGTGCGGCCCGAGCCGCCCTCACCCGGGTGTTGGCCCATCCCGGGGACCGCTCGGTTGCACTGGATCTGCTCGCAGCGGATGCGCTGATCACGCTGGCCCTGCTGGCTCAGGCTCAGACCGCCCCGGAACAGCTCGAGGAATTCGCCATCTCGGTTCTGAGAGCCTGGCGGTCGGACGCGTGATCGACCTCCACTCCCATCTACTTCCCGCCGTCGACGACGGCTCCCGTTCAGTCGAACAGTCACTGCAGGTGCTCGCGGCCATGGCGGCCCAGGGCATTACCGACGTGTGCCTCACCCCTCATCTTCAGGCCAGTCGAGCGGAAGCGGGCCCACCGCCCGCCCACGAGCGAGCCTACGAGGCTCTCCTGGCAAAATCGCCGGCAACGCCGCGTCTGCACCGTGGTGCCGAGGTCATGCTGGACCGGCCCATCGGCCGCCCGGTTGCCCTCGCCCGCAATGTCACTTTAGGGGGAAGCGGATACATGCTGGTCGAGTTTCCCCGGCTGGTGGCGTACGATCTCATCACCAACGCACTCTCTCAGGTGCTCGATCAGGGTCTGATTCCGCTGCTGGCTCACCCGGAGAGGTACAGCAGCTGTTCGGTCGAGGCGGTGCGCCACTGGAAATCGCTTGGCGCCAAGATGCAGGTTGATTCTACAACGCTGCTGACGTCGCAGGCTCGGGGTCAACGCGCTCGCCAACTGGTCGCCGAGGGGCTGGCCGACATCCTCGCCGGCGACAACCATGGAGATGAGCGCAGCGTGGCCACGGGTGCCCGCTTCCTCCGCGCCCAAGAGGGGGAGGAACAGGTCGAGCTGCTCTCGGTTCAGAATCCCGCTGCCATCCTTGCCGACCGGCCGGTTACTCCGGTGCCACCGCTCCGGATCCGACAGAGCTGGATGCGCCGGATCAAGGAATTCCTGGAGGGGGGCCGGTGAGTCGGGCCCATATCGAACGCGGTCTCGACAGTCTGGCACAGGCGGCAGTGGCCGCGAAGAGTCTCAGTTCCCAGGTCGCGGGAGTGGCCTCCCGATTTGCGGAGGTTCTGCGAGGAGGCGGCACCCTGTACTTCTGTGGCAACGGCGGCAGCGCTGCCGACGCCCAGCATCTGGCCGCCGAATACGTCGTCCGCTATGTCGAGGGGCGGAGGGCACTCGCGGCGGTGGCGCTCTCCACCGACACCTCGATTCTGACGGCAGCCGGAAACGATCTCGGCTTTGATCAGGTGTTCGCTCGCCAGGTCGAGGCCTTCTGCGAGCCGCGCGATCTGCTGGTCTTTCACAGTACCAGCGGCCGGAGTCCCAACCTGCTCGTGGCGGCCCAGGCGGCGCGCCGGGCCGGGGTGCCGACCGTCGCCTTTCTGGGAAAGGGCGGAGGCGCCCTGGCCGGACTGGTCGACCAGTCGATAGTCGTCGCCTCCGATCAGACCAGTGTGGTGCAGCTCATCCATCTGGCGCTCGAGCATCTCATCGTCGAAGCAGTCGAACGCGAGCTCCTCGGCTCATGATCGACCTCGCCGGCCACGTTGCGCTGGTCACTGGTGGCAGCCGAGGCATCGGCCGAGCCGCCACGCTGCTGTTGGCGCGCGCCGGAGCCGACGTCGCCCTCACTTTTCATACCCGGGCAGATGAGGCGGAAGCTGCCGCCCGCGACGTGAGAGGCCTGGGCCGCCGGGCTTACGTAGGCGGGGGCGACCTCTCGGATCCCGAAATGGTAGACCGGCTGATGGCCGGAGTTCGCCGGGAGTTCGGTGCCCTCGACATCTTCGTTGCGAATGCCGGCGTGTGGCCGGCCGAAGAGCTCCCTCTGAAAGACATGCCGGTGTCCCGATGGCGTCGTACACTGGCTGCCAATCTCGACTCCGTCTTTCTGTCGACCCGCGCCGCCCTGGGTCTCATGCGACCCGGTGGCAGGGTCGTGATCGTGTCGAGTACCGCCGGCCAGCGGGGCGAAGCTTTTCACGCAGACTATGCTGCTACCAAGGGCGCGCTCATTGCGTTCACCAAGTCACTGGCGGTTGAGTTTGCCCCCGAGCTCACGGTGAACTGCGTGGCCCCGGGCTGGGTGGACACCGACATGAGCTTGCCCGCCTTTACCCAGGACAACCGGCAGCGGATCGAGCGGAGCATTCCTTTGCAGAGGATTGCAAGCGCCGAAGATGTGGCGGGCCCGATTCTGTTCCTCTGCACCGGCCTGGCTCGCCATATCACGGGTGAAGTTCTCAACGTGAATGGAGGAAGTGTTCTCTGTGGATAAGAGTGTAAGCGGGAAGAGTGACGTTCACGCTTCTTTCTATACTTCCCGGTCATGATTCATCTCTTGTTCACCGGTGGCACCATCTCCATGCAGCGTGACCGGGCAGCCGGAGGAAACGTGCCCGCCCATGCGGGTGAGGCGCTGGTGGAGTTTACCGAAGGGCTCGAACGGATCAGTCCATACCGAATCGAGAACTGGGCCCGGGTGCCCGCTTGCCACCTTGGACCGGACCGCCTGTGGGAGCTCCGCCAGCGGGTCCGAGAGATTGCAGCGGGGGGTCAGGTTCGGGGGATCGTGATCACCCACGGGACTGATATCCTGGAAGAAAGCGCGTATCTGCTGGACCGCACTTTGCCGCGGAGCGTGCCGGTGGCAATGACAGGTGCGATGAGAACCTCCAGCGATGATGGCTGGGATGGCCCCGCGAACCTGCTGGGTGCGGCCGTGGTGGCTGCCAGTCCGGCGAGCACCGGGGTCGGAGTGGTGGTGGTGTTCAACCGGAAGGTCTTTGCCGGCCAGAGCGCCGTGAAGGTGCACGCCACGGATCTAGATGCGTTCGATGCTCCACACAGCGGCCCGATCGGGAGCGTGGAGGCCGGCTCAGTGCGGTACCACCGCCAGAGGGACGGGCGTCCTGCTCCTGGCCTGGGGACGGAAGACCTCGACCGTTTGACGGCCAGGGTCGCCCTGGTTCCCATGGTAGTTGGGGACGACGGCGCCCTCCTCGACCTGGCCCGGCCGGCGCACAACGGCCTCGTCATCGTGGCCTTCGGCAGCGGCAATGTCCCTCCTGGGGCGGTGCCTGCGATTGCTCGCTGGATCGACGAGGCAAAGCCGGTCGTGCTCGCCACCCGCTGTCCCTTGGGAGAGGTAACGCCGACCTACGCCTTCGAAGGAGGAGGGAGCCGTCTAGTGGCGATGGGAGCCGTCCCCGCCGGTCCGCGCAGCCCTTCCCAGGCACGAATGGAGCTGATGATCTCGCTGTCCGCAGGGCGGCCATACGGAAGCTAGTGCGACATTTCCGCCGGTTCTGGACATACCGGAGCCCATCCTTCATATCGCGCGAGAGCTGGAAAAGGCCGGGTATGAGGCCTGGTGCGTCGGCGGCAGCCTGCGCGACGCGCTGCTGGGCTACCCCCAATCCGATTTCGACGTTGCTACCTCGGCCACACCGGAGGAGGTACAGCGGCTCTTTCCGCGAACCGTGGCGGTCGGCATCAAGTATGGAACGGTGGGCGTGCTGGATCGGCAACGTACGCTGCACGAGGTCACCACGTTTCGGCGGGATGTTGCCACCGACGGGAGGCATGCTGTGGTGCAGTATGGCGTGTCCCTGGAGGACGACCTCGCGCGCCGAGATTTTACCATTAACGCTATCGCCTACCATCCGCTTCGTCGCGAGTGGCGGGATCCATTCCGGGGCAAGCAGGACCTGGATGCCGGCCTGGTTCGCGCGGTTGGAAGTCCGGCTCTGCGATTCGCGGAAGACTATCTGCGGATACTTCGCGCCCTCCGCTTTGCCGCGCGCTTCGACTTTGCGATCGACGCGGAGACCTGGACCGCGGCCCGGGACCGAGCCACTGGCCTGCAGCAGCTCTCCCGAGAGCGGGTGCGGGACGAGTGGTTCAAGGGGCTGCAGACCGCGAAGTCCCTGCAGCGATTTACCTCGCTCTGGCGCGACGTGGGCGCGGCCGCCGTCTGGATCCCGGAGCTCTCCTCTGGATCTATCCCGGCGCCTCCGGCTTCAGTCCGGGATCCCGTCCTGCTTACTGCCCTGGTGACCTCGAGTCCGGCGGCGGTGCTCCAGCGGCTCCGGGCCTCGAACGCTGAGGTCCAGCGCGCGGCTGCCATTGAAAACGGCCCCCACGAGCCCGCCGATCTGAGCGAAGCGTCGGTGCGCCGCTGGCTCTCGCAGGTCGGGCCTGCCGCCTCGGACCTGCTGCTGCTCTGGGCTCTGCAGCAGGGGAAGGAGCCCCCCTGGTCGAGCACAGTGCAACGGATCCGGGATCGGGGAGACCCGCTGACGCGAGCCGATCTGGCCATTAGCGGCAGCGATCTTCAGGCGCTTGGCGCCAAAGGTCCTCAAGTCGGGCAGGTGCTCGCAACCCTGCTGAATCAGGTCCTGGAGGAGCCGGCGCTCAATACTCGCGAGCGTCTCCTCGAGCGAGCCAGGGGCCTGCTCCAGTGAGTCCCTTCGGTTTTGCCCTCGCGGCCGCTGCGGGAAATCTGGTGGGAGCACTGGCGGTGGTCCGGCACCTCCGAAGGGGGCTTCGCTTCATCGACGCCTGCCTCGCCTTTGGGGCCGGCTTCATGCTGGCGGTCACCGTTCTGGGGGTGGTACCCGAAGTGGTGCGCACGTCGACCACGGCCGCGCTCTACATCCTCGTGGGCTACTTCGCGGTTCACCTGGCCCAGCACGTGTTTACCGCGCACTTCCACTTCGGAGAGGAAACCCATAGCCTGAGCGCCTCGGCCGGGACTTCAGCGCTGCTTGGGCTCACGCTGCACACGTTCTTCGATGGCGTCGCGATTGCCAGCGGCTTTCTGGTTTCGGATCGGCTCGGGGTCCTGCTGTTTCTCGCGGTGCTGCTCCACAAGTTGCCGGAGGGCGTCACCATCGCCAGCGTCATGGTAGCCGGCGGCCAGAGCCGCTCCCGGGCTGTCGCCGGGGCCGCGATTCTGGGCGGGGCTACGGTGCTCGGGGTTCTCCTGACGGAGGAGGTAAGCTCGCTGGCCCAGCACGGTCTGGCTCTCTCGGCCGGCGTAACCCTCTATGTGGCAGCATCGAATCTGGTTCCGGAGTTTCAAGCCAAGCGGGGTGGACTGACCGCGCTGGCCTTCTTTGGCGGGGCGGCAGGATACTTTGTGACCGAACGCCTGCTGTCTCGCCTGATGGCATTGTGACGCCGGAGGTAGACACGCCAATCGTGATTTTACATAGTAGGGCGGCGCACGGGCCGGCCTGGGGGACCATATGATCGTGGGCATCCGGTCGGCTGGCCGGTGCGTCTCCCTTCCTCCTGCCATCCAGATCCACACTCGGTGATGCCCATGCCCCGCAGGCGATCGGCTGAACGCCAGGCTTCACTCTTCACCGGTGGGCGAGAGAACCGTCCGCTGGCCGCTCGCATGCGCCCCAGCTCCCTCGATGAGTTCGTGGGTCAGGAGCACCTGCTCGGGCCGGGCAAGCCGCTCCGCGACGCCATCGAGCGGGGCGTGCCGGGATCGATGATTTTCTGGGGACCTCCCGGCAGTGGAAAAACCACTCTGGCACATCTTATCGCCAGCTCGACGGAGCGGGTCTTCGTTCCCTTCAGTGCGGTCACTGAAGGCGTCCCCCGCATTCGCGAGATCATTGGGGAGGCCCGAGACCGACTCGAGAGCGGTGGCCCGCAGACCATTCTCTTCATCGACGAGATTCATCGGCTGAACAAGGCCCAGCAGGATAGTCTGTTGCCTCCGGCTGAAGACGGCACCGTCACCCTGATCGGAGCAACCACCGAAAATCCGAGCTTCGAGGTGATCGGCGCACTGCTGTCCCGCACCAGGGTCTTCGTGCTCGAGCCGCTCACGCCCGGGGACATCGAGCGCCTCCTCCGCCGGGCACTAGAGGACGCCGAGCGGGGACTGGGTGGCAGTGAGTTGAGCGTCGACCCGGATGCACTGGCGCTCATGGCGGCCGAGGCCGACGGTGACGCGCGGCGAGCGCTCACGGTGCTCGAGGCCGCCGCCGCCCACGTGGGAGCCAAAGGCCGGGTTACGAGCGAGGTCGCACGAGAGGCCATGCAGCGGCGGTTTGCTCGCTACGACAAGGCGGGCGAGGAGCATTTCAATCTTCTGTCCGCCTATCACAAGTCCCTGCGGGGCAGTGATCCGCAGGGCGCGCTGTACTGGATGGCCCGCATGCTGGACGGCGGGGAAGATCCGATGACCCTGTTTCGCCGGGCTATTGCGATGGCGGCAGAGGATGTCGGCTTGGCCGACCCGCAGGCACTCATCATCGCGGTAGCGGCACGGGATGCTTTTCACATGCTGGGGCCGCCCGAGGGCTATCTGCCACTTGCCGAAATGACGATCTACCTGGCGACTGCGCCCAAATCCAACAGTGCCAAAGTCGCGCTGGGCGCGGCTCTGGATGCGGCCCGCAGTACGCCGGCGGCTCCGGTGCCGTTGCACATCAGGAATGCTCCAACGCCACTCATGAAGGAGCTCGGCTACAACCGGGGCTACCAGTACGCCCACAATGCGCCAGAGGCGTATATCCCGCAGGAATATCTGCCGGATCAATTGCGGGATGCGCTGTTCTATGTGCCCGGCACCTTTGGGCACGAGAAGAAGATTGCTGAGCGGCTCGAGTGGTGGTCCCGGTTGAAGCGAGGAGAGCCGTCAGCGCCGGATGAGGGAGAGCAGGTGTGACACAGGCCACGGTCCGGGTGGTGGTTGGGGCGCATCGTCCTCCCCGGGCGCCGCGACAGGCGGAGGTCTATTATTCCAAGGATGACGCTCGACAGAAATCTTCCATGAAGCGCCGTCACGTCTGGGTCATTGCGGCCAGTGCGGGCATGGCGTGTGCCGGGTTGGGAGACAACTTTCAGAAGCCGGATGTTCGTCTGGATCATGCGGTGGTTCGCGGCGTTGGCCTGGCCGGGGGAAACCTGGATCTGGTGGTGAAGATCCAGAATCCCAACAATTTTACGCTTCAAGCCGACAAGCTCCAGGTCGGCATCGATATCGAGGGCTCCCACCTGGGCGACATCACCTACGAGGACGACTTTGCCGTAACCCAGAACGGGGAAACCACACTGACGCTGCCGCTCAGGTTCGGTTGGTTTGGGGTGGGCAGCGCGGTGCGAGCGGCGCTCGGCTATGGCGATCTGCCCTACACCATGAAAGGACAGGCCACGTTAAAGCTGCCCGGCGGCGCGCACACGGACGTCTCGTTTACCCATGAGGGTCGGGCTCCGCTGATCCGCCCCGGCAACAGCCCTGGTCCCACATGAAAGGAAAGGTTCCCTATTAGATCGATGATCCCAGTTCGCGATCCTATCGAACGGGTCGTGCTTGTCGCAGCCCCCCGCAAAGGATCGCCCGACGCTCGGCACGTCGAGGAACATTTAGAAGAGCTCACCCGCCTGGTGGACACGGCCGGTGCCGAGGTCGTGGGCCGCATCTCCCAACACATCGCCTCCCCTAATCCCGGGACGCTGATCGGAGAAGGGAAGGTCGAGGAGGTAGCAGAGGAGGTGGCCGCCTCCGATGCTTCTCTCGTCATCTTCGATGAAGAGCTCTCCCCGGTGCAGGGGGTGAACCTCGAACGGCAGCTGAAGGTCCGGGTCATGGACCGGGCCGAAGTCATTCTCGACATCTTCTCCACTCGAGCCCGCAGCCATGAGGCCAAGCTCCAGGTCGAGCTGGCCCAGCTCGAGTATCTGCTTCCCCGGCTGACCCGGATGTGGACCCACCTCTCGCGAATCCGGGGCGGTATCGGTCTTCGCGGCCCGGGCGAGACGCAGCTGGAAACCGACCGCCGGATCATTCGTCGCAAGATTCAGGGACTCAAGGCCAAACTGAAGGATGTCGAGAAGCACCGGGAGAACCTCCGGGCCGGCCGGGATCCGATGTTGAGCGTGGCCCTGGTTGGCTACACCAATGCAGGAAAATCCAGCATCCTGCGCGGTCTCTCGGGTCAGCATGAGATCGTGGTGGAAGATCGGCTGTTTGCTACACTGGATACTCTGACCCGCGAAGTCGAGCTGGGGGAGGGCCAACGCGCGCGGGTGACCGACACGGTAGGCTTCATACGAAAGCTCCCCCACCATCTGGTGGCGAGCTTCCGGGCCACGCTGGAGGAGGCCCGTGAGGCCAATGTACTGCTGCATGTGGTGGATGCGAGTCATCATGACTGGGAGGGCCAGCTCAAAGTCGTGGAGAAAGTTCTCGCCGAGCTGGGGCTCGCCGACCGGCCCATTCTTCTGGTCTTCAACAAGATCGACGCGGTGGCCGATGCCGCGGGGTTTACCCGCCGAATACGCGAGCTCTATCCGACGGCCATCATCACCAGCACCATGCGGACCGACGGATTGGCGCCGCTCAAGACCCGCTTGCGAGAGCTCGATCGGGCCGGACGGGTTTCGGTGAAGGTGCGGGTGCCGCTTTCAGAGGGAGCTCGCTTGGCGGAGCTGTACCGTGAAGGTGAGGTATTGAGCCGCGAACAGGTGGGAGAATGCTACGAGCTGCTGGTTCGGCTGGAGCCCGGAACGTTCGATCGCCTGCGGCAACACGGGCTGGCGGTCATCGACGAGCCGGCAGAGCGAGTCCGGCTACGGAGAGCGAGCGGGTGATGAGGGGTAAGAAGTGAGCGGTAAGCGGTCGAGGGTAATAGAAAACGAGGGGGCGGAAGCTGATCAAGCTTCGGCCCCCTCGCGGAGTTTATCCTGAGCGGAGCGAAGGGCTCAGGGTGACACCCTGCCGCGGTTCTGCTCCCTCGAGCTTCCCCCGCTCACCTCTCACCTCTCACTTTCCGCCACTGAGCACCTGCTCCAGAATCAGCCACCGGTTCATCCCGGCAAACTTCTGGTGCATCTTGGTCGAGGGTGGGGTGCCGCCCTGCTCGTCCTCTTCGATCTGCAAGTCGGCGAGGGCATCGATCCCGCTCCTCAGAAATTTCCGCAACCCTTTTTCCAGCGCCATCCCGGCAGTGCGGAAATTGAACAGGGTCGAGAACTGCAGGATGAAACCCAGGTCGGCCAGCTGCTGGTTGGTAATCAGGGTGCCGGCCCGCTTTGCCTTCCCGAAGTAGAGCGAGGGCGAGAGGTTGAACCCAAGCATTTGATCGGGGTAGTACTTGCGCACGCCTTCGGAGAACTCCTGGGGCTGATCGAGCTCGGTATTGTTGAACTCGGGCCAGATCACGTCGACGCCCAGGTCCGCCGCCTCCCAGGCGTCTTCCACCGCCATCTTCACCCCACCCGGTTCCTGATCCGGCAGGGCCCCATCGATCGAGTCCGTGCGGGCGATGATGACGACATCGACTCCGGTCGCTTGCGACGCGGCTTTGATTGCCTTGAGCTTGGCCAGCCAGTCCTTGCGGGGAACCAGGACCTTGTTGCGCTTCTGCTTGCCGACGTTCACGATGTGCCCGCAGGTTCGGTTGGCCGGATCCTGGTTCTCCAGATGGACGCCGCCGGCCCGGGCCCGAATCAGCTCCACCGCCAGGGTAAAGGTCTGAGTCGGTCCCCCGAAGCCCGCTTCCATGTCCACAAAGGCCGGGGGTGCCTCGAGCACCTCTTTACCCTCCGTGTCGTAGTAGTGCGTGTTCCGGGCTCCCTCGACTCCCATCCACATCTCGTGAACCAGTTTCACCATGTCGTGGGAGGCGTAGACCCCAATGTCGGGGAACATGCTCTTGGTAGCCGCGAGCTGCCAACCGCTGCCGTACAGCGCCTTGAACCCGAGCCGGGTCATGATGGCCGCGGTAAACGCGTCATACGCCCCGGCAGTGTGGACGAACGACTTGCGAGCCCGGGCCTCCTGCAGCAGGCGCCGAAGCTTGTCCGCCGGCTCCTCCGTCTCAGGTGGGGCAAACAGCTTTTGAAGCGCCTCCGCGGGATAAGCCGCATGCGCGGAAACAGGTCGGGTCGCGGTAGCCATCGATGGGGATCTCCTTGATAGACGCAGGGCGCTTGTGAAACTATTCACATACTAACGTCCGCTCCTCAATCTCGCCAGACAGCGCGTTCTGGGGAACCCACGCAATCCCTTGCAGGGGCTGCTCCTGCTATACTTACCCCCCATCGTGGAGACCCCCGGACCGATGTTCATCACCAAGCCCTTCGTGACGGACCGGCCCATCCGGTTCGCGCTGGTGGGCTGCGGCCGAATTTCGGCTAATCACTTCAATGCCATCGAGAAACACGCCTCCCGCGCCGAGCTCGTGGGCCTCTGCGACGTCGATCCGGCCGCACTGCAGAGAGCCCAGGAGCGAACCGGTGCCCCGGGATTCCGGTCGCTGGATGCGCTGCTGGCCGGCACCAATGCGGATGTGGTCATTCTGGCGACGCCGAGCGGGTTGCACGCCGACCAGGCGGTGCAGGTGGCGGAGGCTGGCCGCCATGTGATGACGGAAAAGCCGATGGCCACACGCTGGCAGGACGGCAAGCGGATGGTCCACGCCTGCGATCTGGCCGGGGTCCATTTGTTTGTAGTCAAGCAAAATCGCCGGAACGCCACCCTGCAGCTGCTCAAGCGCGCGGCGGAGAAGGGGCGCTTCGGCCGTATTTACATGGTGACGATCAACGTCTTCTGGAGCCGGCCGCAGTCCTACTACGATAGTGCGCCCTGGCGCGGCACCTGGGAGTTCGACGGCGGGGCTTTCATGAACCAGGCGAGTCATTATGTGGACCTGCTGGACTGGCTTGTCGGGCCGGTTGAAAGCGTCCAGGCCTACACCGCCACGCTGGAGCGAAACATCCAAGTGGAGGATACCGGCGTGGTCAGCATCAGGTGGCGCACCGGTGCCTTGGGGTCAATGAATGTCACCATGCTGACCTACCCCAAGAATCTCGAGGGATCCATCACGATCATCGGCGAGAAGGGGACGGTACGGGTAGGTGGGGTCGCCGTCAATCGCATCGATCATTGGGAGTTTGCCGACTCCGATCCGGATGATGCGAAGATCGAGCAGGCCAGCTACGACACCACCTCGGTGTATGGCTTCGGGCACCCGCTGTACTACGACAATGTCATTCAATCACTCAGGGGGGAAGCCCGGCCCGACACCGATGGGCGGGAGGGGCTCCACTCGCTGGAGATCCTGATCGCCACCTACCTTTCCGCCCGCGACGGGCGGCGTGTTGCGTTGCCCCTCGAGTATTAGTTCCCGCCGGACCCCCGCTGCCAATGCCGAATCTTCTCGTAACCGGAGGTGCCGGGTTCATCGGGGCAAACTTTACCCAGTACTGGCTGGACCGACATCCCCGAGACTCGATTGTCGTTCTCGATGCGCTCACCTACGCCGGCAACCTGGCGAGCCTTGGGGGCGCGCTGTCCAGTCCCCGACTCACGTTCGTCCAAGGCGACATCAGGACCCCCGGGCTGGCCGAGCGCCTCCTGCGTGAGCACGGCATTCGCCACGTGGTGCACTTCGCCGCCGAATCCCATGTGGACCGCTCGATCGCCGGACCGGACCCTTTCCTGGATACCAATGTGATCGGCACCCACGAGCTGCTGAAGGCAGCCCGCCAGGTGTGGCTGAACGAGGGGGCGGGGCAATCACCCGCCTGTTTTCACCACGTCTCCACCGACGAAGTTTACGGATCCCTCGGACCGGAGGATTCCCCATTCACCGAGGAGAGTCCCTATGCCCCCAGCTCACCATATGCGGCGAGCAAAGCGGCGAGCGATCATCTGGTGCGAGCCTATCACCGCACCTACGGGTTACCAATCGCGATCACCAACTGCTCCAACAACTATGGACCCTACCAGTTTCCCGAGAAGCTGATCCCGCTCACCATCATTCTTGCGCTTCAAGGCAAGCCGCTGCCGGTCTACGGCGATGGCCGGCAGATCCGCGACTGGCTCTTCGTCGGCGATCATTGCAGGGCCATCGAACAGGTTTTGTCAGAGGGGCAAGCCGGGGAAACGTATAACGTCGGCGGCAAGGAAGAGTCGACCAATCTGAGGCTGATCCATCGAATCTCGGATCTTCTGGACGAATTCTTCTCGGCCGACGCGTCACTCCTCCGGCGCTTTCCCCATAGCCTGGCCGGCAAGGAGGGTGGAGCGGCATCGCTGATTACCCATGTCCGGGACCGTCCCGGTCACGACCGGCGTTACGCTATGTGCAACGACAAGATCGAGCGTGAGCTGGGATTCCAGCCTGAGGAGCGGTTGATCAGTGGGCTGAGAAAGACGGTGGCCTGGTACCTGGACCATCAGGACTGGTGGCGACAAATCATCAACGGCAGCTGCCGCGATTGGATGCTCAAGCAGTACGAAGGTCTCGTGTCGTTCTGACCCACGACGCTTTCCAATTTGTACTCTCGGCCTTGCGTTCGACGATCCTCCTATCTACTCATCCGGGCTCTAGGGTTGCGGCTGACTTCGTTTTAGCTATGTTCGCCGGAGTTTTTCACCCTTGGCTCACGACTTGCTTAGCAACCCCAAGTCTTGCGAGCGTAAGGCACGGTCCGACACAGCCGGAACTGGTGACGTCGGCGGTATAGAAGAGCGATCGGAGCTCATGTTGCGATTGGAAACATGTCTGCTGTAGGGCAGCCCTCCCTCGAGCCCCGCTTCTCGAGCTCATCGCCGGCCAAAGAGCTCGCTGTAGGCCCCAGCGCGGTTCCCTCCGACTCTCACCGGACCAGGACAGCACCGGCGCGTCTCGCGCTGAGTCAGCGCGCGCCACAGATCATGCGCCGCCACTTGGTCCGGACGGCCGTTCGGGTTTCGGTACTTCTGGCGGGCGACGCTGCCGCGTTGCTGCTGCTTCGGGTCGTGCTCCGCGGCGTTCGGGATGTCGGCTGGCTGGGCCCGGCCACCAGCGATCTCATCAATGGCATCATACCCCAGGGCGCCCTTCCGCTGGTTCAACTGCTGCCGGCTGTCCTGCTGGGGCTGATCGCGCTGGACACGTATGGTGCGAGTGATCGCCGCCGAGATGCCGGACGCCTGGTGGCCGGCGCAACCCTGGGCCTGGCGCTCCCGTTCTGGGCTCACCTGTGGAACCACTTCTCGCCCCTGTTACTGCCCGGCTTCATTCTGCTGGCCGGTCTCATCGGCCTGACCCTGATTACCGAGCGGCACCTGATCGACCAGGCTGTGCGGGTGCTGTGGCCGATCGGGCCGGGTGCCGCGCGCGCGCTGCTCATCGGTCGTCCCGAGCATACCCGTCGAGCGCTGGAGCATCCAACCTTGTCCGACGCTCGATCCTTTGCATTCGGCGGGATACTGGATCCGGATGAGTTTGGCCGACAGGCTGGGCACGCCGGATTCACTCGTCTGTGCCAGACGCTCAAGCGCTACAAGGCTGATACTGTGGTGCTGAGTGGACCGCTTGACGACGACTCGCTGGCGCTGGTCATCGACGCGGCTGGTGCCGCGGGCTGCCAGCTCTATGCACTACCCCGAGCGTTCGCGGTGGGCGGCGTCGAGTCCCGCATGGTATGGAGCCGCGGAGCGCCGCTGATCGCGCTCAATCGGCCGGGCCTGCGCGGCCGACAGCTGCTGGTCAAGCGGACACTGGACATTCTGGTTTCCGGGCTGGGCATGGCGCTGTTGAGTCCGGTGTTTCTCTTGATCGCCATAGCCATCTACATCTCATCCCCCGGACCCATCTTCTTTCGGCAGACCAGGGTAGGCCTGGGAGGGAAACTCTTCAAGATCACGAAATTCCGCAGCATGGTGCATGACGCGGAGGCCAAGAGGACCGAGCTCGCGCCCAAGAGCTTGTACAACGACCTACGGCTCTTCAAGGTGAAGGACGATCCCCGGGTCACCGGACTCGGCGCCTTCCTCCGAAGAACCAGCCTGGACGAGCTACCGCAGTTGTGGGATGTGTTTATCGGTGAAATGTCGCTGGTGGGTCCCCGGCCGCCCCTCCCCGCCGAAGTCGACCTCTACGAAGAGCACCACTATACCCGATTCGATGTTAAACCGGGGATGACGGGTCCCTGGCAGGTCAACGGGCGGAACCTGATCACGGATTTCGAGGAGGTCATCCGGCTCGAGACCGATTACATCCGCGAATGGACCTTGTGGAAGGATTTGGGCATTCTCCTCAAGACCGTGCCTGTTGTGCTCTACATGCGCGGAGCCAATTAGCAGTACACCCTCCAGCAGCACCTTTCTCATATCCGAGTAGACTTCGAGCGGCAGCTGTCTCCAACGCTCCCCGTCCCTACCGGTGTGCCCATGCGCCTTCTGCTGGTGGTGGAAGAAGAGAACCTGGGTGGAGCGGAGCTGTCTTTCCTCGAGCTCTCCCGCTCTCTCGGTACCCGTGCTGAGGTTGACTTGGCGCTATCTGCGCGGGCACTGCAGAAGCACGGGGCGATCTATACCGGTTTCTCCGGCTCCGGTGTAACCCTTCATGTCTGCATTAACTCCCTGTATCCAGGAACGCTTTCCAACCTTCACCGATTCCTCCGGCGAAGAGCCGCTGGCGAGTTGGCTGCACTGATCAGACGGATTGCTCCGGACGCCATTCTGGTCAACTTGCCCACTGTGGAACGGGGGCAGACGATCCTCGATGCCGTGGAGCTCGTGTCTCCAAGAATCCCGGTATGGGGATTTCTTCATCTGGTGCAACGACCAAGCACCATCGGGGTCAAATTCGGACACCCGAGAGATTTAATGGTCAAATCACTGCTCCGCCGCTTTGACCGGCTGCTGACCGTTTCGGAGACTGGAGCGAGGGAGCTCTCCGATCGGTATGCGCTATGTCGACCGGCAGTGATTCGCCCACCAACAGCTCCGCTTCAGCCGGTCTTCTCCGCCAGTGAGCGCGATCGTCGGCGCACCGAGGCAGGTTTGCCGCAGGGCTGGGTGGTAGGAATGGTGGGTCGGGTTCAGCTGCGGCAGAAGGGACATGACGCAGGGCTCCGCGTTCTGGCTCGGCTTCTGCACCAGGGATTATCCCTTCACTTCACTGTCATCGGCGACGGTCCGGATTTAGCCGCTGTGCGAACCCTGGCAGACCGCCTCGGCGTAACCTCTCGCACCAGCTTTCTTGGCTGGCGCACTGATGTCGGACAGCTGATCCCTCTGCTCGATGCGCTGCTCCTGCCGTCGCGTTTCGAAGGCTTGCCCCAAACGGCGCTGCAGGCGTCGACCGCTCACGTCCCGGTGGTAGGTTACGCGGTTGACGGACTGACCGAGCTACTCCCGGGAGATTTCCAGGTACCACCTCAGGATGAACTGGGTCTAGCTAGGGCGCTCGCAGATTTACTGCAGGGTACCAGTCACTGGCCTGCCGAGGAGTTGGCCCTGCGTGCGGCGAACTGGGGTAATCCCGGTTGGTGTGCAGAGCGGCTGCTCAGCCTCTTGAGCAGTGATTTGCCAGGCCGCTAGCGGAGTCCCACACCTACGTTTGCGGTTTCAACAAAATACAGCATGTGTTCAGAAAGAATTTCCGCGGCAGATGCTTCTGCAGTGGAGCCAATCCAAGCACAACGAGGTTGACCGGCAGCCGCATGATCAGGTTCCAGGCCGACCGCCACCTGCTTCGTGCTCCAGAGCGGCGGGTCCACAGGTTGCACCACACCGTTGCCGCCACCTGAAGCTCGTCACCCAGGGTGGTCAACTCGTAGATCTCCAGAGCGTGTTCGCTGGCTAGCCGCTGAAGCAGGTGGGGCGTCAGGCGAACAAAATCGTACGGTTCCTCATGCAGCGGATACGTGAATGGGGTCGTAATGATGATGGCTCCACCCGGACGGCACAGTCTTTTCAATTCGGCGAGCGCGGCTGACGTATCCGGGATGTGTTCCAAGACTTCCGTGCAGAGGACGAGCCCGAACGAATCCTCCGGGAGGGGAACCTTGGTAATATCGGCAGTCACATCAACCGTACCCTGGCGGTTCTGGACGACGTCAACGCCGGTGTATTCGCCCCCGAGACCCTCCACAATCGAGCGCAGCGGCTGCTCGCCACAGCCGATGTCGGCAACCGTGACGCCGGCGCGGACCCATCGGCGGAGGGACTGCTCCAGAAAGCTCTTCAGATTGCGCAGGACGAAGAAGTCGCCACGCAAGATACTTGCGGTGTAGCGGCGACGGCGTATCAGGACCGACGGTGTCGCTGCAGTATCTCGATGCTCCGAGAATTGAGATTCTGGTGACGCGGGCTGCAGCTCGGTGGACATCAGGTTCTCCTCTGCGCTCCGGAGCGACTGCCAGACCCTCTGTGCGCCATTTTCCTTGCAAGGTATCCCATCGTGAAGACCGGTGCAGTGGCCAAAGCCCTGATCAGCGCGTTCGCGGCCTCACCAGGCACTCTGCGTCGTGCAGCCGCGGCAGCACAGACTATCCACCCCCGCGCCCTCTCCTCAGGCGAGGATCTGGTAAGGTACGGCAGGTTACGGCGAAGGGTGCGTTCCACGGTTGCAGATAGCGCTGACCGGGCCGCGGTGTTGCTCAGGGATTGTCCGTGCCAGCGATACTCGTACAAGGTTTCCGGGAGCAGGGCGACGTCAAATTGACGGTATACGCGGAGCCAATAGTCGTAATCCTCAGCGAGAAACAGCTCAGTATCGTAAGCGCCGACTGTCTGGTACACGGCTCTACGATATAGGAAACAAGGTCCCAGAGCATTGGTATATGCCAACGTCGACGCTGGTTCCGCAGGATAATCCCGGACGTAACGACCTTCTTGATCTATGATGACGCAGTCGGCATAGACCAGTCCTACGCCAAGATTGCGGTCCAGGAATTTTGCCATCTTCTCGATTGCAGCCGGTAAAAGCCGGTTGTCATCGGATGTCCACATCAGGTACTCACCCTGAGCCGCAGCGTGGCCCGTGTTCAGCGCCTCCGGTAGTTTCTTGTTGCTGGCGTGGCGGATGCTCCGGATACGAGGATCGCGCCCCACATACCGGCCGATGATCTGAGGGGTGGCATCCGTCGAGCAATCATCCACCAGTATGAGCTCCCAATTCTCATACGTCTGGTGCAGGCAGCTCTCGATGGCCTCCGAGAGGTACTGGGAGCCGTTGTAGGTGGGCAGGATGATCGACACGAGCGGCGCCTGCGCCTGGTTGGCCAGGAGGATGGCTGGGGCTCGGGCGTTCGTCTCCGTCACGGTGCTGGCCTTTCAGGCGCTGGGGTCTGGGCGGCGGCGCTGGTGGCCCGACGAGGGAGGCCATCCTGTGCCGCCCGCGCGGATTCGATGGCGTGACGGAGTGCTTCCGCCCGGCCCTGCCACGTGTTCTCCCGCGCCTCCCGCTCCAGGATCTGCCGGTAGGCGGGGTCCTCGCGGCGGCGGAGAGCTGCCTCTATTCGCTCCGCGAAGTCCTCCGGCGTCTCGGCAAAGAGCACGCTCCGGTACTTCAGAATCTCACGCATCGGCGAGGCCACCACCGGCTTGCCTGCGGCCATGTACTCGAACAGCTTCACCGGGCTGCACGAGTGCGTGATGCTGTTGAGGACGAAAGGGATCGCCATCACGTCGCAGTGCGCCACGTACGTCGGCAGGGACTGATACGGCTTCGGGCCGAGGTAGTGCATGTTGGGGTGAGAACTGACCCGGGCGTGCACGGCGTCAGTGCGGCCGTTATAGGGCGGCCCGATCAGGACGAAGGACCAACCGCGCCGCGCGCGTGCCGCTCCCTCCCACAATCCCCAGTCGAACCAGTCGGCGATCGTGCCGTAGTACGCCACCACCACCGGAGCCTTACGCGCCGCAGCCAAATCCGCAGGCACGCCGGTAGCGGCACTTTTCGTCCAATCCTCCATCACCACAGCGTTGGGCAACAGCAGCACGTCAGGGCGGAGCGGCTTGAGCTGCGCGATCAGGTCATCCGCCGTGGCCACCATCACGTCGGCGTCGCGCACCCATTTCCTGTGGTTGGCCCGAAACGTCTCATCCGCATCCTGAATCAGGTCGTGGTCGTCGATCATCTCATACACGACCATCGACTTCGACTCCTCCGGCACCAGGTCCGCCTGCGTCGGCCACAGCATCAGAATCACGTCCGGCGCCGCCTCCGCGATCAGCCGGCGTAAGTGCGGCGGCGGCCACCGGACGAGATGCAGCCTCGGCGAGAGCTCCTTCACCCCCTGAAACCTCGTCTCCGCCTGCCCCTGCGCGCTGGTGATGTGCTGCGTCGTCCACGGCTCTCCGTAGACCACCGGACACCCCACCGCTGCCAGTGCCCGCGCCATCTGCTGCGGTCGCTGGAAGTGCGTGCTGTACCAGGTCTGGGATGGCAGCAACCAGACCGAAGGGCCCGGCCCTTCTGCGAGCCTCCGCCGCAGCTCCGCGATGACCTGCGGCGAGTCGCGCAGGGCCCGCCGTTCGCGCAGCCGCTCAGCCGGCGTGCGGGTCCAAAGCAACTCCCGCACAGGACCGGGCAGGCGGCGGAACACCGCCTTGGCGATGCCCCTGCCGCCGGACTTAAGACTTTTCACTGAGACTGCCATCACAGGACGAGTTGGGACGTGTCGGACGATGGCGGCGGCGCCGATCGGAGCTTGGCGCTGCGGAGCTCGTAGATGATCTGGCGGTATTCGATCGGGACGGGCCGGCCTCGTACGACCGCCTTGAACTTGCGCCACAGCGTCACCTTTCCCGTCCCCCACGCACCGGGCGTGAACCGGACCCAGTGCCGGATCGCGCTGGCGCTGCCACGGTTGATCAAGCCGTTGAACGAATCCTCATAGAAGGTGTTCACGTGCTGCTCGCCGGGCACGACTGTCAGCGCTTTGCCGTTCCGCAGTTCCTTGAATGGGACCTGCACGTATAGCCAGTCGCAAAAACCCAGAAGGTGGTCCACAATGTCCAGGTAACGCTCGAAGTGTTCAAGGGTGTTGGAGCAGTAGATGATGTCGAAGTGCTCGCGGAGGTTCTCGAAGCCGGCAACGCGGAACGTGGCGATCTGGCCGTGGGCCTTGCGCGCCTCGCGGATGGCCATCTCGGACACGTCGTGCCCAAAGAGCTGGAGGCCGGGGTAGCGGCGGCGGATCTCAGGCAGAGCGTCGCCCATCGCGCAGCTGGCGTCGAGCAGGCTGCGGGCCTGGTCGGGGAGCTTGACCGTCTCGAGGAAGTAATGGGCGAACAACTGGGTCTGGCGGCGGCCCATGTTCTGGTCCCAGTTGTTCTTCATGTAACTCTCCCAGAACTCTTCCGTGTTGATGTTCTGGGGAGAGAGGCGCTCCGACATAGCAGTGACCTCCATCGAGACTCAGGTAGAATCCTGCGGTGCCGCCGGGCCCACGCCACGGGCCGGGTTGACGGGGTTCACTGCGTTCCTGGCCCGCGCCCCCGAGGCCACGACCGCTTCGACCGCCGCCTCCGGCTCCGCCGCGGGAGGCAACGGGCCTGTGGGGCCGACCCCGCCCGACCCGCCCACGTCAAACCCGCGCCGCTCACCGATGGCCAGATCATAGCGCAACACCCAGACCGTATAACAGCCCACCTGCACGAGGTGCAGCAGATAACTCACCAGGTACGCCAGCGCCAACCCCGTCGCGCCGAGCGGGAGCCAGAACCAGGTGGCGGCCAGGAGCTCCGCCGCCCATGCCGCGTTGAGGATCAACCCCCACCACATCCGGCCCAGGCTCGCCAGCGCCTGCCCGACCACACCAATGACCGCCTGCAGCGCCCCGCTGAGCACCAGCAGCACCAGCACCGCCCACCGGCCCCGGAAGTCCGGGCCATACGTCCGCATGATCCACTCGCTGGCCACGATCACCGGCAACGCCGCCGCGAGGCAGACCAGCAGGTTCAGCGCCCCATTGAGCTTGAGCGCCCGCACGTACCGGTCCCGCTCTCCCGCCGCCTGCAGGTTGGACAGCATCGGCAGCACCACCTGACCCACTGCCACCGGCACGAACAGCACCAGATTCCGCCACTGGTTTGCAGCGTTAAACACCCCCATCTCGCCGTACCCCCCCGGCCGGTTCACCAGCATCGCCGCTGCCCCCCACGTCACCGGTGAAACCATCAGCCCCGACAGCCCCGACGGCAGGGCGAAGGACCAGATGAGCGGCAGCTCTTGTCCGATCCCGCGGAACGTCACCCGCACCCCCGCGCGGCGGGTCTCGGCCGCCAGTACCCGCTCCAGGACGATAAATCCGATCACCCCACTGATCAGCCCCGCCCACAACGCCCCAGAGATGCCCGCCACGGCCACCCCCCACACGGTCAGCACACTCCCCGTGAGCGCCACCGCTGTGGTCCAGAGGGAGGACCGCCGAAACGCCTCGAGGCCTGCGAGGGCGGCTATCTGCACCCCGTTGAGTGTCCCGGTCAACAGAATCGGAGCGCTCAGCCGGAGGTAAGGCGCCAGCCCCTCGTTGGCCATCGTCCGCCCCGCCAGCGGCTCGGCGAATGCGAATGCCAGGACTGCCATCAGTAGTCCGCTGCCGCACGCCATGGCATAAGAAAGCCCCAGGATTCGTCCCGCCCGCCCCGGGTCGGCGGTGCGCGTCTCCGCGAGGTACTTGTTGGCGGTCAACCCCAGCCCCAGCCCCGCAAACGCCGCGAACATCGTCAGCGTGTTGCGAACCATCGCCAGTTCCCCAAAGCCGTCATCCCCGAGGAACCGGGCTGTGATGATTGCCGCCAGGGTCGAGCTCCCCTGCGTCGCCACTGCTCCGACCGTCGACCAGAACGCGCCTCCCGCCAGACGCGCCCGCAGCGACCCAGCCGGCAAGGCCAGCGACAGCCGCTGCTGGATGAAGAACCACAGGCGGGGCATCATTGGATTCCGCTCGCAAGGCGGGCTCGAAGCGAAGCGTATTCTGGCAGCTCAGCGGTCATGCCCTAAGTACCCGAGTCGCCGACTCGCCGCCCTCCCGCCTCTCCAGCTCGGCTTCCACATAGGCGCGGAGCTCGCGACGGAATCGATCCGGAGTGAACACTTGCGCGTTGCGGCGGCAGGCATCGGGCGCAATGCGCGTACGGCACTCCTCGAACTCCTGGACTGCGTGCCGCAGTGATTCGATCGTTTGCTGGCCAAACAACACACCGGTGGGCTCCTGAACGTCGAGTCCGCGGATGGTCTCGCGGGCAGCCCCTCCAGCATAGGCCAGCACCGGCGTGCCACAGGCCTGGGCCTCGAGCGGCGCAATACCGAAGTCTTCGCGGGAGGCGAACACGAAGGCGCGTGCCCGGGAGACGATCTCAGCGACGCGCTTCGGCTCACAGTACCCGGCGAATTCGACGTTGGATGATGCCAGAGCGCGCAGTGCGCCGGACTGGGTGCCTTCGCCCACCACCACCAGCCTGGCGGGAATGTCCCTGAATGCCTGGATCACCAGGTCCATGCGCTTGTACGGCTCCAACCGGCCCACCGTGACGAAGTAGGAATCCTTTGACTCACTATAGAACCGGGCGAAAAGCTCGGTGTCGACCGGGGGGTAGATCACGTCGCTGGCCACACCATGGCGGTGCTGATGCCAGGCGCTCACGTAGCGCGAGTTGGCAATGGTTCGATCGGGCCGCCGGGCGGCGATGCTGTCCCACATCCGCACCCGGGTGAGCAACAGATCCTCGGCCAGCCGCCGCAGCTGGCCCCCGGGATAGCTGGCCCGGTCCTCGTAGGCGTACTTCAGATTTCTCGCCTGCAGGTAGCAGATGTGCAGCTGGTCCGGTGTGGTCAACACCCCGCGTACCACCGCGCTGGAGCTGGACAGCACCAGGTCGAAACCGCTGAAGTCGAATCGCTCGACCGCAGCGGGCATCAACGGGAGGAAGCGCCGGTAGGTCCGGCCGATGGAGGGGACACGCTGAAGAAACGAGGTCCGTACCTGGCGCCCATTCAGGAACCCTCGCTGGGCCGGGGGCATGCGGTAGAGCAAACTGAACAGCTGCGCGTCGGGAAAGGTGGCCAGCATCTGCTCCAATACCCGTTCGGCACCGCCATACGTCACCAGCCAGTCGTGAACGATCGCGACTCTCATGCGGGGACCCCATCCAGGATGGCGAGTAGCCCGGAGGCTGCGCGGTCCCAGGTCGACCGCCGGGCTCGGGCAATCCCTCGCTCCCGAAGCTCGTCTCGCCGGCCAGGACTCTCGATCAGCAACCTGATCTGCCGGACCAGGTCATCGGCGTTGTGGGGGTCACAGTAGAGCGCCGCATCGCCACAGACCTCGGGCAGGGCCGCGGCTCGAGCCGCGATCACCGGACATCCGCATGTCATCGCCTCGAGCGGGGGCATCCCGAACCCCTCGTAGAGGGATGGAAAGACAAAGCAGCACGCATTCTCGTACAGCGCCCTGAGCTCCGCATCGGTCACGTAGCCGGTTGCGTGCACGCCGTTGCCCCAAGCGCCGGCGGTGGATCCAAAGACTCTGGGGTTTACCCGGCCGGCCAGAACCAGGGGCGGAGCCTCCCCCACCCGGCGGAGAGCCTCCAAAAGCAACGCAATGTTCTTGTGTGGGGCCTGGCTTCCCACCGCCAGTACGTACGACCCGCGATGAACCGGGAGGCGTTCGAACACCCTCGCATCAGCAGCGGTGTGCACGATGTGCTCGCAGCCCGGCGCAACAACCGCCATTTTCTCGAGCGCTATACCGGCCCGGCGAGACAACTCCTCTTTTGAGAACTTGGAGATGGTGACGATGCGCAGTGCAGTCCGGCCCTGCGTTGGGATCAGAACTCGATACCAGGTGCGGAAGGCGCGAGAGAACGCCCCGGGAACCGCGAACACCGCCGCATCGTGAATCGTGACTACGTTCCGGCTCACCAGCGGCGCGGTGTTGCCCAGACTCACGAGCACGCGCCGGCCGACATGCAGAGGAAGCTCCAGCTGCTCCCAGGCGTGCCCCTGCATGCGCCCGGCCGACACCCGGCGAATGTGCTCCAGCTCGAGGGTACCTGTAATGTGCCGGGGCGTAATCAGACGGAAGGTGTAGCGGCTCCGAAGGTCGGCGCTCAGAGCCAGCTGACGGTCCAACGCCCGAACCATCTCGGTGGCAAAGCGCTGCACCCCGGTCACCGATTGCGTCAGAAAGCGGCCGTTGATCTCGACCGATCTCATGACGAAGCTGTGGGCCACAACTCCTGGTGTGCATCGCGCCCGGAGCCTCGGCCGGGCGAGCCGTTGGCCCGGTGGTGGTCGGCGAGATAAAGCAAGAGTCCAACATTGATCCAGAAGAACGCGTGCAGCAGCTCGTAGCCTATTGCCATATTGAGCAGAATCCCCAGTCCGCCGAGCATAGCTGCCAGATAGATGGAGCGATCGGAGGCAGGGATACTGCGCAGCCCACGCAGACATAACCGGCTCAGGAATCCGAGCAGGAGAAGAAGCAGCACAAACCCGACCACGCCGGTCTCGGCGAACACCTTCAGGAAATCCATGTTCGGCGTATATCCCGGGTAGTAATGTGGATCCCCATGAACAGCCCGGCCCCAGAAAACTCCGTAGTGCCCCGGACCGATGCCGAAGATCGGGTGTTCCCGGATTATCCGCAGCAGCAACAGCACATTCTGCATCCGCTCCACGAAGGCAGTTGCAGACAGGCCTTCCTGCAGTGTGCTGGCAAACGTAGGCAGACGGAGCAGGGTGACTCCCAGCACGGGAGCGGCCACCACGCCACCGAGCACCAATGCCCAGCGCCAGCGCCGGTACACGAGGTAGAGGTAGACAGCGGCGATGAAGAGTGAGATCACGGCAAACTTCGATTGTGAGAGCAGCAGCGCACTGCCGGTCAGCACCGCCACCGGCCAAGCCAACCGGATGTAGTCGCGGGAGAGCATGAGGAGCAACGGCGTGAGCAGCACCACGGAAAGCTGCTGTGGCTCCGCAGTCGGGCCGGCAAGACGAGGAAGGAACCCTCCCACCGGCCAAACCCCCAGCGCCCCTCCAAAGCTCGGTGCCAGGATTTGTGAGTCGGTCCTGAAGCCGGCGAAGTACAGGGCCAGAAGAGCAAACACCAACACGGTGGCCAGTCCGCCGGAAAGTATGATGCAGCGAACCAAGCGGCGCTGCGAGACGAGTCCGGTGGTGAGCGCGTAATAACACAGGTAGGCCATGGCGAACGCCGCCGCGTACTTCGAGAGGTCCATCACGAAGTAGAGCGGAAAGAAGTCCTCGCCGTAGGCCAGTTGCCGGACCAGCAGGAGCAGCAGGAAAGCGAGGAACGCGGCGGCCCAGCGGAGGAAGCTTCGGGCCGCGGGACCGGCGGTCAGCGGCCCTTTGAGCAGCACCCTTCCCAGGAGTAGTGCAATGGCCGACCACCCCAGGATCCGCTGAACCGGTAACGCGACACCCCCCAGCTCGGGCGGACGAAGCCAGACGAAGCAATACAGGAGTGCGGCGAGCCCAGCGAGGAACCCGATCACCCCGAGCCTCTCAGCTTCGGGGAGAGGTCTGACGAGCCTCCTCCCACGCTGCCCGGAACTCGAGATAGTCCGGAGTGGGGCTCCGGCGGGCTCGAGCCCGGGCCGTGGCCACATACGCCAGCAGCACTCCCAGAGCGCCGCCGAAGATGAGCGCCACCAGGGTGCCCAACGTGCGGTGCGGACCGCTGGGTCTGACCGGCGCCACCGCCGAGTCGATGACCGTCAGCACCGGCGTGTCCCGCACCTCCGCGATACGGGCCTCCTCGTGCGCCTTGGTGAGGGTCTGATACACCTCCTGCCGGAGCTGAACCTGGCGGTTCAGGCGGTTGTACTCGAACGCCAGCAAGGGAGAGTCGAGATACTGCCGGTTTCGCTGCAGAAAAGCCAGCTGGGCCTGCTCCGCCGAGCGGAGCTCCTGCTCCGCCACCGCCAGCCGTTCGCCGGAAAAGCGGCGCTGCTCCCGCGACTGGCTCTGCCGGCTCTCCAGATTGAACTTGTTGAGCAGGTGAACCAGGTGGTTGGCCACATCGGCGGCCAGCCGGGGCGATTGCAGCGTCGCCTTCAAGGTGACGATCCCAGTCGCCTTGTCGGTGGTGGCTTCGGTCCGTTTCCGCAGCATCTGCACTCCGGTCTGCAACTGCGCCTCGCGCGAGGAGCCCGGCACCTCGAGGATGGCGAGCAGCGGCCTCGGTGCCGAGCCGGAGTCGGAGGTGAAGTCGGTCAGCAGCGTGGGCCGGAGCACCTCTTCGCTGTGCACCAGGCGGACAAAGAACTCGGGCGATACACTGCTGGAGCTGCCGGTTCCGAGCCCGAGCTGGCCGGCCAGACCGGCCAGGCCTGCCAGGTTGCTCATCAGTCCGGTGGACGACGAGTTCTCCGGTGTGAATGAAGTAGTGGCGGTATAGGTTCGGGGCTGGAGAACGAGATACAGGGCGGCGAGAAGGCCGCAGATCAGTGCGGTGGCGGCGATCAGCTTCCAGCGCGACACCAGCGGCGTCATCAGCTCGAAGATCGAGATGTCCGCTTCGGGTTTTATGCGCGCCGGGTCCAGGCCGGGCTTGAGTCCGGCCGTCATTTCTGGTTCGCCACGATGATCAGGGTGATCACTCCGGTCAGCACGGAGGCGGCCGTACTGATGATCCCCGCCACGTTACTCGGCTGCTCCTGCACCCGCTTGGCCGGTACAAAGACCACCGCGCCAGGCTGGGGCTTCGGGACGTGGTCCGACAAGATTGCCCGGCGCTTCACGCCCTCGCGCTTGCCGTTGGCCTGGGTAACGTACGCATGTTTGTTGTCGCTCAGCTGGGTGTAGCCGCCGGCCGCATCCACGTACCAGTCGAGCGATTTCCCCGGGGTGTACGGCACCGCGCCCGGCGAATTGACCGACCCCTGGACCAGGATGATGGGATTGTACTCCGGAATGTGGACCGAGTCGCCGCCCGCGAGGATCACGTTGTCCCGGGCGTCTCCATCCTTGAGCACCTTGGGGAGGTCGATCCCCACCCGCTCGTTGTAGCCCCGGGGCAGCGAGTCGCGGCGTGACTGCGCCGGCTGGTCCAACCGGGGAGGCTGCTCGTTGGCCGGCTGGAAGCCTGCCTGATACGAACGATAGAACTGGACTCCGCCGGCATAGGCCTCCTCGGTGAGTCCGCCGGCTCGCTCGATCAGATCGCGCAGGCGGTCGGTCTTGGTTCGGAGCGCGTAGCGGCCCGGGTGCTTCACCTGGCCGGTGAGAAAGACCAGCCGCTGAGTCTCCCAGCCCGGCCGGCGCATGATCAGCACATTGTCATAGGGCCGGAGGGCCACGTCGGGTACACCGGCCGCTCCACCAGCGTGCGGAGGGGCGAGCGGTATTCCATCGGTGCCTCCGCTGGCCAGCGCCGTCGAGTCCAGCCGTACCCTAAGCGTCTGGGCCAGCGAGCCCGGATCCGAGTCCTCGGTGCGTCGAGCGATCTCCGCCTCTCGGAGGTCGGCGTCCTCGGTAACGCCTTCGGCCAGGAGGACCAGATCCCGCATGGTCATCCCCTCGCGGAACGGCACCCGGCCGGGCCGCCGGACCGCACCAGTTACGGTGACATACCGAGTGGGAAGAAAAGCGGAGCGGGAGAAGATCCGGATCTCGTCCTCCTCCTGCAAGGTGAGATCGTTGACCACCGCACCCACTGTGTCCGAAAAGGCGGACCGGAGCTGCACCCGGCTGGAGTCGTCGTTGGTGCGGGAGACCAGGATGCGCTCCAGGTACACATCAGGCTTGGGCCCGCCGGCCAGCCGGATGGCCTCGCTCAGCTTCATGCCGGGCCGGTAACCGACCTGGCCCTCGACCCAGACGTTTCCCTTCACCGTGACATAGCCGCGGAGCCGCTCGGCGATGGACAGAACCGTCACCGAGTCGCCGGCAGACATCGGCACGCCGGGGACGCTCCCGCTGGCCATCTGCTCCGGACCGACGTCCACCACGACTCGCGCGCGCGCTCCGCCCGGGCGAGAGTCGGGCGGCAGAATGCGATGGATCCTGACCCTGGTCTGATACGCCGCTGGACCGAAACCGCCGGCAAACTCGATCAGATCGCGCAGCGTCTCCTGGGGAAGGACTTCGTACACGGCCGGACGGGTCACCTCGCCCGCCACCTTCACGAAGCCGCTGTGGACCGGCACGAAGACCACGTCGCCGCTCTCGAGCCGGGTGTCACTGGCATTGATACCGTGTAGCAGATAGTCGTACACGTCGATACTTGCCACCAGCTTGTCACCCCGGCGCACCTCGACCTTCCGAAAGCTGCCGTTGCTGCTCGGACCTCCCGCCGCATAGAGCGCCGTCAGCACGGTGCCGGCGGCGGAGATCTGATAGGCGCCGGGTCGGACCACATCGCCAATGACGAAGACCTGGATGTTCCGGAGCTTGGCCAGGGAGATCTGGAACTTGGTAGTGGCATTGGGCGCCCGCCGGACCCCGGAGTACACCCGCCGCAGCCGGCTGTAGAGCAGGTCTTCCACCTGGCCCATTGTCAAATTGGCGACGTAAACCTGGCCCACTTGAGGAATGACCACGAATCCTTCGCGGGTCACGCTCAGCGTGTACGACTCTTCCACGTCGCCGGTCAGGATCAGCACCAGCACGTCGCCGGAGCCGAGCCGGTAGTGCTCGTCCACCGGTCCCGACTGCACCGGCTGAAACCGGGTTGATGTTCGGCGAAAGGTCTCGATGCCGAAGAGCTTGAGACCTTTGCCTTCGATGACCTTCAGCGAATCGGCCAGGGAGTCGGCGCGGGCGGAGTCGGCTTGCACAAAACGGAGAGAATCGAGAACCTGCTGGAGTGAGTCGGACACCGCGAGGGTCGAGTCCTGCACCCGGAGCGAGTCACTCTCCCCCTCGCTCAGAATGCCGAGGCTGCGCACGGCATCGAGCGTTCCCTGCGTAGGTCGAACCCGCCGGGTGGTGTCGGCGCCCATCATGTAATCGTCGAGCAGATTCTCGGGATATCCTGCAGCGCGGAGCCGCGATCGCACTTGGTCGGGCGTGAGCCCTGATTCCAGGAGGCGCTGCCGTAGCCGCTCTACCAGTTGGGGCTGGTTTTGCAGGGCCTCCCGCGCCTGGCCCGGTGTGGGCAGCTGCTGCCCCGGCGGCACCTGCGGAATCTGGGCCGGGAGCCGGGACGTGACGAGTCCCAGGGCAAGACAGGCAATGGCCCCGGCGGTACGCCAGAGGGATCTCGGAGGGCAGGGCATGGGGGGTCGAAGTTCGCTCGTAAGTTACCCGATGTCAACCGGTTGCAGGCGCCACAGCGTGCCAGAAGCCCAGCGTCTTCCCAGCGATGGCGGAGTCGGAGAATTCGTCCATGATCCGCCGCCGGCCGGCGGTACCGAGGCGCTCGCACTCGGCCCGATCGGCGTAGAGCTCTTGCAGCGCGGCGGCCAGGGCGGGCACGTCCTCTTCCGGAACGATTTTGCCGGTGTCCCCCACGATCTCCGGGAGTGCCCCCGAGTCGCTGGCCACCACTGCAACCCCATTGGCCATAGCATGAAGCGCGCCCCGCGCGGCAGACGCCACCCACCGCGGAGTGGTGCGGGCGGGGAACACGACGCAGTCGAGCCGCGGCCAGACTTGATCCACCGCTTCGCGGGGCAGTGGGCCGAGCCAGGACACCCGGGCCGACAGACCCAGCCGCTCGGCCAGCACCTCCAGCTCCTCCTGCGATGGGCCGGTGCCGATGACGGTGAGCATCCACTTGCCGGTCAGGCCCACGCAGGCCCGAAACAAGAGATCGAGTCCGCGCTCGGGCACCAGCCGCCCGACGAAACCGATGGCCAGACCCTGATGGGGAACTCGGGGTACTGCAGCGGGAGGCGTTACACCGATCTGAGGCAGCGCGATCTGCGGGATGGTTGGCCGACGCTTCGCGGCCAGGCCCAACGCCAGTCGGTTGGCTCCGATGATCCCCTGGGCCAGCCGCAGGCTCCGCTCCCTGCGGAATCGCTGCCGCAAGCTGTGACCGCGCGGCAAGCTTTCTGCGGTGGACAGCACGGTCCGAATACCCAGCCGCCGCGCCAGCCGGAGTGACACCGACGCAGGCTGGGTCCAGGGCTCTTCCTCGATATGCAGCAGGTCCGGCCGGAAATCGGTGAGTAGCCGGCGCAGGGTCTTGGCGTTCCAGTGCAGCCGGGTGGGATCGCCCATGCGGCCGCGTACGGATACCGGGACCACGCGCACACCACCGTCATCGCCCCAGGTGGTTCCGCGCGCCCGGCCGTCGTTCGCCGCCCAGCGATCCGGCACCGCCACCGCCAGGCTGACTCCCAACCCGGCCAGGGAGCGCAGCTTGGCCCGGTTAGCCGGATCGGCATATAGGTGGGATACGATGACGGCGCGCATCTTTAATGGCGAGTCCGGATTCGGGAGACGCGAGTCGCCGGTGCTAGACGGTCCATTGGCCACTCGCCTGCTCAATTGGCATCGGGGTCATGACAGATGGAAGCTGAACGAAACGGTGTAAGGGCTGCTGACTCGCGTTGGTGACTCGCGACTTGATCAATATAGACCGAAGGACCGCTCTCCACCGACCCGGGTGATCTCGACGATGCGGATACTCCACCTCGCCAAGTACTACTGGCCCCGATCCGGGGGAATGGAGCGCGTCGTTCAGACACTGGCCGAGGGGGCGGCCAACCTGGGCCATCATGTCGAGGTGGTTGCCGTCGAGACGATGGGCCGCCGGGGAGAGCCGGTCCGCCAGCGCTCGCTGGTGACCCGGGCGTTCTCCTTTGCGGCTCTGGGAACTCAGGAGATCGCTCCCGGTTACATCGCGGCCGCGTGGAAGCGAGCCGACATCATCCACCTGCACCATCCCCATCCGCTGGCCGATCTGGCGTGTCTGCTTCGGGCGGGCACCACTCCGGTGGTGGTGACCCAGCACGCCGACGCTCTGCGTTCGATCTACCGGCCGATGACCCGGCTGGTGCTCAGAAGGGCCCGGGCCGTCGTGGTACCCAGCCGGGCGCACCTGGCGCTATCGAACGAGCTCAGGGGCTTCGAGAGCAAGGTCGAGGTCATTCCGTTCGGGATCGATCAGGCGCGGTGGGAGGTGGTTCCCCCGCCACCGCCGGGTGCTCCGCCCCGGGCGATCTTCATCGGGCGGCTCGTGGCCTATAAAGGTTTGGACGTTCTGCTGCGCGCACTTGAGCAGGTACCGGACCTGCGGCTCGACATCGTGGGCTCCGGCCCCGAGGGACCCCGGCTCAGGACCCTGGCCCAGGCGCTCGCGATCACCGATCGGGTTCGGTGGTATGGGGAGTATCCCGACGACGACCTGCCGCGGCGAATGGCGGATGCGGATTTCCTGGTGCTCCCTTCGGTCACGGTGGAAGAGATGTTCGGCCTGGTGGTGCTCGAGGCCATGGCCGCAGGCCGTCCGGTGATCACCACGGCGCTCCCCAGCGCGGTGCGCGAGGTGAACCTGCCGGGCGTGACCGGATTGGAGGTTCCCCTGCGGGACGTGGGGGCGCTCGCGCGTGCGCTGGAGACGCTCAGCCGCGACAATGGCCGCCGAGCCATGATGGGCGAGGCCGGGCGGAAACGGGTGCAGGAGCGATTCACCCAGACGGCGATGGCGTCCAGGCACATCGAGCTGTATCAGAGGATTCACGCCGGGCGGTAGTGACCCACCTCAACTCTTCCGCGTGTAACCCATAGCCTCTGGCTGGGTGGGCCGGCTCACCGCGGCCGGCCTCGATTCTCCCGACATTGTGGAGGCATACCTCTCGCAATTTCGGCAGAAGACTGGGCGGTGGCGGCATGCGGTTCCACAACCGTTGTGCTCTGCTTTTTGTGGCCTGCTGTCTCTCGGCCGGCGCGCCGGTTCGGGCGCAGGACTCGGTCACTGCAAGACCGAGCGCATCCGCAAGCTTCTGGCAGGCGGTGGCGGGCGTGACCACCGTCAACTGGGTGACCTGGGCCTACAACTGGTACCTGCAGCGGTGGCCCTGGGCCAAAGTGGGAACCCAGAGCTGGGGGCGGAACCTGCGGGAGGGCTTCGCCTGGGACAACGACTGTTTCCTCGATAATCAGCTCGCCCACCCCTACCACGGCAGCTTCTATCACGGCTCGGCGCGGGCCAGCGGCTACGGGTTCTGGAGCGCCGTGCCCTTCGTCGCCGCCGGCAGCGCCACCTGGGAGCTATTCGGCGAGAACATCACTGCCTCGCTCAACGACCTCATCAATACCACGCTCGGCGGAATTGCGCTCGGTGAGGTCACCTATCGGCTGAGCTCGCTGCTGGGTTCCCGACGCGCCAGCGGGTCCAACGGAATTGGCCGGGAGCTAGGTGCATTTGCGCTGAGTCCCACGGGCCGAACTCAGGCCCTGCTGCGCGGCATCGGTCACCCATCTGGGCCGGAGAGCGGCCCAGGCGAGGTGGCAATCATGTCGCTGGGCCGGCGGGATGGGCGGACCTTTGTCGAGCTTTCGGTTCGCTCCGGCAGTGCCTTCGATGCCGAAGCGATGCGACCCTACGATGCCTTTGAATTCCGCCTGCAGGTGAGCCGTACCCCGGGCACGACTCTTCGTGCGGTGGCCATTTCGGGTCTGTTGGCCCGAGCGACGCTGGGACAATCGGCCCGGAGTCACTCGGTGCTCGGCCTGGTTCAGCACTACACCTATGAGGATCTCTCGGTCCTTCAGTGGGGGGAGCAGGGCGTGAGCGGAGCCCTGCTTCATCAACGCCGCCTGGGCGAGCGCAACCGACTCGAGCTGGAGGCGCATCTGGAAGGCGTGCTTCTGGGGGCAATCTCGTCCGACCATGGCTTCGAGTGGCGCCGGAGTTACGATCTGGGGCCGGGCATCGGGGTGCGGCTGGGAGGCAGATTCTCCCGCGATGGTCGCGACTGGGTCCGGCTCGAGGGCCGAACGCTCTGGCTGCACAGTCTGCACGGAAGCGAGGGGGATCACGTGGCCACTCAGGTGCGGCTCGCGGCCACGCTTCCGGTCAGCGGCGCGCTTGGCCTGGGAGGTGACCTGGCGGTCACGACTCGCCACAGCAGCTACCCGGATTTTCCGGCCGTCAGGCAGCGGGTGCCGGAGGTTCGGGCGTACCTCACCTGGGCACCGTGAGCGCGCCTGGACTCGTGACTTGATGCCTGGCGACTGGGGGACTGGCGGCTCCGCCACGGCCCGGTGATGTTTGGCCGACCCCCCTGGCGGCGGAGCGATGTCGCAACAAAACATTTTGGTGGTAGACGACGAAGCGGTGGCCCGCCGCTTCATGGAGCGGGCGCTGACCGAGGCGGGATATCGCGTCATGCTGGCCAACGATGGCGAGCAGGCGCTGGAAGTCATCCGGATGACTCGCCGCAGGATCGCCCTGGTGATTACGGATCTGGTGATGCCGGGCATGGGCGGGCACGCCTTTGCGCTGGAGGTGGCGAAGCTCCAGTCCGCTCCACCGCTGCTCTACATCTCGGCCTACGAGAAGCCTCAGGGTGAAATGGCCAAGCGGTTTTTGCAGAAGCCGTTCAGCACCGACCAGCTGGTCACCGCGGTGCGGACCTTGATTTCTCCTCCTCAGGAGGTCGGTTCCTGAGCCTGATCACCCCGGTGACCTCGATGATTCCGCGGCCGCATGACTGACGTATACACGGGGGGCAAGTACCTCGAGCACAATCCTACCTGGCACGTCGAAGACTCACCCTGGAAGGCGCGGCAGATCTATCGCATGCTGGAGCGACATCGGTTGGCCCCGGAGACGGTTGGTGAAATCGGGTGCGGCGCCGGTGAGGTCCTAGTGGTACTGCAGAAGATGCTTCCGGCCAGGGTCTCCTTTCATGGCTATGATATCTCGCCCCAGGCACTCGAGCTCGCCCGCCCCCGTCGCGGGCGCAATCTCGAGTTCCACCACGCCGACTTACTGGAAAGCACCGAGCACTTCGATCTCGTCCTCACCATGGACGTGATGGAGCACGTGGAGGATGTCTTCGGATTTCTGCGTCGGCTTCGTCCGCGGGGAGACTACCACATCTTCCACATTCCGCTCGATATGAATGTGTCTGCGGTGCTGAGGGGAATGCCGTTGATCTGGGCCCGTGAGAACCTGGGCCATCTGCATTACTTCTCGGCTGAAACAGCCTTGGCGATATTGCGGGATACCGGGTACATGGTGATGGATCACTTCTACACCGCAGCCGTTCTCGAGCTGAGGCGTTCCACGCCCCGACAGCGACTCATCCGAATTCCCAGTTTGATCAGTTGGCGGCTGTCCCCGGCTCTGACGGCCAAGCTTCTGAGTGGCTTCTCATTACTCGTCCTGGCTCGCTAATTTGATCGAGCAGGGCGCAGATCCCGCGCCGGGCCCTTAGCTCAGTTGG
>Ga0307409_100000079_pt1 | contig 34726 bp, 21 predicted proteins | sample 322Ometagenome_2_FD_203888 | JGI IMG/M metagenome (GOLD analysis project Ga0307409, IMG submission 203888) | Maize rhizosphere microbial communities from greenhouse at UC Davis, California, United States - 322HYB-O-2 | ecosystem: Host-associated > Plants > Roots > Rhizosphere > Soil | place... | reverse complement strand
CCGCCCCAGCCGAGGGCCGAGAGCCGAGAGCCGAGAGCCGAGAGCCGTAGTTCTATCACTGCCCTGCGTTCAGGGCCAGCGCGTTCGTGGCTCGGCCGTTCGGGAATCGACCGAGCAGGGTGCCCTCCTGGTCGCCGCGCTTCCACACGAATGCTTGGTTCCGGCTCGAGCCTGACGGGATGGTCCAGCCGGCGACATCGCCCCGGATGTTCATGGCGCGAACCTGGGTGTTCCCGTCGAACAGCTCGGCGTACTGGCCGTTGTCGCGGATGAAGCCCCGGTCCGGGTTTCCGTCGCCGTCGCAGGCGAGCCCGGTCACGGCTATCCGCCCCGGGTTATCGATCCCATACGCCACGGCCTCGGGGCACCCAGGGGGGAGGTCGACGGGCTCTGGCGGGTTCCCCCCGTGGGCGACGAACGGGCGGCGCACGTCGTTGACGTCGTCGTAGAAGCCGACGACGTCGCTCGTGGTGTTGATCCCGGTCGCCTCGCTCGACACGGCGCCGGCAATCTGGTCGAGGAAGCTGAAGTTTCCCGCCGCGGTGGCGCGGTAGACGCGAGCTTCGCCCGTGCTCGACTTCCGCGCCGTCCCGACGATGGTGCCGTTGCCGTTGATCGCCTCCGTGTTCGCGTGGGTCCACCCGGTGGGCGTGCCCCGGTCGAACCCCTCGATCTTCGTCCCCGACACGGTCCAGACCATCAGGTGCTGGGTGCCGTCGGCGAAGAAGGCCGAGCCCCCGACCTGGCCGTTGTTGTTGATCGCTTTGGCCTCGGCACCGCTCGCCCCTTCCGGCGCCGGGAGCTCGCGGATCCCGCGCCCCACGGTGTAGATGAAAGCGTGGCGAACCCCTTCAACCGCCCTGGCCTCGCCGACGATCTGGCCGTTGTCGTTTACCCCTTTGGCGAACGCCGACGCGGTGCCCGGCAGGAAGGGGATCTCCTCCAGCCCGCCGTCTGCGGTCCACTTGAACGCTCGGCGCAACTCGCCTTCCAGGTCGGCCTGCCCGACCACCGTGAAGGGCGCCGCCTTCACGGTCGGCGAGAAGCTGTCGCTCTTGCCCTCACTCTCGACCGTGATCGTGGCGGAGCCCGGCGCCTCCCAGCATGCCCTGATGACCGTGTCGACGGTGTCGATGGTCGCGACGAGCGCATTACTCGTCTGGTAGCTGACCGCCCGGATCAGCGTCGCGCCTGATTCGTCCTTCACCGCGACGTCGAGCGTGAGGCAATCGCCGGCGGTCGCGTTGTCGGGCTTAGAGCCGATCTCCACGCGGTCGACGAGCGCGATCACCCGCAGGTCGACGGTGTTCTGCTTGCCGGCGATTTCCGCAGTGACAGTAATGGTGTCGGTCTTCAGGCCGTGCAGCGTGGTGCACTCGCCGGTGGCCGGCGCGCGAGACGCGACGCTCTCGTCGCTCACCGTCCAGCTCACGGCGGCGCCAGGGATCTTGCCCCCGTCGACGTCGAGGACCACGGCGCAGTAGGTGAGGTCGTCCCCCACGCGCACGCTATCGCCGGTGTCGCGGCGAATCTCGACGCTGGCTTCTTGCTGCGACACCTGAAAGGTGACCCCGTCCTGCTTGTTGTTCACTTTGGCAATGATCGTGGCAGTGCCGGCCGCCTCGGCCGTCACGACGCCAGTGCGCTCGTCGACCGAGGCAACGGTCGGGTCGCTGCTCTCCCAGGCGATCGCCGCTGTGAGGCCCTCGATCACCCTGCGGTCGGCGTCCAACGCCACGGCCCTGAGGTCGACCGACTGGTGGACCAAGAGCGTAGAGCCGGCAGGGTCGTCGATGACGACCTGATCGAGGGCACCGGGGCCGGTGCCGCCATCGCCGCCGCAGGCCGTGAGCGATGCCAGTGCCACGACGGCGAGTAGCGAGGCGATTGGGGCGACGCGCGCCCCGCCCCACTTGTGCAACGATGAACGGCAGTAACGACTCAGGGGCATGACACCCTCGTGGGGCGAAGCCAGTCGGCTGGAAACAAATGACGTCATCGGGGCTGATAAACCCGTGGCGCCAGATTGTTGCCTGCGGACGAGCCCGCAACCACCTGAAGCGCCATTACGCTTGTGCTCGGTCACCGAGCGCAAGCGGCGCGCCGAGCTCAGCCCCCGGAGGAGTCCAGCAGCACCAGGAGCTCGAGCTCCGCGTCCGGAAAAGCGTCGGGAACGTAGACGCCCACCTCGCCGGTCTGCACGATGCTGATCCAGCACGGGCCGGTCTGGGCGACGCTGAAGTACTGCGAGCCGATCCGCGGGGACAGCGCCGGCGGCGGACTGGGGATGTGGTGGAGGGCCAACCCCGGGTACGCGCGGCGCACGAGCTCGGGCGTGAACTTGGCCGAGCAGACCTTTACGAGCGCCGGCACCCGGGTGATGACCTCCGCCTCACCCACGCTCGATCGGACGCCGAACACCCAGCGGCTGCGATCGAAGCACCGGCGGTCGGTCACCGTACCAGTGTACAGGTAGGGCGTCGTCGGCCGAAGCGGGATCGACACGAAGTTGGTGGGGATGACGGTCTCGAGGTGGGTCCGCACGTGGCGGTCGAGCGCGTCGAAGCCCGCCTCGGGATCGTCATGGTCGTACGCCGGCAGCGACCGCGGGTGCGAGTCGAGCCGGAACGTGCAGAGCGCTCCGGCCAGGCGCGCGAGCTCGGCGTAGAGGCGTTCCGGGTGCGCGTGCCGCTCGTGCAGCAGGTGCCGGAGTGCCGCCGACCCGGTATGAATGGCGTGCAGCAGCCAGAAGCTCGCCACGTCGTGCCCGGCGAACTGGCCGACGGCGTTCCGGCCCGGCTGGCGGCCGGCGCGGATCGCGTCGCTCTTCCCGTCGAGCATCTCGACCAGCCGGTGCAGCATCGTCGTCAGGCGATCGCTGGCGCCGATCTGGAGGCACGGCGGGACGTAGTCCGGGTCGTAGACGAACGACCCCGTGCCGTCACGCCGCACGCGGGCCAGCGGGAGGGTCACGTCACCGTCGCCACGCTCCAGGTCGAGAATGAGGCGGAAGTTCTTGCGGCCGACGTGCACCGGCCGCTCGTCGCGCCCCGTCGTCTCGTCGCGGACGATGCTCGTCACCGGCAGGTAGCGCGCACCGTTCGGGGCGGCCGGGGCGTGGCCGTTGCCGGCGTCGACCGCGGACTGCCCGGTGGGGAGCGGCGCGACGTTCGGTCCGTCGCTGCGCCGCGCCGGGATCGCCAGCAGGACGAGGTGGCTCTCCTGCGTGGGCGAGAACAGGGCACGAATGTCGCGCGGCGCCGGGGGCGCATCACTCTCGGGAATGTTGAACGGCAGGCCGTCGGGCATCACGCCGCGGGCGTGAACGAGCGACACGGTGCCGTTGCGCAGCCCCTCACGGTCCAAGTCGCAGCCGGCGAGCCCGTACGGCTTGAAGAAGAGGTGGGCGAGCGCGAACTCGACCGAGTCCTCGAAGAAGCGGCTCTGCGCCTGGAAGTGGTGTTGCGCGAGGTGCATGCCCTCGCTCCAGACCACCTTGGAGAGCTGCTTCATGGATGGTGCGCGGGGCCGCGGCGAGCCGCGGCGACTACGATTGCGCCTGGCATTTTCCTGCGGCTATAGTAGGGCGCCCCGGCCGACTCGGCCCGGCGGCGCGACGTGGACGGCGGCGGTGGCACATTGGGCTGCGGCACGCTCGCCCAGCTTAGTTAACGTATTTCCTCGCGAGCGGATGACAAGCGACGAGTTCCGCGGCAAGTACAAACTGCTCAAACAGATCACGGAGCAGGGGGTGACGAGCTACACCGCCGTGCAGCTGGCGGGCGGCCGACCGGTGATGGTGCACGTCCTCGACGATTCGTCGCGAGCGGTGCTCGACCAACTCTACCACCTCCCGTCGCCCGACCAAGCCAAGGTAATCGACGTCGCCGACGTCGACGGGACGACGGTGGTCATCACCCACTTCCTGCAAGGCTTCGGCGGTCTGGCCCAGTGGGTCAGCGCGCGCACCAGCGGCGGGTTCCGGCGGCCGATGCCCGCCGCCGCGCCGCCCGCCGCTCCGGCTGCCCCGGCCCCGGCCCCGGCCAGGGTGCCGGTCGAGCCGAAATCCGCACCACCTTCGGCGCCACCGGCCTCGCGTGCCGGGACCCCGCCACCCGAGCCCGCACCCGCCCTCGGAAGCGCGTCGGCCGTGATCGGCGCCGCTCCGGCTGGCGAGTTCACCCGGCTGTTCAGCCAGCCCAAGCCCCCCGGCGCGCCTCCCTCGCCGCCGCGCTCCGCGCACCCTGCTCCGCCCACGTCCCCTCCCGCCGCACCGCCGACTCCCGCTCCGGCGCGGCCGGGGACGCCACCGGTCGACCCGGCCACGCTCGCCGCGACCACCGCGCCAACGGAGCTCATTCCCGGTCTCGGAACGCCGGCGGGCGGACAGCCGGCAACGCCGCGCCCGGCGGAGCGCCCGGCGGAGCGCCCGGCGAGCGGGCGGCCCTCCGCCGGTGAGTTCACCCAGCTCTTCAATCCGGGCGCACCCCCGGCGCTCGACCCAGCGAGCGCCGCCCCACCGCGTACTCCGCCACCCGCCGCGCCTGGTCCTCCGGCCGGCGCGCCCGGTCTACAGCGGCCGGCGGCCGGTGAATTCACGCAGCTGTTCACCCCCGGGCGTGGGATCGCCAGGATGGACCCCAGCGCCCCACCTTTGGGAGGAGGCGACCAGGCACCGCGCGGGCCTGCCGGAATGCCGCCGTCACCTCCGGGAGGCCCACCGGCCCAAAGTGTGACGGACATGATCCGCACGCCCGGCCCCGCGCGGCGCCCGACACCACCGCCCCCGCCGATCGTGCTCACCCCCCCCGCCGAGCTGCCCCCGCTGGGAGGCGCAGGCGGGGGTGGGGTCGGGCCCACGCCCGGAGCGGCCGGCAGCGCGGGCGCGCCGGGTCCGAGCGAGTTTACGCGCGTGATCCGGGGCGTCAGTCCGCCGCCGGCGCCGTCACGGACGCCTCCCAAATCTGGCGCCGCGCCCACCCCCCCGCCCGCGCCACGCCCGTGGCTCCCGGTCCTGCTCGCGGTCATCGCGCTCGCCGCGGCGATCGCCTTGGTCGCGTACTTCGCGTTTTGGCGCTGAGGCTGAGCGGGCGGCATTGGAGATGGAACGCGGCGGGGCGCGGCGGCGCGGCGGCGCGTCAGCGGGTCGGCGGGAGTACGACCACGAGCTCCAGCTGCGAATCGGGAAAGTCGGCCGGGACATACGCGGCGAGGTTGCGCTGTTGCACCACCGCTTCCCACTCGGGCCCGTCCTTCGTCAGCAGGAAGTACTGGTAGTCGAGCTTCACCGGCACCGCGGCCGGCGGGCTCGGGACGTGCGTCAACGCGAGGCCGGGGAGCGCCTGGCGGATGAGCAGGTCGACCCGATCGGTGGAGGTGACCTTGAGCAGCCGCGGCGCGTGCTGGATGACGTGCGCCGGCCCTCCCCTGGCGCGCATCGCCAGATAGAGCTGAGGAGCGGCGAGGAAGCGCTCTTGATCGAGCGCCGTCGTGTGCACCAGCGGCTGCCGCTCGTGCAGCGGCAGCGAGACGCAGTTCGACGGCACGACGGTCTCGAGCAGCGCGCGGAGCCGCTCGTCGAGCGCCGTGAAGCAGCGCGACAGGTCGTCATGCTCGTACGCCGGCAGCGCTCGCGGGGTGACGCCCGCGGAGAAGGTCGAGAGCGCGCCGGCGAGTACCAGCATCGCTTCGTAGAGCTGCGCCGGGTGCCCGCGGCGGGTCTCGTAGATGTGGCGGAGCTGCGGGAAGTGGGTGTTCACCGTGTAGAGCAGCCAGAAGTTGGCGACGTCGGTGATGCTGAAGTCGGCCAGGCTCTGGTTCTTCTGGCGCCGCGTGCCGGCGAGGGCACTGCTCCGCGCGGCGAGGATCTCGACCAGTCGGCGCGCGATGCTGAGCAAGTACTCGCTGGCCCCGACGTCGATCAGCGGCGGCACGAAGCGCGGGTCGAGGTGGTACTCGCCGGCCGGCGTGCGGCGCACGCGCGCGACCCGAAGGCTGACGCTCCCCTCGAGCGCGTCGCCCTGCACGAGGAGGCGAAAGTTCTTCCGGGCGACCTGGATCGGCTTCTCGGCGAGCCCGGTGTTCTCGTCCCGGCGCAGCATCACGTCCGCCTGGTAGCGCGTCGCCCGGTCCTTCGCGGCCGACACGTTATAGCCGCCGGGCCGGTACTCGGGGATCGCGAGGTAGACGTCGAGCGTCTCCTGGTCGGGCTCCCAGCACCCCTCGAGGGGGCGCGGCGGGGGGGCGGGGTCGGCGCGCGGCATGTCGAAGAGCAGCCCGTCGGGGAAGATTCCGGCTGCCCCCGACAGCGCGAACACGCCGCCGGCGAGCGCGACCCGGTCGACCTCCAGCTGGTGAAAGCCCCACGGGCAGAACGACAGCGCCGAGAGCTGGAACTGGATCAGGTCTTCGAGGAAGCGGTCCTGCGTCTGGAGGTGCTGGGGCGTGAGCAGGACCCCCTTGGTCCAAAGGACCGGCTGCATTTGCCTCATAGGCCGCTAAAGTAGCAGCCGGCCCCCACAAATGCAGCAGGCTCGCTCACTGACCGCGGATGAACGCCGACGGACGGCGATGACGCGGCTCTGCCCCTCGCAATACCAAAGCTCCTCTTCTCGTCGAATGAAGAAGAGGAGCTTTGGTATTGCGACGGGAGACGTTCCGCGTCCATCCGCGGCCCCGCGTCGATCCGCGACTCAGAGCCCCACGGGGACCACCGAGACCGACAACCAGCCGGTGTATTCCACGAGGCAGTAGCCGGGCGGGATGAAGGCGCGGCGGTCGAAGGTGGGGGTGAACGCCTGCCACCGCGATGACTCGTAGCCGCCCGCAGTCCCGAACAGAATGTCGTCGTACGACGGCCCCACCACGGGGCGCGGGCGCCACGCCTCGCCGGCGGCCACGGCGCGAGCGTGCTCCACCTGTGAGGGTGTGACGCAGCCGACCAGCATTCCGTGCTCGCCGAAGCGCTCCCACGCCTCCAGGCGCCAGTAGCGGTCGCGCGACCCGGCGCCCGCCCGCCCGGTGACGCGCTTGTAGAGCATGGCGGTCGGGTTGGCCATCTGGCGCAGGGCGTCGTCGTCGGGGGTGTAGAGGCCGAGCGAGAAGAGCGGAACGGCCCGCTCGCCCCGCTCGGGGTCCGCGTCCAGCCCTCGGCTGGCGAGCTGGCGCGCCGCGTCGGGGGGATCTCCGCGGCCGGCGAAGAGCACGAGATGGTAGTGCAGGTCGGCGGCGAACTCGACGTCCAAGTCGCCCCCGGGCGTCTGGGACCCACCCCCGCGATGGCGGATCACACTCGCCGCCGGCTCATAGAGGGCGAGCGCGAGCCAGTCGGCGGCACCGGTCGCCCCGCGCTCGGGAGCGTCGATGGAGATGCCGGCCCGGCGCGCCGCGGCGCGCACCTGCCGGGCGACGACGGCCGGCACCGCCAGGCCAAGCGCGGGGTTGACGACGACGAACTTGCCCTGGAGCCGGCGGACGGTGCGGGTCAGCTCGAGGTTCCCGGGCGCCCGCGCCGAGGCCGAGTGATAGCTGTAGTTGCGCGCGAACGTCGGGAGCCGGTGGTGCCGCGTCAGGAAGCGGGCGAGCACCGACGACGACGCGACGGCCGGAGGCGGAGTGACGGCCGTCGCGTCGGGCGGCGCCACCTGCTTCCGGGCCCAGACGGGCGGGGTGCAGTCAACGAGTGTGAGCCGAGTCATCGTGCTCTCTCCGCGCGGATCCCCTGCTGGCCCGGAGGCTGGGTGGTGACGGTCCACGTCCATACCGCCGGCTCGGGCTGGGCGGGGTTGATACCGCCTGGTACACGGTCCGCGAGCCCGTGTGCCGGCGCCGCCGCTCATTCCGGGCGGGCGCCACGAATTCCCAGAGCGAGATGCGCGCCACGGGGCGCCGGGACCCCGCGGCGGCGGCCCGCCGCGTGGCGACCGGCACCGGCGAGAATTCGAGCGCGCCGGTGCGTCTACTCTGTGTGGGCTCGATGCCCGCCGGGCGGTGCAACCGCATCGGTGGGCGCGTCAGCGGGCGTGGCGCCGGGATGTGGCGGGCTCGCAGCGACGTGTGCGATGGGCCATTCCGCCTTGACACAAATTGGGTTGCACTACACTGTGGGGTGCGCTTCGCCGACCAATGTTTGCGGCGGAGCGACGGCGCGATGCTGCGCCGTTCGCGGCGCGCCCCCTCCCCGCGCGTCCCGACCTGTTCGCTGCAGCGCTCCCCGCGTGCGACCGCATCGCGGGCCGACGTTCAACGTCCACCGACGGACCAGGAGCGGCACATGGCAGGAGAGAGCACGCAAAAGAAACTGGAGCGCGTCCGTCCCCCGCGCGTGAACATCACGTACGACGTCGAGACCGGGGGCGCCATCGAAATGAAGGAGCTCCCCTTCGTCATGGGCGTGCTCGGCGACTTCACGGGGCAACCGGCCGACCCGCTCCCCAAGCTCAAGGAGCGCAAGTTCGTCGAGGTGAACCCCGACAACTTCGACGACGTGCTAGCGAGCATGAAGCCGCACCTCGCGTTCACCGTCGAGAACAAGCTGAGCGAGGATCCAGACGCGGGCAAGCTCGCCGTCGACCTGCACTTCACGAGCCTCGACGACTTCGCGCCGGACAGCGTGGCGCGCCAGGTCAAGCCGCTGCGCGAGCTGCTCGAGCTGCGCACGAAGCTCGCCGACCTCCGGGGGACGCTGCAGGGGAACGACAAGCTCGACGAGATCCTCCAGGCCACCCTGGCCGACGAGGCGAAGGTGAACAGGCTGAGAACGGAGCTCGGCACCGCCGAGGGAGGGAGCAGCAATGGCTGAAACCCAAGCCACGCCACAGGCGGGGTACGCACCGCAGACGACGGAGCTCGGCCTCCTCGACCAGATCGTCGACCAGGGGCGGCTGAACCGCGATCCGGCGACGCGGGAGCGCGGCAAGGACATGATCAAGCAGTTCGTCGCCGAGGTGCTCGAAGGGTCCATCACGGTGGGCCGGGACACCGAGGCGGCGCTGAACGCGCGCATCGCCCAGATCGACCACCTGCTCTCCATCCAGCTCAACGAGATCCTGCACACGCCCGAGTTCCAGCAGCTCGAGGCGTCGTGGAAGGGGCTCAAGTACCTGCTCTCGAATACCGAGACGGGGACCCAGCTCAAGATCAAGGTGCTCAACGTGTCGAAGAAGGAGCTGCTGCGCGACCTGCAGCGGGCCCCCGAGTTCGACCAGAGCACCCTCTTCAAGAAGGTGTACGAGGAGGAGTACGGCGTCTTCGGCGGCGCGCCCTTCGGTGCCCTCATCGGCAACTACGAGTTCGGCAAGTCGGGGCAGGACATCGAGCTGCTCGAGAAAGTCTCGAACGTCGCCGCGGCGGCGCACGCGCCATTCCTTACGGCCGCCTCGTCCGAGATGTTCAACCTCGAGAGCTTCACCGACCTGGATGCGCCGCGCGATCTCGGGAAGGTGTTCGACACCACCGAATACGCCAAGTGGAAGGCGTTCCGCCAAACGGAGGACTCGCGCTACGTGGCGCTCACCGCCCCCCGTATGCTGCTGCGCGAGCCGTACGGCAACTCGACGGTCCCCGTGGAGGCGTTCCACTACGAGGAGCACGTCGACGGCACGGATCACAGCAAGTACCTGTGGGGGAACTCGGCCTGGGCCCTGGGCGCCCGGGTCACGCAGGCGTTCGCGAAGTACGGCTGGTGCGCGACGATCCGCGGCGTGGAGGGCGGCGGGCTCGTGGACGGGCTCCCGGTCCACAACTTCCGCACCGACTCGGGCGAGATCGCCATGAAGTGCCCGACCGAGGTACCCATCACCGACCGTCGGGAGAAGGAGCTCGCCGACCTCGGCTTCGCCCCGCTGGTGCACTGCAAGGGGACGCCGAACGCCGCCTTCTTCAGCGTCCAGAGCGCCCAGAAGCCGAAGGTGTACGACACGCCGGCGGCCACCGCCAACGCCCGCATCTCGGCGCAGTTGCCGTACATCTTCGCCACCGCCCGCTTCGCGCACTACCTCAAGTCGATCATGCGCGACAAGATCGGCAGCTACTCGTCGCGTCAGGAGATCGAGGCATTCCTCAACCGGTGGATCGGGAATTACGTCGTCGGCAACTCCGACGCCCCGATGACCGTGAAGGCGCAGCGCCCCCTCAACCAGGCGCGCGTCGACGTGGTCGAGGTCCCCGGAAAGCCCGGCGTCTACCGCGCCGTCGCGTTCATGAAGCCCCACTTCCAGCTGGACGAACTGAGCATCTCCATGCGGCTCGTGGCCGATCTCCCCGCGCCGGCGAAGTAGCCCACGGGACCGCGGCATCCCGCCGCGCGGCACGTAGAGTAGTACAACTCCAAGACAGCGAGGGCACCACCCATGGCGTTCGACACCTACCTCAACATTGCCGAAGTCCCAGGCGAAGCCACTGCGTCCGGGATGGAAGGGCAGATCGCGATCCTGAGCTTCAGCCTGGGCGCCAGCAACCCGGCGACGCTCGGCCCCACGTCGACGGGCGCCGGCGGTGGCCAGGTGACGATGAGCGACTTCAACATCATGAAGAAGACGGAGAAGTCGAGCGCCGGGCTATTCAAGGCGTGCGCGACGGGGGCGCACTTCCCGAAGGCCACCGTGATCATGCGCAAGGCCGGCACGACCCAGAACGAATTCCTGAAGTACGAATTCGAGAAGGTGTACGTCACGAGCATCCAGTGGGCCGGGTCGACGGGCGGCGACGACACGCCCACCGAGTCGGTCTCCTTCGCCTACGGGAAGGTTACGGTCACCTACACCCCACAGGACGACACGGGCGCTCCGAAGGGCGAGCCACAGATCGCGTCGTGGAACGTCCAGACCGTGGCCGTCGACTGACCGGTTGACCGACCCGAGCTGACCACATGAACGCCCACGAGCTGTTCAAGGCAGGGCGGCTCGACGAGGCGATCGAGCTGCTGGGCGCCGGCCTGAGGAACAATCCGGCCGACGCCCGGCAGCGGGCGTTCCTGTTCGAGCTCCTGGCCTTCGCCGGGAACCACGCGCGCGCCGAGAAGCAGCTCGACGTGCTCGGCCAGAGCGGCCCCGAGGCGGAGCTCGGGGTGCTGATGTACCGCAGCGCCTTGCACGCCGACCGCGTGCGCCACGAAATGTTCGCGAAGGACGAGTACCCGCACCACACCACCGCGCCGGCGCGCGTCTCCGGCACGCTGAACGGCCGGCCCTTCGAGTCGCTCGAGGACGCCGACCCGCGTATCGGGCCGCGGCTGGAGGTGTACGCGGCCGGCCAGTACATGTGGCTTCCGCTGGAGCACGTCGCGTCGGTGTCGATGCCGGCACCTGCCAAGCTTCGCGATCTGCTGTGGGCCCGAGCCGTCGTCCGCACGGGGCCAGGTTTCCGCGGCATCGAGCTGGGAGAGGTACTGCTCCCGGTGTTGACTCCCTCCGCGTCACGGCATCCGGATCCGGTCGTGCGGCTGGGACGCGTCACCGAGTGGGAGGCGTTGGACGGAGGCGGCGAGGCGCCCGTCGGGCAGAAGCTCCTCCTCGTCGACGGCGAGGAGTTTCCGATCCTCGAGTTGCGCGAGCTGGAGATCACGCCCGTTCCCGCCGTCACTTCATGACTCCCGCGACTGCCCCATGCCGCTGCGTGCTGACCTGCTGACCGCTATCCCCGGGCCGAATCCCAGCGGCGTCGACCTTCGCTACGACCCCACTTACGACAAGATCAAGGACGCCCGGCGCGAGGACGACGAGCTCCCGCAGGGTGCCTGGCAAGCGAATCGGAAGACGGCCGACCACGCGCTGGTCGTGAAGCTGGCCGGCGACGCCCTCGCCACGAAAACGAAGGACCTGCAGCTCGCCGCTTGGCTCACCGAAGCGCTGCTCAAGCGGGAGGGTTTCGGCGGGCTGCGTGACGGGTTGGCGCTCGTTCGCACCCTGGTCGCGGACTTCTGGGACTCGCTCTACCCGGAGCTCGACGAGGGCGATTCCGAGCCGCGCGCCGCCGTGTTGGACTGGCTGGCCAACAACCTGATCCCGCCGGTGCGCCTCGCCCCGATCAACAACGCCGGCCACTCGGTGCTGCAGTACGTGCAGTCGCGGACCATCCCGTACGAGGACGAGGCAAAGGGAAACCCGGAAAAGAAGAAGGCGCGCGACACCGCGATCGCCGAAAAGAGGCTCCCCCCCGAGGTCTTCGACAAGAGCGTCAACGAAACCCCGAAGGCCTGGTACAAGGCGCTCGTCGCCAACCTCGGCGGGTGCGCCGCGGAGCTGCAAGCGCTCGGCGCGCTCAGCAACGAGCGGTTCGGCTCCGACGGGCCGAACTTCAGCAAGCTGCGCGACGCGATCGACGAGGTGCAGGCCGTCGCCAGCCAATTCCTGGGCAAGAAGCTCGAGTTCGACCCCGACCCGATCGAGCCGGTCGTAGAGTCGCCGGCCGACAGCGGTCCGCTCGGCACCGGGCCGGCCGAGGTCGGGGGGGACGGCGCGGCCGGGGTCGGATTGGCAGGCGGCGGTATGCTCGCGGCTGAGCCGGTCGACCGGGGCGACGCCACGGCGCGGGTCGTGGCCGCCGCCCGCTTCCTCCGCCGCACCGAACCCACCTCGCCTGCGTCCTACCTGTTGCTCCGGGGCCTGCGGTGGGGCGAGCTGCGAGCGGGCGGATCATACATCGACCCGAAGCTGCTCGAAGCGCCGCCGACGCCGGTGCGGTCCCAGCTCAAGCGGTTGCTCCTCGATGGCCGGTGGGCCGAGTTGCTCGACACCGCGGAGGGCGTTGCGGCGAGCCCGCACGGGCGCGGCTGGCTCGATCTGCAGCGCTACGTCCTCACCGCGTGCGACGAGCTCGGGGCCGAGTACGGGCCGGTGTCCGCGGCGATTCGCGCCGAGCTCCGGGCGCTGCTGGACGCCTTCCCTCAGCTCCCGGAGATGACGCTCATGGATGACACCCCGGTGGCCAACGCGGAGACTCAGGCGTGGCTGCGGGCCGAGGCGCTCCACACGGCCGCAGGCGCGGGCGGCGACGGCGACTCCGCCTCGCACGGCACGCGCGCCAACGGGAACGGCGCCGACCGGAACGGGGCCGGCATGCCGTCGCACGGCGCGTACGACCGCGCGACCGCGGAGCTCCGCGCTGGCCGGCCGGAGCGGGCGATCGACATCCTGATGCGCGAGCTGGCGCGCGAGCGGAGCGCCCGCCGGCAGTTCATCCTGAAGACGCAGGTCTCCGGGATCATGGTGGAGGCCGGGCTGGAGGCGATTGCGATGCCGATCCTGCGCGAGCTGCTGGAGCGGATCGACGCCCACAAGCTCGAGGACTGGGAGGCGGGGGAGATGGTCGCGCAACCTATGGTGCTTCTGTGTCGCTGCATCGACAAGCTCAAGGGCGACCAGACCCAACGGCAGGCGCTGTATCTGCGCGTCTGCCGGCTCGACCCGCTGCAGGCGCTCCGCCTGTCCACGCCGGCCTAACGAGAGCGAGGGCTTCGGTGGCCAAGACGGCGATGGACCGCCCGGTCCAAGAGTCGGTGCTGGACCGACTGACCGACAGCCCCCTGCGCGCGGACGACCTCGGACCGCGCACGCCCGGCCTCGGCGCGCGGCCGGCGTGGCACGCGGCCACGGCGCGGGACCAATCGATGGAGGCGCTGCGGGATGCGGTGCGCCGGGACCTCGAGTGGCTGCTCAACACCCGGCGGACGCCGGCGACCGCACCCGAGGGGCTCGTCGAGGTCACGCGGTCGGTGTACCACTACGGCCTCCCCGACGCGACGACGCTCAACCCGGCATCGCCGCGCGACCGGGAGCTGCTGCTGCGCCGCGTCGAGGAGACGATTTCGCTCTTCGAGCCGCGCCTTGCCGACGTGCGCGTCACGGTGTCACCCGGCGGCCCGACCGCGGTCGACTCGCGCGAGGTCAGGTTCGTGATCGCGGGGCTCTTGCGGGTGGACCCCGCCCCGGAGCGCATCGTGTTCGACACGGTGCTCGAACCGTCCGGCGGTGGCTACCAGGTCAGGGAGGCGTCCGGTGCGTGACGAGCTCCTCGACTACTACGACCGCGAGCTGACGTACCTGCGTCGCCTCGGGACCGAGTTCGCGCAACGGTACCCCAAGGTGGCGTCGCGGCTGCTGCTCGAGCCCACCAAGTGCGACGATCCGCACGTGGAGCGGTTGCTCGAGGGGTTCGCGTTCCTCGCGGCTCGCGTCCACCTCAAGCTCGACGACGACCTCTCCGAGATCACGACCGCGCTGCTCAACGTCGTCTACCCGCATTACGTGCGGCCGATTCCGGCGATGTCGCTCGTCGAGCTCCGGCTCGACCCGGAACAAGGCAAGCTGACGACGGGGCTGCGCGTGCCGCGCGAGACGCTCCTCTACTCCCGGCCGGTAGGCGGGAGCGGCCCGCTGGCGGGCGTCACGTGCAAGTTCCGCACGTGCTACGACACGACGCTCTGGCCGCTCACTGTCGCCGCGGCGCAGTGGACCACGCCCGATCGGCTGCGGCAGCCGGTGCGCGCGGCCGACGCGTCGTCGGCGCTGCGGCTGGAGCTGCGCTGCCTGCCCGACGTGACGTTCGCGTCGCTGGAGCTGAACACGTTACGCCTGCACCTCAGCGGCGAAGGGAACCTGATCGGGTCACTCTACGAGCTGCTGTGCAACAATTGCGTGCGCATTCTCGTCCGCGATCCAACACCCGGCTCGACGCGGCCTCCGCTCGTCCTCCCCGCGTCCGCGCTGCAGCCCGTCGGCTTCGCGGAGGACGAGACGATGCTGCCGTACCCGCGCCGGTCGTTCGCCGGGTACCGACTGCTCCAAGAATATTTCGCCTTCCCGGCCAAGTTCCTCTTCCTCGACCTCGGGGGGTTCGACGCGGTGAGGGCGGCGGGCTTCGGCGAGCGGGCGGAGTTCGTCTTCCTGATCTCCCCCTTCGAGCGCGCCGACCGGCGCCCCATGCTCGAGGCGGGTGTCACCGAGGACACGGTGCGGCTCGGGTGCACGCCGATCGTCAATCTCTTTCCCCAGACGTCCGAGCCCGTGCTGCTCACGCAGCGGCGGCTGGAGTACCTGCTCGTGCCCGACGCGCGCCGGCGGTTGACCACCGAGGTGTTCTCGGTGGACAGCGTGGTCGGGGTCAGCCCGGGAGCGGCCGAGCCGCTGCGGTTCGAGCCCTTTCACTCGCTCCGGCACGACACCAACGGGTCGACGCCCGAGCTATTCTGGTACGCGACGCGGCGCCCGACCAGCTGGCGCACGGACGGTGCGACGGAGGTCTACCTCTCCTTCGTGGACCGCTCGGCGCGCCGCGCCGCCCCCGATTCGGACGCGGTGACCGCCCGCCTCACCTGCTCGAACGGGGACCTCCCCAGCCGCCTACCCTTCGGCGCCGAGGCGGGCGACTTCGAGCTGAAGTCCGGTGGGCCGATCAATCGGATCGTGACGCTCGTCAACCCGACGACCGTGGTGCAGCCGCCGCTCGGCAAGGCGCAGATGTGGCGGCTCATATCGCAGCTCTCGCTCAACTACCTCTCGCTCGTGGACGACGGCGGCGCCGCGCTCCAGGAAATTCTTCGCCTTCACGACTTCACGGCGGCGGGGACGGGTGGGACGCAGATCCGCGGCATCGTCGGCGTGCACAGCGCGCCGACCTACGCGCGCGTCGTGTCCGAGCAGGGGCTGAGCTTCGCGCGCGGCCGCCGCGTGGAGGTCGAGCTCGACGAGGACCAGTTCGCCGGCGGGAGCGTGTACTTGTTCGCGAGCGTCCTCGAGCGGTTCCTCGCCCTGTACGCATCGCTCAACAGCTTCTCGGTGCTCGCCGCCCGCACGCGGCAGCGCCGCGGTGTGATGCGCGAGTGGGAGCCTCGGGCCGGATGGAAGACGCTCCTCTAGTCCGCCCTTCGGCGGCTCCCCCGGCGTACGGTCCCGAGGCGGGCCCGGCCCCCGGCGCGCCCCGGGCCGCGGCGGAGCGCGCGTCCGACGTGCTGCGGGAGCTCGACGAGGTGGAGGCGCGGCTCCGAAGTGACCCCAACTCGTTCGAGTTCTTTCAGGCCGTGCGGCTCCTGATGCGGCTGCGTCCCGACCGGGAGCCGGTCGGGCACTTCGCGCGGCCGTTGTCCGAGGCGGTGCGCTTCGCGGCGAACCTCTCGACCGGCTTCCCGGCGAGCGAAATCCAGGCACTCACGCTCCCACCCGACGGGCCGGGCGAGGACGCGCTGCCGCGCCTCCTCGTGAACTTCATGGGGCTGACCGGCCCGCTTGGCGTGCTTCCCTTGGTGTACACCGAGTACGTCAAGGAGCGCGTCCGTAGCCGCGACACGGCGCTCCGAGACTTCCTCGACCTCTTCCACCACCGCATCATCTCCCTGTTCTATCGGGCGTGGGAGAAGCACCGCTTCGCGGTGGCCTACGAGCGGGGCGAGGAGGACATCCTCAGCGCGCACTTGCGAGACCTGGTGGGCCTGGGCACCGCGGGGCTCACGGACCGGCTGCCCCTGCCTGACGACGCACTGCTCTCGCACGCTGGCTTGCTCGGGATCCGGCCGCGGCCAGCGCAGGCGCTCGAGCAGTTGCTGGCCGACTACTTCGACGTGCCCGTGGCGATCGAGCAGTTCGTCGGCGGGTGGTACCCGCTGGCGGCTGCCACGCAGTGCTTTGTCGGCGACGATACGCAAGGGGCGTCCGTGCAACTCGGGCTCGGCGCCGTCGTCGGCGACGAGATCTGGGACATCCAGTCGCGGGTGCGGATCCGTCTCGGGCCTCTGGCCCGGCATCAGTACGAGCAGTTCCTGCCGGGCGGCAGCGCCTACGAGCCGCTGCGCGCCCTGGCGCGGTTCTTCGGCAACGAGCAATTCGCGTTCGACCTCCAGCTGGTGCTGGCGCGCGACGACGTGCCGGGCTTCGTGCTCGGGGAGGACGGGGACCCCCCGCCCCTCGCGTGGTGCACGTGGCTCCGGTCGGCGCCGTTCGCCCGCGACCCCGATGACACGATTCTCGAGCTTTGAGCGGAGGGCTCCATGACGGTCAACTTACGATCGCTGATCGGGAAGCTGAACCACGAGACGCGGAGCGCCCTGGAGGGCGCGGCTGGCCTCTGTCTGAGTCGAACGCACTACGACGTCGAGGTCGAGCACTACCTGCTCAAGCTGCTCGACGCGACCGGCGGTGACGCGGCCGCGATCTTCAACCAGTACGACGTCAACCGCGCGCGACTGGCGACGGAGCTGACGCGCAGTATCGACAAGCTGAAGACCGGGAACGCGCGCACGCCGACGCTGAGCCCGACGCTGGTGCGCACGCTCGCCGAGGCCTGGACCATCGGGTCGCTCGACTACGGCGCCGCCCAAGTGCGTACCGGGCACACGCTGCTCGCGCTCGTGACGAACGAGGAGCTCGGGCGCCTCGTGCGGGAGGTGAGCAAGGAGCTCCAGAAGATCCCGGCCGAGGCGCTGCGAAAGGACTTCCTCTCCCTCATCGCCGTGTCGCACGAGGAGGACGGCGGCGCCACGGCCGCGGCGACCGAGGCCGCGGGGGCGGCCGGCGCGAGCGCTGCGCCGGGCCCGCGGGCCGCTGGGGGGCGGACGCCGAACCTCGACCAGTACACGGTGGACCTGACGGCGCGGGCGCGCGAGGGGAAGATCGACCCCGTGCTCGGGCGCGACTTCGAAGTGCGGCAGGTGGTGGACATCCTCACCCGGCGGCGGCAAAACAACCCGATCCTCGTCGGCGAGGCCGGCGTCGGGAAGACCGCGGTCGTCGAGGGATTCGCCATGCGGATCGCCGACGGCGACGTACCGGCGCCGCTCCGCAACGTCACCCTGCGTACGCTCGACCTCGCGCTGCTGCAAGCCGGGGCCGGTGTGAAGGGTGAGTTCGAGAACCGGCTCAAGGGGCTGATCGAGGAAGTGAAGTCGTCGCCGGCCCCGATCATCCTGTTCATCGACGAGGCGCACACGATGATCGGGGCCGGCGGGCAGGCCGGGCAGGGCGACGCCGCCAACTTGCTCAAGCCTGCGCTCGCCCGCGGCGAGCTGCGTACGATCGCCGCGACGACGTGGTCGGAGTACAAGAAGTCCTTCGAGAAGGACCCGGCGCTCGCGCGGCGCTTCCAACTAGTGAAGGTGGACGAGCCGAGCGAGGAGCAGTGCATGCTGATGATGCGCGCCGTGGTCCCGGCGCTGGAGCGCCACCACAAGGTGCGCGTCCTCGACCACGGGCTCGAGGCGGCCGTGCGACTGTCGCACCGCTACCTCCCCGACCGTCAGCTCCCCGATAAGGCGGTCAGCGTGCTGGACACGGCGTGCGCGCGTCTCGCCCTGGGCCAGGGGGCCACGCCCCCCGCGGTGGAGGATGCGCGCCGCGTGCTGGACGACCTGGCCGTGCAGGAGCGCGTGCTGGCGCGCGAGAGCGCGACCGGTGTCGACCACCGCGAGCGCCTGCAGCGCATCGCCGACGAGCGGGCGCACACCGAGGCGCGGCTGGCCGCGCTCACCGAGCGCTGGGAGCGCGAGCGCGACCTCGTCACGCGGCTGCGGGTCGTGCGCGAGCAGCTCGAAGCCTCGGTGCAGGGGCCGGCCACCGCGAAGGGCGCACCGGCGAGCGGCGCCGCGACCGGGAACGGGTCGGCGGCGGGCGCCGCTACGGCCGCGTCGGCGGGCGCGGGGCAGCCCGGCGCGGGGGGCCCCCCCCAACAACAAGGTGGGGCGACCGGCGTGCCGATGGCGGACCGTTCCGCCGCGGCCGCCACCGTGCCCACGCAGCCCCCGGCCGACCCGACCGCGCTGCGGGCCGAGCTGGCGACGCTGAACCAGGAGCTCGAAGCGTTGCAGGGTGAGACGCCACTCGTACGTGTCTGCGTCGACGCGACGATCATCGGCGAGGTGATCTCGGGCTGGACCGGGGTCCCGGTGGGGAAGATGCTGCGTGACGAGGTCGGGACGGTGCTCGAGCTGGAGCGACACCTCGGCTCGCGCGTCATCGGCCAGTCGCACGCCCTCGAGTACATCGCCCGCCGCATCCGGACCTCACGGGCCGGCATCGAGGACCCGAACAAGCCGAAGGGCGTGTTCCTGCTCGTCGGCCCGAGCGGCGTCGGGAAGACCGAGACCGCCCTCGCGCTCTCCGACCTGCTCTTCGGCGGCGAGCGAAACGTGATCACGATCAACATGTCGGAGTTCCAGGAGGCGCACACCGTCTCCACCCTCAAGGGGTCGCCGCCGGGCTACGTGGGATACGGCGAGGGAGGCGTCCTGACCGAGGCGGTGCGGCGGCGCCCTTACTCGGTGGTGCTCCTCGACGAGGTCGAGAAGGCGCACCCGGACGTGCTCGAGCTGTTCTTCCAGGTGTTCGACAAGGGCGTCATGGAGGACGGCGAGGGGCGGCAGATCGATTTCAAGAACTCGATCATCATTCTCACCACCAACGCGGGCACCGAGACGATCATGAAGCTCACGGCGGACCCGGAGACGATGCCGGGGCCCGAGGGCCTGTCGAAGGCCCTCAAGCCGGAGCTCGACAAAGTCTTCAAGCCGGCGTTCCTCGGCCGGCTGGTGATCGTGCCCTACTTCCCCGTGCGCGACGAGGCACTGCGGCGCATCGTGACCCTCAAGCTCGGCAAGGTGCAGCGGCGCATCCAGGACACGCACCGCGTGAGCCTGCTCTACGACGACACGCTGATTGGGGCGGTGGCGGAGCGGTGCACGGAGGTGGAGAGCGGCGCGCGGAACGTCGACAACATTTTGACGAACACGCTGCTCCCCGAGCTTTCGCGGCTCCTGCTCGCGCACATCGCCGAGGGGCGCCTGCCGTCGGCGGTGCGCGTCGGCGTCGGCGGGAGCGGGGACTTCACCTACGACGTCCAACCGGCGGTGGAGGCGGGAGCGCTGGCTCCCGCGGCCGCTGCCATCAACGCGGCGCCAGCCGCCGTGTAAGCGAGTCTACGATGGCTATCTCTTCCTCAGCGAGCGCGTCGGTGCTGTCCTTCACGCAGGCGAACCGGCCGCTGCAGCTCGAGACCGTGCTCGGCCCGGACGTGCTGATCCTGCAGGGGCTCTCCGGGGAGGAGGGCGTGTCCGTCCCGTTCTCGTTCAACCTCGATCTGGCCTCGACGCAGCCGGGGATCAAGGCCGAGGACGTGCTGCGCACGCCGGTGGTCATCACGATCTACACGCCGGAGCACGAGTCGCGCGTGCTGCACGGGCTCGTGCGGCGGTTCGCGCAGTCGGGTCGGACGGAGACGGGCGTGATCACGTACCGCGCCGAAGTGGTGCCGTGGCTCTGGTTCCTCTCGCTGTCCACGGACTGTCGCATCTTCCAGAACATGAACGCCATCCAAATCGCCGAGCAGGTGTTCGGCGACCTGGGGTATACCGACTTCAAGAATGGCTGCGTGCAGGTGCCGCCGACGCGGGAGTATTGCGTCCAGTACCGCGAGACGCACCTGGACTTCGTGTCGCGACTGTTCGAGGAGGAGGGGATCTTCTACTTCTTCGAGCACTCCGAGCAGAAGCACGTGCTGACGCTCGCCGACAGCAACTCCCCGGTGGTCGAGGCCCCACTGTCGAAGACGGCACGCTGGATGCCCGTCGGCGACGGGAGCTGGCCGGCCAGCGACGCAGTGCGGAACTTCGAGCGGGAGCTCTCCGTCGGGTCCAAGACGGTGACGATGACCGATTACGACTTCGGCAGCCCGTCGCTCGGCCTGCTTCGCTCCGTGAACGGCGAGCACAAGGAACAGCATGGCGAGGTGTACGACTACCCGGCCGGCGCGACGGACCCCGAGGGGGTGGAGCGCTACGCCAAGCTGCGCCTCGAAGAGAAGGAGTCGGTGCTTCACATCGTGCGCGGCGAGAGCAACTGCCGCGGCTTCCAGAGCGGCACCAAGTTCGCCCTCAAGGACCACTACCGGGGCGACGCCAACCAAGCCTACCACCTCCTCCGCGTGCGCCACCGGGCGCGGATCGGCAGCCTGGCGGGGGCCGGCGGCTCCGACCCCACGTTCGCGTACACGAACGACTTCGAGGCGATCCCGTACAGCGTCAAGTACCGCCCGCCGTCGGTGACGCCGAAGCCGCGCGTCTACGGGTCGCAGACGGCGGTGGTGGTCGGCCCCGCCGGCGAGGAGATCTACGTCGACAAGCACTCGCGCGTGAAGGTGCAGTTCCACTGGGACCGCTTGGGGAAGAAGGACGAGAACAGCTCGTGCTGGGTGCGCGTCTCCACCGCGTGGGCCGGGAAGGGATATGGGCAGCTCACTGTCCCGCGGATCGGGCAGGAAGTGGTGGTCGATTTTCTCGAGGGCGACCCCGACCGGCCGCTCATCACTGGCCGCGTCTACAACGCCGAGCAGGCGCCGCCGTGCGACCCCGGCGGGAAGGGCGGCGTCGTGAGCGGCCTGCGCTCGAAGACGCACAAGGGCTCGGGCTACAACGAGATGACCATGGACGACACGGCGGGGAAGGAGAAGATCACCATCCACGCCCAGTACGACATGTCCACGACCGTGGAGCACGACGACACGCAACACGTCGTGACCGGGAACCGGAAGATCGACGTCGACACCGGGACGCACACGGAGAAGATCAAGGGCGACACGACCATCACCATCGTCAGCGGCGCGTACAAGCTCGACGTCCAGGGGAACACGCACACCCATCACGTGAAGGGGGACGTCAACGAGACGTTCGACGCGAACCAGACGACGAAGGTGGCGCACAACATCATGATCGACGGCGGCGACAAGATCACGATCATGTCGGGGGCGAGCTCGATCACGCTGGAGAAGGGCGGCACGATCACCGTGCAGTGCAAGAACCTGAAGATGATCGGGGACGTCGACATCAAGGCGTCGGCGCCGAAGATCGAGATCAGCGGCGGCGACGAGGTCAAGGTCGGCGTCTCGCCGAACCTCACGACGTACGACAAGCAGAAGGTCAACGTGGCCGGCGCCGCCATCAACTCGTCGGCCGTCGGCATGCACGAGATCACCGGCGCGGTCGTGAAGATCAACTGACGCGGCCACTCGGGAGCGCGTCGGGCGCGCCGCCGCGACGCTTTGCCGCCGGGGAGGAGATGGGGAGGAGATTATGAAGCTGCTGAAGGTGATCGCTGAGCGCCTGCAGGCGTTCATCGACCAGCGCGACGATGTGGCGTTGATCCTTTCGTCTCCCGCGGGCGACTCCCTCCCGGTCCTGAAGATCCTGGAGGGGTTGGAGGAGGAGAGCACGTCGGACCGCTTCTGGATCGTGACCGACGACTTCGTCGACCCGTCGGCGTACGCGAGCGCCGTCGTCCGGGCGGTCGCGACCAAGCACGAGGTCGTCCGGCTGGCGATGAAGAAGCGCGGGATGCGCCCGTGGCCCGACATCCCGCCGCAGGTCCTCTCCGACGCCACGCCGCCCGCGCAGCGGCTGCGTGAGCTCGCGGCCTTCTCGCGCGAGCTGCTGCCCGTGCCCAACGGCGGCAACAACGTGTGGGTCTACTACCCGCTCGAGGTCGCAGCCCCGAGCGCCTTCGCGGCGCTGATGGGGGAGCTGCTGGACCACGAGTTTCCGTTCCCGTGGTGCCACCACCTTCGCTTCATCGTGCGCGCGGAGCCGGACGATCCCGCATTCCGGTGGGTCTTCGAGGAACGGCCGCGCGTCCAATGGTATCGCCCCGACTTGGGCGCCGAGGCGATCAACCGCGCGCTCGAGGAGGAGGCCGCCGACGAGAGCGCACCCCTCGACCAAAGAGTGGGAATGCTGCCAATCCTGGCGGGGAACGACTTCGCCTGGGGGCGCTACCCAGCGGCACTCGAGAAGTACGCGCTCCTCCTGCGATACCACGCGTCGACGAACAACTACGCCATGGCCGCGTTCGCGCTGAACGGGATGGGCGAGGTGTTCGACAGGATGGGTGACCTGGAGCGCGCCAACGAGAGCTACGAGGCCGCGCTGATCCCCGCGAGCTACGGTGACCACCCCGCCATCCCGATCTGGCTCAACGTCGTGGTCAACCTGGGCAATCTCTGCGTGCGGCAAGAGCGATGGGAGGACGGCGAGGCGTACTTCGACATCGCGCAGCAGTTGGCCACAGTCGCCAGGGACGGCACCACCAGGATCAGCGCGCTCGAGCGCCGCGGATTCTGCCAGCAGCAGCAGAGAAAGCTCGCGGAGGCCGCGCAGAGCTGGAACGACGGAGCCGTCATCGCGGCGCAGCTGGAGGACGTCGACTCGTGCCGCACGCTGCTCGGCCGGCTCGAGCAGCACTACACGCAGACGGGTCAGCACGCGGCGGCATTCGAGCTCCGCGAGCAGTTGGCCGCACTCAACACCCCTAACCAGCCGATCGCATGACAACCTCGAGCCCCGCGCCCGGCACCGGGTCTTCGTTCGGCAACATAGTCATGGCGGTCGACCAGCACGTCCAGGGCGTGACGGGTGACCGGCACTCCCCCTGGACGCGCGCCGCCAACACGCCTAGCGAGATGCTGGGGGTCGGCCAGCGGTGGGCGACCGGAGTCGGGCAGACTGTCGACGCCTGGAAGAACATCAACAAGCCGGCGACGGAGGGCGGGCCCCCGCCGACGGCGGGCGAGAAGACCGCGCGCGTGATTCGGGCCACGCAGCAGACGGTGGGCGCGGTCATGGGCGGGCTCGGGCTCATGAAGGAGGCGCTCGACGTCGGGTTCGCGAACCTGACGGCGCCGCTCGCCGCCATCACGCCCAGCCTCCCCGCGGCGACGGTCATGTCACCGTACATCGGGACGCCGCACGCCCACATCTTGCACCCGCCCAGCGGTCCTGCGCCGGTCCCGCCGACGCCGATGCCGAGCATCGGCATGGTCACGCTCGGCGTCAGCGTCAAAGTGTTGATCAATACCATGCCCGCGGCGCGCGTCGACGACATCGGCCTCGCCCCGACGTGCTGTGGGCTCCCGCCGGCCTGGTTCAAGCTCAAGACCGGCTCGTCGAACGTGTTCATCGGCGGGAACCGGGCGGCGCGCCTCGGCGACATCTGCAAGGCGTGCCCGGTGATCCCGGAACCGCCTTCCATCCCCGCTGGCAAGGCCATGGCCGCCATCGGCAAGGCCGCCGGCGCAGTGGCCAAGGCGATGCCGGTCGCCGGCGTCGTCGCTAGCGGCCTGGGCATGGCCGCCGACATCGCCGAGTCAGCCACCGAGAGCAGCGAGGCGATGGCCGCGGCCAAGGCCATGTCGGCGGCCACGGCGGCCGCGCAGATGGCCATGGACGCGGCGAAGATGGCGGCCGAGAAGCTGATGTGGAAGGACATCCCGGTCGTGCCGCCCACGGGGAGCACGGGGGCGATCGTCGACCCGAGCCATGCCACGGTGCTCATCGGCGGCTTCCCGATGATCCACATTCCGGACCCCGTGGGCGCCCTGCTCAACCGCTTGAGCCGCTACAAGCCGAAGGCTCCGCCGGCGAACGAGGGCTGTGGAAAGGAGGGCGAGCCCGTGGATGTCGTGACGGGCGCAAATCTGGAAGACTCGGTCGACTACCCGCTCCGCGTCGAGGGTGACGTCCTATTGCGTCGATACTACGACAGCTCGAGGAGCCATGTGCGGGGGCCACTCGGTTGGGGGTGGCGGCACTCGCTCGAGGACGAGCTGCGGCTCGATGCGGACGGCCTCCTGTATGTGCCATGCACGGGCCGCGCGGTGCCGTTCCCCCCGCTCACCGAAGATGGCGCCACAGCGTCGCGCGACGGCCTGATGCTTCGCCGTGTCGATCGGGTCACCTACCGCATCGGGAGAGCTGGCGCGCCGACGCTGGAGTTCGTTGTTCCGGACGGACGTACCACCGGCCGGCTGACTCGCGCGATCAGCAGGAGTGGTGCGGTTCGGTTCACCTACGATGAGCAGGGCCGGCTCGCGGCGATCGCCTCCCCTGGCCGCTCGATGTTTCAGGTGGCGTACGACGCGCGCGGGCTCCTCGTCGGGTTGAGCGAGGCGCGCGACGATCGGACAAGCTCGCGGGTGGTCTCCTACGAGTACGACGGCAGCGAGAACCTGGTCGCGTGGACGGACGCGCTCGGTCACCGTGCCACGCTCGACTACGATGGCCAGCATCGACTGACTCGCAAGGGTGACCGGCGTGGCTACTCGTACTACTACGCATACGACGCCTACGGCCGGTGCGTGCAGACGTCGGGTGAAGACGGGCTGTACAGCGTACGCTTCGAGTACCTCGAAGGCGCGCGGTGCACGCAGGCGACGCACGCCGATGGGGGCGTGTGGACGTTCTTCTACGACGAGAACGGGACGATCACGCGCATCGTTGATCCCTACGGCAAGCCGCGTGACCGCGTAGTCGGTCCCTCGGGCAGGGTCGTCATGGAGCGCGACGCGGCGGGCAACGAGTACCGCGTGCTCTACGACGCCGCGGGCGGCGTCGTGGCGCGCCAGGATCCGTTCGGCCACGTCAACCGCGATCTTGCCGACAACCGGCGGCACAACCATCTCGCGCTGGTGGCGCCATCGACGCCTGTGGAGTGGGAGCACGGCGTGCTGCTCCGGCCGCGCGGCATCGATGTGTCCTCGCCAGTCCGCACGCGGGAGAATCGCGGCGCGGTCACGGCGCACGACCGGTTGGGCCGCAAGGTCGAAGAGCGAGTCGGGGCCAACGCCGTGCGCCACTGGAGCTACGACGGCAACGGCAACGTGCTGCAGTACGAGGATGCGGACGGCTCCTCCCGGCGATTCGAGTACGCGTCGTGGAATCTCCTGCACCGCGAGATCGACCCGCTTGGCAACGCCACGGAGTACGCCTACACGGCCCGGGAGCGCGTCACGAAGGTGGCCGATCCAGGCGGCACGAGCAGCGAGTACACGTACGACCGACGGGACAATATCATCCGCGTCGTCCGGCACGGCCGGGTGCGCGAGGAATACCTGCGCGACGGGACCGACAACCTGATCGAGAAACGGGACGGCGCCGGGCGCACGATCCTGAGTTTCGAGATCGGCGCGGGCAACCTCCCGGCGGTCCGGCGCCTGGCCTCGGGCGAGACCCACCGCTTCGAGTACGACGACCAGGCACGCCTCACGGCGGCGGCGACTGACCTGCACGAGACCAGATTCGAGTACGGCCTGGGCCGACGCCCGACCGCCGACGTTCGGGACGGGCGGGGGGTTCGATATCGACTTGAGGGACGGCGGCGGATCTGCGTTGTCCTCGACCAGTTCGAAATCGGCTACGCGCACCAGGATGGCAGGCTCGCGATCACGGATCCGACGGGCGGCAGGCATCGCGTCAGCGTGCGCCCCGACGGCACGGTCACGCTCGAGAACTCGAACGGAACCGTCGAGACGCGTCGCTACGACGCAGGCGGTCGTTGCCTCTCGAAGACCCGCTCGCGGGGGAACGGGCAGGGGTCGTGGATGCGCGAGTACTCCTACTCCGCGGAAGGCGATCTCTTCGCCGTGCACGACAGCCGTTCGGGCCGCTCACGCTACGAGTACGACGCCGCACACCGGCTCGTCGGCGAAGTACGGCCCGACAGGAACCGCATCCAGTACGCGTACGACGCGGCGGGCAACTTGCTGGCGAAGCAGGGGCTCTCCGGTGTGGTGCTCGGGGCGGGCAACCGCCTCGCCGCCGCGAACGGCGAGTCTTTCGAGTACAACGACCGCGATCATGTCGCGTCTCGTACCGACGGGGACCATATCACCCGCTTCGAGTACGATTCGTGCGACCGCCTGGTGCGCTGCGTGACGCCCAGTGGTGAGTGGGGGTCGACGTACGACCCGCTGGGCCGTCGCATCACGAAGTGTTGGAATGGTTCGACGACCGAGTACTACTGGGACCACAACCGCCTCGCCGCCGAGCGAGCACAAGACGGACGCCTCCGAGTCTACGTGTACCTCGACGCGGACGCCCTCGTCCCGTTCATGTTCGTGGATTACGAGTCGGACGCCGCTCCACCGGCGTCCGGCCGGCGGTACTTCGTCTGCACCGACCAAATCGGCACGCCGACCCACGTCGAGGACGAGCAGGGCAGGACGGTATGGCACGCCGACGTGGACCCGTACGGCGGTACCGACGTGCGACCCGGGAACAAGATCAATTTCGCCCTGCGATTCCCCGGGCATTATGAGGATCGCGAGATCGGGCTGTTCTACAACCGCTTCCGGCACTACAGTCCCGCGTTGGGCCGGTATCTCCAGTCCGATCCGATGGGCACCGCCGGCGGGATCAACCTGTACGCGTACCCGGCGAACCCGCTGACCACCGTCGACCTCTTCGGGCTGACCCACCCGCCGAAGAAAGAGGGCGACGACGGCCCGAAGATCACGGGGGCGGACGAGGAGGACGCGAAAGCGAAGGGTCGCGAGTACCTCGAGGGGCTGGACGAGGACCAGGCGGACAAGGTCAAGGTCCGCGTCGTCCGGACCGACGACAAGGGTCGCCCCTTTATGGGGCCACGCAATCCGAACGCGCCGACCACGGACGAGTTCAACCCTCGCATCGTGAACGTGCCGGCCGGCGATCTCGCGCCGGCGATCGGGGATCGGCAGAAGCACGGCCCCAATCCCGATCAGCAGAAGAGCGTCGCGGCGATGTCGAACGACGACCTGACAAGCTTCAACCCTCAAGACCCGATCAGCGTGACGCAGACTCCCGACGGAGCGTCGCAAACCGGCGGCACCCATCGAACCGCCGAGATCGCGAAGCGTGTGGAGAACGGGACCCTTCCGCCCGACACGCCCATACCGGTGCTGGTTCATGACTGACATCGAATCGGTGCTGCGCTCCGCGGAGCGGGAGCTGCGCGCCTCGGGCGCCGTCGGGGAGCCCACGTGCCGGGCGTTCGAGGAGGCGAACGCCGCCGACCGCCACGGCCTGGAGCCGGCCTTCGCCTTTCTGGGCTGTGTGGGGCGGACTGGTGAGGCCGGCCGTGACCCGGTGCCGACCGCGCGACGAGTCGAGGCGGTGCGGTTGATGCTGCTGAAGCTCTCCGCCCAGACGGAGTCGCCGCGATGGTCGAGCTACCTCCTCGATCAGCTGTTCGAGGCCGCGATGCGACCGCCCGGGGCCGAGATCGGCGATATCGTGCGCGCGCTGTTCGACTTGCTCGGGGAGCATGCGGGTGATCTCACCAAGGCGCAGGCGAACCTCATTCGAGACGTCGGCGTGCGCATCATCGGGCTGCACCGGCGCGCGTACGCGGCCCAGGACTTCTCGTGGCTCGCCCGCGCGGTGCTCGAGGTGAGCCCCGGGGTCACCCCGGCGCAAGCCTATCTGACCGCTTCCGTCCTGCCGCCCGCCTTCATTCCGCAATCCCGCGACGCGATCATGCTCCCGCTCCGCGGGACCGAGTTCGCCGACCAGGTTGCGCGTAACCTGGCCGACTAACGGCGCGCCCGATGGCGTGCCTCGATGATGTCGCTCACGCTGACTGACGGATTTCCGTTGATGGAACCCGTACCGGGCCGCGCGCTGCCTGGCTAAGACTCACTGTCGGTGAGAATCATGGACTCCTGGAAGCTCGTCGGCATCGCCGCGCTCTTCGCGCTCTCCGGTCTCCTCTGGGTCGGCTTCGTCCGCCGCGGGCCCGAGCGGACCGCGCTGGGCACGGTCGCCAGCAAGGGCTACATGGCCGGCAAGATGTACGTCCAGCAGCCCGTCGGCGCCAACCGCGGCTTCAACACGCCGACCAACATCGAGATCCCCGAGTCCAACGTGTTCGAGCTGCGACTCGACGGAATCGCCGAACCGGTCCGCGCCTCATTCAATACGGTGAAGGGACGCCAGTTCGAGGTCGGGCAGCGCGTGCGGGTCCAGTACGTCCGGCGCGGCTTCCCCCCGCTCTGGCAGCGCATCGGGGTCGTCGATATGACGCCGGCCGACAGTGTACCCTGACCGGGCGCGCCACTCGAGTCTCCGCGCGAACGGTCGGCCCGCTCATCGCCCGGCGCAGACCTCCGGCGCGAATGCTCCCGGAGGTCTGCGGTGGTGACGCGTAGCGACCGCGCCTCCCTGAACGTCTGCCCCCGCTGCGGCACCAGCTACGACGCCGAGGCTCGGTTCTGCCCCCGCGACGGCGCATCGCTCCGCGTGCCCAGGACCCCCGCCGACCTCGTCGGCCAGGTGATCGCCGACCGCTACCACGTGCTCAGGAAGCTCGGCGAGGGCGCGATGGGGCAGGTCTACCTCGCCGAGCACGTGAAGATGGGCCGCGAGTGTGCGGTCAAGGTGATGCACCCGACCCTCCTGCACGACGCCGACGCCGTCAGCCGGTTCAACCGCGAAGCGTCGAACGCCAGCCGGATCGTGCACCCGAACGTCGCTACGGTCTTCGATTTCGGCGAGACGGCGGACGGAATCACCTACCTCGCCATGGAGTACGTCGATGGGTGCTCGGTGGGCGCCCTCCTGCGGCGCGACGGCGTGCTCGCCGTGCCGCGGGCGGTCGAGCTGACCCGGCAGATGGCCGACGCACTCGCGGCCGCCCACGACCTGGGCATCGTGCACCGCGACCTCAAACCCGAAAACGTCATGGTGACGCGCGGCCGGACTGGCCGCGAGTGCGTCAAGGTGGTGGACTTCGGCATCGCGAAGGCGGCGGACAAGGCGCAGCACGTGACGCAGACCGGGTTCGTCATCGGCACGCCGGAGTACATGAGCCCCGAGCAATTGAGCGGCGAAGAGGCCGACGCGCGCACTGACGTGTACGCCCTCGGGTGCATCCTCTACGAGATGCTGACGGGCGAGAAGCCGTTCGCCGCCCCGAGCGGTGAGGTGGTGATCGCTCGGCGGCTGACCGTGCCGCCGGCCCCGCCGAGTCTCCTCAGGCCCGACCTGCCGGCAGCGCTCGACGCCGCCGTGTTGAAGGCACTGGCGCTCGCCCCGGCCGATCGCTTTCAGACGGCGACCGAGTTCGGCGAGGCCTTGGCGCCGCACGACGTCGACAGCCGCGTCGCCGTGCAGCCCAGCGGGGTTGGCCGGCCGATCTCCGAGCCGCGGGCGTCAGGCATGGCGCCCTCACACCCCGCCGCCGCGAGTGTGCCGGTCGCCACCCCGCCCACCCCGGTCAAGCGCCGGCGGCGCGCCGCCCTCTGGGCGAGCGTCGCCGGCGCCCTCGTCCTCGCCGGCGCCGCGGCCGGGGTGTGGTACTGGCCGAAGGTCGTGTTCGAGAATCGGCTCGCCGTGCCCGTCACCGTAACGTTGCAGGGCCAGCCGGTTCGGACCGTCGCCCCGGGCGGCGTGCTCACCGCTCGCGTGCCGCGCCGGGGAAACTTCGAGGCCTGGTGGACGGCCGTGCCGCCGACTGGCGGGCGCGGCGTGCCCCTGGGCGAACCCCTCGCGGGTCACGCGACCCGACCCTTCCACGAGAACCCCACCGTGCCACTCCGCGTCCGGGCGGAGGCGCACACGGACGGCGCGGCGTATTTTGCGCCCCTCATCACGAACGAGACGGGGCGGCCGCTTCGTGTCATCGTGAACTGGAGCCTGCGATCGCCGGGCGGGGAGCCGCTGGCCCGCGAGTGCCCGTGCGTCGTGCCGCCGGGGGTCGTTCGCTTCCCGATCGGCTATTACCTCTTGTACCGCAACAGCACGGTGCAGGTCGTCGATCCCGACGGCGCCACCGCCACGTTCGCGGACTTCAGCGGGTCGATCCGCGCGAGCAACGGGACCGTGGGGTTGCGCTTCGCCCCCCAAGATCTGCGGTCGGCCACAACGGGCTCGATGAGGAAATCGCCCACTGCCGGCCGTCCCTAACGGTAACGGGGGCGCGCGGATCGAGATGCGGCGAGAGCAGCTCGAGGTGTGCGCGCGGCGGCACCACGCCGGGCGACGGTCCGCGCCCCGTTCGCTGGCCCGATCAGGAGAAACAGTTGGGGAACGATTCGGTTGCGGCGTACCGTTCACCATGAAGCGCCCTGTGCCGCCCCGTTGCGGCGCACGCCCTCACGAACGAGGCGGCGGCGCGGGGGGTAGCCACCCGCCGAGCCCCGCATCGAGAGCGACGCCATGATCGGTGCGTGGATCTGTCCGGAGTGCGGCAACGCGCTCCCGTCCGGCGGTGGCGCGTGCGCCGTGTGCGGCGCGCGCTCCCAGCTCGTTCCGCCCGACACTTCCGCCGTCGACGAGCTCGAGACGCGCCTCCGCTCCGCGACGGCCGGAGATTACGAGATCCGCGGGCGAATCGGTCAGGGCGGAATGGCTGCCGTCTATCTCGCCCGCGACCTCCGCCTCAACCGGCGCGTGGCCATCAAAGTAATGCTGCCCGAGCTGAGCGGCGTCCCGACGATGGCGGCCCGCTTCAACCGGGAAGCGCAGATCGCGGCCGGTCTCTCGCACCCCAACATCATCGTCCTCCACTCGGTCGAGTCGGGGGGCGGGTTGCTCTTCCTCGTCATGAGCCTCGTCGAGGGGTGCTCCCTCGACCTGATCGTGCGCGAGGTCGGAGCGCTTCCCGTGCCGCTCGCCCAGTTGGTGCTGCAGGAGGTCGCCCACGCACTGCACTACGCGCACGACGAGGGCGTGATCCACCGGGACGTGAAACCCGGTAACGTCCTGCTCGACGTCCGCGGGCGGGCGGTGGTGACCGACTTCGGCATCGCCCGGGCCGCCGAGGCGCCGCACCTCACGCAGACAGGCGCCGCCATCGGAACACCCGCGTACATGAGTCCCGAGCAGTGCATGGGACGGGAGGCGACCGCGGCATCCGACCAGTACTCGCTCGGTGTCGTCGCCTACGAGCTCCTCACTGGGGCCCGACCGTTCACAGGGGCGACGTTGGAGATCCAGTGGGCGCACGCCACCGAGCCGCCGCGCTCGGTCGCAAGCATGCGGACGGACTGCCCGCCTGCCGTCGCCGCCGCGGTCATGCGCATGCTGGAGAAACGTCCCGAGGACCGGTGGCCGTCGCTCCGCGAGGCGGGTCTGGCGCTCGCCGACGGCCTCACGGACGAGAGCGCGGCTCGCGCGACCCTTGCGGCGCTCGCACGGGCACGAGCCGAGCGCCACCTCGGCCCGCTGGGACAGACGCCTGCCAGCCCGGTGCCGCGCTCCGTGACGCCGCCGTCGCCGGTGCCTGAGCCGGCAATGCCGGGTGGGGCCAGCGTGCCGCCGCCCGCCACCGACACGGACGAGTTGTCGCCGACCCTCGGCGCGCCGCCCGCGCCGCACGCCGTGGAGCAGGACTCCTCCACGCCGGCCCCCGTCGGTTTGGCCGTCCCATCCGTTACAGAGGGCGAGGCGCCTGGTGAGCGTCAGGCCACCGACCAGCCGGCGTGGTGGGCGCGTGTGATGGCGCTCCTGTCTTTCCGTCCCCGCCTGACGGGGGCTGTGGCCGCGCTGCTGGTGGCCGCCGCCGTGCTATTGGCCGTGTGGTGGTCGCCGGTGGCGCATCCGGCGGGCGGCGACGTGACGACCACACCACAGCCCCCACCCACCGAGTCCATCACCCCGCCAGTCGTGGACTCCGTACCCGAGTCGAAGGCAGACGTCGTCGCGTCCGACAGCGCGCCGCCCTCGGTCGAATCTGTGGAGCTGCTGGTGCCGGCCAAGCGGCGCCGACTGTCCGTAGGCAGTCGCATCATGCCCCGCGTGCGCGTGCGCGGCGTGGGTGGGGACTCCATCGGCGCACTGGCGCCCGTCGAGTGGACCTCCTCCGATTCGGTGATCGCCCAGGTGGCGGGGAACGGTGTTGTCACCGGCCGTGCACCCGGGACCGTGACGATCACCGCCACGCTGAGCGGCGTGACTGGGCGCGTGACGCTCACGGTCGTCGAGCGCCGGCTGCGCATCCGGACCGTGCCGCGCATCGACCTGGTCGCGGGTGACTCGGTGAGGCTGGACGCGCGCGTGGTGGACGCCAACATGGACGACGCCGAAGTTCGTGACCGCGTAGTCACCGTGGCGACGAGTGGGCTCCGCCACGTCAGCTACGACTCCGTCACCCGATACGTCGTCGGACGCAGCGCCGGGGAGGAGTCCCTCATGCTAGCCGGCGGCGAGAGCCTCCGCCTCATCCTGCCGGTGCGAGTGCGGGGACGCCGAGGCGCCGCGAGGCCGACGGCGGTGCCGAGCCCGACCCGTGACGAGATGCGCAACCTGGCCCAGCACGTCGCCACACTGATCGCGCGGCGCCAGCGGGCAGAGCTCGAGCGGCTCTTCGCCACACAGATTGCCGAAGGGAGTCTCCCCGGCGTGGTCGACCGCGTGCGCAAGTCGAAGGTGACCGCTGCGGTCGCCGTCGGCGACCCGGTGCCGAGGGGAAGCGCCGGTGCGTCACCGACCGTCGACCTTGCGGTGCGGTACCGGTGGAGTCGCAAGCTGGGGTTCGGCTCCGACAACGAGATCGCCTGTCTGCGTGCCGTGCTGCGGCGCCCCGGCCCCACGTGGGAGTTCGATTCGATTCGGCAAATCCGCTGCGCCGCACCCGGCGTCACGTCCGCTCCCGCCGACAGCCGATAGCGAGCCGCCGCGCGCTTGCCTGCGTCGCACTCGACTCACCCGGGGTGCGCCGCGTGCCACGCCGCTCCGGCCTCGAAGAGCGCGCGTTGCGTGCGCGCGGCCCGCAGCAGCTCGGATGCCGCCTCGAGCTGCGAGTCGACGGCGAGGTCGCGGCGCTTGGCCTCGGCGTCGCCGAAGGCGAGCTGCGCCACCCGCAGCTCCAGCAGGCGCGACACGTAGCGTCCCGCCGCGTCGAACTGCGCGCGCCGTACGCGTACGCCGGCCGCCGAGAGCCGGCGGAAGAATTCGTCGCGCCACGCCGGCGTCACCGCGAAGCCCGGCCGCACTGTGCGCGACAGCTCGAGGGCGTACCCCGAGAGCACCGTCGCCGTGGTGCCCGCCGGCGTGCCGAGCAGGCGCGCGACCTCCTGCTCGGGCGTCGTCAGCGTGTCCGCGGGCACGACGACGTCCGGCGTGATGCCCCCGCCGCCGTACAAGACGCGGCCGCCCCGCGACCGGTACTGCGGACGCGAGCGGGTCTCCGCGTGCGTCTCCAGCGAGTCCGCGGTCGGCCCGTCCGCGTCCCATCGGCGGGCGCTGTCGGCCGCCGTGCGCTGCTTGTGAATGGACCGCCCACTCGGCGTGTACCACGTGGACGTCGTCATTTTGAGCGCGTACCCGCCGTCGAGCGGGAAGAGGGACTGGGCCAGCCCCTTGCCGAAGCTCGTCGTCCCAACGACGAGAGCCCGATCCTGGTCTTGCAGCGCGCCCGACACGATCTCCGATGCCGACGCGCTCCCCTCGTCCTGCAGCACGACCAGCGGCAGCTCGACGCTGACCGGCTGGGCCTCGGTCCTGATCAGGAGCGAGCGGTCCCGCTCGACGATCCGGAGCACGGGCACCGCCGGTGGCAGGAACGCGTTCGCGACCCGGAGCGCCTCCTCCACCGAGCCCCCCGGGTTGCCGCGCAAGTCGAGGATGACGCCCCGCGCTCCGGCTCCGGCGGCCTGGGCGAGCGCGCGCTGAGTCTCGGCACCGGCAGTCTCCGAGAACCCCGTGAGGGGCACGTACGCGATCGCGCCGTCGAGCATCAGCGTGTAGGGCACCACCGGCAGCCGCACCACCGCCCGCTCCAGGTGCGCGGCGAGCGGCGCGGCGGTCCCGTCGCGCCGAACCGTGACGCCGACCGTGCTCCCCGGCTCGCCGCGGAGCAGGTCCGACACCTTGGCCACCGGCAGGCCGGCGGTGGCGGTGCCGTCCACGCCGACGAGCCGGTCGCCGGTGCGAAAGCCGGCACGGGCGCTCGGCGTGTTCGGGTAGACTCGCTCGACGAAGACGGTGTCGCCCACGGGGAGGAGC